>Ga0187780_10000278_pt1 | contig 38785 bp, 40 predicted proteins | sample 1015_Q2_SP10_20__FD_132429 | JGI IMG/M metagenome (GOLD analysis project Ga0187780, IMG submission 132429) | Tropical peat soil microbial communities from peatlands in Department of Meta, Colombia - 1015_Q2_SP10_20_MG | ecosystem: Environmental > Terrestrial > Soil > Wetlands > Peat | place...
ACCGGCGCCAATTTTGCGGCGGATGCCTCCTCGTTCCTCGACGCCAAGGGACCGCCGCCCGGCACCGGGCAGTTGCTGATCGCGTTCGATCCTGCCGCGTTCGGCGGTTCACTCACGCATCTGGCCACTCTTGCAACATCGATCGAATCTCAGCCCGGCGCTCGCCTACCGGGCGCACGGCGTCTCACCGCGCGAGACAAAGCGCAGTGCGAGGGTGTTACAGTCAGCGACGCTCTGCTCGCCGAGATCGAGGCCGTATGACGAAGGCCGCCATCATCACCGTCGCCATCACCGGCGCGCTGCCGCGCAAGGCGCAGACGCCGGCGGTGCCGGTGACACCTGCCGAGCAGATCGAGTCGACGCACGAAGCCTACGAAGCGGGCGCCGCGCTTGTGCACGTCCACGTGCGCAACAAGGACGAGAGCCCGTCATCGGACCCGGACCTGTTCGCGCAGGTGCAGGAGGGCGTGAAGAAGCATTGCCCCGGCATGATCATCCAATTCTCAACCGGCGGTCGCGGCCGCAGCCAGAACGAGCGCGGCCGCGCCCTCAACCTCAAGCCCGACATGGCGTCGCTTGCGACCGGCTCCGTGAATTTTCCAAAACAGATCTACGAGAATCCGCCCGACCTGGTCGAAGATCTCGCTCGCTCGATGCTTGCGAACAACGTGAAGCCCGAGATCGAGGTGTTCGATCTCGCCATGCTCTACAATGCGCGCGATCTTGCCGAACGCGGTCTCATCAAGAAGCCGCTGCATCTCCAGTTCGTCATGGGCATTCCAAACGCGCTGCCGGTGCGGCGCAAGGTGCTGGAATTTCTAGTGTCGGAGCTCAAGGACATCATGCCGGATGCGACCTGGGCGGCCGCCGGTATCGGGCGGCATCAGCTCGAAGTGAATGAATGGACGCTTGAACTCGGCGGCCATGTCCGCACCGGCCTCGAGGACAACATCAAATTCGACAAGGACCGACTGGCGAAAAGCAACGCCGAGCTCGTGGGCCGGCTGCGTGACATCTGCGGCCGCTATGGCCGCCACGCAGCTAAACCGCAGGAAGCACGGGCGATTTTGAGCCTCTCCGGCTAGTTACCAGAGCCCTTTGAGCCGCCCGCCGTCCGTGTTGAGCGAGACGCCGGTAATGTAGCTCGCGCGCTCCGAGCACAGGAACACTGTGGCATTAGCCAGCTCTTCGGGCTTGCCCATGCGACCGAGCGCGTTCTTCTTCGCCGCCACCTTGCGCGCTTCCGCTTCGGAAGCCACGCCAAATTCCTTCTTCATGCCTTCGGTGTTGCGGACCCAAAGATCGGTTGCCACCCACCCGGGGCAAATGGCGTTGACCAACACGTTGTCCTCGCCGAATTCGGTCGACAGCGACTTTGTCAGATTGAGCAGTGCCGAATTGGTCATGCCGCTACCGAACATGTAAGGATCGGGCTCCTTTCCGGCTCCGCCGATGGTGTTGACGATGCGGCCCCATTTCTGCGCCTTCATCATCGGATACACCGCGCGGATCGCGCGCATGAAACCGAACAGCTTGGTCTCGAGCTGCACCTTCATGTCGTCGTCATTGAACGCGGCAAAACGGCCCGAATACATTTGCCCAGCGTTGTTCACCAGAATGTCGACCCCGCCGAGTTTCGCTTTTGCGGTCTCGACCATTTTCGCGATGTCGGATTCTTTCGTCATGTCGGCGACGATGGCGTGCACCTCGCCGCCGGTGCGCTTGGCGAGATCATCGCGCGCCGCCGTCAACTTCTTCTCGTTGCGGCCGGTGATCAGCACGCGAACGCCTTCTTCCAGAAACTGGCGTGCGGTCTCGAAGCCGATGCCGCTCGAGCCGCCGGTCACGATCGCGCGGCGGCCTTTGATACCGAGATCCATTGACTCCCCCTTACGCTTGACGCTTTCAGAGTCACCATAGAGTATCGTTGCCGAAAGAAAGCAATAACAAAGCGTGAGACGAGGGAGGAAATGGACCTCAGCCTAAGCGGCAAGGTCGCGCTCGTCACCGGCGGTTCTCGCGGGATCGGCAAGGCAATCGCGCAAGCATTGGTGGATGAAGGGTGCAGCGTCGCAATCTGCAGTCGCGGCGCGGAGCAGCTTGACGCCGCGGTCCGCGACTTGTCGGCGCGCGGACACGCGATCGGCGTTGCGACCGATGTCACAAATCCGCAGGCGGTGCAGGCTTTCGCCGATCGCGCGCTGAAAACATTCGGCCGCATAGACATTCTCGTCAATAACGCCGGCACGCATCTGCGTGGAACCGTCGACACGACAACGCTCGACATTCTCGATCGTCAACTGCGCGACAAGGTGTTCGGATTTTTCACGATGATAAAAGCGGTGCTGCCCACGATGCGTCAGCAGCGCGACGGGCGCATCGTCAACATTGTTGGGCAGGCGGCGCGGCATCCGCATCCGGATCGCTTTCCGTCGGGCGTCACCAACGCGGCGCTGATGGCGATGACCAAATCGGTCGCCGACGCGGTTGCGCGCGACAACATCCGCGTCAACGCGGTGTGCCCGCAATACATCGAGTCGGAACTGCTCTCGTCCCTCATCGCAAAGGAAATGCGCGAGCGCGGCGTCGACCGCGCGACCGCAGCCGCCGGTTTCACGCGTGCCAATCCACTCGGCCGTACTGGCCGACCCGAGGAGGTCGCCGATCTCGTCGCCTATCTTGTCTCGGACCGCGCCGCCTTCGTCGCCGGTAGCACAGTCAGCATCGATGGCGGATATCACCGCTACGTGTTCGGGTGAGGGCGCGATGGATCTAGGACTAACCGGCAAGATCGCGCTGGTCACCGGCGGCACCAGTGGCATCGGGCTCGCGGTGGCGCAGAAGCTCGCAGCGGAAGGCTGCGCCGTCGCCATTTGCGGCCGCGACAAGGGCAAGCTCGATGCGGCCGTCGCCGCGCTCAAATCTTCGAGTGCCAAAGGCTTTATTGCCGATCTGCGCCAGCCGAAGCAGGTCGCGGCGCTGGTCGACGACGTCGTCAAGGCCTTCGGTGGCATCGACATCGTGGTCAGCAACGCCGGCACTCACCTGCCAGGCCGGCTCGACGACGTTTCGCCGGACAAGGTGCTGGCGCACTTCGAGACCAAGGTGCTAGGCCCGTGGGAGCTTGCGCGCTGCGTCGCGCCGGTGATGCGCAAGCGCGGCGGCGGTCGTCTCATCCTTATGATCGGCCAAGCGGGAAAGGTGCCGCAGGGCAACGCCATCGCCTCGACGGTCGTCAACGCCGCGCAGCACGCTTTCGTCAAATCGCTGTCCGACGATCTCGCGCCGAGCGGCATCCTGGTCAATGCGGTCTGCCCGAGCCGCATCAAGAGTCCGCTGACGCACGCGCTCGGCACGCTGCACCACGAGGTCTATTACGGCCGCAGCCTCGAGCAGCAGGAATCGAAGTGGGGCGCGGAGGTGCCGATGGGGCACTGGGGCACGCCTGAGGACGTCGCCAACGCGGTCGCCTTCCTCGCTTCGAACCGTGCCGGTTTCATCGTCGGTGCCAATATCGATGTCGACGGCGGTCATCAGCGATCGATCTTTTAGGACGCCTGCATGATCGAGCTTCGGCACGTCTCCAAGTCATTCCGCAAAAAGGACGTGCTGATCGACGCGGTGCGCGACATCGACGTGACGATTGCACCGAAAGAAGTCGTCGCCGTCATCGGGCCAAGCGGTTGCGGCAAGTCGACCCTGCTCAATATGATCGCCGGGCTTTACGCGCCGACGAGCGGCGCCATCATCTACAAGGGTGCGCGCGTTGCCGACGTCAACACTGACGTTAGCTATATGACACAGAAGGACAATCTGCTGCCGTGGCGGACGGTGCGCGACAACATCGCGTTTCCGCTGGAGCTCGCCGGCGTCGGCAAATCGGAACGCCTCGACCGCGCCGACCGGGTCATCAAGCATGTCGGCCTCGACGGCTTCGAGCACCGGCATCCGCACGAACTCTCCGGCGGCATGCGCAAGCGTGCCTGCCTTGCGCGCATGATGCTCTACGGCGCCGAGACGGCGCTGCTCGACGAACCGTTTGCCGCGCTCGATGCGCAGCTGAAGCTCGCGATGCACGATCTGCTGCTGCGGCTCGCCACCGAAGCGGGACAGACCGTCGTGCTGGTGACGCACGATTTGATGGAGGCGGTCACGCTCGCTGATCGCGTGCTGGTCTGCACGCGCCGCCCCGCAATGGTCGCGCTCGAGCAGCGCATCGATCTCGAGCGCCCGCGCGACGTGCTCAATGTGCGCTTCACCAACGCCTTCAAGGAGCATTACGACGCGCTCTGGGAGCGGCTGCGGGTCGAATATCAGGAGGAGCGGGTATGACCGTCCCCGAGGCGCAGACCGCATCGACGGCCGAAGCCGCAAGGCAAGATGGGCCGCGCGAGGCCGGCGGCGGCGCAATGCTCGCCTCGCAGGCAGTGCTGGGCGTCGTTGTCCTGCTGCTGTGGCAGGGTGCCTCCGGCCGTCTGGTCGACGATTTCTTCATCTCCAATCCGGTCGAGGTCGGACGGCGGCTCTACGGCTGGATCGCCGACGGTTCGCTCTTTATGCATATCTGGGCAACCGTCTACGAAACCTTCCTCGGCTTCGTGGTCGGCGCCGTCGGCGGCGTCATTCTCGGCATCTGGCTCGGCGTGTCGCCCTTCACCAGCCGGCTGCTCAATCCTTATCTCAATGCGCTGAATGCGCTGCCGAAGGTCGCGCTGGCGCCGCTGTTCGTGCTGTGGTTCGGGCTCGGCGTCGAATCCAAGATTGCGCTCGCCGCGGTGCTGGTGCTGTTCCTTGTGTTCCTCAATACCTATGCAGGCGTGCGCGAGGTCGACCAGGATCTGATCGACGGCGCACGGCTGATGCGCGCGAGCAGGGCTCAAGTCGTCGCCAAGGTCATCATCCCGTCGGCGATGTCCTGGGTTTTCGCAGGATTAAAAATCTCCGTGCCCTACGCGCTGATCGGCGCGGTGCTGGGCGAAATGATCGCGGCCAATCGCGGCCTTGGTTACCTGGTGCAGTATTCCGGATCGCAATTCGACACGGCGGGCGTGTTCGCGGTGCTCATCGTCATCGCGCTCCTTGCCGTTGCGCTTAATTTCCTGGTCGAACTGGTGCAGGATCGCATGCAGCAATGGCGGATCGTCGGCCGCTAGACAAGAACCGGCGAGCAAAAGGGAGGAACGCCATGAAATTCTTCAGACTTGCGGTGCTCGGTTTGTGCGCGGTCTTTTCCGCCGCGGCGCCGGCCGCCGAGGTGGTCAAGATCACCAATATCGGCCATGGCTATTTCTCGGGCCCGCTTTACGTCGCGCAACAGCTCAAGCTGTTCGAGAAGTACGGGCTGCAGCCGGAAGTCACATTCGTCCAGGGTGGTCCGCTGGCGCTGCAGTCGGTTATCAGCAAGCAGGCCGATGTCGGCATCCTCTCTTACGAGCACGTCCTCACCGCGGCGGTGCAAGGCAAGCGCATCGTGTCGTTCTTCAACATCGCCAATCGGCCGGTCAACAACGTCATCGCCAGCGACAAGCTGATCGCCGGCGCGGAAAAGCTCAGCGTCGAGGAGAAGATCAAACGCCTCAAGGGAACGCGCGTCGCGCTGCCGTCGGCCAACGGCTCGGGCGAGAAGATGTTGCACACCTTGGCGACCAAATACGGGCTGAGCCTGCCGGGCGATATCCAGACAGTGTATGTCGGCGCGGAAGCGCCGTCCTATGTCGCTGCGTTCCAGAAGGATCTCGTCGACGCCGCGCTGCCGTTCGAGCCGGCCGGCGTGCTGGTGCAGCAGGCAGGCACCGGCAAGATCTATCTCAACGTCATGAACGGCGAGATTCCCGAATTCCGCGACATCCTGTTCATGACACTCGCGACCCATCCCGACATCATGAAAGAGAAGCCCGACCTGCTGCGCAAAGTGGCGCAGGTCTTCACCGAGGCGCAGCGCATCCTCAAGACCGATCCCAAGCAGGGCAAGGAGCTGATGGGCAAGGAATATCCGAAGATGACGCCCGAGACGAACAGTCTTGCCTACGACACCGTCAGCCAGATCTGGACCACCGACGGCCACATGACCGAGGCGCAGGCGAAAGGGACCTATGCCTACCTGCAGCCGCAGGGCCCCTCGGCGGTCGACTTCCCATCGACCTTCACCAACGAGTTTCTGCCGAAGAAGTAACGTCGACTAAAAGCTTTATTTCGTCTTGGCGACCCGGCGCGACGCTGGCACCGGGTGCTCGGTGACGTCCTGTGACTTGAGCTCGACGCGGGTCGACCGGCGTCGGCGGTCGAGTGCGTGCTTCGGCGCCACCGGCTCGTGTGGGTAGGCGTCGAGCTCATCCATCAGCCAGTCGAGATCGCAGTCCGCGATCACCCAGCGCGCCGGCGCATGCCGCGTCATCGGGAACGGGCGCGAATAGGCCTGCATCGATTTCTTGCCGAAATCGAGATTGTATTCGTGCGCGTAGGTCATCACGAGTTCGCGCGGGCTGCGGTAGATTGGGTCGCGCCAGCGCAATACGGCGTGGTTGGTCTTGCTGATCGCGCCCCACAGCCCGCGTTCCTTGAACAGCGTGATGATGTGATCCTGATCGCTCGGCAGGGCGCGGATGTCCACCAGCCAGGCCGGTTTGCCGTGATAGATCAGCACGGCGGCCGCGAGCACGGCCGCCTCCGCGCAATGCGCGGTGCCAGCCTTGAGCACGCGGCGCGGCGACATGTAGGTCTCGCCCTTAAGCTCGAAATTCGGAGGCAGCTTTTCGAGGTAGACCTGGAGCTTCTGCGGCGTATTGAGGCGCGCGAAGATGCGGTGCTCGGCCGGTGTCAGCAGCGCCCGGAGCGCGTTTCGATAGCGAGGCGTGGGCATCCGGGCGCCTTTTTATCCGCCACGGATGCGATTCGCGAGTGCGCTCAGGCGCGCAATGCGCGCGAGATCAGCGGATGTATTGCGAGACTTTGTCGCGCGGGTCGACGCGGCGCGGCGCATGGATCGGCGGCCGCTGCTGCGTCTGCTGCTGGACGGCAGTCCGCTTCGCGGGAGGATGCGCCTGCAACTTGGCAGTTGGCTGGGGCTTCGCCGGAGGCTGCGCGTGCGGGCGCGGCTCCGGGATCGGCACGACGACAGGCTCGGCCGTGGCGACAGCCGGGGTCGGTGCAGGCTTCGTTGGCGGCTGAGTCACGACCGCGGGTTTCGGCTGCGGCTGCGGCGTCGGCGCAATGGTCGCCACCGGCACGGCGGCCTTGACCGGCTCGGCCTGGCCGATCAGCGGCGGGCTGGCCGCCGGGAACGTATCCGGCGTGAAGGCAAAGGTGTTGTACTGGTTATTGCGGATCGGCGGATTGGTGTCCTGGATGATGCGGTCGCCCTCGCGCCGGTTCTCGAAGCTGCTGTGATAGCCGGCGGTCGCCGCGAACACGGGCCTCGCCTTCGGCGCCTCGGCCGCCGCGGTCGTATCGTCATAGTCGCGCCGGTCGACGTGAGCGGTGCCGCGGTCGTGGAAGGCGGTCTGGAAATTCGGATTGATCTTGATCGCGTCGTTCATGTCGCGGGTGGCGTGCTCGAAGTCGCGCTTGTCGTAATAGGCGATGCCGCGATTGTAGAGCGCGAGCGCGTATTTCGGGTCGACGCTGAGCGCCTGGTCGTAGTCGGCGATGGCGCGATCGAGATCGCCGCGGTTACGGTAGGCAAAGCCGCGATTGTTGTAGGCACGCGCGTTCTTCGGATCGAGCTTAATGGTCTGGCTGTAATCCTGGACCGCCTGATCGAACTGACCCTTCGCATCATAGGCCATGCCGCGGCCGTTATAAGCCGCCGCGAAATTGGCGTTCAGCTTGATCGCCGCGTTGAAATCGGTGATGGCGCGGTCGAAATCGCGCTTGTCGAAGTACGCCGTGGCGCGGTTATAGAGCGCCGCCACGTAGCTCGGCTTGAGCCTGATCGCCTCGCTGTAGTCGGCGATAGCGCGGTCGGCGTCGGCCTTGTTCGACTGCGCGAAGCCGCGGTTGTTATAGGCGACCGCGTTCTTCGGATCGAGCTTGATCGCCGCATCGAAATCGGCGACGGCGCGGTCGGTCTCGCCGCGCATGCCGTAGGTCGTGCCGCGGTCGACGAGGGCGGGCGCCGATTTGGCATCGAGCCGCACCATCTGATTGAGGTCGGCGAGGGCGCGCTCGACGTCGCCCTTGCTGCGGTAAGCGAGGCCGCGGCTGCCATAAGCACCCGCGTCCTTCGGATCGAGGTGGATGACCTGTCCGAAGTCGGCGATGGCACGATCCTGGTCGCCTTTGTCGCGATAGGCGAGGCCGCGCGCCGCGTAAGCGACCGCATAGCCGCCGTTGAACTTGATTGCCGCGCTGAAATCGCCGATGGCGCGGTCGAGATCGCGCTTCTCGTAGAAGATCAGGCCGCGCTGATAGAAGCCGACCGCAAAGTGCGGGTCGATCGTGACGGCCTGCCCGAGATCGGCGACGGCCCGCTCCGTGTCGCCTTTGATGCGGTAGGCGACCGCGCGGTTGTAGAACGCCACCGGATCCTTGGCGTCGCGCTTGATCGCCTCGTTGAGGTCGGCGATCGCGCGGTCGGCGTCGCCCTTGACGCCGTAGCTTGCGGCGCGGCCGTAATAGGCCGGCGCGAAATCCGGCATCAGCTTGATCGTCTGATCGTAGTCGGCAATGGCGCGGTCGTACTCGTGCTTCGAGGCGAGCGCATCGGCGCGGTTGTAGTAGGCCGCGGCATAACCGGAATTGTTCTTGATCGCTTCGTCGAAGCTCGCGATCGCGCGGTCAAGGTCGCGCTTGTCGCGGTAGGCGAGGCCACGGTTGAAGTGGGCGATGCTGCTCTGCGGCGCGAGCTTCACGGCCTGCTCGAAGTCCGCGATGGCGCGGTCGGCGTCGCCCCGCGCGGCGTAGGCCACGCCGCGGTCGGTATAAGCCTGTGCATAGGTCGGGTTGAGCCGGATCGCCTGGCTCAGGTCGGCGATGGCGTGCTCGAAGTCACGGCGGTTGGCGTAGGCGTCGCCGCGGTTGTTCAGCGCCAGCGTGTCGGCCGGGTTGAGCTTGATGGCATTGTCATAGTCGGCGATGGCGCGCGTGTAGTCGCGCTTGTCGTACTGGGCATTGCCACGGTTGTAGAAGGCAACCGCATAGCTGCCGTTGATCTTCAGCGCTTGGTCGTAATCTGCGATGGCGTGGTCGAGATCGCGCCTGGAGGCGTAGATGATCGCGCGGTTGTTGAAGGTTGGCGCATATTTCGGATTGATCTGCGCCGCCTTGTCGAAGTCGGCGATGGCGCGATCGGTCTCGCCTTTGAGGCCATAGGCGATGCCGCGGTCGGTGTAGGGCATGGCCTGCGCATCGTCGAGCTTGATCGACTGTGACAGGTCGGAAATGGCCTTGTCGTAGTCGCCGAGGCCGACAAGCGATGAACCCCGCGCGCCGAAGGCGACTGCGAGCTTCGGGTTGAGCCTGATCGCCTGGCTGAAGTCGGCGACGGCGCGCTCGTAGTCGCGCTTCTCGTGGTAGGCGATGCCGCGGTTGTAGAAGGCGCCGGCGTTCTTCGAATCGAGCTTCACCGTCTCATTGAAGTCGGCGATTGCCTGGTCGAAATCCTCGTGCTCGTAGCGCGCGACGCCGCGGTCGTAATAGGCCATGGCATCCTTCGGGTTGAGCTTGATGGCGGAGTCGAAATTGGCGACCGCGCGGGCGTAGTCGTGTATCTGGAAATAAGCGTTGCCGCGGTTATAGTAAGCTGCCGACAGGTTCGGATTGATCTTGATCGCGCGGTCGAAATCCTCGATCGCATGTCCAAGGTCGTTCTTGGCGGCGTAGTTGATGCCGCGCGTGTTGTAGGCGAGCGCGAAGATCGGGCTCACCTGAATCGCCTGCGGCCCCTCGCTTGAGTCGCGGTCGAAGCCGCGCTGGGCGCGCGCGTCCTCGCCCCGCGGGCGCGCGGCCACCGTATAGTTCGGGTTGATTTTGATCGCGGCCTCGAAGTCGGCGATCGCGCGCTCGACGTCGTGCTTCTGATAATAAGCGACGCCGCGGTCATGCAGCGCATAGGGGTCCTTGGCGTCGAGCTTGATCGCGCTGTCGAAGTCCGTGAGCGCCTTGTCGGTGTCGCCTTGATCGAGATAGGCGTCGGCGCGGTTGTAGTAAGCGAAGGCATAAGCCGGATTGATCTTGATGGCGTCGCTGAAATCGGCAATTGCGCGGTCGCCCTTGCCCTTGGTGCGGTAGGCGAGGCCGCGGTTGTTGAGCGCGGTGGCGTTCTGCGGATCAAGCTTGATCGCGTGATCGAAGTCGGCGATGGAGTGGTCGCTATCGCCCTTGGCGCCATAGGCGATGCCGCGATCGTAGTAGGCCCGCACATAGTTCGGATTGAGCTTGATCGCCTGGTTCAGATCCGCGATGGCGCGCTCGTAGTCGTGCTTGTCGAAATAGGCGTTGCCGCGATTCGAATAGGCCAACGCGTAATTGGGGTCGATGCGCGCCGCGGTGCTGAAATCGTCGATCGCGTGCGCGCTGTCGCCCTTGGCGCGATAGGCGATGCCGCGGTTGTTGTAGGCAGACGCCAGCTTGCCGTTGAGCTTGAGCGCCTGGTTCAGATCGGCGATGGCTCGGTCATAGTCGCGCTTGTTGTTCCAGGCCTGGCCACGCGAGTCATAGGCTTCGGCGTTCGCCGGGTTGATCTTGATGACCTGGTCGAGATCCTTGATGGCGCGGTCGTGATAGCCGATGGTTTCGAGCGCCTCGCCGCGGTTGAACAGCGCCTGCACGAAGCCCGCATTGAGCGACAGCGCGCGGTCGAAGTCCTTCAGCGCCAACTCGAGCTTGCCCTTGGCGCGATAGATGGTGCCGCGGTTGTTGAGCGCCGTCTCATCGTGCGGATCGGCCTTCACGGCTGCGTCGAAGTCGGTACCGGCGCGGTCGAGGTCGCCCTTGCGCTGATAGATGATGCCGCGGTTGTTCAGCGCGGTGGCAAAGCCCGGATCGAGTTTTATTGCCTGATCGAGGTCGGCAAGCGCGTGGACACTGTCGCCTTTTCGCTCATAGAGCATGGCGCGGCTGTTGAACACGCCGGCATAGGTCGGATTGAACTTGATGGCTTGCTCGAAGTCCTGCAACGCGCGATCGGTACGCCCGCGCAGGGCATAGGTATTGCCGCGCTCGGTGAAGGCAGCGGCGAATTTCGGGTCGAGCTTGATCGCGGCGTCGTAATTGCTGGTGGCGTGGTCGTAGTCGCCCTTGTGCTGGAAGGCATTGCCGCGGTCGACGTAAGCCGCCGTGAACTTCGGATTGAGCCGCAGCGTCTGGTCGAAATCGGCGATGGCGTGGTCATAATCGCCGCGCTCGCGGTAGGCGAGCGCGCGGCCATAGGCGGCCATGGCATCGCGCGGATCGAGGCGGACCGCCTGGCTCAGGTCGGCGACGGCCTGATCGAAGGCGTGGCGCTTATAATGCGCCATGCCGCGGTTGTAAAAGGCGGCGGCAAGGTTGGGGTTGAGCTTGACGGCCTGGTCGAAATCCTGGAACGCGCGGTCGTCGTCGTTCTGATGCTGATAGGCGGCACCGCGAGCATTGAAGGCTGCGGCGTTCTTCGGATCGAGCTTGACCGCCTGAGTGAAGTCGGCGATCGCCTTGTCGTACTCGCGCTGGTCCGCGTAGGAGAGGCCGCGGCTGTAATAGGAGCCGGCAAAACTCGGATTGGCCTTGATGGCCTCGCCGAAGTCGACAATGGCGCGGGCGTAGTCGCCCTTCCGGCGATAGGCGTCACCGCGGTTGCTCAGCGCCGCGGCATTCTTCGGATCGATGCGAACGGCTTGGTCGAAGTCCGCGATGGCGCGGTCCGCGCTACCTTTGGCTTCGTAGGCAAGCCCGCGCACATCGAAAGCGGCCGTATAGTCCGGCTTGATGTTGATGGCCTGGTTCAGGTCAGCAATCGACCGGTCGTAATCGCGCTTGCCGAAGAAGGCATGGCCACGCTCGTAGAAGGCCTCGGCATTCTTCGGATCGATCGCAATCGCCTGGTCGTAGTCAGCGATGGCCTTGTCGTCATCGCCGCGCCCGCGATAGGCGCGGCCGCGGTTGTAAAAGGCATTAGCGTTCTTCGGATCAACCTTGATCGCCTGCGTGAAGTCGGCGATGGCGCGGTCGTCCTCGCCCTTGCGGTGCAAGGCAAGACCGCGATTGTAGAAGGCCAGCGTGTTCTTCGGATCGAGTTTGATGGCGAGGTCGAAATCGGCGACGGCCTTGTCGAGCTCGCCGCGTGCGGCCAGCACCATGCCGCGATTGTAGCGCGACAGCGGGTCCTTGGGATCGAGTTTGACCGCCTGCGAAAGGTCGCTGAGCGCCTGGTCGTAATTGTGCCTGTCGAAATAGGCGACGCCGCGATCGTAGTAGGCAAGCGCGTAGCTGCCATCGAGCTGGATAGCACGGTCGTAGTTCTGGATCGCGTGCTCATAGTCGTGTTTGGCGTAATAGGCGTTGCCGCGATTGTAGTAGGCGAGCACATAGTTCGGATTAAGCAGGATCGCCTGGTCATAGTCCTTGATGGCGCGGTCGATCTCGCCGCGATTGCGATAAGCAAGACCGCGGTTGTTGTAGCCGAGGCCGTCGCGTGGGTCGGTCAGGATCGCTTCGTCGAAATCCTGGATGGCGCGGTCGACATTGCCGCGTGCCGCATAGGCGATACCGCGGTCGTTGAGCGCGAGGATGTATTTCGGATTGAGTTTGACCGCCTGGTCGAAGTCCGAGATCGCGTGCTCATAATCGCGGATGTCGCGATAGGCGAGGCCACGGCTCTCGAAAGCGACCGCGTCGTTCGGGTTGAGTTTGATGGCGCGGTCATAGTCTGGGATGGCGCGGTCCGGCTCACCCTTGGCGCGATAAGCCATGCCGCGATTGTAGAACGCAACGGCATCGTTCGGATTGAGCCTGACTGCGAGATTGAGCGCTTCGAGGGCATGCGCGTAGTCGCGCTTGTCATAGTAGATGTGGCTCAGCGTGCTGAGCGCGACCGAATTGCGCTTGTCGTACTTGACAGTCTCTTCGAGATCGGCGGCTGCGTGATCGGAATCGCCGTGATCACGGTAGGCCAGCGCGCGGTTGAAATAAGCGTCGCCGTTTTTCGTATCGAGCTTGATGGACTCGCCGAAATCGGCGATCGCCGCTTCGGCGTCGCCCTTGGCGCGATTCGCCTTGCCACGCTCGAGATAGGCGTCGGCCTTTTGCTTCTTTACTTTGGACTTTTCAATGACCGCCGTGCAGTTCGTGATGCGGACGTCGGGCGCCTCGTCCTGCTTGCCGGTACACAGCCGAATCTCGTCATGCGCCAACGTCACCGCGAACGCGCTCGACGCCGCGAACAGCGCGGACGCTGCCGTCAAGCCGATGATGAAGCGTTGCGCTCCCCAGTTCATGCCGCCTCGTCGCACTCCCATGCGCGGGGTAGGGGACCCCGAAGTAGCGGCGAATTTAGCGCGTCAAATTTACGTTTCGCGGACTAGCCGAGGTTAACATTAACCCGGCGCATGAAGTCGTGCGGCGGACGTTAAGCTTACTGCCGTCGTCGACCACAAAATAAAAACGCGTCCGGCTTATCGGCCGGACGCGCGCTGGGAGAAGTCAGTTCGCGCGATTATTTGCCGTTCTCTGCCGCCTTTGCCGCCGCCGCGCGCGCGGCTGCCGCCATGTCGTCGAGCACGTATTGCGGCGGCATCACGTAGGCCAGGACACGGTCCTTGGAGTAGACCGACTGGCGCACCGTATTGCCGTGGTTGCCCGACACGATGATCGGATTGCCTTGGCCGTCGGTGCCGCGCACGACGCCAACATGGCCGTTATTGGGGCCCTTGCGGTAGAGGATCGCGATCGCGCCGACCCGCGGGCCGTCGAGCTTACTGCCGTATTTCAGGAACGATCGCGCTGCGCGCGATTGCGTGCCCTTGCCGCCGGCGCGGCGCAGCACGAAATTCATGAAGTCCGCGCACCACAGCTTGGTGGGCAGGCCGATCTGGTTGGCGCTCTGGCCGCGCCAGCGCAACGCTTCGAGCAGCACACCCGCCGCGCCCGGCACCTGCGCCGCCGCTTCGATCGCGTCGCTGCGGCTGCGGTTGACCGGTTCGAGCGGCTCGGTATTGGCGAAACGCTCGGCCACCTTCGGCGCCGTCGCATGAACGGGCGCCACAATGCCAAGCGTGACAGCGCACGAGATCAAGATCGCAAACGATCGCTGGCTGTTTAGCATTTGACGTGTCGTCCCCCGTCGAACCGTACAGGACCCCCCTAGTTGCATTTCTTCGTCGCGTGATGGTTCCAACGTCACGCGTCCGACTATATTTTCCGATGTGTCTTGGTTACTGCAAGAGAACCCGCGCCACGCCAACAATGTGGTTGGCGCTATAGTTAATCCGTAAAATTTTAAGGATCGAAACGCGCGCCGGGATCCGCGCGATCAGCGCGCGCTGTAGCGGATCGGCACGGCGATTGCGATCTGTGCGCCGTGCACATCGGCGGGCGGCGGCGGCAGCGGCTGCGCGCGGGCGATCAAATCGAGGGTCGCGCGATCGAGCGATGCCGAGCCTGAGCTGCGCACGATGCGCGGATTATGCGCGTAGCCGCTGCGGTCGACGCTGAAGGCAACCTGCGCCACGCCCGTTTCGCCGCGCGCCTGGGCGTCGGCGGGGTAGCGCTTGTAGCGCTCGAGCCGGGCGACGAGCTCGGACTTCCAGTTCGGCAGCGCGTTCGGGTCGTGCGAGGCCGCGCCCAGGTTTCGAGCCGCCGTGCGCGCCGCCTTCTGCTCGGCCGGGCTCGGCATGCTGTCGAGGCTCGCCACCTGGTGCTTCTTCACCTGCTGCTGCTTCTTCGGCTCTTTCGGCGGCGGCATCACCGAAATCTCGGCATCCTTGACCGACGCAGTTTTCATCTCGGGCTGTTCGGTCTCGTTCGGCTTTTCCGCCTCTTGTGCCGGAGGAGTCCGCGTTTGTTGCGGGCCGGGCGCTGCATTGGTCGGCTTCGTCTCCGGGGCCACCGGGAACGGTGCCAACTCGACAGTGATCACGGGCGCCTCTGCTACCGGATCGACATCGTTGCTCCAGCGCGCAAACAATGCCGCGGCGCCGGCGACGTGAAAGACGAGTACGAACGCGAAGCACAGCGTCCAGCGCGCAGCGTCGGGCATGTGTCGGTGCACGCTCACGGCTGCACCTTGCCGGCTTCCAGACCGACCAATGCGATATGCAGGTAGCCTGCGTCGCGCAACTCGTTCATCAATGCCATCAGATCGCCGTAGGGCACCGTCTTGTCGGCCCGCAGGAACACGCGCTGCTCTTTATCCGAACCGGTTGCCCGATTGAGTGCATCGGCAAGCTGCGTGCGGGCGACCGCACTGTCGCCGATATCTACGCTGAGATCCGCCTTCAGCGTAAGGTAGAGTGGCTTGTCGGGACGCGGTGCGGGCTCTGCGTTGGCTGTCGGCAAATTGACGGCGATGTCGACGGTGGCGAGGGGGGCGGCGATCATGAAGATGATGAGAAGCACAAGCATGACATCAATGAACGGCGTGACATTGATCTCGTGCAGTTCGGCGGATTCCTCGTCGTTATGAGTGAGGCGGGCGCGCATGGCTCACTCCGCGGCGGTCTGGCGGCGGCGATCCAAAGCGCCGCGGTCGAGGTCGCGGCTGACGAGGCGCAGGATTTCCGCGGATGCATCGGCGTTTAGCGCGCGGTATCCGGCGACCCAGCGCGAGAACATGTTGTACATGATGACCGCCGGGATGGCGGCAACCAGCCCGAGCGCCGTCGCCAGCAGCGCTTGGGCGATGCCAGGCGCGACCACTGCCAAGTTGGTGGTGTGCTGCTTCGAAATGCCGATGAAGCTGTTCATGATGCCCCACACCGTGCCGAACAGACCGACAAAAGGTGCCGTCGCCCCGATGGTCGCCAGAATGCCGGTCCCGCGGATCATGGCGCGACCCGCCGCGGCCTCGATCCGCTCGAGCCGCAGAACGATGCGCTCCTTCACGTCCCCTAACGCACCCGCGGAAAGCCGCAACTCATCGGCGGCGGCCGTCGCCAAGGCCGCCGCGATGCCGCCACGGTCCCGCAAGGCCTTGGCCGCCTCATCGAAGCTGCGGGCCTCCGCAACGGTCCCGATGGCCGCGCGCACCCGGCGCCGGGCGGCGATCAGCTCGATCGCCTTGGCAAGCCAAATGGTCCAACTCAGCACCGAGGCGAAGGCGAGGCCGACCATGACGGCTTTGACCACGATGTCTGCCGCCATGAACATGCCCCACGGCGACAGATCCCGCGGCAGATTGACGAGGATGGCAGGGTCGGGCGCCTGCGCCGAAGCCGCCATGGGCAGGAGCGCCAATGCGGCCATCAAAGGCCATAGCGGCCTCGATCTCGCGCCAAAACGTCTCATTCTGCGGCTTTCGGGCATCTGAACCGCCATACCCTAGCATTGTGGCTCATTACGCGCTCGTGAATTGCCGGGCGCGGGCGCGATAGGCATTGTCCGCGGCGGCTGGCGGTCCGCCAGCCGCCATCCTCAAGGGTTTGCAATGCCATTCAGTCTGTCTACCGCTTCGATCCCCGTGTTCGAAATCGGCCTCAATGCGCTGTCCGGCGTGCTGGACAAGGCTGCGGCTTTCGTCGCTGCCAAGAAGGTCGAACCGTCCGTGCTCCTCGGCTATCGGCTCGCGCCCGACATGTTTGCGCTCGGACGCCAGGTGCAGGTCGCCTGCGATCAGGCCAAGAACGGGTCGGCCCGTCTGGCCGGGGTCGAACCGCCGAAATTCGAGGATACCGAGACGACGATCGACCAGCTCAAGGAGCGGGTCGCCAAGACCGTGGCCTTCATCAAGACGCTCGACACCAAGGCGATCGATGCCTCCGTCGACCGCGAGATCACCTTTCCGCTCGGCGCCAGCAACAAGGGTCACATGAAGGGCGGCGATTATCTCAATCACTTCATGCTGCCGAACTTCTATTTCCACCTCACCGCGGCCTACGCGATCATCCGCCACGCCGGCGTCGACATCGGCAAGCGCGACTTCCTCGGCGCGATCCCGATTCACCGCAGCTGACAATAAAAAACCGCCTCGCTGGGGTTGCCCTGCGAGGCGGCTGAGAAGTCGGCAGTGTCGTAGCGATTAATCGCGGTAGGAGACGACCTCGCCGCCGCCATACGGCGTGGGACGCGGGCCATAGCCGGGACCGCAGTTACAGTTCACGCCGCGCACTTCGCGGTGCTCGAGCACGTGACGGGTCTCGCCCGGCACGACGCGATTGACGACCACATGGGCCTCAACGATCCGCGTCTTGTTGGTGGTGTTGACGCGGTGCAGCTCGACGTCACGCACGACCGTGTTGACACGGCGGACGATGACGTCGCGGTGGACGACCGGCTTCACGTGGACGACCAGGCGGTTTTCCTGGATCAGTCGTGTATTGCCGCGCACGACGCGTGTTTCGTTGACGACCCGTTCGTGATTGATGACCGTCGCCGGCGCACGCACTTCGCGCTTAGAGTTGTACTCATGGTCCGGGCGCATGCAGTTACAGACGGAATCCCAGTGACCGCCCGCAACTGCCGGGACCGGATTGATACCCGCCAGTCCGAGGACGAGCAGGGCACCGTAGAACGCCTTGTACAGATGTTTCATTGTTCAACGCCCCGTTAACCAAGTAAGTGTTTCAGCGGTGATATCTTTTAGTCGTTAACTATCTTTGTAAAGCGAGAAATGTTTTGCGGTGCCGCTCTGTTCCAAATTGTGATCACAACGACACGCACTCAACAGATTGATCGCAACGCATTGCGCGATACCGCACGTCGCAACATGTAGACGATCGTGAAAATTTTATTCAATTCATTATCGAATCTTACGCGATTATTTTTTGTGTGCGGTGTTCGTTCTCTGAGTTTTGCTCAGAGCGTGGATGTCGCTATGACATATGAAATGAGCAAGTCGAAATTTTTTTCGACACGCGATCGAAAAACAAAGGGCGGCGAACAATATCGCCGCCCAATCTGTTGAGAAGTTTTTGGTCTCTATTTCTTGAGACGCGCGACCGCTTCCTTGACGAGCGAGAGGTCAGCATACTTCTTAACGTCGATCTTTTTCTTCACGAAGCCGAGTTCCTGCGTCGTGTCAACGTTGTGCTGGAGCGCATCGAGGTTCGGCAGCAAATCCGCGTTGCGATAGCAGTCGGCCTTGGTGAAGACCCAGCCGAAACGCTCCGGCGGCGCTTTGGTCAATTTCGATGCGATTTGCGCCACTTCCTCATGGTTTTTTGGATCGAGATACCAGCGCGCAACGCGCACCAGATCCTCCATGAAATCGACCATTGCCGTGCGATTTTTGTCAATGAAGGACTTGCGCGCTGCAAACACGATCATCTGCGTCGGGCCCATGGCGTCGGCAAGCGTGAACAGGACCTTGCCGTCTTCCTTGAGCTTCGGATTGAGCGCGAAGGGCAGCACCGCCGGAATGAGGTCCGCCTTTTTTTCACCGAGCATGGCTGGCATTGCCGGCAGAGGTCCTTCGAGGAGCGTGTAGTCCCGCTTTTCCTCCATGCCGTGCTTGTGCATCATGGCCCGCAACGCAATGTCGACGGCGCTGCCGCCGCCATTCGTTCCGAGCACCTTGCCCTTGAGGTCCTCGACCTTGTTGATGCCGCTGTCCTTGCGGACGTAGTACTGCTGGCTGAAGTAGCCAGGAACGCCATCCTGGAATTCGTCGCTGATGACGCGCAGGTCATCGAGGCCCGCGTTTTCGATAGCGATGGCGAACGAGGAGTAGGCGAGGCTCGCGACCTCGAGTTCGTTGTTGGCGATCGCCGTGATCATCTGCGGCGTGCCTTGATAACGGGTCGACTCGAGCGTGTAGGACTTGCCCATGTGCGTGAGCAGGTCCGGCTTCTCGAGAATGACTGAGCCCCAATTGGCGAGCGGGGCAACCCACGACATACGGATTTTTACCGGTTCCGCGTTGGCGGAGACGGAGAAGGCGAGCGCGCATGCGCCGGCCAGAACGAGTTTCAGGAAACGCATTGTATCCTCCCAGATATCCGGCTTGCTTTTTCGTGTCCGGCACGCATTCGCAATGCGAGCGCAAGATTGTGGGAGGTCCAACTATTTTTGGCAAGCCTGACTGCCGCGCCTATGTACCGCAGGACGGGCGAAATGACGCTAAAATGTCGTTTAAACCGTGCTCGGCGTGTGCGCTTCCTGGTGCCAGATCAGCAGGCGGCGGCGCACCATCGCCATGATTTTCACGAGGCCGTAGCCGATGATGGCGATCTCGACGATCCCTGCGAACACGCCCGTGGAGTTGGCAAAACGCGACGCCGTCATCATGGCGCCGCCGAGCCCGTAGCCGCCCATCAGCATCTCAGCGACGACGGTGACGATCAGCGACAGCGGCAACGCAACCTGGAGGCCGGTCATGATCTGCGGCGAGGCGGCAGGCAGCACGACCTGCCGAAGCAATTCCTGATTGGTCGCGCCCATGTTGCGGGCCGACCAGATGAGCTGGAGATCGACGCCTTCGATGGCGATCACAGTCGCTGCAATCACCGGGAAGATTGCGTCGACCACCGTGATGGTGATTTTGGACACGTCGAAGACGCCGAGCCACAGGATCACGACAGGAAGGAAGGCGATCTTCGGCATCGGGAAGCCGATCGACACGATCGGATCGAAGAACCAGTTGGCGACGACGCTCCGCGACATCGCCATGCCGATCAGCACGCCGAGCACGGCGCAGATGATGAAGGACACGATTGCCCGGTAGAGCGTCAAACCCGTATTGATCCAGAGATCGCCGGATTCGCTGTCGCGCCAGATGCGTTGCACGACTTCACTGAAGGCCGGCAGTTGGAAATGCGTGAACACGCCGCTGCGCGCCAATATTTCCCACGCCACCAGCAGCACGACGATCGAGAACACGCGCGCGATCGCCCAGAAGGTCCGCACTCCGGCGCGCGCGATCTTCTCGGGCCAGCCGTTCGGCGTTTCGTCGATGGTCGTCACTCCCGCCATGCCAGAGCCCGCCTGGTGATCACGAGATAAAGCCGGTCGGCGGCAAAGCCGAGGAATGCGACGGTCAGAACCACCGCATACATCGCGTCATAGGAGCCGTTCGCGCCGAGGAAGCCAATCAGATAGCCGAAGCCCTTCTGCGCAACGATAAGTTCCGAAGCGACCAGCAGAATGAATGACAGCGCCAGCGCCGTGCGCACGCCATTGAGCAGCTCCGGCATGGCGCTCGGCAGCACGACATCCCACAGCATGCGCAGACGGCTTGCACCCATGCTGCGTGCCGACCAGACCAGCACCTGCTCGCTAGCCCGCGCGCCGTTGAAGGCGCCGATGGTGACCGGCAGCATGCAGCCGAGGAAAATGAGCAGAATCTTGGAGCCGTCGCCGAAGCCCAGCCAGATCACGGTGACCGGGATCAGCGCGGATTTCGGCAGCGGATAGAAAATTTCGACCAAGGGTGCGAGCAGGATGTTCGCCGGCCGCCACCACGCCATGGCGATTCCGAGAATCCCGCCGACGATGATGGCGAGCGCAAGTCCGGCAAAGGCGCGATAGAGCGAGGAGGCGCCGTTGGTGAGAAGGTCGCCGTCTTTGATCAGATCGATCCATGACGCGACAACATCCGACAGCGGCGGCAACGCGGTAGTCGAAACCAGTTCGAGCCGCGCCGTGAGCTCCCAGGCGATCGCGAGCAGCAGCAGCGGCGAATAGCGGATGAAAGTCTTCATGCCCGCTTGCCCTGCGCTTTGATCGCTTCCTCGCGCACGAGATGCCAGATCTCGTCGACTTTCTCGACGAAGGCCTTCTCCTTGAAGATGTTGTCGGCACTTTTGTCGAACTTGGTGTCGACGATGATCTTGATGCGTCCAGGACGCGCCGACATCACCGCGACGCGGTCGGCGAGGTAAACCGCCTCCTGCACGTCGTGAGTGACGAAGATCACGGTCTTCGGCGTGCGCTGCCAGATGCGCAGCAATTCGCTCTGCATGAGACCGCGGGTCTGCGCATCGAGCGCGCCGAACGGTTCGTCCATCAGCAGGATTTTCGGATCGAAGGCGAGCGTGCGCGCAATCGCCGTGCGTTGCTTCATGCCGCCGGAAAGCTGCGATGGGTAGCTGTCCTCGAAGCCGTGCAAGCCGACGAGTTCGATGAAATCTTGCGCGCGCTTCTCGCGCTCGTCTTTCTGCATGCCTTGCCGCTCGAGTCCGTAAAGGATGTTGCCGCGGACGGTCTTCCACGGGAACAGCGCGAAGTGCTGGAATACGATGCCGCGGTCGGGCCCTGGCCCGGATACCGGGCTACCCTCGACACTAATCGTTCCGCGTTCGACCGGAAGAAAGCCGCCGAGCAGATAGAGCAAAGTGGACTTGCCGCAGCCGGAAGGCCCGAGCAGCGCGACGAATTCGCGATTTGCGACTTCGAGCGACACCTGATCGAGCGCCAGCACTTCGCGCCCGCGCGGCGGGCGATAGACGTGGCTGACGCCGTCGAAGACGATCTGGGCGGGCATAATGGTTGGAAGCCTCACCAATGTCCGACTTAAGTCAAGCGCGACGCTGTTTCGGCGCCGGCGATTTCCTGTAATGTGCGGCCCGGAAATCCGCCATCAGAGGAAATGCCCGTGCCCAATAAGCTTGCTGAAGCCCGTCTCGAATTGTCGCTCGCGAACCGCATCGTCGCCCATGAGGGCGTCATCGACGCTTTCGGCCATGTCAGCATGCGCCACCCCGACGACCCGAACCGCTATTTCCTGTCGCGCTCGCGGGCGCCGGAGTTGGTCGCGCCGGAAGATTTCATTGAATACCATCTCGACTCGCAGCCCGTGCGCGAGCCGGGCGTCGGCCAATATTCCGAGCGCGTCATCCACGGCGAGATCTACAAGGCACGTCCCGACGTGATGTCGGTGTGCCATCACCATTGTCCCGCTTTCATGCCGCTGCTCGCCACCGGCACCGACTATGTGCCGATCTTCCACCTCGGTTCGGTCGGCGGCATCAAACCGCCGTTCTGGGATCAGCACGAAGAGTTCGGCGACACCAACATGCTAGTGGTGAAGCCGGAGGAGGGCGCGTCGTTGGCCCGCGCGTTGGGCAAAGGCTTCATGGTTCTGATGAAGCGTCACGGCGTCACCGTCGCAGGCACGAGCGTGAAGGACTGCGTGTTCCGCTCTGTCTATTCCGCGCGCAATGCCGAGTATCAGGTCCGCGCGCTTGCCATTGGCGACAACGTCGCATCGCTTTCGTCGGGCGAAACCCAGTTGGCTGGCCAAATCAGCGCCAAGACCACGGGGCTGACGCGCTCGTGGGAATACTGGTCAATGCGGGTTGCCAAGGCCGGCGCCATGCCGACACTCGGCAAGGGCAAATCGGCCAAACGCGTAAAGCCCGCCAAACGCGCCAAAGCCAGACGCGGCCGCTGACCTTTTGGACTAGGCAGTCGCCCGGTCCCGGTGTTGAATACCGCTCACGTGGGGGCGCGTCATAAGAGACAAACAAAAGCTCATGGGAGGATATTGGATGAGAACCATTGCAAGCCTAGCCGCCGCCGTCGGGCTTATCGTTCCGCTGACGCTCGCGGCTGCGCCGGCGTCCGCCGAGGACCAGCTCAAGGTCGCCATCGGCCAGATCAACAACTGGGAAAATCAGGGCCCGACGCTCGGGCAAGATGCCGGCATCTTCAAGAAGCACGGCCTGGTGCTCGAGAACATCGGCACGCGCGGCGCCGGTGAGACGATGCAGCCGATCATCGCCGGCAGCGCCGATATCGGCGCGGGCGTCGGCGTCGCGGGCGTGCTGCGCGCTTTCGCCCAGGGCGCGCCGGTTCGCATCCTCGCGCCGATGTTCACCGGCACCGGCGATCTCTACTGGTATGTGAAGGCGGATTCGCCGATCAAGAGCCTGAAGGACGCGACGGCCTCGACGACCATTGCGTATTCGACCAACGGCTCGAGCTCGAACAACATCGTCGTTGCCTTCGGCAGCGAGCTCGGCTGCAAGGCCAAGCCGACCGCCACCGGCAGCCCGGCCGGCACGCTCACCGCGGTGATGTCTGGCCAGGTCGACATCGGCTGGGCTGCGCCACCGTTCGGCTTGCAGGAACTCAAGGACGGCAAGATCCGCATCGTCGCGCACGGCAGCGACGTGCCCTCGCTGCGCGGCCAGACGGTGCGCGTGCTGATCGTCAACGCGGATTCGCTGAAGAACAAGCATGACGCCATCATGCGCTTCATGCAGGCCTATCGCGAATCCGTCGACTGGATGTATTCGGATCCGAAAGCGGTCGAGATGTATTCGGTGAAGATGAAATTGCCGGTCGATCTGCTCAAGGAATCGATGAACAAGTTCCAGCCGAAAGCGGCGCTGCAGACCGACAAGATGGCCGACCTCGACGGCGCCGTGCGTGACGCGGTGACGCTGAAATTCCTCGACAAGCCGCTGACCAAGGAGCAGCTCGCCGAGTTGATCCAGATTCCGCCGCGCAAATAGCGCGACCGTTGCTCAATGCAAACGGGCCGCTGGTGACAGCGGCCCGTTCTTGTTTCGAATACGTTAGCGCGATTACATCTTCATCTTCTTCGATTTCTTGCGCGCCATCTTTTCCGAGCATGCCTTTGACGACACTACCTTCGCTCCATCCTTTTCAGCGGAGCAGGCGTTGGCGTAGGTGAATTTCTGGCCCTTCAGCGAGCCGCACACCGGCTCATAGGTGTTCAAGCACACCTCAGGATGTGACATCGGGGCTGCCGCCGCTTTCTTCTTGCCCTTTGCGAGACCCGGCGTCGCCGAAGCGAGCGCGAAAGCGCCGGCCGCGATCACAGCAACATATGCAATTGTCCTGAATTTCATCGTCGCCTCCCAGCTATGGTGTTAGAGCCCACAGTCTAGCGGCGCGTGCGGTCAAAACAATACGGGCCGCTGCAAGCAGCGGCCCGTTGTCAACAAGCGAAGGTGCTTAGTGCTTCTTTTTGCCCTTTTTCTTACCCTTCTTGCCCCTCTTGTGCTTGGCGGCTTTCGCCGGGCAGGCCCTGTTCGCAACGATCGTCGCGCCGTCTTTCCACGCCGCGCACTGGTTGGCGTAGGTGAATTTGTGGCCCTTCAGCGAGCCGCAAACGGGCGACGGAGCATCGTATAGGCAGACCTGCGGCTGCGCCGGCGGCGGAGCAGCGGCCTTCTTCTTGTGATGTTTCGCATCGGCTGGGCTCATCGAGAACGCGACGGCAGCCGCGCCGACAAGCAAAGCGTATCCGATTGTCTTGAATTGCATCCGTATCCTCCCAGCATTGTTAGACGTGCAAATTCTAGGTGGTCGCACACGAGGATGACAACAGAATTGCGCGCGGCAATTCTGAACGCGCGTTCAGAAATCCCCAATTCATTTGGTCTTTTTGACGTCGCTGATTGCGGCGAGCATCGCGTCGCGGCCTTTGTCGAGCGACTGGCGCACAGAGTTGGCCTTTCCCACCGCGCCCATTTCGCGCTGCCGCATGACCGTCGCATCTACCATCAGCGGATCGAGGCCGAGTTCGCGCAGCGTCGAGGCGGACTCTTCCATCTCCGCCGCGCGGCGCTCGCCGTGGCTCGCCATGCGCTCGAGGTTGTATTCGGACATTTGCGTCCAATCGAGGCCCGGATAGTTGTTCTTGAGCGAGGCCGTCACCTCGTCGAGGACGCCCGCGCGCTGCGCCGCAAGAAAACATTCGAGCGTCAGCGCTTCCATGCCCTTGATCATCACCGAGCGGATCATCTTGATGGCGGCGGCCGCGCCGATTGAATCGCCGACCACCTTGAGCTCCATCTCCATCTCGCGCAGCAGCGGCGCAATGGGCTCGGCATCGGGGCCCGCGACCAAAAGCGGCGTGCGGTGACGCTTGGGGTGAATCGCCGCGATCACGGCGACATCGACATAGCGCGCCTTGCCGCCGAGCAACGCCGCGGTCTCCTGCTTGCGACCCGGCGAAACCGAGTTGATGTCGAGATAATACGGGTTACCGGAAAGATGCGGCGCGACCGATCGCGCCGCATCGACGCTCGAGGCCGCCGTCACCGCCGAGATGATCATGTCGGTCTGGGCGACCGCGTCGGCCGCGGACGAGGCAAGCCGCACGCCGGATTTCTCGCCGGCTGCTTTCAGCTTCGCACCGGCGCTCTCGGGGAACAGGATATCCCAGGCGGTGATGCGTTCGATGCCGGCATCGCGCAATCCCAAGGCGATTGCCTGGCCCGCTTCGCCGAAGCCGATGAAGGAGACGCGCGGCGTATTGCGCCGGTTCAAGTCACGACTCCGGCACGCCCGGCACTGGCGGCGTGCCGTGGGTGTGGAACGACTTGATTGTCTGCAGGCCCCAGGCCTGGCCTTTCTTGCGCTCGGCTTCGGTCCAGGTGATCGGCTTCCAGTCCGGCGCCAGGATCAGGCGCGCGCCGGGGCTGGCGACCTCGACGCGATTGCCGCCCGGTTCGTAGACATAAAGGAAGAAGGTCTGCTGGATGGCGTGCTTGTGCGGCCCGGTCTCGATAAAGACGCCGTGCTCGAGGCACACGTCGGCGGCGCGCAGCACGTCCTCGCGGGAATCGACCGCGTAGGTAACGTGGTGGAAGCGCCCCTTGGTTCCGGTGTGGTCGCGCGTATACGCGAAATCGTAGGTCTTGTTGGTCGCGGTCAGCCACATGCCGGCCTCGCTGCCGTCGTCGAGCACGATGCGCTCGGTGAGGCGGAAGCCGAGATAGTTTTCGAAAAACTCGCGGCAGGCTTTCACGTCGGCGGCGAGCCCGTTGAAGTGATCGATGCGCCGCACATTGCAGCCGCGCGCCGGATAGCGCTGCGCCTGATTTTTCAACGCCGGCTTCTTGTCCGGCGGCGGGTCGTACCATTCGGTGTCGTAGTAAAGTTCGACGACGTGACCGTCGGGGTCTTTGCAGACGAAAGTCTTGCCGTGGCCAAGGTCACCATCGGTCCAGCCGACGTCGAAACCCGAGCCTTTGAGCGCCGCCGCCCGCCGCTCCAGCGCCTGCGGCGAGCGCGTACGGAAGGCGACATGCCCCATGCCCGAGGTCTTCGAGGCAGTGAGCTTGAGCGTATAGCGTTCGTAGTCGTCCCAGCCGCGCAGATAGGCGCTGTCGCCCTTCTCGCCGCTCTGCGTCATGCCCATGACGTCGATGAAGAACTTGCGGCTCTCCTCGAATTTCGGCGTCAGCATCTCGAGGTGTCCGAGATGGGCGATGTCGAGGTTCGGTTCTTTCTGCATAACTTTCTTAGCTTTTCTTCGGCTCGTTCTGCCGGTCTGTGCGGGCGAACACCAGCACCAGGTTGTTGGCGGGCATCGGGACCGCCTCAACCAGCACAAGACCGGCGGTCTTTGCAAGCGCGCTCAAATCGGCGACGTCGCGCACGCCCCATTCGGGGTTTTCAGCCCTCAGGCTCGCATCGAACGCGGCATTGCTCGGCGCCGTGTGCTTGCCGTCGCGTTTGAACGGGCCGTAGATAAAGAGGCGGCCCCCCGCGGCCAATAGCCGCCCGGCGCCCGCGAGGAGATTTTCCGACACGCGCCGGGGCGAGATGTGCAGTGTGTTGATGCAGAGGATGGCGGTGAGGGCGGTGCCGCCTGTCCAATTCCACTGCGGCTCGGCGAGATCGATACGCTGCGGCGCCCGCAGATTGGCAAGTGCGGTGTGCCGACGCCACGCCTCGATACTCGCCAAATGCGAAGGCAGGACATCGCTGGGCCACCACGTCAGGTGCGGCGTGCGCTGCGCGTAGGTCGCGGCGTGTTGTCCGGTTCCGCTGCCGACCTCAAGGACATCGCCCTGAGCCGCCATCATGAGGTCGGCGATCGCCGCCCAGATCGCCTCGTGGTTGCGATGAAACGCAGGTGCATCGAGCCGGTCGTCGGGCTCTTTCGGCTTTCCGAGTTTCCCGAAATCGACCACGAATTCAGGCATCAGCTGTACGCCCTGACCGACCAATGGCGGCACCTAGCCACGGCGGTAAGCTCGGGTCAAAGCCGGAAATGTTTAAGCGCACGCGAACTTAGCGCCGCCGTTCGTTGTTTTTACCCCATAGATAGGGCAGAATCCCACGGTGGCCGCTGTACAAAGCAAAAAACGAGAATCGAGGGAGGATGATATGCGCAAACTAGTGATGATGGCGGCTGCCACCGCCACGATCGTGCTGTCGGGCACCGCCCAGGCGCAGACCAAGATCACGATCGGCATTCCGACATCGCCACCGAACATCGTGCATATGCCGGTGATCGTCGCCAAGGAGCTCGGCCTCTACAAGAAGGCCGGCCTCGACGTCGACATCGTCTCGCTCGGCGACGGTGTGAAGGTGTTCCGTGCACTGCTGGCCGGCAATATCGACCTCGGCCTGACGCCGGGTGCTCCGACCATCATCGGCATTTCGAACGGCGCCGAGGTCAAAGCGCTCTCCGCAAACCTGCCGAAATTCGAAGCCTCGATGATCGTGCGCGCCGACATCAAGACGATGGAAGATCTCAAGGGCAAGCGTATCGGCATCCAGGAGCCGGGCGGTTTCGCCGATCTGCTGAGCCGCAGCGTGCTGCGCGCGGCCAAGATCGATCCTAAGGACGTCAACTTCGTCAGCATCGCAAGCGAGGACGTGCCTGCGCTGGTCGCCAATCAGGTCGACACCGCGATCTTGCACGTCGAGCAGGAGATGTTCGCGAAGTCGAAGGTGCCGGATCTGCACCCGATCGCCCGTATGTGGGAACTGCAGCCGAAGACGCTGTACACCTATCTTTCCGCCACCGAAAAGACGATCAAGGACAGGCCGGACGTCGTGCAGGCCGTCGTCTCCGCCAATATCGAGGCGACGCGCGCCATGTACTCCGATCGCGCCAAGATCATCCCGATTCTGGTCAAGCAGACCGGCTATCCCGAAGATATCCTGGCCAAGAGCTTCGATTTCCTCGTGCAGCAATGCATTTGGGATGCGAACAGCGGTCTGAGCGCGGAGCGCACCAATTTCACCGCCGATCTCATGACCAAGGTCGGCAACATCAAGCCAGACAAGAAGCCGACCTACGAACAGATCGTCGACGCGAGCTTCGCCAAGAAGGCGATCGACAAGCTCGGCGAATGGAAGGGCCCAGTTTGCCCGACCGCAGCGTTCTGACGCTGCCATTCGAACTGGCGTCGGCGAGCGTGGCCTTTTTACGCCGCGCTCGCCGGCGTACTCCGAAGAGGAAGATGCAATGAGCGTAGCCAACGTCCAGAACAGTGCCGTGGTGCCGCAAGCCGCTCTGGCCGCCGCAGAGGCGCGGCCGTGGTGGGAAAGCCGCTCGCTGTTCCGCTACGGTTTCGTCGTGCTCATCCTGATCGTCTGGGAAGCGGTTGCGCCATTCATCAGCCCGATCTTTTTCACCTCGCCCTCGAAGATCGCGCTCGCCTTCTATGAAACGACCGTCAATGGTGAGCTGCCATATTTCCTTGCGCAAAGCCTGGAAGTGATGGTCTACGGCTTGTTGATCGCAATCGCCGTCGGCATTCCGCTCGGCATCGCCATGGCGCGCATCCGCTGGCTCGACTGGGCGCTCGATCTGCCGATCAACGCACTTTATGCGATGCCGCTCGTCGCCGTGGTGCCGCTGCTGGTGCTGTGGTTCGGCATCTACCTCAAGGCGAAGATCATCGTCGTCTTCCTGTTCGCGATCTTCCCAGTGCTGATCAACACCTATCAGGGCGTCCGCGAATGCGACAAGAACATGCTCGAGGTCGCGCACTCGTTCCGGTCGAGCGAATTGCGCACTTGGCAGGACGTGCTGTTGCCCTTCGCGCTGCCCTACATCATCGCCGGCGTGCGGCTCGCCATCGGCCGCGGCCTGATCGGCATGATCATCGCCGAGTTCTACACCACCATCTCCGGCCTCGGTTTCATGATCACCAAATACGCCAACGTCTTCGCCATGGATAAGACGTTCGTGCCGGTCATCGTGCTGATGATCCTCGGCGTCTCGCTGACGTCGCTGCTGAAATGGATCGGCCGGCGCCTCGCGCCCTGGAGCGCCGCCAACCGCTGATCGGTTCCGCTGGAACCATCGGCGCGCTCATGCCTTGTCAGGGCATGGCAGAAGCAAAGCTCGCCCGCAAAGCGGAAGAATTGGAAGACACCGCGCATAAGGGAGCGCCTGGCGCGCGGCACCATGCATATGGAGTTTTCGGCGGACCGGCGAACAGAACTCGCCGCCAATCGCACGATCTTCGCCGCCGAGCGCACCTACGCCGCCTGGGTGCGGACGGGGCTTGTGGCGATGGCGAGCGGGGTCGGCGCAAAGCCCGCTCTGTCGGGCCATCTTCCCGATTGGCTGATCGTCCTCACCGGCACGGTGCTGGTCCTGTTCAGCGTGTTCTGCTTTTTGGCGGCGGTCTGGCGACAGCTTGATCCAGGGCCGCCGCCGCCCAAGCCCGATGCCAAGCGCATTCATCCTGCCTGGCTGGTCGTGTTCAACGGCTTCCTGGCCTTCGCGGCGATCGCCTCCCTGATCGGCATCTGGTTCGGCCACCCGCCCGCATAGCCATCTTCCGACGGTGCGTATCGACAACGTCATCAAGCCGCGTCAGGCTTGTGATGCACGCGCATCGGGAGGGTAGCCATGATCCTCGGTCTGTCGATCGCCATCTACACCTTAACGCACGTCATCATCAGCCTCATCGCCATCGTCAGCGGCCTGATCGTGCTGTTCGGGCTGATCGGCTCGCGCCCTCTGCCGGGCTGGACGGCGCTGTTTTTCACCATGACGATCCTGACCAGCGTCGGCGGCTTCTTGTTTCCGTTTAACGGCTTCACACCGGCCATCGGCGTTGGAATCGTCTCGCTTATCATCCTGGCGGTGGCGTTGCTCGCGCGTTACGCCAGAAATTTTTATGGCCGATGGCGCTGGATCTATGTGTTGACCGTAATCACCGCGCTTTACTTCAACGTGCTGGTGCTCGTCATTCAGTCGTTCCAGAAGATCCCGTTCCTCAACCCCGCGGCTCCGGTCGTCGGGCCGCCGTTCGCCGAACCGGCGAACGGCCACTTCGTCATCACCCAAGCGGTCGTGCTGGCTCTGTTCGTTGTGCTCGGGATTGCCGCGCTTGTGAGATTTCGGCCGTCGCGCTTCTTGGGCCTCTAGAAAAAATGGAAGCCGCATGTCGCCGTGCGGCTTCCATCAGACCAGCCCACGTGTGAGATCTATTTGAGCTGGGTCGAAATGCTGGTGAACTTGCCCTGAAGGTTGGTGCCAAGCGTGTTGACGATGCCAATGATCGCGACGGCAATGCCGGCGGCGATGAGGCCGTATTCAATGGCGGTGGCTCCGGATTGATCCTTCAGAAAGGCAGTGATCTTCGACACGTTCGACTCCCTGTTGTGACGTCGCCCTTATCGACACGCGGGACATTAGCGGTCGCGAATAAAAGCGACGTCAACTCCTGCGATTGCATTCAGTGAAAGTTGTCGGCAGCCGGAACTTCGCTGCCGGAACTTTTCTGCGTTACCGCTGTACGCACGTGTGCCGTGGCGCGTGGCTAAGTTCCATGACAGCCGTGGACGCTAGACGTCTTCCGGATTGTCGACGTAGCGCAGTCCGGCCTTCGCCAGCGGTTCGCGCATCTTGTACATGTCGAGACCGAGCGTGCCGGCCTCGAGCTGCTTGCGCTTGCCGTCCTCGTCGTCCTTGCGCTTCTGCGCCTTCTGCGCGGTTTCGACCGCGAGCGCCTTCGGAACCACCACGACACCGTCATCGTCGGCAACGATGACATCGCCTGGTTCGACGTTGACGCCGGCGCAGACCACCGGAATGTTGACCGCGCCGAGCGTCGCCTTCACCGTGCCCTTGGCCGACACGGCCTTTGACCAGACCGGGAAATCCATCTCCTTGAGCGCCTTGATGTCGCGGCAGCCGGCATCGATCACCAGCCCAAGCACCCCGCGCGCGCGCAGCGCGGTCGCCAGCAGTTCGCCAAACATGCCGTCAGTGTTGTCGGCGGTGCAGCCGACCACCAGCACGTCGCCCTTCTGGCACTGCTCGACCGCGACATGGATCATCCAGTTGTCGCCCGGCTGAGCCAACACCGTCACCGCCGGCCCGCCGATCTGCGCCCCGGCATAGATCGGCCGCAGATAGGGTTTCATCAGCCCGGAGCGTCCCAGCGCCTCATGCGCGGTCGACACCCCTACGGCAGCGAGCGTGCCGACGGCATTGGTATCGGCGCGTTCGATGTTGCGGACGACGACGGGCTTCATAGGTGGCACTCCTTCACGGAAACAGGTCTGCTTCTTATCCCACGCGCTTCCCCCCGCGAAGAGGGTATGTTGCGCAATGTCGGGACACGGCCAATGATTGCCGGCGCCGCGGGGCGGATTCGGAGTGACGGAATGGGTGAGCGGTTCTCCGGCGTTAAGGCAAGCGTCGGGTTCTTCTCGGACCCGGGCCCGCGCGAGCGCAATGAGGATTTCGCCGGCGCGGTGTTCGGCTCCGAGCTGGCCGAGCTAAGGCACGATGTCGTCGCCGCGATCGCCGACGGTATCGGCAGCGCCAAGGGCGGGCGGGTGGCGGCTGAAACCGCGGTGCGCGGCTTCCTCGACGGTTTTACCGAACTGCCCGAGACGATGGAGGTACGTAACGCCGGACCGCGCGTGCTCGCGCCGCTCAACAGCTGGATCCACGGGCAGGGCCGCCGCGACACGACCCTGGCCGGCATGGGCTGCACCTTCACCGCACTGGTGCTGCGCGGACGAACCGCGCACGTTCTGCATGTCGGCGACACGCGCGCCTACCGGCTGAGCGACGACCGCCTCACAATCCTGACGACTGATCACGTGCGTCAAAGCGGGCCCGGCCGCTCTGGCGTGCTGTACCGTGCGCTTGGCGTCGAAAGCGAGGTGCGGCTCGATTATTCGAGCCAACCGATGGCGCGCCACGACCGCTTCCTGCTGTGCAGCGATGGCGTGCATGGCTTTCTCGGCCTTGAGGTGATCGCCGACATCCTGCGCGAGCAACAGGCGGCGTCGGACGCGGCCCGCGCACTCGTGCATGCGGCATTGCAGAACGGCGGTACCGACAATTCGACAGCGATGGTAATCGACGTCGTCGACTTGCCTGAAGCGGGCTCGGCCGACGTCACGGCGGCGATGATGCAATTGCCGATCATCCCGGCCCCCCAGGCCGGCGAGACCGTCGATGGCTTCGTGCTCAATGCGCTGATCTCGGACGGCCGCTACACGCGGCTCTTCCTCGCGGTCGACGAAGCCGAAGGCGGCGAGGTCGTCGCCAAATTTCCCAAGCGCGAGGCGGAATCGATCGCGGCGTTCCGCAAGGCGTTTGCGCGCGAAGCCTGGGTCGGCGCGCGCGTCAACAGCCCTTGGGTCGGCCGCATCATCGCGCTGCCGCCGGGACGGCAAACATCGCTCTACACGGTGATGCCGTATTACGTCGGTGAGCTATTGCAGACGCGGATAGCGCACGCGCCGATGCTCGGGCTCGAAGAGGGACGCAACATCGCCATCAAGCTCGCGCGCGCGGTTGATGCGTTGCATCGGGCGGACATCATCCATCGCGACATCAAGCCCGATAATGTGATCCTCGGTCATGACGGCTCGCTCAAGCTCATCGATCTCGGCGTCGTGCGCGTGCCGGGCCTGGAGGACGAGGCGCCGGAAAACATCCCAGGCACCGCGGGCTACATGGCCCCGGAGATGTACGACGGCGAAGCCGGCAATGAGGCGACCGATATCTTTGCGCTCGGCGTTACGATCTATCGCGCTTTCGGCGGTGAATTCCCTTATGGCAATCCTGAGGCCGGGCCGCCGAGCGGCCGGCCGAAGCTCCTGTCGAACCTACGCCCGGACCTGCCAGGCTGGCTCGAAGCCGCGTTGGCCCGCGCGATCGCGATCGATCCGGCGGAGCGGTTCAGCGATGTGGTCGAGTTCGCGGTTGAACTTGAGTCGGGCCCTGCGCGCGCATCAAGCGAAGAGCGCCGGCCGCGCACGCTCTATGAGCGCTCGCCGGTGCGGTTTTGGCAGGGAGTCGCCGCGCTCTTGGCGGCTGCCCTTATCTGGTCATTGCTGCGGCACTAGGCAGCCGCGCGTCAGGAACGATTTGCATGCGGGCGGCGTTGGCGCAGGACGTCCAAGGACCGAATGTGGCCCTTTTTCACGCTTATGAAGCGCGGGCCCAATGAAGCGAGAGCATCATGGTGCACGAATTGTCGATTGTCGTTATCGGACTTTGCTTGTTCGCGCTGGCCGCAATGGCGGTGCCGGACAATTTCGGCATGCCGATCGACGACGAAGGCAATCTGTCGGACGGCCGCGACATGAATTTCGGCCACCGGCGATCCGTGAAGCACAAAAAGAACGGCCCCGGCGGGGATCGGCCTTGGGGCCGTTAGGGTCCGCGGGGACAGGAGTCGTCCGCGGACCCTAAGTTGGCTGGGAGATGCTTTACGCTAGTCCATTGCGTAGGCGGTTTCGCCGTGCACCGCGTCGTCGCCGACCTGAAGCATCTTGTCGGGCATACGCAGCGGCATGAAGATCGCGATCGCCCTTAAGATAATGAAGGTCGCGATCGCGTTGAACACGATGATGAAGATGGCAGCCTCGGCTTGCAGCACGAGCTGCTGGAAGTTGCCATAGAGCCAGCCGGTCGCGCTCACGCCGGGTGCGTCTTTCTCGGTGCCGATGTAGAGCAGCATCGCCGGATTGGCGAACACGCCCGTCAATAAGCCGCCCATCAGACCCGCCACGCCGTGGGTCGAAAACACGCTCAGCGTGTCGTCGACCTTCATCATCATCTTGGTCTTCTGGAGCTTGTTCATGCTCCACCACGGGATGAGACCCGCGCACACGCCGATAGCGATTGCGCCGTAACCGTCGACGTAACCCGCTCCGGGTGTGATGGCGACCAGGCCGGCGATCATGCCATTGACCGCACCAACCACGGACGGCTTGCCGTAGGAAATGCTGTCCATGATCGTCCACACCAGGAGGCCGGTGCCGGTCGCGATGTTGGTGTTGAGCACGGCTGCGCCGGCGTTGGCGTTGGCGAAGTAGGGGTCGCCGCCGTTGAAGCCGTTCCACCCGAGCCAGAGGATGCCCGCGCCGGTCAGGGCGGCGAGCAAGTTGTTCGGCGGGCAATGATCGCGGTCCGCCTGGATGCGCGGGCCGATCACCCAAGCCGCCACGAAGCCGGATGTGCCGGCGGCGAGATGGATGACGTAGCCGCCCGAGAAGTCGACGGCACCCGCGGCTGCTAGCCAGCCGCCACCCCAGAGGCTGAACGCGCCGACCGTGTAGACGAACGTCATCCACAGCGGCACAAAGAGCATCCAGGCTTTGAAACTCATGCGACCGAGCACGGAGCCGGCGAGGATGATGACGGTGATCGCGGCGAATACGAACTGGAAGTACACGAGTGTCGCCATCGGGAACGTCATTGCTGGCATGCCGGAAGCCGCCGCCGGTACGGTCGCTTGTCCAAGCTCAAATCCCGCCGTCACGGCGGGTCCGGGTTTACCCAGGAATGGGAACCACTGTTCGCCAAAACCCATATTATAGGCCCAGAGGGTCCATACCAGCAGCACGCACGCGAACGCATAAATCGCCATGAAGGCGGAGTTGATTGCCCATTTCTTTTTGACGATGCCGCCGTAGAGCACGACGAGGCCCGGAATGCTCTGCAGACCGACGAACGTCGCTGCGGCGAGCTGCCAGGCGTTATTTCCGGTGTTCAGCCATTGTGGTGAAGGAAGCAACATCTCAGACCCCCTGTGATCCCTAGTTCTTGCTGGCCGTCGTTCTTGACCTCAGCCCTTCGCCAGCAGGTCAAAATTCAAGCAAGAACTGCGCCAAAATGGCGCAAGCGTGAAATGGCCCCGAAAATGCATCGGAGGCTCATGCATTCGCACGATGGAAGATTGGCGCGTTGGCTTTGCACGAAGTATGGGCAGCTCGCCCGGCAAAGGCGAGACGCTCTGTCTAAAAATTCACTTGGGTCGCCTAAAAATTTGGCACCCGCCTGCATCAAGCATTTGTAATGATGCGCAATGGAAGACCGGGGAGGATGCAATGATGTCGGGTTTGAGCACAAAGGTATCCGCCGCAACCGTTGTGATCCTTGGCGCGCTCGCCGCGAGCCCCGCCGTACCGGCTGCGGTTCTCGATTTCCAGTGCGTCAACGCGGCGAGCGGGGCGTCATGGATCGTGTCGGTTGACGATCAGAAGCGGACGGTCGACGGCACCCCGGCCGATATTACTGCGTCTCGCATCAGCTGGCGTGATCCGGCCTCGGGCGGCGTGTACGACCTCGACCGCAAGTCGGGGGCACTGACCTTTGTCAATCCGTCAAGCACCGGCGGTTATATGCTCTTTCACCGCTGCCAGGCGAAATGACCTTTAGCCGAGCGTGTCGGTCACGACGCGCGGGAATAGCGTTTGGTAGGCCTCACCGTAGGTCATCGGCACGCCGGAATTGCGTGATCCCTGGATACCGCGGTTGAGCGCCACGCGCTCATAATAGCCCCAGAGATGCTTCTGCGCGGCAAGGACCTGGAACGCCTTGTATTTTTGCTCCCAGACGTCATCGATCTTCAATATGAGGTCGGGCTTGTAGTTGCACTGTTCGGGCTGGTGCGGTTCGAACAAATAGACCGGCGGCGCCGAGTATTTGTACTTGGCGCCCGGCTTATGCCCCATCGCCTGCGCGACGACGCGGGTTTCCTGTGCGAAGTGCGCCGCATTCGGATGATCGAAATTGTACGGATCATCCAGCGCGTGGGTGAGCACGAAGGCCGGGTTTTCCTCGCGATAAATGTCGACCATGCGGTCGAAATGCTGCTCGTTGAGCTTGAGCGGGTAGTCGCCGCAGTCAAAGAACTCGATGTCCGCGCCCAGGAGCTTGGCCGCGCGTTCGGATTCATCCTTGCGGCCGGCCTTGACCTTCTCCAGCGTTGCGCCGGATTCCTTCCATGCGAACTGGCTTTCACCGCGTTCGCCGAACGACAGGCAGACGATCTTGACGCGATAACCTTTCTTGGCGTGCAGCGCGATGGCGCCGCCCGCGCGCCAGACAAAATCGCCCGGGTGCGCCGTGATCACGAGCCCCGTCTTTTGCTCCGCCATAGAGAACTCCCCTAATTTGCGGAGGGTTTTTAACGAGATGGCGGCGCGAAAGGAAGCGCGCAGCGCTCGATTCCGAATCCGGTCGGCGCGGATGGGCTCTGGTGAACGGAAGGGAATTTAAGGCCCAAAAAGCCATAACGGGCGAACCGTCGTCCGCCCGTCACAAGCTCTCGGATCCATCTCCCGGTGCAAGGCGTGGGCCCGCACACGAGTACCAGTTACTGAGAGCCAGGGCCGGCAGTCATGGACCACGAATACAGCAAGCTGCACCCACGTCCCATGGCCGTTCCGGTCATGGCGGTTCATCCGTGTCCAGCGAAGCCAGAGATGGATGACCTGGGCGAAAGCCTACCCCGATGAGTTGCACTGACAAGAGTGCAAAATTGGCTGTTGATAAGTGTGAGGATGAAATATGGCGTTCACAAACAGGCGCCTGTGCGCGTCGGGCGCTGCGAATCAGCCTAAAATCGTACCCTTGCCGCGGCCATCTTTGTTTTGCTCGATCATCACCGTGTCGTGCTTGAGCGCAAGCTTCCGCGTGAGCTCCGCGTTCATGAGTTCATCCTGCGTCAGGCGATGCATGTCGGCGAACATGCCTTCGGTGCCGGCCGGCGAGTAGATCATCAGCATGCGCACGCCGTCCTTTGACGTGACCTGATGTGGCACGCCCGGCGGAATATGTACGCACGAGCCCTTGCTTGCGTGAAACATCTCGTCCCCGACCTGGAAATCGGCACTGCCGTCGAACACGTAGAACGTCTCGTAGGCCTTGACGTGGTAATGCGCGCGCGACTGAAAGCCCGGCTTGCAGTTCTCTTCGACCACTTCAAAGGTCTGGTTAGTGTCGCCGCCGGTGATCTTGACGATCACCTCGTTGGCCTTGGCGTAGATGTTGCCTTGGCCCGGCGGCGAATGCTTGCCTTTGTCCGCCATGACGTTGCTACCCGACGTTTTTATTTTCCGACCCGCCGCCACGACTCGCCGCCGCACAATGCGCCGGCGCAGCCGTTCACTTGCAGCTGGTCACCGTTGAGCACGAGCTTGCCGACATAGGTCTGGCCGTCATCGGAGTTGTAGATCGGGCCCGACCATCCGCCTTCGCCGTTCGGCGCCATTGCAAAGATGCGCAGTCCGACGATCTTGCGGCCGCGTTTCGACGGATCGGGGTTCTTGTCATCCACCGGCGGCTTGCCCGTGGATGGATCGATGGCATCCTTGGTCCACACGATTGTGCCGCACATGCTCTTGCCGCAGCGGGCAACGCGAATGCGCGCATCGCCTTTCTGCGTGAGCCAGGTGCCGGTCGGCTCGGCAGCAAAAGCGTTGCCCGCGGCAACAAACGCGACGGCGGAAAGCAAGGCGAGCGTACGCGCTATGTGCATGGTGTAGTCGCTCCCGGCAATTTTTGACGCGACCTTAATGGCACATTCTCGGGGTCGATGTGAAGACAGCGACCTCGCGGTGATCTCGGCGCTCAAAATGAGAGAGGCGCCGTTTCCGGCGCCTCAATCACGGCCTCACTCAGTCCGTCAGTCGTAATAACGGCAGTGAACGTGGCCCCACTCGTTCCGCCAGCAGTGGCGGTGATGGTGGCATCGATAGTAGTAATGCGCATCGGCATCGGCGCCCACCGCCGCACCCGTTGTCGCGCCGACGGCCGCACCCACCGCCGCGCCGCGCCCGCCGCCAACCGCGCTGCCCAGCGCATTCTGTGCGTTCGCTTCCGGAATGGCCATCAGTGCCGCCAAAGCGACCGCGGCAAGATTGCTTTGCGCATGTGTTGCCTCCACTATTTGCAAAGTCGGCTAAGCAACGCAGCCGGGGAGACTTGGTTCAATGAGGAATGTCCGCGACAAACTCGATGCCGCGCTTAGGCGCATTGACGACCCGAAAGGCGAGGGCGCGCGCGCCTGCCTCACAGTTTACCGCGAAGCTGCACGCGCCGCAGCCGATGCCGCGGATGCGCGGGCGAAGGTCGGCCTCTCGCTTGGTCTGCTTGACGGTGCGATCGTCAGCATCAAGGATCTGTTCGACGTCGCCGGTGAAGTGACCCGCGCCGGCTCGAAAATCCTCGCCGACGAGGGCAAGCCGGCATCGCGTGATGCGCCGATCGTGCAGCGGCTGCGCGCCGCGGGCGCGGTCATTATCGCCAAGACCAACATGACCGAGTTCGCCTATTCGGGCATCGGCGCCAATCCACATTTCGGCACGCCCGGCAATCCAGCCGACCGCGCGCGCGTGCCCGGCGGCTCGTCGTCGGGCGCTGCGGTCGCTGCCGCCGATCGCATGTGCGACATCGCCATCGGCAGCGACACCGGCGGTTCGACCCGCATTCCGGCCGCGCTGTGCGGCATCGTCGGCTTCAAGCCGAGCCGCCAGCGGATCCCGACCGAGGGCGCGTTTCCGTTGTCTTTCACGCTGGACTCCATCGGCCCAATGGCGCGCTCGGTGCAGGATTGCGCCAGCGCCGACGCCGTGATGGCAGGCGGCGATGCCCGCGCCATCGAATCCGCGCCGCTCGGCAACCTGCGCATCGGCATCCCGCAAGGGATGCCGACCGACCGCCTCGACGACACCGTCGGCAAACGGTTTCCGGCCGCTCTCGATCGGCTGGACAAGAACGGCGTGCGGC
>Ga0187780_10000279_pt1 | contig 38773 bp, 32 predicted proteins | sample 1015_Q2_SP10_20__FD_132429 | JGI IMG/M metagenome (GOLD analysis project Ga0187780, IMG submission 132429) | Tropical peat soil microbial communities from peatlands in Department of Meta, Colombia - 1015_Q2_SP10_20_MG | ecosystem: Environmental > Terrestrial > Soil > Wetlands > Peat | place...
GGGCACTCACCGTGGCTACCACCCTGGACCCGACTGAGCGACGTCTGGGTCAGACCACGCCGGAATCCAACGAGACATCGCAGGAGTAACGAGCGAGCTCTACCATTTCTCTACCGACGACGAACGATGCGCCGGCAACTCGTTGTCTCTTCGAGTGCTTTTTTCTTACCCAGATATTTGTAGGCGTACTCTCAGACTAAGAACTGCACCGAACCTCTACCGGATTTCTACTTGGCCGGCTGACCGGGCCACCAAGGTATTGAACGGCAATGGCCAATTCCTTGGCCGGTGATTATCCTAACACCGAAACATCGGTAGACTTCCGGTAGACTTTAGCGCCGAAAACAGCCTGCATTTTCCTGCAGAAATGCGCAGGGTCTTCAATCCAACAGCGCGTAACCCTTTGTCTCCCCGAAGGAAACAGGGTCAACCTTCCGACTACGCCTTCTCCCCCACCTGTAACTCCGCGACTTTGAAGGGCACCCCACACCCTCCAATCCCGCAGTACCCGTCGGGATTCTTCGCCAGATATTGCTGGTGATAGTCTGCCCGGAGGTTGGAAATCCCACGGCAACTCTGCTGTTACATCTCGCTGGTCGTCTATCGGTCGATTTTCGGTAGACGTTGACGCCGACCCCGCGGTAGACCAACCGAGGTACCGGCGGTGGTGTTCACGCCAACAAGAGGGCATGTGGCTGCTTGAGTCCGGCCGGTCCTGCTACCTTGGAGCCCGCGCGCCTAGCATGTAGTCCAGGGTAAGATGCGCGAGCGCCCGTTCGCCCACTAGAATGCTCGATTCATCAATGTGAAACTTCGGTGAATGGTTGGGAAAGTATTCATCGCCGTGCGCACGGGCCCCTATAATTACGAACAGCCCCGGAATCTTCTCCTGATACAAAGCGAAATCATCGGCGTACGGCAATCGCCAGATCTCGATGAGGTGATCCGCGCCAGCGACCCGCATCAGCGTCGGCCGCATGCGCACCGCGAGCCTTGGATCGTTGTAGATGCTAGGGTTGTACATCTCGGGGACTACCCTCGCTTCCGCCGTCGCCCCGGAGGCGAGGGCGATGTTCTCGGCGGTGCGTTTGATGCGATCGATGGCGTCCTGACGCAGATCGCGGTCGTACCAATCCAGCGCCGCGCTCATTGTGAGTGAATCCGCGATCGCGCCGAAGTGTCCGCCCCGAATGTCCTGGATCGAAAGGATGATGGGCGATTTGGTGTAGTCCATCTGGCGGCTGACGATCGTCTGCAGGCCCAGCACAATCTGCGAACCGACTACGATCGCGTCGACCCCATCCCATGGGGCGTCGGTAATCGACTGGCGACCGTGAACCGTGATGTCAATCTCGTCGGAGCCGGCCTGTTGAGCTCCGGAGCGATAGCCGATCTGCCCGGTCTCGAGTTGCGTCAGAAGGTGGTAGGGCAGCGCGTCGAGCTCTGCGCGCAGAGCGACGGTTGGACCGGGCTGGCTCCCGCGTAGTACAGCCACCACGCCCGTCTTGCCAATCGGCGTGCGGACGTCGAGGCCGAGCGCTCGCACTCGTGCAGCGATGTAAGCGCTGGTCTGGAATTCGCGGTTGGACAACTCGGGATGTTGGTGGATGTAGCGGCGATCCGTTATGACTTTATCGAGGCCCTGCGACGCCAATGCATCGAGGCGCGCGTGCAGCGGGTTTCCATCGTCGACGGGATGGAACAGGTTCGTCGACTCCGGCAGCGCACTGCCTGCCTTGGTGTCCTGCGCAACCTGGCCGTGAGCTACAGCAACCGCCGCAAACGTGCAGTGCATCATCACGCGTATAAATGCGTTCACGGCTTGTGTCCTCCGAAGCCGACGTACCAAGTATCGATCTTGGGTCAACTAGTGGCGATCGATTTCTCCTGACCGATACTCTGCCAAGCACATCGTGCGACGCGCCGTAGACAAGGTCGAGTATCCTTCGCCGCGGACTTTCCCGACGCCAAACCACCGGTAGAATTCCGGTAGACATCGGCGCTGAACACAGCTGGCATTTCCCCGCAGAAAAACCCAGGGTCTCGGAGCTGGACGTCGCTAACCGCGCGACTTCCTGCCGGAACCCTCGGTGTAGCTCCGACTCCGCCTTCTGACCCTCTCGTAACTCCACAGATTTGAAGGGGCACCCACACCCTCCAATCCCGCAGTACCCGTCGGGATTCTTCGCCAGATATTGCTGGTGATAGTCTCCCCTGAGGTTGGAAATGTCACAGAAACCCCGCTGTTGCATCGTTGATGGTCGCTTATCGGTCGACTTCCGGTAGACGTTGACGCCGATCCGGTAGACCTGCGGCATCTCCCTGCCCCGAGAACGGCTCATGCGGCGAATCTCTCCCAGCGATTGCGCACGACAGTCAGTAGCTCTTTGAACTTCGGATCGCCTCGCAGCCCCTTGAACGAAGGGTCGTGCCGCGCCAGGAACGGGTAATTGATAAAACCACGGTCGATGGCCCTCCGCAGCCACTTCAGTGCGGGGGCACGCATGCCTGCCCAGGCGAATCCCTGCGCCAGGAAGCGGGGAAACATGTCAGTCGCCTCCGCGACAGACTCGATCTGCGGCGTGAGAGTCGACTGTGCCTCAAGACGATCACCGGCGGCTGCTCGGGTGAGAAACGAAGCGATGCGCGCCGGGACAGTATTGAGCGTCTCCGGAGGGAACTTGACGAAGACCGCCTTTGCTTCGTCACCCCGGCGATTGAGGATCAGCACCCAGATATAGAACAGCCGCGCTACGGGATTTGCAGGATCCATCTCGAGCATTTGCTGGTAGGGACGGATCGCTGCCGAAAACTTCCCCTCCATAAGGTCCGCAAACGCGGGCATGCAGCGCGTGATCGGCGTCAGAGGATCCACCTTCAGGAGGCGCGCCAGAAGCGGCCGTGCCTCCTTCACGCGACCGGAGATGAGATAGCAGTTACACAGGAGCAGCAACGTATCGGCACTGTGTGGCTCCAGGGCGAGCGACTGCTTGAGATCACGAACCGCACTCTGAATACGCCCCCGTGAGTATTGAATCCAGCCACGCAGCTGGAAGCCTGCGGCCGAGCCAGGAACAAGCGCGAATACCTTCGCGGCGCACCGCTCAGCCTCAACGAGCGGGCACTCGGTCAGATCAAGGCCGGCCTCACGGTACTGCAGGTGCACCAAGCCGAGCGCGGTAAGGAGCCGGAGATTCTCTCCGATGATCTTCGACGCGTGTTGCAGTAGCCGGACTGCGTGATCGATCGACTCCCGCCGCCAGCGCCAACCCTCGTACCGGGCTCGCAGGTAGCAGTCGTAGGCGGGAAAACTGGCTATGGCCGGCTCGGCAAGCCCCTGGGCGTCGCCCGCCGTAAGTCGCAGCTCGAGCGCTGTGACAACACTGCGTGTGCAACGCTCCTGAATTGTAAAGACGTCCTCCAGCGTGCCGTCATACGTCTCACTCCAAAGGTTCACATCGCTGGCCGCATCGATGAGCTGGGCCGAGATCCGCAGGCGTGTCGTGGTGCGCCGCACGCTCCCCTCCAGCAGGTAGCGCACGCCAAGTTGCCGCGCGATGGCCCGCGATCCCTTGGTCGTGCCGCGCAACATGGCTGACGATCTACGGGAGGTGACTCGCAACGTGTGAACCTTGGAAAGGGTGGTGATCAGCTCCTCCGTGAGTCCTTCAGCGAAATACGCGTTGTCGGTATCAGCACTGAGGTTTAGAAACGGTAGTACTGCGATCGAGCGCGAGCGCGCAGGTGTCGCCGCCGTCGCCGAGTCGCTTCCGGCGGTTGCGGTTGTAACGCGTCGCTGTCGCCAGGCATCGATCTCCGACCTGAGAGCGAATACGCTAGCAAGGGAGCGATGCATGTGGCGATGAACCGGCATACCCTCCTGCCGTTCCCAGCGTCTCACAGCGCGCACACTGCGGTTCAAGTACCGCGCGATTTCCTTCCAAGAGTCCAGCTGATCAGAACTTGGCATTGGGTCATCATGGGCCAAAGTGGGACACCTTGGGAACCTGCGCGTCTCGATCCCTTGGAGTGAGTGCCGAGGATGCCTAGCATGCCGGGAAGTCGCCAGACCCGCCCTCGCTAGGAGCAAGCGTATGCAACACCACTCATCGCTCTTCCAAACCAGCGCGATCGGAATTGTTCTGCTCGCTATCGCCGCATCCCTAGTTTCGACTGCGAACTCCGGTGAACAGAAACCCATGACACGCACTGTGCGCGTCACCGGATCTGGAACTGATGAGCTTAAGGGTGCGATCGTGCACTCAAAGCAACCCACGCCAACTGGTGTCATCCAGCGGAGCACGGAGACTGTTGAGCTAACTGGCGACCTGCATGGTCGGGTGCTGTATCACGTTACCTCGGTGTTTGACTTCAAGGCTGGAACTTTAGTCAATACCGGCGACCAGGTCTTTTCTGGCACTGTCGCCGGCTCAGAACCCGTATTGCTGCACGACTCGAAGTTTCGATTCGACGGGGATTTGAACAGCGGCGAAGACACCGGATCCGTTTATCTGCTCGACCACATCGCAGGGCCGCGAGTGGAATGCATTCTCAAAGTCATCGGAACCGGCAAGAATCAGGACGGGAATCCGACCTTTACCTATAGTGGCGAGTGTAAATTCCCAGCAGCTTGATGCCGCCTCGAATCTATGAGCTGGAGGGTCGCCAGATCTCGCCTAGAACGCGCTGCCAATTACCGCCGAGCACCAGCCGGATGTGCTCGTTGCTGTAGCCTCTGCGCACCAGCGCCGCGGTGAGCTCGAAGAAGCGATTCGGCCCTTCGAGGCCGGCGACGACCTCGTGCGTGCCGTGTACGCGATAGCGCGGATCCGCCTTGGTCAGCATATCCTTCAGAATCTGCGGTGACCCGAGGTCGTTGCTCTCAACCCCGGCATCCGAACCGATCCCGACGTGCTCGATCCCGACCAGGTCGCGCACATGATCGACGTGATCGATGACGTCATCGACCGTCACCGGCTCGCTGCCCTTGACCATGAATGCGATGCAGGTGATGCCCATGACGCCGCCGCGCTTCGCCAGCGCGCGGATCGCCTCGTCGCTGGAGGCGCGCAGCGAACCGGGGTTGAGGGCGCGGCAGTTACCGTGCGACAGAATGAGCGATGCCTTGGACAGCTCACAAGCTTCGAGCTTGGTGCGGTCGCTGGCATGGCCGAGATCGACCGCCATCCCGAGACTGTTCATCCGCTCGATCACTTTCGCGCCGAACTCGCTGACACCGGCGTCGCGCGGCTCGAACGCGCCGTCGGCCGCCACGGAGCGGAAGTTGTGGCACAACTGCGATATCCGCAGGCCGGCCGCGTAGCAGGCATCGACCGCTTGCAGGCTCTCGAACTGCGCGGCGGATTGCAGGCCGAAGATGATGCCGTAGCGGCCCGTGGCCTTGCATTGTGCGAAGTCGGCTGCCTTGTCGACCCGCGCCAGCCACCGCGGGTACTGCAGGATGAATCCGTTCCAGTGCGCAAACAGCTCAGTGGCCTCACGCAGCGATCCCGCATCGAGTCCAAAATTAATGACGCTGACACCCGAGTCGGCGAACTGCTGGAAATCGGACGACGTAAAGGCATTCGGCTTCGACAGCCAGTCGTTCAACGTGCTTTCCTTGTCCGTGCGGTAGAGAAATTGATTCAACATGTCGACGACAGTGCAGTCCTTCATCAGACGCGCGACCCGCTGCGGATATCGGCCCCCGAGCGCAGCGGCTACGGCGCGCCGCGTACCGAGCACGAAGTGCGCCGCGAGGGCGGCGGATCCGGTGCCACGGAGAAACTCGCGGCGCGATAGCGGGATGCTCATGCCAGCCAATTTCAGTGAACCGCCGCGCGTGTGGCCGCCAGCGGCAACTGCAGGACGCTGACGTGGCGGGCGTCGTGAAAGATCTGGATATGGGCCACGCGGGCCTGCAGCGGGTCCTCGTAGCCGATTCGGCCGCCGGTGTTGTAGTTTTTCTGAAATAACGGTGAATTCAGTGGCATGAGCACCAGGCGCAGACGCGCTCCGGCCGGGATGCGCCACGCAGTCCAGGCAAACTCGAAAGGGATCTCGACGACCTCCCCGACCTTCAGCAGCTGCTGCCTGAAGACGCCGTTGCGGAACCGCGCCCGGCGGATATCAGGCTGACCGAGCTGCACCGCGGAACCGTCCGGCAGCACCATCATGATCTGCGCCCAAAGGTCGAAATCCGGGGTGTCCGAGGAGCACACCAGAGTCAGGCGCATGTGTCCGGCGATTTCGCGGTCCTTCTCGAACGCGTCCGAATGAAAGACCAGCGCGCGCTTCTGGAACGAGCGGAACTGACTGTGCAGCCCTTCGCCGGGCAGATACCTGGCCACGTCGAGCTCGGGAAGCTCGCGAGGGTCGCTGACCAGAACAGCCGGTGGCTCGCTGCCGGGTGCCTTTCCGCTCAGCTGTCCTGAGTGAAAGACGTCGGCAGGCGTTCCGCGCGGATCCGACAGATAAAGCGCGAGCCTCTCGCCGGAGGACGCCTCATCGAGCGAGTGCGAGTAACGCCATTCATCGGCGCCCATCATGAAATAGGCCACCTGGTCCTTGAAGAACGCTGGCAGCGGGCCGCGGCCCAAGGCCCAGTCGTACCACTCCCAGTGCAGCCGCTTCATGTCGAGCACCGCGGCTTCGGGGAGCGTCAGCCCCCCGATCTCCCGGGTAGGCTCCTGCGTGCCGGAGTGATCCCAGGGCCCGATCACCAGGTAGCGCCGGGAGGCCGCGGCCGCCGGAGCGTGCGCTACGTGATTGCGATAGTAGCGCAGTGCACCTGGTTGATCGTCGTCGAAGAAGCCGGTTGCGGTGAGGACCGGAAAGCCCATGGCGGCGTAATCCGCCGGCTTCGGCTCGGCGGCGAGATTGAAGGCTTCATCGCCGACATGTTCGAGCCAAGCGGTCATCATAGGTACACGCCGGCCCTGCTCATCGAGCATCCACCAGTCGTCCAGGGCGGCGACGCCCACTGCGCGGTCGAGGTCGGTGAACGGCCGATGGGCGGCGTACTGCTCGAGCATCTTTCCCATCCAGTAACTCTGGTTACCAATGATGCCGCTGTTAAGCGTGCGGCCGGAGGTGTAGCTGAGGATCACCACGGTCCATGCCTGCGGAATGCCATTGGTGTTGGGTACGTCCCAGCCCGGATAGATCGGCACGTACGGGGCGATCGCCGCGAGGTGCGGCGGGCGCTGAGTCGCGGTGCGCCACTGTGTCATTCCAACGAACGAGCCGCCGTACATCACCACCTGGCCATTGCTCCACGGCTGCCGCGCGATCCACTCGACCAGGTCATAGCCGTCGTGCCCCACCTGGGCACCCAGGTTGTCGCTCTTGACGCCGCCGGAGCGCCCGCGCCCGCGCACGTAGGCCTGCACGAAAACGTAGCCGTGCTGCGCTAAGACCTGCGGTTCGCCGCGCCGCCCACCGTCGATGTCGTACTGGGTCAGCTCGAGGATTGCAGGCGCCGGAGCCTTGAGCTCCGAGGGCTTCGTGATCCACGCCTCCAGCTCGGTGCCGTCGCGCATCGGGATCATCCGGCTCATCTCAATGTCGTAGCCGGGACCGGGCGTGCCGGCGTACGTTATGCCAAGCGTCGCCAGCATGAGACCAGCCACAAGAATAAAACTCCGTACCATGCGTCCCTCGGAACGTCCGTCGGAATTCAGTGACCCGAGCGCCGACAAATCCCTCGATGCGCTCATGCGTAAATCGGTCATTGTCATTTGGGGGTCAATTCAGGGCGATCTTGCCCCCCGTCTGCTCCATGCACGACCTTCGCCATTCTCAAAGCGCCCTCCTTCAATGAGTCGATGACGCGAATGATGCGGCCCACGCCTTCCAGCCCGCTGATAGGCCGTCGGGGCGATCAACTATCTCTGGCGTCGTCAGCCGTGGTCCGCCTTGCGGGAAGGCCAGGCGCACGGTCCGTAGGAACCCGACACCCTGCTCCGGATAGACATCGATGACGCGCTGGTCGAAAGCGACCTGATACCAGCCATAATTCGCGGGATCGTGCTGCATTAGCTCATCGTAATGGGACTCGAAATCTTCGAGCCGCGAGAAATGGTGGGGTGCAGTAACCCTTGCGGAACGCCGTCTCGTGTAGGCAAAGTCATCCAGGTAACCTTCGACCAATCGTTCGGCATGACGAAGACGAACGGCGCTTGATCGCTGACCGAAGGCATCCCGTATGGGTCTTCAGGGTGACCCGCCTCAGCGCCGGCTGTGGTGTCCCTGACAAAAACTTCGCGGTTCTGATTGCCGGCCCAAATGTTGCAATCACGCTGTATACCCGCGGTCAGCGTAGTCAAAGCCAACCAGCTCATGTCGCGCGTTGTCTTGATGAGGTGCCGAGGCGTAATACCCTCGAATTTCGCGAAGGAGCATCGATTCTGGGTCAAATGAACACGACTCAAATCCGCGTAGGATTCGATCTTTCTGTTCGAACGTCCTCGACCACTCGACCGCTGCTGTGCACTGCACTACGTCCGTGAAGATCTTATCGATGACGTACATCCCACCGCGATTGCGAAGGTCAGTAACGATCGCATTTCCAATTGCCTGACCGCCGTGAAGCGGCGGCAGGTGCGGCAGGTAGTGCACGGCACCTGGCGCGAAGCACGCTGAAATGGCGTTCGCATCCTGCGCCTTGCAAGCTTCAAAGTAGGCGCCGATCGTCTGCTCCATCCTCTGCGCAATTGGATTTGCCGACATGATCCTCACTCCTGCATCCCAGGTCTCCTTCCGGACTACAGAGACCTCGTTTCGTTTCGACGCCCAAGAAATCGTTTATCGGCTTGGCCGCGGACTATCCTGACGCGCGGTCGACGGTAGAATTCCGGTAGACGTCAGCGCCGATCCCCGCCTGCATTTTCCTGCAGAAACACGCAGGGTCTCGACCGAGGACGCCACTAACCGGCTGACTTCCTGCCGGAACCCTCGCTGTAGCTCCGGCTACGCCTTCTCCCCCACCGGTAACTCCGCAGATTTGAAGGGCACCCCACACCCGCCTATCCCGCAGTACCCGTTCGGATTCTTCGCCAGATATTGCTGGTGATAATCCTCCGCGTAATAAAACGGCGGAGCGGGTCCAATCTCGGTGGTGATCTTGCCGCGTCCCGCCGCCGTCAGCGCTTTCTGGTATTCCTCGCGCGACCTCTCCGCGGCCGCGCGCTGCGCGTCATTCTGAGTGTAGATCTCCGACCGGTATTGGGTGCCTAGGTCGTTGCCTTGGCGCATGCCTTGGGTCGGATCGTGGGACTCCCAGAAGACCTTCAGCAAATCTCCATAACTCACCTGCGCCGGGTCGTACACGACCAGCACGACCTCCGCGTGGCCGGTCTGGCCGGTGCATACTTCCTCGTAGGTGGGATTCGGAGTGAAGCCACCGGCGTACCCCACGGCTGTCGAGTAGACACCAGGCAGTTGCCAGAACTTTCGCTCCGCGCCCCAGAAGCACCCGAGCGCAAACAGCGCCGTGGAGTAGCCCGACGGGAACGGCGCCACGATGCGGTGACCGGAGACGAAGTGCAGGGCCGGTACGTTCATGGGCTGCGCACGCCCCGGCAATGCCTGAGCAGCGGTGGGCAGCGCTGACTGCTTGCGAAACAGGCTCATAGGAGTCTCCGGCAGGTAGTCGTGGACGACAGCCTATACAGTATGCTCTGCCCGTCGTTTCTCAAGAGGTACGCGATCTGATTTCGGGGATCGAGTGCGTCACGCTCGGGGTGCGGGATCTGGATGCGGGCCTTGCACTGCTGCGTGATGTGTGCGGCATGACGGTCGAATCCGACACCCGCGCATCCGTCAGCCTGCTGTCCCTGTGGGGCCTGCGCCCACACGAGGACGTCCGGCTGGTCGAACTCTCCTGCGCCGGTTACGCGTTCGGCCGGATCCGCCTCGCGCTGTTTCCGGCGCCGCTCGACCGCAGTACGCGGCGCGACGCCGGGCAGAACGCTCCGGACGCGCCGACCGATGTCGGACCGAAAGCGCTCGACCTGTACATGGCACCGCCACTCGGCAGTGCCGCTCAGGCCTTGATCGCGGCCGGGTGTCGCCCGTATGGCGGTCCAGTCCGTTTCCACGTCCGCGACATGGATACCGAGGAAGTGATGCTGTCCGGCCCGGAGGACGTGTCGCTGCTGCTCATGGTCGGACACAAGCACCCGGCACATGCGCAGCGCGAACCACCGCAACACGCGCATACATCGGAAGTCGCCACCGTGTCCGTCGTGACGGCGGACCTTGCCGCCACCCGGCGCTTCTACGTCGAGGGGCTGGGCCTGGCAGCCGATGGCATCGACGACCGCCTGACCGGCGTCGCCGCGCGCGACGTACGGCGGCTGTTCGGCGTCACGGATCCGGGAGATGTGAGCCTAGTGATGCTGCGCGATCCGGAGCAGCCGAGCGGGAAGATCCTGGCGGTGCAGTTTCACGGGGCGCCTGATCACAGGCTGCAGAACCCGATGCGGCCCGGCAACCTGGGCATCGCGCTATTTTCAACCCGCTGTCCGGGCCTCGAGACCCTGCGTGATCGGCTGACCGCGGCCGGCCAGACGGAGTACTTGCCGATCCTGCACGTCGCGCTCGGCGATGGCATGCCGGCGCGGGTCATGCTGGCGCGTGGGCCGAACGGGGAGCTGTTCGAGTTCATCGAGCGGTGACCGACTTCTAGAGAAAAGAGTCGAGACCGGGAACCTCCGACAGGAACCCGACCCAGGCCCGCAGCTCCCAGTCGGCGTCAGGCTCCGTGTGTGACTTCACCACCTGCCCGTGGCGCACCCCGGTCCAGGTCAGTCGCTTCGTACCGTCGGGTTGCGGCTCGAGCTCGACTTTCCAACTGCGATCCGGAGCCAGGTCTCCTTCGGCGAGTTCCGCGAGGCGGCGGGCAATCGCCGGACTGTGCACCATGAGCCCCACTTCCGTGTTGAGGAAGTGGGAGCGCGGGTCGATGTTGTAGCTGCCGACCCAGGCCAACTCGCGGTCGAAGACCATGAGTTTGGTGTGCAGCGAGGCCGCGCTCGAGCGCCCCTCCTGCCAGGTGTCCTGCGGGCGCTCGTGCAGGTGGCGCTGCGCGGCCTGATTCGGCAACGCGGTGCGCTCGAACTCGTACAGATGGACGCCCATTTCCAGGAGCTTGTGCCGGCGCTCGCGATAGCCGGCGTGCACCGCCGGAACGTCGGTCGAGGACAGCGAGTTGGTGAGCACGGTAATGGTCACGCCACGCCGGCGCAGCTCCGCGAACTGGGCCATACCGGCTGAGCGCGGCACGAAGTAGGCGGATTCGATCAGCAACTCCTGCTGAGTGGCATCCCAGGCCTGCGCGATGCGGGCAGCGACCCGCGACGGCACGTGATGCGCGCCGGTAGCGCGCTGCTGCTCCGGGTCGATCTTGTCGGGATCGTCGCTCACGACCTCGACCTCCGACCACTCGAGCTCATCCGGTGCGCGCAGCAGCGAATCGAGATAGTCGTTCTTCGCAAACGCATAGCCGCGCTGCTTCTGGTCGGCGCGCTCGGCCGCGGCCTTGAGGGTCGCGAGCATCTGCTGCGTTTGTTCCTCGGTCGGCGCCGACGGTACCAGCGCCTGCGCTGAATACGCCCACGAGCTGTTCCAGTAGGCATCGAAACTGTCGACCAGGGATCGCGCTGCCGGCCCGGCGACCAGCAGATCGAGGTCCGAGTAGTTTTCGCTCGGGTCGAAGTTGAAGTATGTGTCGCCGATGTTGCGCCCGCCGACAATGGCCACCTCGCCGTCAACCACGTACATCTTGTTGTGCATGCGGTGGTTGGCGCGCGCCAGGTTAGTCAGGTACTGCGTGCGCCGCAGCCAGCTTTCGCGAAACGGCGACGGATTGAATACCCGAACTTCGATGTTGGGATGCCGGTCGAGACTGGCGAGCTCGACGTCCCGGCCGGGTGCCAGATTGTTGTCGTCAAGCAGCAGGCGTACGTGCACGCCGCGGTCGGCCGCCTCGACCAGGTGCTGCAGCAACACCAGGCCCGTCTGGTCGTCCGAATAGATGTAGTACTGGGCATCGATCGAGCGCTCGGCCACATCCGCGAGCGTCGCACGCGACAGCCAAGCCAGAGGTCCGCGCTCGAGAATGGCGACACCGGACTGCCCGGGGTGCTCGGCCTCGCGCACCGTAAACGCCTCGGCCAGGCGGGTCGAGGCGCTGTACTCCTCGTGGCTGGGCGCGGGCCGCGGCAGGTTGGTTCGTAGCGTGGCGCAGCCGGACACGGCCAGCACCACCACCAGCAAGCCGGGCCCGGTGCTCGACCGTGCGCGGTTCCGTGTCCGAACTCCGCGCATGGCGGCACCTGATCGGCGGTCAGGGCTTGGCTGGTGCCGGCGGCGTATCGAGCGTCACGGGCGAATGGTACGGATCGAAGGCGGGCGGCCGGTTCTGCTCGGCCTGCCGCTGAGCTTCGCGGTCGCGCTCCCGGGCCTGTTCGCGCAGCTTCTCGGACTGCGCCTCGAGGTCCTGTTTATTCTTGGCTTCCTCAGCCGCACCCATGCGCTCCAGCGCCATGCGGGCATTGGTGCATTCGACGTCGGTTGCCGCACGCTGCTTGTCGGCATTACAGGCGTTGATCACGCCCTGCATGACCGCAGGCTCGGCCATGAAGTCCTCAACCGTTCGAATTTCCCGCGGCGGGGCGGAGCACGCTCCAAGCAGGATCGGCAGCAGCCACACAGCAGATCTCATTGCCCGCATCCTCTGCAACGTTGCGCCCATTATGGCACCGGAGTGCGAATCCGGAGTCGACACAGATCTAGGTCCGACACTCTCTACCCACGGCGCTGGCGAACCGTGCGGTGAATCGCTACCCTCGGCACCCGCATCCGGAGGACAGCTATGCCGGTCTCGCAAGCACACAACCTGCGTCGCCCCGCCACGCCCGAGGCGCGGCCCTATGGCATCCGGGTGACACTCAATCCGGGCAATCCGTTTCAGCGACTGCTCGGCGCGGACTGGCAGAAAATGCACTGGTTTGCCACGGCGCGCGAGCGTGATGAGGCGCTGGCAGAGCTGATGGAGCGACACCGGTATTACCGCATCGGCGACAACCCCGACCTGCGCTACGAGAAGGTCGAGCGGGTCTCGCAGCGCGGCCGCTAACTAGAACGGGCGCCCCAGGAACAAGAAGTAGGTCGAGTGGCCGCCCTGGTCGAAGCCGGACCCGATGTAGAGCGGGCCGACCGGCGTGTCGAGGCCCAGGAAGATCGAGGCGTCCTTGCGCGCGCTCGCGTAATTGACCTCGCTACGCTGCATCCAGACGTTGCCGGCCTCGAGCGACGTGCCGAGGTAGGCCGGTAACTCCAGGAAGCCCTCGCCGCCGTTGCCGATCTTGCGCAGATATATCAGCCGTGCGATCACGAACTCGGGCCCGGCGATGGAATTCGCCGGCAGGCCCGACAGGTTCAGGAAACCTCCCAGCTGGAAGTAGCTCTGTACGCCTTCCGGGGCGGTGAACGCGGTGCCCGCGCTGGTCGAGAGTATGAACTGGTTGCGGCCCAGCGATCGGGCGATCAGCCAGTCCGCGCGCCCGACCTCACTCGCCTGGTCGGCACCGAGGCTCTCGCGCGGCAGGTCCCACTCCAAGGTGAACACCTGCCCGTAGCGCGGGAAGTTGACGTTGTCCAGGGTGTCCACGCTGTAGCGCACGTAGAAGCCGCCCTGGTTGAAGCTGCCCGGCGGCAGCGGAATTCCGGCCGCAGGGTTGCCGATGCGCAGCGCCGAGCTGCCGGTAATGTGCCTGAGGCCGACGCGGATTTCCCCCCAGTTGCCCAGCTCCCGGCCGAAGTCGAGACCGTACTGCGTCTCCCGAACGCGGTAGCTCGCGATGGTCGCGTTGTTTTCGATGACGTAAACGCTGCGGCTGGAGAAATTGAAGTTGGGTGCCACGAACCATGGCGAGGCGTAACCGAGCGGCTGCCAGAATTCCACGGCGAAGGTGGGCTGATCGCCGATCTTGAGGTCGACGCGCCATTCCGCAAGGAACGGGTTGACGTCGGTGATCAGAAAGCGGACGCCCGCGTTGTAGGTGTCGTTGCCCTGGAAATCGTCCTGCAGCTCAAGATCAAAATGCAGGTAGGTCGGACCCCAGGACTTTGGCCGCGCCGAGACATCCAGTCCGGTCAGTCCTTCCTTGTCGACCACCTGATAGTCGATGCTTTCGAAGATGTCGCGTCCATATAGGCTGCGCAGGGCTTCATCGATGGTCTCGGGATTGGCCGGCTCGCCGACCACCGGCGCCAGCGTCGCTTCAATGAGCTTGCGATAGCGTCCGGATTCCTGGGCCACCTCCACGAAATCGATGCGCGGCGGCGGCGGGCGCTGCGAGCGACGCGCCAGAAACCCGGCGTATTCCGACTCCGGCACCGACAGCGCGGCGAGCCGCGCGCTCATCGCCTGAGTCGCCGCGTCGCCGGCGTCCACCGCACTGCGCACGACCTTGAAGTCGAAGGACGACATGCCGGCGAGATTCGGCGTGATCAGAATGTCGGAGGGGCCGAGTGCGGCGCGCGATTGCTGGGTGGCGCGGTTGATCAGGATCGCGAGCATCTGGTTGGAGACGCCGAGCGCTGACTGGATCTTTTCGACGGACTGCAGCGGTGCGCTCACGTCAACCGCGATGATCACGTCGACGTGCATCGCGCGCGCCACATCCACCGGCAGGTTCTGGCTGATGCCGCCATCGACCAGCAGCCGCCCGTCGAGCGGCACCGGCGCGATCACTCCCGGTGCGGACAGGCTGGCGCGCACGGCCGTGGCGAGCGAGCCGTGGTCGAGTACTACCGGCTCGCCGGTCGCGAGGTCGGTGGCGACCGCCCGGAACGGGATCGGCAGATCGTCAAATTTTTCGATGTCGGCGACCGGCAGAGTGGCTTTGCGGAGCTCGTTCGAGAGTTTCTGTCCCTGAATGAGCCCCTTCGGAAATTGCAGCTGCCCGTGGTTGTTGAGCCCGATCGGCACGCGCACCAGGTATTCGCGGTCGTCTTCCTTACGACGGAAGTCCAGGTCGGTTCGGTTCGGCCGGTCGCGGAACGCGTCCTGCCAGTTGAGCGATTCGAACAGCTGCTCGATCTCGTGCGCCGACATTCCCGACGCATACAGGCCGCCGACGACCGCGCCCATGCTGGTGCCGGCGATGGCGTCGACGCGGACGTGCGCAGCCTCGAGCGCCTTGAGCACGCCGATGTGCGCCGCCCCGCGCGCGCCGCCGCCGGACAGCACCAGACCGACGCGCGGGCGTGAGGCGTCGGAGGCAGCGGGAGCAGCGGGAGCCTCGGACGGCGGCGTGGCGGCGACCGGCACGTCGGCGGCCGCGCGAAAGACCAGGGAGGCGGCGAGCAGCGGCAGAACGAAAAGACGAACTCGAAGCGGCATGCATCCGGCGCCAAAGGCGGCGCCATCCTAGCAGGCGCGCCGCAAGTGTGCCGAATCGGCTAACGTAGCTCTCGTCATCCGGTCACGAGGCGACGGCGATGCGTTATCTGGGGCTCTTGTGGGCGGTGCTGGTCGGCATGGGGCTGACCGTTCAGGTCGGTATGAACGCGACCGCCAGCCGGGCGTTGAAGAGTCCGCTGTGGGCGTCGGTCGCGAGTTTCGTGATCGGCCTGTGCGCGCTGGCCGTAGTCGCGGCGCTGACTCAGGCCGTTCCGCCGCGCGCGAGCTTCAGCGGCGCGCCCGTCTGGGCGTGGTTCGGCGGTGCGCTCGGCGCGGCCTACGTCGCGAGCACCATCGTGCTCGGCCCGATGCTCGGCGCGACCAGCATGAGCGCGCTGGTGGTCGCGGGACAGCTTGCCGCTGCACTGATCGTCGACCATTTCGGGCTGCTCGGATTCCCCGAGCAAAGTGTCACGATCGCGCGACTTACCGGCGCAGCGCTGCTGGTGGCAGGCGCCGCTCTGGTCGTGCGTCCATAGTAGCTACGGTCAGTGGTGGTCGGGGCGTTCGCCGTGAGCGTCGGCGCTCACGCGCGCCGCCGGGCGGCCTGCGGCATCTGTTGGGTGATGCAGTGGATGTTGCCGCCACCGAGCAGAATCTCGCGCGCAGGTATGCCGATCACGCGCCGGCTGCCAAACGCTCGCTTGAGGACCGCAGCCGCGGCGGCGTCGCGCCGACGGTCCAGGAGCGGCATGACGATGTGGCGGTTCGCGATGTAAAAATTGACGTAGGATCCGGCCAGCCGATCGCCGGCCCGGCGCGGACGTGACCCCTCGATCGCGTCCACACCCTCGGCCTCCTCTGCGGTCGTAGTCAGCGGCCCGGGCTGCATCAGGCGGTGCACCTTGAAGCGCCGGCCGCGCGCATCGCGCGCTTGCGACAGTCGTTCGAGCGCGTCTCGCGAGATGTGGTACTGCGGGTCGCGCCGGTCGTCACTCCAGGTCAGGCACACTTCCCCGGGTCGGACATAGGCGCATAGATTGTCCACGTGGCCGTCGGTTTCGTCGGCATAAACGCCTTCGCCCAGCCACAGGATGAGTTCGACACCGAGGTACTCGCGCAGCAGCGCTTCGATCTCGGCGCGCGACAGTTCCGGGTTGCGGTTGGGGTTGAGCAGGCACTGTTCGGTGACGATCACCGTGCCCTGCCCGTCGCTATGAATCGAGCCACCCTCCAGGATCAGGGGCGCGCGGTAACGGGGCATGCCCTCGATCTCGCACACCTTGCCGGCGACGGCATCATCGAGATCCCACGGGCTGTACAGGCCGCCCCGCAATCCACCCCAGGCGTTAAAGCGCCAGTCCACGCCGCGACGCCGGCCGCGCTGGTCGATCACGACGGTCGGGCCGACGTCGCGCATCCAGGCGTCGTTGCTCGATAGTTCCACCACGCGCACTGCGGCGGTGAGCGCGGCGCGGGCGTGCGCGTACTGGCGCGCGCTGACTCCGACGCTGACGGGCTCGCTCTCAGCTATCGCGGCGGCGACCTGCGCGAACGCGCGCTGGGCGGGCTGAGCGCCCAGTCGCCAGTTGTCGGGCCGCTCGGGCCATAAGAGCCAGCAGCCCGCATGCCGCTCAAACTCGCCGGGCATGCGAAAGCCGTCGCGCGCCGGGCGCGTTGCGAGCGTTGCAGGCATGGATCCTCCGCCTGCAATTCTAGCAGGCGGGCGCGCGGCGCCCGGCCGTCAGACCGGAGTCAGAGCGGAGTCAGAGCGAGCACGCTGACCGCGAGCGCACCGCCGAGGGCGGCTCCCGCGAGCACGTCGCTCGGATAGTGCAGGCCGAGCACCACGCGTGAGGCCGCGATCAGCAGCGTCATCGGCACCAGCAGGAACGCGAGCTCGGGAAAGTGCGCGGTGGCGATCAGAGTAAAGGACACCGCGTGCAGCGTGTGCCCGGACGGGAAACTGTAGCGATCGAGCGGCGCGGTGAACGCCTCGATGCCGGCGTGCGTGATATATGGGCGCTCGCGAACCAGACGCGCCTTGAGCAGCGAATAAAGGCCAACGCCGATGACGCTCGCGACCGCCATCTGCAGCGCTGGCACCAGACCACGGTCGCCGTACAGGACCGGCAGCAGCAGCATGACCAGATACCAGAACACGCCATCGCCGAGGCGGCTGACGAGGCGAAACAGATTGCGCGTGGCAGGACTGGAGCAGCCGCGGTTCAAACGCAGGCAGAGCCGGTGCTCGGCGGCATCGGCGCGCTGGATCCAGCGGGCGGTGCGGGTGGCACTCATCACTGATTCCGACCGGCGTCGGCGAAGGGCGTTCACCGACAACCCTTGCGCGCCAGCATGCCGGCGGCCTGCGTCGAAGCCGTGACGGCTGGGTGACAAAATGATTACATACAAAGAGTTATGATCAAAATCGCATATTTTGCGAGAACTGGGTCACAGTCCCGTCACAACGCCCGGTCCGGAGTTCGCACGCGCCGGTGCTAGCATTGTTTTCGGCGCCGCCCACCGATAACCGGGCCGCGATCCGGATCCCGGGTCAAGGCGCTCCAGGAGTAGCACCGCCCATGTCAGCAGTCCGCATAGCCGTCCCCTCTGGCGGCGAGAAGATCACCATCCGCGATGGCCGGCTTCAGGTACCCGACCGGCCCGTGATTCCTTTCATCGAAGGCGACGGCACCGGTCCCGACATCTGGCGCGCCAGCGTGCGCGTGTTCGACGCCGCGGTCGCCAAGAGCTACGGCGGTCGCCGGCAGATCCAGTGGATGGAGGTGTACGCAGGCGAGAAGTCCAACCGTCTGCTCAACACCTGGCTGCCCGACGAGACGGTGGCCATGCTGCGCGAGTATCTGGTGTCGATCAAAGGTCCGCTGACGACACCGATCGGCGGTGGCATCCGCTCGCTCAACGTCGCCGTGCGCCAACTCCTCGACCTGTATGTGTGCCTGCGCCCGGTGCGCTGGTACAAGGGCGTGCCGTCGCCGGTGCGCCATCCCGAGCGCGTCGACATGGTGATCTTCCGCGAGAACACGGAGGACATCTATGCCGGCATCGAGTTCGAGGCGGGCAGCGACGAGAACAAGCGCTTCCTCGAGCTCCTCAAGCGCGACTTCCCCAAGTCGTACGGCAAGATCCGGTTCCCGGCGAGCTCCGGCATCGGCATCAAGCCGATATCGAGAGAAGGCACCGAGCGGCTGTTCCGTGCCGCAGTCGAATACGCCCTGACCAATGGCCGCAAGAGCGTGACCATCGTGCACAAGGGCAACATCATGAAATTCACCGAGGGCGCGTTCCGCAACTGGAGCTACGCGCTCGCGGAGCGCGAGTATCCGGGCCGCGTCTACACCTGGGAGCAGTGGGAGCGCACCAAGGCGGCCAAGGGGCAGGCGCAGGCGGATGCCGAACAGGAGGCCGCCAAGAAGGCCGGCTGCGTCATCATCAAGGATGCGATCGCCGACATCACGCTGCAGCAGGTGCTGACGCGGCCCGAGGAATTCGACGTCATCGCGACCATGAATCTCAACGGCGACTACCTGTCCGATGCTCTGGCCGCCCAGGTCGGCGGCATCGGCATCGCGCCGGGCGGCAACATCAACTACCTGACCGGACACGCGGTGTTCGAGGCCACGCACGGCACGGCGCCCAAATACGCCAACCTCGACAAGGTCAACCCGGGTTCCGTGATCCTGTCCGGTGAGATGATGCTGCGCTACATGGGCTGGACCGAGGCCGCCGATGCGGTGATCGCTGCCATGGACCGCACCATCGCCCAGAAGACGGTCACCTATGACTTCGCCCGGCTCATGGAAGGCGCGCGCGAGGTGAAGTGCAGCGAGTTCGCCGACGCGCTGATCAAGAATCTCTGAGCCGATGTCCCTGACCGCCGAGGCAGCCGAGCGGGCGCAGGCCTGCGCGCGCGAGGTGATCGAGGCGTTCGAGCGCTACAACGCCGAATTTCGTTCGGTGACACGCCGTGCACCGGTGCGCTTCGCCAGTCGCGACTGGCAGGGCAGCCAGCGCGACGCCGTGGAGCGCATCGACCTGTATGGCCGCTACGTCGACACGACCCTGGCCGAGATCCAGCTGCATCTCGGAGCGGATGCCAATGCGCGCGAGCCGTGGAACGCGGTCAAGCAGGCATTCGCACGCCAGATCGAGGCCATGCCGGACGCGGAGTTCCGCAAGACCTTCTTCAATTCACTGACCCGCAAGCAGTTCGGGACCATCGGGGTCGCGCCCGAGAACGAGTTCGTCGCGCTCGACCTCGATCCGCTGGCGAGCATCCGCGATCCGGTGGTTACCTCCACCTACCAGAACCGCGGATCCTGGGAGCTGCTGTTCGAGGAGGTGCTCGCCGATTTCCGCTGCAAGTCGCCGTGGCGCGATTTTGACCGCAGCGTGGCGCACGTGGCGCAGACGGTTCGCACGTGCTGCCTGACCCTGGGCGAGGACCGCACGCTCGAAAGCGTCGAGGTGATCCGGCCGGTGTTCTACCACATGACCCGCGCCTACCTGGTCGGGCGCATGGCCGGGGCCAACTGGACCATGCCACTCGTGATCGCGCTCAAGAACACTGAGCGCGGCGTGCTGGTCGACGCCGTCATGAGCGAAGAGCGCGACGTGAGCGTGCTGTTCAGCTTCACGCGCTCTTACTTTCACGTCGATCTCGAGCGCGTCGGCGAGGCGGTACTGTTTCTCAAGCAGCTGCTGCCGAAAAAGCCGGTCAGCGAGCTCTTTACCGTGCTCGGGCGCGCCCACCAGGGCAAGACCGAGCGCTACCGCGAGCTGTTTCGCCACCTGGCGTCGACCACCACGCAGTTCGTGCACGCGCCGGGCGAGCGCGGCCTGGTGATGGCGGTGTTCACCTTGCCCTCCTTCGACGTGGTGTTCAAGGTGATCCGCGATCAGTTCCCGGCGCAGAAGAACATTGTGCGCGCCGACGTGCTCAAGAAGTACGACTTCGTGTTCAAGCACGACCGCGCCGGGCGGCTGGTCGATGCGCAGGAATTCAAGCGCTTGCGCGTACCGCGCGACCGGTTCGCCGCACCGCTGCTCGCCGAGCTGAGCGCTGAAACAAGTACCAGCGTGCACGAGGATGGCGCCGACCTGATCATCGATCACTGCTACGTGGAGCGCCGCGTGATCCCGCTCAACCTGTATCTCAGGGACGCAGCCCCTGAGGCGGCGGAAAGCGCCGTGCTCGACTACGGCCAGGCGATCCGCGATCTTGCCGCCACCAACATCTTCGCCGGCGACTTTCTCCTCAAGAACTTCGGCGTCACGCGCCACGGGCGGGTCATATTCTACGACTACGACGAGCTGTGCCTGGTGACCGATTGCCGCTTCCGTGATCTGCCGCAGGCCGACAACGACGAGGACGAGATGCGGGCGGAGACCTGGTACTACGTCGCCGACAACGACGTTTTTCCGGAGACCTTCATCAATTTCCTTGGCCTGGACCAATCCCTCAAAGAAGTGTTCCTGCGTGCCCACGGCGAACTTCTGACCGCCGCCTGGTGGCGCGGCGTGCAGGCGCGGCTGGCCTCGGACGAGATGCTGGAAGTGCTGCCGTACGCAACCCACCGGGTCGCGGTCGCAAGCAGCGCCTGAGCGCCGTCATGCGCCGCGCGCTGCTGGTACTGGCCGCGATTTTCCTGGTTCTCGGGCTTACCTGGCCGTGGCTGAGCCGGATCCCGCTCGGCCGGCTGCCCGGTGATTTCGTATTCGAGCGGCCCGGGCTCAAGATCTATTTCCCGATCGTCAGCTCGATCCTGGTCGGACTGCTGATCTCGCTGCTGATCCGCCTGTTCCGGCGCTGATCAGGCCGCGGCGGCGGCGGCCAGCCCCCGCGCCAGATCCGCCAGCAGGTCATCCGGATCCTCGATGCCGATCGAGAGCCGGGTCGTGGTGGGTCCGATGCCGGTCCAGCGCCGCTCCTCGGCCGAGAGCGTGCCGCCGGCAAGAAACGGCGGCGCCTGCACCAGCGACTCCGTCGACCCAAGGCTGGCTGCGAGCGCGAACAGCTCGAGCGCATCGACGAAGGCGCGCGCCTGCTCCGCATTGCCTTTGAGATCGACGGTGACGACACTGCCGAAGTCGTTCATCTGGCGCTTGGCCAGTGCGTGGCCGGGATGCTCGGCGAGCCCCGGGTAGTGCACGCGCGCCACCCCGGGCTGCCGCGCGAGAAACTCCGCGACCCGCGCCGCGCTGGCGCACTGTGCCGCGCGGCGCAGGGGGTAGGTCTTGAGGCCGCGCTGCACCAGGAAGGCGGCGTGCGGATCGAGCACCGGCCCGAGGATCAAGGCATCAGCACGCACCCGGTCGATGAGGTCGTTGGCGCCGATCACCGCGCCCGCCATCACATCGCCATGGCCGCTCGCGACCTTGGTCAGGCTGTGCACGTACAGGTCGATGGCATAGTCGCCGTGATTGGCGGGTCCGGCGAACGTGTTGTCCAGGACCGCGAGCGCGCCGTGACGATGCGCGGCATCCACCAGCCGCTCGATGTCGGCGATCTTGAGCAGTGGATTGGTTGGACTCTCGAACCACACCACACGCGTCGGCCGCGCGGCGAGCGCACGCTCGACGCCGTCGCCGTCTTCGATGGACAGCATCGAGTGCGTCACGCCGTAGCGGTTCAGCAGATCGCGGATCAGACGCCGCGTCGGCGGATAGGTCTCCGCGAAGCAGAGCACGTGATCGCCCGCCTTGAGCAGCGCGACCAGCGTGCAGGCCACGGCCGCCATGCCTGAACCGACAGCGATGGCGTCCGGTCGGCCCTGCAGCTCGGCGAGCGTCAGCTCGAGGCTGCGCGTGGTCGGATTGCTGGAGCGCGTGTAGGTAAAGCCAGGGCGCGCTCCGCGTAGCACGGCGCTCGTGGCTTCGACCCCCTCCACTTCGAATTTCACCGACTGGTAGATCGGTCCGACCAGCGCCTTGTTGTCCTCCGGCAGCTCGGCCTGGGGCGGGTGGTTGAGGCGGGTGCGCGGTTTCATGGCGGCATTCAACCACAACCGCGACGCGGCGCGTCAGTGGTCAGATCGGCATCGCCCCGGATTGCTCGACCGCGGCTGGTCCAGCCGCCCTCCCCGTCTACTTTGCCCGAATACGTTGCATTTCAGGTCCATGGACTGGGCGCATGAATCGACGCTAGGCTTAATCGTAGGGCGCCGGCAGCCGGGGAGTCCGGCAGTACGACAACGAGCGACGGGGCCGGCGCCGTGGTGCGTGCGGATCGCATAGCCGATGCTGCGCTCAAACGCAGCGTCGTCACCGCTCGCGTCGAATCAAGCGCTGATCGTCGCACCACGGTGCAGGCGTGCGCGCCCGCGGCGCGGCTGGTGGCAACAGGGAGAGTGACCATGGACGTACACGAGTACCAGGCGAAGCAACTGCTCGCGGAATTCGGCGTGCCGGTACCGCCGGGCGGGGTCGCCTACAGCCCGGACCAGGCGGTTTACGTGGCCACGGAACTGGGCGGCTGGCACTGGGCCGTGAAGGCGCAGATTCATTCCGGCGGTCGCGGCAAGGCCGGCGGCGTGAAGCTTTGCCGCACCTATCACGACGTCGCGGAAGCCGCGACTGCTCTCCTCGGCGCGACGCTCGTCACCGCCCAGACGGGGTCCGCGGGCAAGGTCGTGCATCGCGTGTATGTGGAGAAGGCCGAACCGTTCGAGCGCGAGCTCTATCTCGGGCTGGTGCTGGACCGCAAGATCGAGCGTATCCGGCTGATCGCGTCGGCGCAGGGCGGCATGGAGATCGAGGAAGTCGCTCGCAGCAATCCGCAGGCAATTGTTGAACAGCAGGTGGACCCGGCCGCCGGGCTGCAGCCGTTCCAGGCGCGCGAACTTGCTTTCGGCCTCGGCCTCAACATGAAGCAGGTCAGTCAGGCGGTCACCACGATCCTCGGCTGCTACCGCGCGTTTCGCGATCTGGACGCGACCATGGTCGAGATCAACCCGCTGGTGGTCACTCGCGACGACCGCGTGCTGGCGCTCGACGCCAAGATGTCCTTTGACGACAACGCGCTGTTCCGGCGGTCCAAGGTCTCGGAGATGCGCGATGCGGCCGAGGAGGACCCGCGGGAGGCGGAGGCCCAGAACCACGGACTCAACTACGTCGGCCTCAGCGGCGACATCGGCTGCATCATCAATGGCGCCGGTCTCGCGATGGCGACCATGGACATGATCAAGCACGCGGGCGGCGAGCCCGCGAACTTCCTCGACGTCGGCGGCGGCGCCTCGCCGGAGCGTGTGGCGGCCGCGTTTCGCCTGGTGCTGTCGGATCAGAACGTCAAGGCGATCCTGGTCAACATCTTTGCCGGCATCAACCGCTGCGACTGGGTGGCGAACGGCGTTTGCCAGGCGGCCAAGAACCTGTCGGTGCCGCTGGTGGTGCGGCTCGCCGGCACCCACGTCGCGGAGGGCAATCGCATCGTGCGCGAGAGCGGACTGCCGATCATTACGGCCTCGACGCTGGCCGAGGCTGCCGAGAAGGCGGTGGCCGCGGCGCGCGGCGAGGGTCCCAGGCTCGGGAGCGCGCACTCATGAGCATCCTGATCGACGAATCGACGCGCGTCATCGTGCAGGGATATACCGGTGACAAGGCCACCTTCCACGCCAAGGAGATGATCGACTACGGCACCAAGGTGGTGGGTGGCGTGACTCCCGGGAAAGGCGGGCGCACACACCTGGACCGTCCGGTGTTCGACACCGTCAAGGAAGCCGTGAAGGCCACCGGCGCCGAGGCCAGTCTCGCGTTCGTGCCGCCACCGTATGCGGCCGATGCGCTGATGGAGGCGGCGGATGCCGGCCTGCGGCTGGTCTGCATCATCACCGATGGCATACCGGCGCAGGACATGATGCGGGTCAAGCGTTATCTGCGCCGTTACCCGCGCGAGAAGCGCACCACGGTCGTGGGGCCCAACTGCGCCGGCATCATCAGCGCCGGCAAGGCGATGCTCGGCATCATGCCCGGCCACATCTACCGGCGCGGCAATGTCGGGATCGTGTCCCGTTCCGGCACGCTCGGCTACGAAGCAGCGGCGCAGCTGACCGCGATGGGGCTGGGCGTGACGACCAGCGTCGGCATCGGCGGCGACCCGATCAACGGCAGCTCTTTTCTCGACCACCTGATGCTGTTCGAACAGGACCGGGAGACCGCGGCGGTGATCATGATCGGCGAGATCGGCGGACCGCAGGAGGCGGAAGCGGCCGCCTGGGTCAAAGCGCACATGAAGAAGCCGGTCATCGGCTACGTGGCCGGCGTCACCGCGCCCAAGGGGCGGCGCATGGGCCACGCCGGCGCGATCATCTCCGCCGAAGGTGATACCGCGGCGGAGAAGACCGAAATCATGCGCTCGTTCGGTCTCAAGGTCGCGCCAAGCGCCGCCGAGCTTGGCACCACGGTGGCGCAGGCGCTGTCCCGGGCGCGTTAAATGCGGCCTACGGACCAGGTCGAGGATCTGGAGTTACTGCCCGCGCCGGCGCCGGTGGACGGACCGTCGCGTGCGGTGCTGCTCTGGGATCTGCTGGTCCGGGTCGCCGAGCGCTATGAGCCGCAGATCGCCGCCGTGCTGCGCGGGGAACGCAGCACGGCGGGCATGCCGTTGGAGCTTCTGGCGCGCACCCTGCAGGCGCAGGGCATCGGCTTTCAGCTGCTGGCAATCGCCGAGCAAAACCGGGACATGCGCAATCGCCGGGCCGTGGAGCGCGAGCGCGGCCATGAGCAGGTGCCCGGCACCTTCGCCAACGTCCTCGCCGACGCCGGTGAGGCCGGGATTTCCGCCGCCGAGGCGGGCGATGCACTCAATGCCCTCAAGATCCGCGCGGTACTCACGGCGCATCCGACCGAAGCCAAGCGCGTGACGGTGCTCGAGCGCCACCGGCGCATCTATCTCAAGCTCCTCGATCTCGAGGCGCCGCGCTGGACCGAGCGCGAACGCGCCGAACTCATCGACGCAATCGCGGTGGAGATCGAGCTCCTGTGGCTCACGGGTGAGCTCAGGCTCGAGAAGCCGACCGTGGAGCAGGAAGCGGCGTGGGGACTTTATTTCTTCGACGAGTCGCTGTTCGAAGTGGTGCCGCAGCTGTATGCCAAGGTCGAGCAGGCGTTCGCCAAGCAATACCGGCAGGCGCCGCCGCGCCTGGCGGCATTCTTCCAGTTCGGCTCCTGGATCGGCGGTGATCGCGACGGCAATCCCTATGTGACCAACGAGGTCACCCGGCGCACGCTCTGGCAAATGCGGGTCGCAAGCTTGAGGCGTTACCGACGCCGGGTCTTCGATCTGCTGCAGCACCTGAGCATCGCCGAGCGCGGGCTCAATATCCCGCAGTCGTTTCACACTGCGCTCGGCCAGGCCCTGGCTGCGACCGGCGACGGTCCCGCGATCGCCCGGCGCAATCCGGGCGAGTTATTCCGCCAGTATCTCGCCTGCATGACCGAGCGGCTCGATGCCACCCTCGAGTGCGCGCTCAGGCACGAGCCGGCGTCTGAGTCCGGTTATCGCAACGCCGAGCGGCTGCTCGAGGACGTCGACGTCATGATCGCGGCGCTCGAGACAGCCGGCGCCGGCAACCCGGCGGCCGCGCTGTTGCGGCCGCTGCGCCGCGAGATCGAAGTGTTCCGGTTCAGCACCATGCGCCTGGATGTTCGCGAAAACAGCGCGCGCATCAACCGGACGCTCGCCGACATCTGGCGAGTGACGCGTCCGAGCGCCGCGCCCGTTCCGGGCTCCGCAGCGTGGAAGAGCTGGTTACTCGAGGAGCTGGCCGCGCCGCGACCGGGCGGCCGCGAGCTCGACGGTCTGTCTGCCGAGGCGGAAGAGACGCTTGCCACATTCCGGGTGATTGCGAGCCTGCGCGAGCAGATCGACCGCGAGGCGTTCGGTGCGCTGATCCTGAGCATGACGCACACGGCCTGCGACATCCTGGGCGTGTACCTGCTCGCCAAGGAGGCCGGGCTGTTTCACGACCGCAGCGGTACCGAACGCTGCGCGCTGCCCGTGGTGCCGCTGCTCGAGACGCTCTCCGACCTGCGCGCCGCAGGCGGGATCCTGCGCGAGCTGTTCGCCGTGCCACTGGTCCAGCGCAGCCTGCACGGCCAGGGCAACCTGCAGGAGATCATGCTCGGCTATTCCGACTCCAACAAAGACGGCGGATATCTCGCGGCCAACTGGGAGCTGGCCAAGGCGCAGGCACAGCTGACGCGCCTGGGAGAGGAGCACGGCATCACGATCACCTTCTTTCACGGCCGCGGCGGATCGGTGAGTCGCGGCGGCATTCCCACCGGCCGGGCCATCGCCGCTTCTCCCGCCGGGTCCATCCGCCGTCAGTTCCGGGTCACCGACCAGGGCGAGGTGGTATCGCTCAAGTACGCGAACCGCGGCACGGCTGCCTATCACGTCGAGCTCCTGTGCGCTTCCGTCCTGCAGCACGTGCTCAAGTCGCGAAGTGAATTGGCATTGAAACCGGTGCCGGAGTTCGACGAGGCGATGGAGGCGCTCTCCGGCGTGTCGTGGAGCGCCTATCGCAAGCTCATGGAGCAGCCGGCCATGCTTGCCTATCTCACCGCCTCGAGCCCGCTCGAGGAGCTGTCGCTCCTCAAGATCGGCTCCCGCCCCGCGCGGCGCAGCCAGGCGCAGACGCTGACGGAGCTCAGGGCGATTCCCTGGGTATTCGCCTGGACCCAGAACCGACATCTGCTGCCCGGCTGGTACGGTGTCGGTTCAGCGATCAAGGCGTTCATCGACGTGCGCCGGGAGCGCGGACTCGAACTGCTGCAGCGCATGTTCCGCGACGGGCGCCTGTTCCGCCTGGTTCTCGATGAGGTCGAGCGGACCCTGCTGCAGGTGGATCTGGGCATTGCCCGCGAGTATGCGGGGCTGGTGCCGGACGCTGCCGTGCGCGAACCGATTTTTGCGCAGGTGGAGCAGGAATATCGGCTCACCTGCTCCATGGCGCTCAAGATCAGCGGCGCGGCCGCGATCGGCGAACGTTTTCCGCAATACCGGCGCCGGCTGGCGCGCCGGCTCACCACCGTCAATCAGGTCAACCGCGAGCAGGTCCACCTGCTGCGTGCGGTGCGCGAGGGTGGCAGCGAGGCGGCGCGCACTGCGCTGCTCATGTCGATCAACTGTGCAGCGGCCGGGCTGGGCGCGACCGGCTGAGCGATGCAACCCGTGCCCTCAGGACCCCGATCATGAGCTTTACCACTATCGAGCAGGCGCGGCCGCGCCTGCAGCGTTCGGAACTCGCGGTGCCGGGCTCCAACCCGGCGCTGTTCGAAAAGGCCGCCCGCTCGGCGGCCGACGTGATCTTCCTCGACGTCGAGGACGCGGTGGCTCCGGATGACAAGGAGAGCGCGCGTCGCAACGTGATCGCCGCGCTCAACGACGTCGACTGGGGCCAGAAGACCATGATGGTGCGGATCAATGGTCTGGATACGCACTATATGTACCGGGACGTGATTGAGATCGTCGAGGCCTGCCCGCGGCTCGATCTGCTCTTGATTCCGAAGGTCGGAACCGCGGCCGACGTCTACGCGATCGACATGCTGGTGACTCAGATCGAGACCGGCCGCAAGCGCAGCAAGCACCTGGGGTTCGAAGTACTGATCGAGACCGCGCTCGGCTTGGCGAACGTCGAGTCGATCGCGCAGTCGAGCCGGCGGCTCGAGGCCATGTCGTTTGGTGTCGCCGACTATGCGGCCTCGACCCGCGCCCGCACCACCGTGATCGGCGGCGTGCACAAGGATTCCGGCGTGCTCACCGACCGTGACGCCGAGGGCCGCCGCCAGTATTACTGGAGCGATCCCTGGCACGCGGCGCAGACGCGCATGCTGGTGGCCTGCCGCGCCTACGGTCTGCGGCCGATCGACGGTCCGTTCGGAGATTTCTCCGACCCGGATGGCTTCCGCGCCGCTGCGAACCGGGCCGCCGTGCTGGGCTATGAGGGCAAGTGGGCGATACACCCGAGCCAGATCGAGCTCGCCAATCAGGTGTTCACGCCCTCCGAGGCCGAGGTCAGTCGCGCGCGGCGGATCCTCGACGCGATGGCGCAGGCGGCGCGCGAGGGCAAGGGCGCCGTGTCACTGGATGGGCGACTGATCGACATCGCGAGCATCCGCATGGCCGAGTCCCTGCTCGCCAAGGCCGTGGCCATCGGGCTGCCGGGGGCCGGCGCCTAGTCGCTCAGGTTCCGTTGTCAGCGTCGCCCCGCCCGGCGAGAATGGCCGCCGGCCGGGCCTGCGGGGAGCGCGCGCCATGGACTTCACGCTCGGCGAAACTCACCTGCTGATCCAGGCTGCGGCACGCGAATTTGCCCACAACGAAATCCTGCCGATCGCAGCCGCACACGACCGCAGCGGCAAGTTTCCGGCCGCTACCATCCGCAAAGCCGGCGAGCTCGGGTTCATGGGTGTCGAAGTCGCGCCCGCCTACGGCGGCGCCGGCCTCGATGCCCTGGCGTTCTGCCTCGTCATCGAGGAGATCGCCGCGGCGGACGCCGCGCACGCAACCATCATATCGGTCAACAACTCGCTCTACTGCGGCGCGCTGGCGCGCTTTGGCAGCGACGCGCAGAAGCAACGGTACCTGACGCCGGTCGCGGGCGGCAGCGCCATCAGCTGCTACGCGCTCACCGAGCCGCAGTCCGGATCCGATGCCAGCCGCATGCGTACGCGCGCGGAGCTGAGCGAGGATGGCTCGCACTACCTCGTGAACGGCAAGAAGTCGTGGATCACGTCCGGCCCGGTGGCCGAGTACATGCTGCTCTTTGCGGCCACCGATCCGGCCCAGGGCGCGCGCGGCATCAGCGCCTTCATCGTCGAACTCAACAGCCGTGGCTGCCTGCGCGGGCGCGTGGAACCGAAGCTCGGCATCCGCGCGTCTGCGACCTGCGAGATCGAGTTCGCCGACTGCCGCGTTCCCGCGGGCAACCGGCTGGCGGCCGAGGGCGACGGCTTCGCGATGGCGATGCAGCTGCTCGATTCCGGGCGCATCGGCATCGCGGCGCAGGCGGTGGGCATCGCGCGCGCCGCCTATGAGGCCTCCGTCGCCTTTGCGCGCGAGCGGCGGGCATTCGGTGGCCCGATCGCCTCGCTGCAGATGATTCAGGCCAAGATCGCCGACATGAAGTGCCGGCTGGATGCGGCGCGGCTCCTGACCTGGCATGCGGCGTGGAACAAGCCGCGGGCGCTCGAGTCCGGGCAGCGCAATACCACGCTAGCGGCCGTCGCCAAGCTGTATGCGTCCGAGACCGCCATGTACTGCGCGCATCAGGCGGTGCAGATCCATGGCGGGGCGGGCTTCTCCCAGGATCTGCCGGTCGAGCGCTATTTCCGCGACGCCAAGATCACGGAGATCTACGAGGGCACGAGCGAGATCCAGCGCCTCGTGATCGCGCGCGCCGAGACCGGCCTGCGCTAGAACCTCAGTTGCTGCCCCAGCACTGCTGCGAGGTATCGGCGCCGGTCGCGAGCTGCAGGCCGCCGCTCGTCAGCGTGAACGATGTGCAGGCGTTATCCGCGTTCTGCGGCGCACCGTTCGGCGTGGCGGTGATCGTATAGCCGTTGGGGTTGACGGCGATTCCGACCGCGATGTTGTAGTAACCCTGCGTCGACAGGCCGCTGTAGTTGGGGCAGAGGGCGTAGTTAAAGGTCGTGGAGTAGCAGCGCTCCAGCTGCTGCGCGGTCTGGGTGATCGAGCGGATGGCATCCGTGCGATTCGATTTGCGCGTGAAGTTCATGTAGGTCGGATAGGCGATCGCGCCCAGGATGCCGACGATGAGCATCGTCACCAAGAGCTCGACCAGAGTGAAGCCGCGCTCGCGACCGGGGCGACCGTGCATGGCACTGGCTCCCATGACTACTTCGTGTGCCGCGTGACGGCCGAGACCTTGGTTTTGGGGTCCTCCGCCGGCCCGTCCATGATCACGTCCACCAGCATGCCGGTCGTGATGCCCTTGAGCGAGGCGGCCGTTTTCGGGTCCTCGGACAGGTGATAGACCTTGTTGTCGACCTCGAGCCGGCTGGGCGAGGGCGGCGCGGTCACCGTGCCGGTGACCACCGTGACCGGGCGGATCGCGAGAGCCGGCGCGGCAGCCAGGATCAGGCTGACCGCGCCCGCGTATGCCAGACGATGCAGGAATCGATTGTTCACAGAACCTCCCACCATGCTTTACGGTGCTGACCGGTACCGCTCAGGCCTTGAGCCTGCGGGCAGCCCGCCTTGCCGCACTGCGCGCCGCCCTGCCCGGTCGTGATGATTGCCACGTAGTTGCCGCCAGAGTTGAGCACTGCTGGTGCCGGAGCGTACCAGCTGCCCATCGATATGCCGGCGGTATTGGCACTGCCAACGGCCGTGCCGGTCGGCGTCTGGAACTGCGGGCTGGTGAACACGCCGCCGGTCGCGAAGTTGAAGTCGAGCAGGTATGCCGCCCCGCCCAGGGTGCACTGGGTGGTCGATGGCTGGTAGCTCGTCAGCAGCACGCCGCCCGCGATCAGCTGCGGATCGGTCACGTCCCGCTCGGCGCCCAAGCTCGCGCTAGTGGGCTCGTTCAGGTCGGCCACCCAGCCCTTGTTGGCCGGCAGCGTCACGGCGTTACCCGTGATGGTGCGCGAGGCCTGGCCGGTGGCGAGCAGCGGCCCCGGGCTCAGGGTCTGAGCAATCAGGTTGCCGCGCGTCAGCGGGCTCGCGTATGGCGTGGTCTGGTCATAGACGCCATACACGGACTGCTCCTGCGTACTCGTCAGGTCCGCAAGCGTCAGCAGCTGACCGGTACCGAAGTAGACCATGGTGCCCAAGAGCTGCGGGAACCGCGGGTTCAGGCTCACTGCCGGCGTCACGGTGATCGGCTGCGGGTTGTTGAGCACGCTATCCCGCGCCTGGAACATCACCGACACGGTCCAGTTGCCGGGGTTCGCGTTCGACACGTCGACGCGCCACATGTTGCCCTGCAGGTCGCCCGCGTACACCAGGTTGGCGATGCCGGCCAGCTGGCCACCACTGTTGACGACCGATACGCTGGACAACCCGTTGGTGACCGCGAGGTTGCAGACTCCGGCGACCGCCGCACACAGGTTGATCTTCGCGACAATCGCGCCGGTCTGCACGTTGAGCGCGTACAGGTACGGCTGGCCAGTCGGGCTGTCGTAACCGTTACCGAAGAACACCAGCGTGCCCGCGGCCACCTGCTGCGCGGCGGGATTACTGAAGCTGTAGCCCATGTTCGCGTCGGTGAAGTCCCACAACACCTGCGATGCGAGCTGCGTCTCGTTGGCGGCACTGGTCGGGGTCGTGACGTCGATGGCGTAGATGCCCATGCCGCCCGCGCCTTCGCCACCGATCAGTACGGTATGCCAGTTATTCGCCGCGAACTGCACGTCGTAGGCCTGCGGGCTCGCGTTGACGAAGAACTGGTGCTGCTCGTTGTAGTAGGGATTGACCAGCTTGACCAGGTTGTTGAACACACCGGCCGGGATGTAGGCCCACTGCTCGTTGCCGGTCGAGGCATTGAACGCGTGCAGCATGCCGTCGTTGGCTCCCACATACACCATCGGCTGACGGGCCTGGTTGGCCTGCACGAACGCGTTGTAGGACGGCGTCTGCCAGAGGCCGACCGGGGCCGAGATGTACAGCGGCGCGCTGAACACGATGTCGCCCAGCTTGTGCGTGCGATTGCGGAACTGCCCGCCGTTTCTGAGCTCCTGCAGGTTGCTGCCGCGGATGAACTGCAGCACGTCCTGGCCGTTCGTGTCGGCCGGGAAACTCGAGAGCGCGATGCCCAGATTCGTGGTGCTCGATATGCCTTCGGGTGCTAGCGCCGGATTCCACCGGAACGGCGTTGCGGCGTTGGCCACCGGGTCCCACGTAGCGATCATGCGCCCGGCGAACCAGTCCTGGGCATCGAGCTGGGTCTGCGCCGACCACGTCGCGTCAGCGGGCAGCGTCGGCACCTGGCCCTGAGCGTTGAACACGAGCGGGAACGCATACAGGTTCCCGGTCCAGTCCTGGAAAGTGTCCGAGGTCGTGAACTGGGCCTGGTACAGAACCGAGGTGGTCTGCAGGCCGGTCGAGTTCACGGCACCAGTCGCGACCGCCTGGGTCTCGGCGAGTACCTTGGCCAACACGACCTGGAGGTCGACGGTGACTGCCTGCTCGTTGGTCGCGGGAAAGTACGCGACCGTTTGCCCGGCAACCGCCATCGCGGTCAATGCCGCAGCCGCCGCCGGGTTCGCCGCCGGGTCGACGCCGGCGCCGAGACCCACCACGTAGGTCTTGATGCCTGCCGCCCACAGCGCTGCAATCTGGTTGACGGTGTCGATCATCGCCTGGTCGTTGGTGCCGGCGATGTTGAGCGAGCCATCACCGTTGTAGGCGGCGAACACGCCGTAGCCGGTGGCACTCGCGCTGCCCAGGGGCGGCCAGTTGTTGCCGGCCAGATCCTCGGTGGGCAGACCGTCGGTGATCAGCACTACGTACTGTTTGGCGTTCGGGCAGCCGTTGGAGCTCGAGGGCTTGCCCGCGCCCGTGTAGTAGCTGAGCGCGCCCTTCAGAAGTCCGGCGATCGGCGACTGAACCGCGTCCGCCTTGATCTCGCCGGTGCCGTTGCTGTTGGTTTCGGGCGCCAGATAGGGCGTGAACTTGGCAATGGCCGCGCTCACCGTCGCCGGCGTGGGCGTTGGTCCCGCGGTTTGCATCTTGACGATGACGTTGCCGGTGTTGGACGTGGCATTACCGTAGTAGCCGAACCCGCGCTCGGCGTACATGACCTGGGTTGAGTACGGCACGTAGCCCGCGTTGGTCGGGCCGACCGCCTGCGCACAGTTGGCGGTGCCCGCCACCGTGTTGGTGTATCCGACGATGATGCTGCCGGACTCGTACTGGGCGAGCGTTTTGTTCGGCGGGAACGGCGAGGCCGGGTTCGGGCCACCGTACACGACGCACAACGGCGCCTCACCGCCCGCATACAGCACGTCGTTGACACTCGGGTCGTCGCTGCTCGCGCTCAGCAGCAGGTACTGCTGACTGCCGATGTTCTGCGCCGCGTAGAAGGTGTTGAGCGCCTTGCAGTCGGCGGTGACCGGATCGGCTGCCGCCGGGTTGAAGTTGTAGCAGGGGTTGTTGACGTACTCACTCGCCCCGGGCAGGTTCGAGAACACGAAGCCGCCGTTCGGGCTCATGTAGTACACCCAGGTGGTGTAGACCGAGCCGCCGACGTTGAAGATTTCGAGGCCGAAATCGACGTTCGCCATGTAGGTGTTGATCACCGCGGCGATACCGGCTTTCGCATTGTTGAGGCGGCTCGAGGAGTTGTCGTACTGGACGCCACCCGACGTGACCGTGTACGGCGCGAAGCCGCCGGCTCCAGGATTGATCGGCGGCGTGAAGCCGGCGGGAATCGCGAAGTTCACGGGCGAGGCGGAGCTTTGCAGCACCGAGAGATTCGCCGCCAGCGCTCCCGAGCCGGTCATGATGGCACCGGACAGGGTGCCGTCGGTCGATTCCGAGTTGGGCAGTGCCCACAGCAGCTGCGGGTGCGGGGGAACCGCGATGGTGAGCGGTATCTGCGCGATCGTGAGCGGCGCAGGAACCGCCGCGAACACGACACTGACAGCGCTCGTGACCGAAGCGATAAAGGTGGCCGCGGCTGCGCAAAGCGTCAGCCGGCGGCGTAAGGTCATCGGGGTGGACTTGCTCATCGTTGCTCTCCGCGGCCTTGCGGCCTAGGGGTGCATGATGCTTTGGATGGTCACGGCGGAAGTTCCGTCCGGACCCCAGGCATGCACGGTGATGCGAAATGTGGGCACCGCCTGCGTGGTGCTGTTGCCGGCGTTGCCGATGCCGGAGCCAGGCCAGCCCACGGGCGGAATAGCCTCAATGACGGCGGCCGGCGGCTGGGACACGGTGATGCTGGCGAGCCCCGGTCCCGGAATGGTGCAGGCGGGGCAGACGTTGGCCACCTGCGCGGGGTTGTTCCAGTTGATGGTCGGAACCACGCTGCCGACGTTCGGGTTAAGGGTGTAGAAGCCGGCGCTGTTAGCGCTGGTCTGGGCAACCGACCAGCCGCCGAGGGCCAGGCCGTTGAACTCGACCTCGCGCAGCGCCGCTTCGGCGATCTGCACGGCTGAAGCGCGGTTCTGCTCGTTCTGCGACAGGCGCTCCTCAACCGTCTGCATGCGCGCGACGGTGACTCCGATCAAGGTCAGAATCAGCAGCATCAGCAGCGAGACGATCAGCACCGCGCCCGACTCGCGGCGCTTTACATGAGCAATCTGTGGACGTTGGCGGTTCATGCGCGTCCTCAGTTGTTGGTGACCACGGCATTACGTACCGTGATGTCCATCGTGAGCACACGGCGGGACCGGGTATCCTTCGGTGCCGTCACGTTGGTGCCGAGCAGGTTGAATGTCGGTGCCACCGCCGGCACCGTCGTGGTATTCGACGGGCTCGCGGCCAAGAGCGCGACGCGCACGTTGAGGACGTTGTTCCAGCTCGGTACCTGATCGGCAGTGACGTAGCTGGCCACGGTCAGGCTGGGCGGGTTGGTGTCGATGCCATAGAGCAGCTGCATGTTCTCGATGTCATCGACCAGTTCGATCGGCGTGAATGCCACGCCGCCATTGGTGTCATAGGCGAACAGCGCGCCGTCGCCGTCGACGCCCACTCCGATGTAGTAGACGCGGGTCGTCACCGGCATGACGAATGCGCCAACGCCGGGCGTGACGCTGACCGGGAACGCACCCGCGGCGTTGGCGCCGCCGACGTGGTTGACCGTGGTGCCGGCCACCGAGGTCACCTGGAACGCGAGCGCGTTCAGGCAGTCAGAGATCACGGCCAATTGGCCCGCGGCGAGATTGCCGGGCGCATCGACCGTGAAGTTGGTGGCACCCGGGTTGATCACGGTCACGTTGACCGGCGAGGAATTCGGGACTGCCGAGGTGACCGCGAGGATGTCGCTGCCTTTCACCGGTGGGCTCGCGTTGGTCGGCCCGACCACGGCCGGATCGAGGCCGCCAGCCTCGAACCCCGCCAGCCAGTCGCCAATGTTGTTGTCGATGATCGCCGGGCGCGCCGGCAGCGGCAGCGCCGCGCCCGGGGCGGTGCCGGCGGCTTCGAAGCCCGCCAACATCCAGGTCACGTCGTTCAGGAGCGGCGAGGCGCCCGCGTTCAGGTTGCTGGTGGTGCGCGCAGCGGTTGCGCACGACATATACCCGGCGTTGCGCACCGACTGCGAAATGAAGTCGAGCGCGATGCGGCCGCCGTCGGTGAGAGCCGCGGTGCCGCTGGTCGCCTGGTAGGCGCTGCGCGAGCCCATGAACACCGACATCAGCGCGCCGCTCACGACCAGCGCGAGCGTGATCGCCACCATGAGCTCGATCATCGAGAAGCCGGACTGGCGCCTCATAACACGCTCTCGATGGTGATCTGGACCGGAGTGTTGGGCGCCGCGGCGTTGAATGTCGCCTGGGCGACCGCATCGTCCCACTGCACGGTGATCACGGCGGTCACCAGCTGACCGACCGGCATCGGCACTACGGTCGTGGTCACCGTGCCGTCACCGTTCGGCAGGCTGGCGAGCACCTGCTGCTTCCACAGGTACAAGTCGTAGGCCGCTTCCTGAGCACCGCTGCAGGGCGTCGCCACGACGTTGCACAGCTGGCCCGGCGCGCCGTACGGCCCGAGGCCCACGTTGTAGGTGCCGGCCTGCGCGACGGTGCTGTTGGCGCGCATGCTGTCGAGGATGCCGTAGGCGAGATTCACCGCCTGCGTGCGCAGATACGCGCTGTCGTTGGCGCGTACGCCGAACAGCACGAGCTTGGCAATGCCGAGCAGGCCGATGGACAGCACGACCAGCGCGACCATCACCTCGATCAGGGTGAAGCCGGAGTTGGCGCGGTGTCGCAGTGAGACGCGCATCGATGACTCCGTCACGGGCAGACCATGTTTGCGCCGGCGACGTTGACGCCGGGGGTGGTCGACGACACGATCCGCCCGCCGAGGCCCACCTCGACGTCGCGCGCGTACTGGGGATTCATGCCCGAATCACAGAGCTTGAACGAGGCGCCTGGCGCCGCGGGCAGGCCGACCATCACCACCGTGCCGTTCGACTGAAAGCGCAGCTCGGTGATGCCATTGGCTTCGCTGAGCGTGTTGGGGCCGGTCAGCGTGGTGACCGTCTGCAGCGTGACTGGATTGACCGGGTCGTTGACCCGGACGATCCAGCCGTTCTGCCACGGATTAGCGCTGCAGGTGAGATTGTCGACCGTGGTACAGACCGACACGCCGGTCGCGAGATCGCGCTTGACCGCTTCGCTGCGGGCGTAGTTCAGGGTCAGCACCAGGATATTCGCCTGCGACAACGTCCGATTCCTCTTCACCGTGGTGGTCAGGGCCGGTGCGGCCAGCGCGGCCAGTATCGAAACGACCAACAGGGTCAGCATCAATTCGATGACCGTGAAGCCCTGACTGTGTCGCTTGATCACCATGACGGCCCTGGCCGCGGGAATAGCCCCGCTTCTTGGATACAGAGCGTGCCCGCAAGCACCTGTAGGGAACCTGACAGGGGGGCCAGCGCGCCGAAAACGCGAGCTGGATCACAATCGACGGCGGGTCGCTGGGGCGAGCGCCCGGCCGATGTGACATATAGGGCGGCCCCCTGCGGCACGGGCGCAACAGTCCGCGCTACAGCGTCGCCAGCCGCCGGGCGGCTTCAGCCAGGGTCGCCTCTTCCTTGGCGAAGCACAACCGCAGCAGCCGCTCGTCCGGCCGCTTCGCCACGCTGAAGGGCGACAGCGGAATCGCCGCCACGCGACAACGCTCGATGAGCGTGTGCACGAAGCGCGTGTCGTCCTCGTCCGAGATGTCGCTGTAATCGACCAGCTGGAAGTAGGTGGCGGGCGTGGGCCGGAGCCGGAAGCGCGACGCCGTCAGGCAGCGGCGCAGGTAGTCGCGCCGTCCGGCGTAGAACAGCGGCAATTCGGTCTCGTGCTCGGGACATTCCCGCATGAAATCGGCAATCGCGTACTGCAGCGGGCTCGCGATCGCAAAGGTCACGAACTGGTGCACCTTGCGCAACTCGGCGCTCAAGCCCGCGGGCGCCACGCAGTAGCCAATCTTCCAGCCGGTCGCGTGATAGGTCTTGCCGAAGGAGGAGGCGACGAAGCTGCGTGCGGCGAGCTCGGGGTTGCCATGCACGCTCGCGTGCGCGATCCCGTCGTACACCATGTGCTCGTAGACCTCGTCCGACAGCAGCGAGGCCGCGAACGGCCGCATCAGGCGCGCCAGCTGATCCAGGTCCTCCGCCGAGAGCCGCGTACCGCTCGGATTGTGCGGCGTGTTGATGATGATCAGGCGCGTGCGCTCGTTGAGGGTATCGGCGAGCCGCTGCCAGTCGATCCCGAAGCCGGGCCGCAGCAGCGGCACGTGCCGGGTGAGCCCGCCGCACAGGGTCACGATGGGCTCGTAGGAGTCGTAGCACGGGTCGAAAACGATCACCTCGTCGCCCGGTGCCACCGCGCACAGGATCGCGCAAGCGAGCGCCTCGGTTCCGCCGCAGGTGACAGTGATGTCCGTGGCCGGCGACACCTGCCGCCGGTAGTGACGCGCGATCTTGGCGGCGATCGCCTCACGCAGCTCCGGCGCGCCCGCCATCGGCGCGTACTGGTTGTGCAGGGCCGAGACGTGGTGCGCGACCAGCGCGCGCAGGCGCTCCGGCGGCTCGAAATCGGGAAATCCCTGCGCCAGATTAAGCGCCCCGGTGCGCGCTGCCAGATCCGACATCACCGTGAAGATGGTGGTGCCGACCTGCGGCAGGCGGGAGCGGGATTCGTTCACGGCCGGCGCTCGGATTCGACCGCGTACACCGCGGCACCGACCACGCCGGCATGCTGGCGCAGCTGCGCCGGTACGATGCGCGTGTCGGCTTTGAGCAGGTGGCCGAAGTGAGACCAGTGTTCGCTGATGCCGCCGCCGACGATGACCAGTTCCGGCCACAGCAGTCGCTGGTAGGCGTCGAGCACCACATTCACTGCCCGCGCCCAGTCGGCCCAGCTCAGATGATTGGCGGTGCGGATGCGCGCGCTCGCCTGCGCCTCAGCCTCCTGACCCTTGACTTCCATGTGGCCGAGCTCGGTGTTGGGCCAGAGCTTGCCGTCCACGAACAGCGCTGAGCCGATACCGGTGCCGAAGGTGAGCAGGAGGACGGTGTCCCCGACGCCGCGGCCCGCGCCGAATCGCATCTCGGCCACGCCTGCAGCGTCGGCATCGTTGATAACCGTCGCGGTCAGCCTGGCGGTCGCCTCGAACGTCTTGACCGCGTCGACGCCGATCCAGGAATGATCAAC
>Ga0187780_10000280_pt1 | contig 38702 bp, 41 predicted proteins | sample 1015_Q2_SP10_20__FD_132429 | JGI IMG/M metagenome (GOLD analysis project Ga0187780, IMG submission 132429) | Tropical peat soil microbial communities from peatlands in Department of Meta, Colombia - 1015_Q2_SP10_20_MG | ecosystem: Environmental > Terrestrial > Soil > Wetlands > Peat | place...
CCACTCGCCCGCTTGCCTGCAGCCTCTCCACTTCCTTCTCCTTCTCCGCAGGCAGGAGTCTTGCTCTGAACTCGTCGACTCCCACCCTTTCGGCTATCTCCCTTGCCTCCCGCTCGTCGTCACCAGTGAGCATCACCACCGAGAGCCCCATGGACTTCATCTCGCTGACCGCTTCCGCTGCCTCGGGCTTTACGGAATCCCCGACCGCTATCGCGCCGTACTCGTCTCCAGAAGATACGTAGATCACGGTGTTCCCCTCGGATTGGAGCTTGTCCGCTTCAGCCTCGAGTTCCCAGGTCGCGGGGATGCCTGCAAAGTCCCTCCTTCCGACCCTGACTGTCTTCCCACCGACGTTTCCCTCTGCCCCCATGCCTGGAGAAGAAACGAAGTCCCTTACTTCGGTCAGCTTCAGTCCCCTTGCCATCGCCTCCTTAACGATGGCCTGACCGATGGTGTGCTCCGACGCCTTCTCCACGGAGGCGGCCATCGCGAGAGTTCGGTTCATGTCCTCTGCGACGACACCAGTGACGGACTGCTTCCCCTCTGTTATGGTCCCGGTTTTGTCGAGAACCACCGTGTCTACACTAGCCGCGGCTTCTACTGCCTCCCCTCCCTTCACCAGTATGCCTCTCTTCGCTGCATTCCCAGTCCCCACGAGCAGGGCTGCGGGAGTGGCTATGCCCAGCGCGCAGGGGCACGCAATGATGACCACTGAAACGAAGATCAGCACAGAGGTGGAGACCGAGACGCCCCCCAAGTATCTCCACCCCAGCGCAGCGCCCAACGCCACTAAGATTATCGCAGGGACAAAGTACTCGGCGACTCTGTCCGCGAGCCTCTGGATGGGTGCCCTTCCGGCCTTGGCTTCCTCGACTAGTTTTGTAATCTGACCCAGGACAGTATCCTGACCTACTGCGGTGCACCCCACTATCAGCATTCCTTCCGTGTTGATCGAACCACCTATCACTTGACTCCCGGCCTCCTTCCTGACTGGAGCGCTTTCTCCTGTCAGAAGCGATTCATCAGCCTCCGACGCGCCGCTCTGCACGATCCCGTCCGTCGGGATTCGCTCTCCCGGCTTCACTTCTATGACATCCCCCACGGCCAGATTCTCCACGGATACGTCTACGACTCCACCTTCTCGCACAAGATGAGCGAATCTCGGCCTTAGCTCAAGCAGCTTCCTGACCGAGTTGGAAGCTCTCTCTTTCGTGTAGTACTCCAACAGCCGCCCCGACAGCACCAAAGTGATGATTACGGCTGATGCGTCGTAGTACACTCCCTGGACGCCGAAGAACGACGGCACAATGGTCGCGAGCGCGCTGTACCCAAAGGCAGCCGTAGTCCCCACCGCGACTAGGACGTCCATGTTTGCCGCGCGGGTCCTGAGCGAATGGTATGCGCCGCGGTAGAACCTCGAACCGACGTAGAACTGGACCGGCAGTTCTAGGAGGAGTAGGGCATAGGCATTCATCTGGGTTGGAAGAATGTAGACGTAGGTCAGCACGAGGACTGGGACAGTCAGAATGGCTCCCAGGGCGACGGTTGACTTCAGCTTCCTCAGCTCCTTCTGAGGCATGGTGAATTCTAGTCTGCAAGTCTCACTGCAGAAGTAGTAGGTGGTGCCCCCCACGGTCGCCTTCAGCGCATCCGGCGTCTCCACGACGCTCATTCCGCAGACTGGGTCCTTCGCCAACCTCTCAGAAGCAAGTCGACTCCTGTCGATGTTAAACCATTCCCCGCAAGACGCCAGCCAAGAACAGCTTCCGGCCCCTCTTTTCTCTAGACCTGAGAAACCTCTAAATCGGTACGCGGCCCTAACGAATGTCATGCAGAGGGACCCCGTGTGTGGCATGATGGTTGACGAGCGCAGGACCCAGTTGAAGTCAATTCTCGACGGCAGGACGTTCTACTTCTGCTCCGCAGGATGCAAAGCCTCCTTCGACAAGGACCCGCATCACTACGTCCACTAGCAGCGCTTACACTAGCGGGGACGGGCTCTAACCCTCAACGTTCGCCTGTAGGCTTAAAACCGAACCGACCGACGCCCGAATGAATTAGTTTGGTCTGCGCCCCCATGGTGACAGGAGTACCAGCGAAGTGAGCAGACATCAGCCCGCGCTGAAGGGGCTCAGGAAGGACCAAGTGGAGGGCCCCGGAAGGGCACAAATACGTCAATTGGGGCCCGCGGACCGTTTGCGCGAGTCCAAGGAGGATTCTTCCAAGAAGGCTCTGGAGTATTCGAAGTTCTACGCTGGTAAGGTCGCGGTAGCCCCCAGAGTGCCAGTCAGGTCGCTTGAGGACTTCTCGATCTGGTACACGCCGGGAGTCGCCGCGGTTTCTCGAGCCATAGAAGCTGACGCTGACCTCTCGTTCGAGTACACTGGAAGATGGAACACGGTTGCCGTTGTGACCGACGGCAGCAGGGTGTTGGGGCTTGGCAACATCGGACCAGAGGGCGCGCTCCCCGTGATGGAGGGAAAGGCACTCATCTACAACTATTTGGGTGGGGTCAACGCCATTCCACTCCCGATAAGGGCCGAGACCGAGGACGAGATCATCTCGTTCGTAAAGGCCATGGAGCCATCCATGGGAGGCGTTAACCTGGAGGACATCGAGTCCCCGAAGTGCTTCGACATCCTGGAACGACTCCGCTCGGAAATGAAGATTCCGGTGTGGCACGACGACCAGCAGGGGACAGCCGGCGTCACCCTCGCCGCGCTGTTTAACGCGCTCGAGCTCACAGGCCGCAAGCTCAGAGGTTCGAAAATAGTCCTGTTCGGCGCGGGGGCTGCCAACATAGCCGCCGAGAGGCTCCTTGTGCAGGCCGGCGCCAACCCCAAAGACCTGATTGTCCTAGACTCAAAGGGCATACTAGAGCCGGAGAGGGAGGACATGGACAGGCTGCTGCTAAGGAACAAGTGGAAGCACGACATCGCCCTTCGCACCAACGGCGACAGGATCTCGGGGGGACTAAAAGAGGCCCTGGACGGCGCGGATGCCCTGGTAGCTGCCGCGGGCAACGGGCCCGACCTGATCAAACCGGACGAGATACGCGTGATGAACAAGAGGGCCATCGCTTTCTTCCTCGCAAATCCTGTGCCTGAGATGCTTCCTCGCGCAGCCTTGGCTGCCGGCGCAGAGATAGTGGCGACCGGGCGCTCGGACTACCCCAATCAGGTGAACAACAGTCTCCTTTTTCCAGCGATTTTCCGCGGGGCCCTGGACGTCAGGGCCAAGACCATCACCGACTCCATGGTGATAGAGGCCGCGATGGAGCTGGCCGCATTCGCGCGGGAAAAGGGGATTAGCAGGAAATATATCATACCCACCATGATTCAATGGGAGGTCTACCCCCAGGTTGCGGCCACAGTCGGGCAGGCGGCCGTGAAGGAAGGCGTCGCAAGACGGAAGCTCTCCAGGAAGGAATCCCTGGCCGCTGCAACGGAGACGATAGAACACTCCAGGAAGGTAATGAACGCGCTAAGGAGGAACGGGATAATCCTTGACCCCCCAGAATAGGCCTAAATCGGGCACGGGCACACCCAGTCACTCGGCATTGCAGATCCGTCGCGCGAGAAAGGAGGACCTAGGGGCAGTGGCGGACCTCATCGTCAGAACGAAGAGATTGAACAACGAGTTTGACCCCCTCTTCGCGGTAGTCCCCGATGCAAGAGCGAGGGCAGAAAAGCACGTCTCTGGTTCGATCGAGTCACCGGATAAGCTGCTGCTCGTCGCAGCGGAGGGATCGAAGGTCGTAGGGGTACTACGGGCGGAGATGCGGGAGCGGATCTTCTACGAGCCTCACATGGAAGGGTTCGTCACAGACTTCTACATACTCCCCGAATACAGAAGGAAGGCTCTTGGAAACGAAATGATCCAGAAAGCGGCGACGGAGCTCAAGAAGATGGGGGCCCAGATAATAGTCGCCGACGTGCCGGCTCAGAACGAGATAGCGAACAGGTTCTACATTAAGCGGGGCTTCAGGTCCCTTTCGAACCTGGTCGGAAAGAGCCCCTAATAGTCCAGGAGAGAGCCGAGCCGGAGTTCTGGCGAAGTTCCTAGAACCATCATACATCTATAGCAGAAGATGACGTTGCCAACCCTTGCGTGAGAGTGGTTTTGTGACTTCACGCAATACTCTTCATCTGGAACGGCTTTCAGAAGCATTTCGTGAACCCGGTGCGTTTGGATATTTAACGTTCGGCTAAACGTTTACCCTGATTCGTCGTTTGACTAATATTTGGTGCCAACCATACCCACGAGCTTCCCGTTGTCGTTGACCTCCATGGTCGTCTCGAAGGAGCGTGCGTCCTCAAGCGAGATTCCCCCTGTGGCCTGCCACTCCCTGAAAGAGGCGTCCTCAGCCACCTCTGCCCTAAGTTTGTGGTTTGACGTTGTTGCGAATGTCTTCACCCGCCCTGTGCTGTCTCTGCCGTCGACGACGACTTTCAGCAGTCCTGGGTCCTGGCTCGAGAACTCCACTTCCCGGGTGTACTTCTTGTAGAACCTTCCCAGAAGGTATCCGAAGAGCGGGGTCCAAAGTAGCATCATGAGGGTAGTAGCAACTCCTGACTCGGTGTCAAAAACGTACCCCGAGAAGCCGAAGAAGACCAGGCTTAGTCCAATTACCGCGGCGAAGATCAGTCCCTTGACCGTGCTTCCTCGGTTGGGGAGGGAGTCGTAGTAAAGGCCGAAGACCCCTGCGTAGATCAGCGTAATGAAAAAGGCAACGAACGCGATAAATGGCACATCGACGGCGACCACCGACTGGAAGCAATCGGCTGCGCTCCCGGTCGCGTTGGCAATACGGGGACAATCCTTCGGATAGGCCTGGCTTATCGCATTGAGTGCTGAACTCTGGAGCGCATAGAGCAGGACTACGTTGAAGATGGCGATGCCCCCGACGTAGAGGATTCCGCTGAGCGTACCTGCCTTTATCCCGGCAAAGAAAGAACCCAACTTCAGGAGATCCTAGGCGTTCAGGGCAGCCAGAACCTCTGCCTCATGTCCCTGAGGGTTCACCTTCCTGAATATCTTCTTAATCCTCCCATCCCCGCCGATTATGAACGTCGACCTCTCCGTTCCCATGTACTTCTTTCCATAGAGGACCTTCTGTTTCCATGTATCGTAGAGTCTGTGCGCGACCCCGTGTTCGTCGCTGAGGAGTGTAAAGTTGAGCGAGTACTTGTTGATGAACTTAGCATGCGAATCCAGCGAATCCTTGCTCACGCCGAGCACCACCGCGTCCAGCCCGTCGAACTTCGGCATATTGTCCCTGAAGCCGCAGGCCTCTATGGTGCAGCCGGTGGTGTCGTCCCGTGGATAGAAGTAGAGGACAACCTGCTTCCCCTTCAAGGAGCTGAGCTTCACGCTCTTGCCGGTCGACGCAGGCAGGGTGAAATCGGGCGCCTTGTCGCCCACCTGCAGCCCCTTCACTACAGGACTCACATTTGTCCTTGATAAAAAGCCCCCAAAAAAGGTTAATGATTGAGCCGGGCTCAGCCCGGAAACCTTGTCGTTCGACGCCTCAGTCATTATCCTGACGGGATGAGAGATGTGGGGCGTTCTATTTGCGAACATCGTATGGTGTTGTGGTCATTGAGTACTGCGGCAGTCCTGGACCCTCGGAGGCTCCTCTCATCGCTGCCGGCATCTTCAGAGGAGAGGGAAACATTGGATGCAAGTTGAGAAAGGTTCACGGCGGCAGGTATACTCCCTTCACGTACGCCTCCGTTCAAATGTGCAACAAGGAATCTGTCGCGATTGTGGCATCGGAATGGGAATGCATACCGATACGGGTCCCCCCAATGTGCCCCAAGACCAGCGAAGTAATGTGGAGGGCAACAATTGGAGGCAATCAGAAGGTTAGAAGAGTAATGTTGGGTTGGATTGCCAATGGATGGTTGACCGGGGAAAAAGCAGGCGATATCTTGGACGCCACAGCTAAATGCAGGCGAGCGAGAAGGGCCTTCGTCAAGAGGGAGAGAAGACTCTGAGTGCGTTCGACGTCCATGTGCACCCATGGACAAGGGCCTTCATGAAGAAGAACGGTCCCATAATGAAGGCATGCGACTTCTTCAAGCTGGACGTCTCGAAGCTTCCCGCCACTACTGATCAGCTCCTGGACGAGATGGCCGAGGCCGGCGTGGAGAGGGCGGTGATACTAGGCCAGGACACCCATGCCACGCGGAACCCTGCATTCGAAGGCTACACTCTACGTAATGACGAGGTGGCCAGGATAGCCGACAGGTCCGGGAACAGGCTGATTCCTTTCGCAGGTGTTGACCCTAACGCTGGAAAGGCGGCCGTGGCAGAGCTGAGGAGGGCAGTCAAGAAGCTCGACATGCGGGGGCTGAAGGTCCACAGCAGCGCCAACTCTGTTTACATCAACGACAGGAGGCGGATGTTTCCAATCTACGAGTTCTGTCAGGAGGCAGGAATCCCAGTGCTCTTTCACACAGGCACCACGGGGCTCGGTGACTGTGAGATCAAGTACAGCAAAACGGAGCTCGTTGACGAGGTCTGCCAGAGCTTCCCAGACCTGAAGGTGATCATGGCCCACTTCGGATGGCCCTGGCCGGATGTGGCAATCGCAATTGCGCTGAGGAACCCCCACGTTTTCATCGACGTCTCTGGATGGAAACCGAAGTACATCCCCCAGAGCGTACTCCCGTATCTCAACGGGATCCTTCAGGACCGGTTCCTCTTCGGCACCGACTATCCCATGCTCAGACAGAAGGACTGGCTCGACGACTTCAGGACGAACCTCGCGCCCAAGCTCAAGCCAGGTGTCAGCGATAAGCTCCTCTCAGGCAACGCGAAGAGGCTGCTTTCAGTCTAGGGCTGAATCAGCTGCATCCTTAGAGACTTCCTTCCGTTGTACCCCTCGTTGGGCTTGTGCCAGAAAGCTACTTCGGGCTCGCCGTACCTCCAGCAGAGCATGACGCTCTCCCCGTACTTTTCAGCGGGGAAGTCCACGAGACCATAGTCCAGGTCCTTCACTTCTACACCTAGATCCTCGAGCTCCGAGACCTTCCTTTTCATGTCCTCGACGAGGGCGTCAAGTTGGGCGGCCTTCTCCGCCATCTCTGACGTTCTGAATCCGAAGAGATTGTACTTCTCGATTTCGTTGTGAAGCTTGGCGACGACCTTCTTCTTTTCGATAAGCTCCTTCATCTTCGGCTTGATATCGGGGAGGAGCTTCGAAGCTTCCTGCGGCGTGAACAAATGTATCTCGTGGTCTTCGAACGCCGTTGTCTGATTCGCCCACGCGGTCCTAGTTGTTTCCCATAAGAAACTTCAGACTTTAATTTTGGTGACCAACGATGATTATCCGGTTGACCCAAAGAATTACCTTTGAACCCCCGGCGGGGTGCCGTCAAAGACACGCCTGTTACCGTTAATAATTCGCCGCATCCGCGGGCGGGCGATGTACACGCGGCGGGGAGACAGGGGCGACACTTCCCTCTACGGACCGGGGCGGGTGCGGAAGGACGACCCGAGGGTCGAAGCGTACGGAACAATCGACGAATTGAACAGCGTCATCGGAGCGGCAATCGCCGGCTCAGATGATCGGGCGCTCGCTTCTTCCCTGAAGGAAATCCAGAGGTTGCTGTTCGTTGCGGGAGGGGACGCGGCGACAGAAATCGGGGGCAAGCAGAAGGTCCCACGTATCGGGCGATCCAACACCAAGAGGCTGGAGGAGCTGACCGACGAGCTGCTTGCGAAACTCCCGCCCCTAAACAATTTCATCCTCCCCGGAGGGTCCTCCACAGGTGCAACGCTTCACGTCGCGAGATCGGTTTGCAGGAGGGCAGAGAGACGCATCGTCACGGCCTCGAAATCCAGAGAGATGAACCCCGAACTCCTTCCCTTCTTCAACCGTCTCTCATCCTATCTGTTCAACCTCTCCCGCTGGGTCAACAAACAGGCGGGGAAGAAAGAGGATGTCTGGAAGGCCTGGACCGAACCTTCAAAGCTGGCGCGATCGAGGTTTGTCACTTCACGAGCTCGAAAGCGGTAGCAATCCCCTGGCCAACTCCGATGCACATCGTAGCCAGCCCATAGCGCGTCCCGGTCCTCCTCATCTGGTGTACAAGGGTTGCAGCTAGCCTAGCTCCGCTGCACCCAAGAGGGTGACCAAGAGCGATGGCACCTCCGTTAGGATTGACCTTCTTGAGTTCGAATTCGGGCATCTCCTGCACGCACGCCAGAACCTGAGCAGCGAACGCCTCGTTCAGCTCTATGACTCCGAAGTCGTCCATGGTCATCGCCAGGCGGGAAAGTAGCTTCCGCGTGGCATAGACCGGGCCTATTCCCATGTAGTTGGGGTGCACCCCGGCAGTGGCAGACCCGAGTATCCGGGCAATCGGCTTGATGCCGAGGCTCTCCGCCTTTCGCTTCTCCATCAACAACACTGCCGCGGCACCGTCGTTGATGCCTGAGGAATTACCAGGAGTGACAGTTCCGTCCTTCCTGAAGGATGGCTTCAGGTTGGCGAGCTTCTCCAGCGACGTGTCCGGCCTGGGTCCCTCGTCCTCGCTCGCGCCACTCGGGCTTTCGCGTGTCTTGACCGGTACTATTTCATCCCTGAACCTGCCGCTCCTGGTCGCGTCTACCGCCTTCAAGTGAGAAGAAAGTGCAAACTCGTCCTGGGAGGCCCTGCTGATCTTGTACTTGTCTGCAAGGTTTTCTGCTGTCTCGCCCATGGCCAGCGGCGGGTATTCGGGAAGGAACGCTGGGTTGGCGAAGCGCCATCCGATGGTGGTGTCCACAAGAGTGGCGCCCCCCCTCTCGAATGCAACCTCTGGCTTGAGCATCACCAGCGGCGCCCGTGTCATGCTCTCCACACCTCCGCCGATGAGAATCTCACCCTCGCCGGCTACTATGACCCTTGCAGCCGAGTTGAGCGCCTCTAGTCCCGACCCACAGAGCCTGTTCACTGTCGCTCCCGGCACCGAGTAGGGGATACCTGCGAGGAGCAGGGACATCCGCGCTATGTTCCTGTTGTCCTCTCCTGCCTGGTTCGCGCAGCCGAAGTAAATATCATCAATCGAGGCAGGGTTGACGCCCGACCTAGCAAGAACAGCCTTCAGCACCAGCGCCCCGAGGTCGTCAGGACGGACCGACCTCAGAATCCCACCGTACTTCCCAATGGGGGTCCTCACAGCTTCGACGACTACCGCCTCGTCCCTCATGGATGGCGCGCGAAGGTTGGATGTTTATCTTCTTTTGCTGAGAGACGCCGCGTCCTCGACAGGCAAATCCTTCTCGGTCGTCTCCTATTGTCCGGTGAAGCTCGGTTCCCTTTTGTCGAAGAAGGCCCTGACTCCTTCTATGTGATCCTGAGTTCTTCCGGCAACGTCCTGAAGGTACATCTCGTATTCAAGCGACGACTCGAGGTCTACAACCACCGCTCGATTCAGAGCGCGCTTGGCCAAGCCCATGGCCTTCGTCGGTCCCTTCGCGAGCCTCTCCGCTATCTTGGTCGACTGGGCCCTTAGGCTTTCATCTGGGAAGACCCAGTTAACCAGGCCGAGGCTCAGCGCTCTCCCAGCGTCGATGGGCTCTCCAAGGAGCGCGACCTCCATAGCTTTCCCGAGGCCCAGAATACGGGGCAGCCAGAAGCTCGTCCCTGAATCCAGTACCAATCCGGCCTTGACGAAGGCTTCGTGAAACGTGGCCCTGTCCGAGGCCGCCCTGAGGTCGCATGCGAGCGCCAGCCCCAGTCCGGCTCCGGCAGTGACGCCATTAACCGAAGCCAGCACGGGCTTCTCCATTCTTCTGATGCTCTGCACTATAGGATTGTATCTCCTCTTCACCACCTCTCCTAGGCGCATAGGTTTGCCGCTTTCATACGTCGACCTGTTCGTGGCCAGGTCCTCCCCCACAGAGAAGGCTCTCCCTTCGCCAGTCAGAACGAGACACCTCGCCTCTGCCGAGTTCGCCCCCTCCTTCAGCGCGGCAATGAGCTCGTCCCCCATCTGATCGTTGAAGGCATTCAGCCTGTCCGGCCTGTTCAGCGTTATCCACAGGACGCCGTTCGATAACTCCGTCCTGATCGTCTCGTAGCCCATCTACTTCCCCTTGAATACTGGCTTCCGCTTCTCAACGAAGGCGTTCATCCCTTCCTTCTTGTCCTCGGACGCGAACAGGAGGAAGAACAGCTCCCTCTCGAAGTCTAGGCCGTCGCTCAGACCCATCTGGAAAGACTTGTTGACTGCCAATTTGGCCATCCTTACCGCCACCGGAGACTTCGACGCTATGTCGTTCGCCACCTTCTTTGCCTCTTCAAGGTACACCTCCTTTGGGACGACTCTGCTCACCAGCGCCAAGGACTTCGCCTCCTCTGCGCCTATCCTGTTCCCAGTGAGTATCATTTCCATCGCCTTGGACTTTCCTACAGCCCTCACCAGCCTCTGGGTCCCTCCCCCTCCAGGCATGACTCCGATGTTTATCTCAGGCTGGCCGAATTGAGTGGTCTCGGAGGCTATGAGGATATCGAGACTCATTGCGAGCTCGAGCCCTCCCCCCAGGACGTATCCGCTCAGCGCCCCCACCATCGGTTTGGGATAGTTCCCCACCTTGTTCCAGAAGGGAGCGAAGTGTCCAGTCATCGCCATCTCCACAGCTGTCTTCTCCGCCATGTCCTTGATGTCGGCCCCCGCCGAGAAGGCCTTCTCGTTACCCGTGATCACAATGCACCTTACTCCTTCGTCTCTTTCGAACTCGCTTAAGGCCGAGCTCACTTCTTCCACCAGCTTTGGGCTCAAAGCGTTCATCGCCTGCGGGCGATTCAGGGTGATTATCCCCAGCATCCCCTCTTTCGAAACAAGGATTGTCTCGTAATCCATAGGTCAAAGGCCGGGCCGTGATCGTATTAATGGTAGCGTCCTCCCTATGCTACGGAACCAAAACGCTTGTGACGTAGTTCACTTCGTCTTGGTCGCACCCGGAGAGCTCCACTCGTAGAAGCCTTTGCCGCTCTTCCTCCCCAGCATCCCCGCGCGTACCATCTCCCGTAGGAGGGGACTTGCTCGGTACTTGCTATCTTGGAATTCGTTCATGAACACCTGGGTGATGTTGAAAGTGGTGTCCAGCCCCACGTAGTCGAGAAGCTGAAGGGGTCCCATAGGCCAGTTGAGGCCAAGCTTGACAGCCCTATCGATGTCTTCGGGGTCAGCTACGCCCTCATGGACTAGGAAGGCAGCCTCGTTCAGTGCGGGGACGAGAATCCTGTTCACTATGAACCCCGGGGAGTCCTTCTTGCACAGAACAGTCTCTTTCCCGAGCTTCCCCGAGATTTCCTTGACCCGCCTGACCGTTTCGTCTGATGTCCTCTTCCCCCGGATTATCTCGACCAGGGACATGAGCTGAGGCGGGTTGAAGAAGTGCATCCCACACACGTTCTCGGGGTTCTTCACGGCCGACGCCAGCAGAGTGATGCTGATGGAAGAGGTGTTCGAGGCGACAATTGCATCTTCCTCGACAAGCTCCGCCACCCTCCTGTAAAGGTCCATCTTGAGCTTGGGGTCTTCCGTAGCCGCCTCTATCACAAGCGAGCTTCCCTTCAGCGCCTTGGCCAGGTCGAGAGTCGGATGGATCCTCCCGATGGCTGATTCACCCTGTTCCCTGGTAAGCTTCCCCTTCTCCACGAACTTCCCGACGCTGTCCCGAATCATCTTCATCCCTCCATCGAGGAACCTCTGCTCCACATCGAGCATGGAGACTTCGTATCCGCCCACCTGTGATGCAACCTGGGCGATTCCGTGGCCCATGAGCCCTGCGCCCAGGACCGTGATCTTCTCTGAACTGCTGTCCATGGGCGGCGCAACCCGCCCACGCGTTTTAACCGTTGGCGGCCCTGCGTTCGAAAAGAACCATGGAGAAGTTCCTGCTGTACCCCTCTTTCCTCAGCGCAGAGATGATGGGGGACTTCTGCGGCACGAACACGAACCTCTCATTTGCATTCCTGGCTCTCCCGACGAGTGCCTTGACGAGCCCAATCGAGTCGGGGACCGGTCCGCCCAGGTAGCAGATTTCTTCCCAGTCTCCCTCCCCTTCGCCTCCCGTTCGCGTCACGGCCACAGCACCTCCCACGCGCCAGATTGCTCCCTCCGCCAACAGACCAGACACCACATCCTTTGTGAGCGAAGCAGCCGTGAAATCATGCCAGAACACGCCTCCTCCGAGCCGGAACTCCTTCGCCGTTCTGAGGAGGCTCATGACTGTCAAGAGCTCGGTGGGCGTCATGCGATTGGCTGAGCCGGTTGGTTTGGGCTTCTTCCCCTTCGGGGGCTCGTAGACGCTGAACCGAGCTGTCTCCCTGAACATGATCCTCGACACCTGCCGGTGGGCGGCCTTGTTGTGAGACCCGCTGGTCAGCCTGAACAATTTCACGCCTCTGGCCGCCGCGAATCGTATCGAGTTCTCGCCAAGCATCGAAGCCAGTCCCCTCCCGCGAAAAGCGGGGTGCACCCTGGCTCCCTCAAACCAGGCTGAGCCGTCCTCGAGGAACCTGACCCTGTTCATCCCGACCGGAATCCCATCCGCTTCCACAACGAACATCTTTCCCCGCCTATCACGCAGCCACCTGTCCCATACTAGCGGGATGTAATCGTGGCCCCCCCACACGTCCTTGATGAAACTCATGAGTGGTGCTCTATCCGCTGCCCTGGCGGGCCGAACGTGCGCTTCCATCGGGCACGGGGCGCCGATGCAACGCTGTAAAACCGTTGCCTGACCCACTCCTGGATCAGCCCATTAAAGGATAAGAAGACAGCTCTCCGGAGCGGCGTCAACGCCGGGGTGGCAGAGTGGTTAATGCGCGGGCCTTGAGTCCCCGCAGGACAGCCCGTGACCGTTATCGGTCGCGCGGGTTCGAATCCCTCCCCCGGCGCCTCGATTCCTTGTCTAGTTCTCGCGCCACTTCATCCTAAACGAAACGAGAAGGAGCATTATCACGGTAGCCGCCAGCAACACGGCGAAGCCCGATGCCGGCTCTATGGAATACCCGAGCCCTATGGTTCCCTGGAACAGTGCCGACGCCTCTGTCGTAGGTATAATCTCTGCGAGGGGCACCAGGAACTTCGGAAGCACATTGACGGAGTAGTAAACGGGCGGAAGGACCGAGAGGATTGTCGTGATGAACCCATTGATAATGAAAGCGTTCTGCGTGTTCGGGGCGTAGGCAGAGAAGAAGAACCCGAGGCTTGTGGCAGTGACCCATAGGAGCACCACGACTCCGAGGCAACCCGCAAGCGCGACGGCCGACGCGCCCTGCCCCGCTATCAGAGCGAACAGAATTACGAGGGCGGGTGCCCCGAAAATGAGCTCGGATAGCGCCACCCCGAACATGTAGACAAGGGGAGTTACAGGCGAAGCGACCACGATGTCCTGGAACCTGTTCTGCAGCTTGTATGATGCTAGGTCCGTGCCGACGAAAAGCCCCAGCTCCGTCGTTACCATGGTGAGCGCCCCTGCGAGGCCGTAGGGGAGAGCTGTACCGTTGCTTGCCACGAACAGGATGAACAGGAGGGTGAAAGGGGTAGAAAAGACGAAGGCGATGAAAAGGGGGTTCCTCAACATGGGGGTGAACCCGAGGTAGTACATTATCGCCCAGAGCGACCTGATTCTCTCCCTAGGCCTCACTTTCCTCCCCCTTTTCTGCCTCGCCCACAATGTCGACGAACACGTCGTCGAGCGTGACAGGGCTCATCGAAATGGTCGCGCTTCTTGCCACCGCTTCTTCTCCAAGGCTTCTCGCTCCCTCCTCGTCTGTCAGTACCCTGAACCTCCCTGCTATCGAGGAGACTCTGCCATAGCGGCCAAGCTCGGACTGGGTGAACCTGTCGTAGACGTCAACTCTTGTGCTCCTGAGAGTTACAGACTCCTTCACGCTCTTGGGTGTTCCAGAGGCGACCACCTTCCCTCTATTGATGATCACTAGGTTGTCCGACAGCGCCTCAGCTTCGTCCATGTAGTGGGTGGTTAGTACAATTGTCCTACCGCTTTTCTTCAGCCTCGTGAGTTGCTCCCACACCTTTCTCCTGTTGAGGGGGTCGAGCCCTATGGTGGGCTCATCCAGGAAGATGAGTTCGGCGTCCGTCTGTATGGCCATGGCCACGATAACCCTCTGCTTCATGCCGCCTGAGAGCCAGTCCGAATTCATGTCCGCTACATCGCTCAGCTCGAGTTCATCCAGGGCTTCCTGCGCCTTTCTTTTTGCCTCCTCCTTCGAGATGCCGCGCATCCTCAGGTTAAGCAGCACGTGGTCCCGCGGCGTGAGGGGGTAGATGGTTTCCGCCTCCTGAGGAGTGATTGCGATACGCTCCCGCAGGCGCTTGGCGTCTTTCACCACATCCAGGCCGAGGACGCTCACGTTTCCTGACGTGGGCATCAACTGTGTGCTCGCGATTCTAAGAAAGGTCGTCTTGCCTGCTCCGTTCCTGCCTAACATCGTGAATATCTGCCCCGCCTCGATTTCCAGGTCGATAGAATCTAGGGCGGGTTGTTTCGACTTCTTGTAGACCTTCGTCAGCTTGGTTGCCTGTAGCGCTTCCATCGTCTTCCCTCGATCCTGTCACCGGTCAGAAAATGGCAGTTATTGATGTCTCCATTGTGGCGCCCCAGTCCTTGCAAACGCTAAATCAATGATTTGCGCCCGGTCCGAAGTTGAATTCCAAGTCGAAAGCCACTCTGATTGATTTCCCGGCATTTTCATGGGAGAAAGTGGAAGGGGGAGGCACCGCAGGCCAGGTGAAGAAACAGGTTTCTGGTGACGGGCGAGTCATCCGCGTCCTCGAAGTTTCTCCGAGATGGAAAGAGTCTGATTTTTGCACCAAAGCCCACATCGGGTACGTCACCTCGGGGAAGCTCATCCTTGAATTCGCACGTCAGAAGTCTATGAAGGTCGGCAAAGGGCAGGGCTTCTGGATTCCACCCAAGTGCGCTCACAAGGCAAGCTGCATGAGAACGACTACTCTCTTCATTGTGGACTGACTGAAATGCAACGCCCGCCCGCAGCGAAGTGTGTTCCCAGACGTAAGAATCAGCTTCTCAATTATATACGCTCAAGGGACGGGCCAGGTAGGTGCTTGGTTGTGACTAGAAACGCCATCATAATGGGTGCTGCCGGAAGAGACTTCCATGATTTCTTGGTCTACTTCAAGGATAATGAGGATTTCAGAGTGGCTGCATTTACGGCAACTCAGATTCCATACATTGCAAACCGGACCTTCCCCGCCTCCCTCGCAGGGCGTCTCTACCCCGAGGGGATACCCATCTTTCCGCAGGAGAAGCTCTCCGAGCTGATTGAAACCCACGACATTACCGACGTGTACTTCGCTTACAGCGACGTGCCTGGGACATACGTGATGGATCTGGCGTCGATTGCCCAGTCGAAGGGGGGGAGCTTCCACCTGCTCGGGCCCAAGGATACCATGCTGAGGTCTTCCAAACCGGTTGTCGCCGTAGTGGCCGACAGAACTGGGGCGGGGAAGAGCACGATCAGCCGGATGGTTGTCGACATACTGCTGAAGATGGGACTGAAGCCCGTAGTGGTCAGGCACCCCATGCCTTACGGGGACCTTTCCATAGCTGTCCAGAGGTTTCAGACCCACGACGACCTCGACAGGTATCACGCCACAGTGGAGGAAAGGGAGGAATACGAGGGGCACATTGACAAGGGGATAGTCGTCTACGCCGGGGTTGACTACGGTGCCATCCTAGAGCAGGCGGAAAAGGAGGGGGACGTGGTTATCTGGGACGGAGGGAACAACGACTTCAGCTTCTACCTCCCTGACCTCACCATAACGGTCGTCGACCCCATGAGGCCGGGGGACCAGTCAAGGTACTACCCAGGAGAAACTAACGTCAGGCTGGCCGATGCCATCGTGGTCAACAAGGTGAACATCGCAGCCAGGAAGGCGGTCGAGCAGGTGATTAGCTCCTGCCGTCAGCTCAATCCAAAGGCGCTGGTAGTCAAGACCAACTCGACTGCCACCCTCGACAAGCCTGAGCTCGTGAGGGGGAAGCGGGTCCTCGTTGTGGAGGACGGCCCTTCGGTAACACATGGAGGCCTTTCTGAAGGGGCGGGAGCCGTCGCCGCCAGGAGCGTCAGGGGGGTCCTCGTCGACCCTAGGCCGAAGGCTGTCGGTTCGATTCGGAAGGCGTACAGCCGCTTCCCCAAGCTAGGGAAGGTCCTTCCTGCCCTCGGCTATAGCGCGGAGCAGTTAAAGGAGCTCGAGAGGAGCATCAATGGTGTCTCCTGCGACGCCGTCGTACTCGGAACGCCGTCCGACCTCACCCGGATGATTCACATCCGCAGGCCAGTAGCTAGGGTCCAGTTCGAAGCCTCCGAGGTGGGAGGACACAAGATTGCGTTGCTCATTCAAAGCAACAAGCGCCTCAGAGACGCCGTCACGCCTCGCTAGAACCCTAGTTCCACTGTACCCAGTCCACGCGGGGAGCCCTGGGCTTGTTCGCCATTGCGAATGCCTCCACCACGTCCCTGGCCGTGACTATCCCGACGCCCTCTCCTTCCAGCGCCAACGGGAGCCGCTTGAATCCGTGATTCGCCATTATACCGGCAACTTCTCTTCCGAAGATACCTGGCTCGGCTGTGATCACTGGCCTCGTCGCCACATCTATCACGGGTGTGTCGAGCCTCTTCCGGGGGGCGAGCACCCGCTTCAGGAGGTCCCGCTCGGTGAATATGCCCGTCCATTGCCCATATTCGCTTACCAGCACGCTCCCTGTTTTGCGCTCGTCCATCAGCTTGACCACGATATCCACGGGGGACTCAGGCGCCACGGTCACGAGTCGGGTAGAAATCACCTTCAGTATCGAGAAGTCTGTTCCGACGCCTCTGAGAACCCTGATTAGGTCAGTGGGGGTAACCATCCCCATAAGTTCGGCTCCTTCGAACACCATTAGCCGGCTCTTCTTCTCCACCATGGCCGTGGCGGTCTCCTCCAGAGTCAGGGAGGATGTGATTGAGGGGAACTTGGGCGAAGCCACCTCCATTATGGCGGTAGACTCCGGATCCTTCCCCTTCGCGAGCACTCTGCTCAGCAGGTCTCGTTCGGTGAACACCCCGCAGGGGCCGAGGCTGTCCAGCACAACAACACTCCCGATGTTGTGTCCATCCATCTCCCTGATGGCGCTGTCCACCTTTGACTCCTGAGCAATTGTGACGACTCCCTTTCCCATGAAATCCCTTGCTAAGGGTCCCGCGTGGCGCTGCATCTTGCTCTGGGAAATCATCCGCTTCGCCATAATAAATCGTGGGCACAATTCCCAACTCTGAGAAACCGTCAAAGATAGCCGCTGGACTGCCGCGCCTCTTGAGGGCTTTTGGGTCAGGGCCCGCCTTTGGCGCGCCGGGGGGGCGAAGATTGGCGGCGCTCCTTCTCAATCTTCTTGTCAATCCGCCCCTCCACCCATTCCTCGTAAGCATCGGGCGGCGGCGCTCTGTGGGCTCTGCCGGTGTGAACCGTTGTCTGCGCGCTCAGCCAGTACTCGTATGTCGAACCTGGAAGGTGCTTCTTTTCGAGATCTCTCCTTTCTCGCATCAATCTAATCATTGTCTCCTCTGATTTAAGGCTCCGGGACTCTTCTCATTGTTGAGAAATAGGTCTGGCCCGGTCGCCTGAGAGGTCGTGCCCTCGTCTGTTCGATGCTGCTCTTGGTTTCAACTATGGGAATGGTGCTCCCAATTTATGAGGACGAATCAACCGCTCGGCTCCGAAAGACATGGGAGAGCTCCTTCCCCCTGCGCACCTGAATAAGAAATCCGAATTCGCCCGGCTCATAGATCACACAATCCTCAAAGCGACCGCAACTTCCGCAGACATCGATGTCCTCTGCGACGAGGCTGTGAAGTACAACTTCTGGGCGGTATGCGTCAGCCCGGTCCACGTCAAGCAGGCAGCTAGGAGGCTAGCGGGGAGCAGCACCGTGGTCTGCTCCGTAGTGAGCTTCCCCCTTGGCGCCTCCACTCCTGACATGAAACTCATGGAAGCAAGGGGAGCCATAACAGACGGTGCGAGAGAGGTTGACATGGTCTCCAACATAGGCGCCCTGAAGTCCGGGGACACACGGGCCTACTTCTCGGACATAAACGAGGTTGCCGCCTTTTGCGGACGGTCGAACATTGTACTGAAGGTCATACTCGAGTGCTGTTATCTGACTGACGAAGAGAAAGTCAGAGGGGCCCGTCTGGCCGAGCAGGCTGGGGCAAACTTCGTTAAGACTTCGACGGGGTTCGGCACCGGTGGAGCTACGGTCGCGGACGTGTCGCTTCTGCGGAAGGCGCTAGCGAACCGCACAGGCGTGAAGGCAGCCGGTGGCATCGGGACCCTCGCGAAGGCGCAAGAGATGATTAAAGCCGGGGCTAACAGAATTGGCACCAGCTCGGGTACCAAGATCCTGGACGAACTCCCTGCCTAGCACTGGCTCGTCGACATCGATTCCTTCCGTCGTCAGAGCGCTCTAGAAAGCGAGTTCTTTGCCGCTTCTCCCGTCGATTAGAACCGAGCGATGCTTCCTCCTGACCACGAGTTCCACCTTGAACACTGGGTACAGGAAGGACTCGAAGCTTTCCACGTCGGCGCCCTCCCACAGGCCTTTCACCGCTTCCTTGACATCCACCTCCTTGAGCTTCGGGGCTATTACGCTCCCGTCTTCTACGGGCACCTCCTCTAATTCTAGGGGAGAGATCTCTGAAGGTTCCCCGGGAAGGTCGATGAGCCGCCTGTACAATTTCCTATTCCTGACCTCTATGGTCCTCACGAGTCTCTTGTTGTCCAGGAAGTTGAGCGCCCTAGTCACGCTTGATTTTGCTTCGCCGATTGCGCTGCCCACGTCAAGGGCACTTGTATCGCTGTCGGGCTTGACCTCTCTCAGGACTTCCACCTGGAGCGTGGTAAGCCCGAGGAGCTTCTCGAACCCACTAACGACTTCGAGTCCCCTTCCAATCAGGACCTCCTTGCCTGTGGCAGCGTCCAGGCAAGTATAGACGGTCTCGAATCTCCTCTTGAGGAGCCCTCGGCGCTTCCTCACCCCGAGCTGTATCAGTGTCCGGTGCAACAGAGCCACACCCGTTACAGTCTCGCGCGGGCCAAAAATCCCGAAGCTGCGCTCCCTCCTGACTGTCAAAGGAACGTCCTCTTTCTTTATCGAAGGCAGAAGCCCCATAGCGACCCTGCCTGGGTTTTGCTTGGTCGCCCCCGGCTTCAGTTGCGTCATCTGGACAAGCCCCCTGTTCATTGGTCCCACGTACTTCTTCACAACCCTCTTCGAGAGGGACGGGGTCACACCCCCAGGTTTCGTCACGCGCTCCTTGATAGACACCAGGGAGGGCGCAGGCGCAAACCCTCCCATGGCGAAGAACTGTCCCGCCTTGAGCGCCGTCAGCTCCTTCGGCAGACCCTTCCCTGGGAAAAACTGGGCAACTGATTGGAGGTCGTTCTGAATTATCAGTTTCCCGATTAGCTGGTTCCCGCACTGGCTGAGCACGTTCTTGTCCACCAAGGAAGGCCGCTGCGAGCAGATCATGAGCCCGATCCCGCGCTTCCTCCCCCTTCTAGCCACCTCGGCGAATATGGGTACCCTCTGACCGTACTGTGGGACGAACTTGTCAGCTTCCTCAACCACCAACAGGTAGGGGGTCCTACGCTGGGTTAGCGTATCATACAGGGAGGTGACGAATGAAGACACCTTCTCCTTCGGGTCTGTCAGGTCCGAGACGTCCAAGATGAGTGGCGAGATGTCAGGAGCCTGCCGGGCTAGGTCACCTAGATCCAGGTTGTTCCATGAGATGTCGCTGTCCTTGTCTTCTCCCACCCAAATCGCCTCGAATTTCTCCTTGAGGCCGGTGTGTTCCCCCTCGGTGTCCACTATTGCGAACGGCACCTCACTCTTGCACAGCTCCTCGCAGAGCACCCCCACAGCGTAGCTCTTCCCGCTCCCGCTGCTCCCCAGGACGCACGTCCTTCCTGTCACCACTAGGTTCGCGTCGATCGTGAACGGCCCCTGGGGTCCAGTCCCGATGGTGAGCTCTGAGAGCCCCCTCTCTAATGAATCTGACATGCCCTGCGTAGACTCGGGCTCGCATGGTAATATCTTTGTGGAGCCCTCGATGCGGCCCGCCCCGTAAACCCTTTTTATTCCAAATCGTGCTGCGAATTTTATGTTCTCGAACGAGCCAAGGATAGGGGTCTAGGCCCAATGGTTGGCAGTCTCCAAGACAAGTACGCACCGAATGGCGTCTGTTTTGGGTGCGGTCCGAAAAACAGACATGGCCTGAGATTGAAGAGTGTCCCCTTCGGCGACTCTGTGGTCGCCGACTGGAAGCCGAAGCCTCATCATGTCGCCTTCGGGAAATTTGGGAGTGGAGGAATTATCTCCGTCCTCATGGACTGCCACGGGAACTGGGCGGCCGCCGTTGCGCTTATGAAATCAAGGAACCTGTCATCACCTCCAGGCACCGTCACATCTGAGTATACCGTCAAGTTCCTGCGCCCCTCCCCCATTGACAAGAAGTGGCAGCTTAGCGCCCGAGCAACGAAGGTAGAGGGGGACAGGGTGAACGTATCAGGAGACCTGAAGGTTGACGGGATAGTCACCGCGACAATGACGGGTCTCTTCATTGCGGTCAAGAAGTCTCATCCCGCATTTTACAGGTGGCATTAAGCTGGCTGCCCCAATGAAGCCTGTACCGGCCCGATCCCACAACCCCCCCACCATGCAGGTCCTTTCGGAGGCGTTCCGATCTGGAACGCTTTCTCCGGTCGCAGCGACGAAAACGTGCCTCGACAGAATCGAGGGGCTCGGCCGGTCGCTGAACTGCTTCATCACGGTGCTCGGGGATTCAGCATTGAAGGCGGCGGAAGAGTCGGAACGCAGGTACAGAGCAGGAGCACCGCTTGGCCCTCTCGACGGAATCCCGATCGCAGTGAAAGACCTCTTCTACATCGCGGGTGTCCGGTGCACAGCTGGCTCGAAGATTCTCAAGGACAACATTGCTGGCTACGATGCGACAACTGTCCGCTACCTAAAGGAGCAGGGGGCCATCCTTGTCGGCACAACCAACATGCATGAGTTCGCCGCGGGGGTGACGAGCGACAACCCCCACTTCGGGCCTGTGAGGAACCCATGGGACAGCGAACGGGTGGCTGGAGGATCCAGCGGAGGTTCCTCGGTTGCCGTGGCAACCGGGATGGCCGCGGGGGCAATAGGGACCGATACCGCGGGTTCAGTGAGAATCCCGGCTGCTCTCTGCGGAATAATTGGCTTCAAACCTACGTACGGCAGGGTGAGCAGGATCGGGGTTGTCCCTTTGGCTGCGTCGCTTGACACCGTTGGTGTCCTGGCCCAGAGCGCCTGGGACACCGCAGCCCTCCTGCAGGCGATAACGGGGCACGACAAGTCTGACATAACCACTGTCGATGAGCCTGTCCCGAATTACCTCGAATCGCTGTCCACGCCTTTCCAGGGGGCGCGAATCGGCGTGGTACGGCAGTACTTCCATGAAGACGTCGACCCGCGGGTGGAAGAGAACTTCGAGGGTTTCGCTTCCAACCTGCGCGAGATAGGCTGCACCACCGGCGAGGCCGACCTCGGCCCGGTCAGGGAAGTGTATGACAAGTGGCTCATCATCCGACGCGCCGAGGCGACCGCCTTCCACCAGAGGTGGCTTGACTCGACCCCCGAACTCTATGGGGCGGACGTCAGAAGGCTGCTCGAGCAGGGTGAGGACATACGGGCAGTCGACTACATTAATGCTTTCAATTCACGTCCTGCCATCATAGAGCGCTTCTCCCAGGCGATGGACAGGTTCGACTTCCTCATCGCCCCCACGACTTCTATCCCTGCGCCGAAGATAGGCCAGAGCGCGACATCCATCAAGGGGAAAGAAGTCTCCGTTTACTCCGCTCTGAACCGTCTCACTCTGCCCTTCAACTACGTGGGTTTCCCTGTGGCTTCCATTCCATCGGGATTTGCGGACGGGCTTCCTCTCGGAGTACAGGTGATAGGCAAGCTCTTCGAAGAGGCTACTGTTCTACGCCTGATCCGCGCATACGAGGAGCGTTTCGGTCCGTTTTCCCTTCCCTCTCTTGAATCTCGAACCGAGACCTCTTAATACCCGCCTTCTAATAGACGCCAGAGGCGGACACGCTTGAGACTGGGGTACGGGGCCGGAATAGTAATCGTGGTGTTGCTCTCTGCAGCGGCCTGGCTGGTCGGAATCATTGACCTCCCCAGAATGATCTCTCTCATGCTCCTCTTGGGCGGACTCTGGACGGTGGTGGCGGCGTTCACCATCTTCGATGTCAGCGAAAGGAGTTTCTATCTGGGGTGGGGGGTGGTCGCGGCCGCGCTGTCCACATTCGATGTCTTCAACAACTTCAACTACACGATAGCTCTGATTCTGATAGCCATAGTCGCGCTTATCCTCATCAACGTCTACATAGGAAGAACTCCGAAAATGTACAGTGCCGCCACTACGCGCCCGGCAGGGGGAGGGACTCCTGCCGCGACAGCTGTCTGAACTCGGCGCTTCATCCTCGAAGAAGCGCCGCTCGACATCCCCCGGGAACCATAGGAGTTTTGCCTTCACTCGAGGGTTCTCAGAGCTTGCCGAAATCTGATTTATCATCACCCTCTCGCAGAGGTCACAGGAATCAAGTTGCCGGCAGATGAGACGGACGACATCGTCGACGAGCGCGACGCCGTGATTGGGGCCGCCACCATAGGGGATTGCCTGGAAACGGGGTTGCTCCATCGTGCAATCGCCGTCCTAGTCGTGAGGAGCAACGGGGAGTTCCTGCTACAGCAGCGGAGCAGGAAAGACTTGTGGCAGCCGGGGCTTTGGACCCTCTCCAGCACGGGGCACGTCAAGACGGGGGAGGCCTACGACGAGGCTGCTGAGAGAGAGCTCAGGGAAGAGCTCGGGATTTCCGCCAGACTCGTCCGCCTGAGGAAGCATCTCTTGCCTCCGATTCAATCGGGACGGCTGACCGAGAGGGAGCTGGTCACCCTCTATATGGCCCGAACAGACATGCCCTGCCGAATCGATAGGAGGGAAGTAGAGGGCGTGAAAGAGGTTGCGACGCCCCAGCTGCGTCGGATGTTCAAAGATGGTTCGATGACCACTGATGCTGTGATTCTCTTAAGCGAGTATCTGGAGCACCAGTAGGATGCGGGCTCCCTTTTCCTGACTTGTTTATAGAGCCGAGACTACTCGCAGGTCATGTTGGACGCTCTCGAGGAGCTCGTTGCCCACCTTACGGGCCCGTCGAGGGCGATAGTGATTGCGAGGAAGGGCGTCGACCTGAGGCCCAAGGCGGGAGAGAACATGCTCTTCGTGTTCAACATAGGCGAGGGCTCCCTTGCGGCGGGGGGCAGAGGGGGAGGTTTCGGCGAGAGGAAGGTGTCCGCCGTCTCCTGTTTCGAACTAAAGGATAACTCTTGGAGCCTCGTTTTCAGGGCACCCCCAGAACGGGTCGAGGAGTACGAAGTCCCCTACTACGTCTCGCGGCTACCGTTGACTATGGCCGACGGAACGGAAACGATGGGATACGGTGTAGTCGACCCTGAATTGGTTTCCGAACTATCAAAGAAATCGGGAATCGTCTCTTCTCCTTAAATAGAATGGGAATCGGCCGGTCGAGCCGTTGAAGGTCCTGGTCACGGGGGCTGGAGGGATGGTCGGGAGGAATCTCATGGAGTACTTCCAGCACAAGGGGGTCGAAACGACACCCACCGACGTCGCGGGGTGGGAAGTCTCGGGAGACCTCATCGACAAGGATTTCGTGTTCGGGAGGCTGGCATCTCTCGACTTCGATGCGGTAATTCACATGGCGGCGATAACCGAGATCAAGAAAACCGTGGAGGACCCGAAACTCTGCTTCGAGGTCAACTGCTTCGGGAGCCTGAACATGCTCGAGCTAGCCGTCCGAAAGAAAGTCAAGAGAATCATCTGCACCTCCAGTGCAAATGTTTACGGGGCGCCAAGGAAGAACCCTGTCACTGAGGATACACCCTTTGACCCCAGAGTACCCTACGACTACTCTAAGGTTGTCCTGGAGAACATGGCCATGAGCTTCTTCAAGACCAAGAATCTTCCGGTGTCCCTTACGAGGAGCTGGCTCCTATTTGGGGGGTACGACCAACCTTCGAGAGCGACCATCAGGTTCATCCGGGCGTGTCTGAAGGATGAGCCGCTGACCCTTTTCAACGGCGGGAAGGACACCACGTCGCCCTCCCACGTCGATAATTTTTCGAAGCTGGCGCTTACGATTCTGAACAACGACAGGGCGGTCGGGAGGGCCTACAACTTTGGGGGAGAGAGACCAGTCACGATTAGAGAGCTGGCGGAGACAATCAAAGAGCTGACGGGCTCGAAGTCAAAGCTCAACCTCGCCCCTCCGCGCACTGCGCTGGAGGCAGAGCCCCAGATTAGCTATCCCTCTATGGAAAGAGCGAAATCAGAACTGGGATACGTGCATGAACTGACACTTGAGCAGGGTCTACTTCGAACTATTGATTGGGTAAAGGCCCAAGCCTAGGATGTAAGAATCAGTTCTACTTTGACGTCCTCGGGAATCCTAAGCTTTGTTATCTGCCTCATGGTTCTGTCGTCTGGCTGAACGTCAAGTATCCTCCTGTGAACTCTCAGCTGCCAGTGGTCGAAGGTGTGGCTCCCCTCCCCAGTCGGCGCCTTCCTCGTAGTGATCTTGAGCTTCTTCGTCGGGAGTGGCTGAGGGCCGCGGACTTTGACGCCTGTCTTGTCGGCGATCTCCCTGATGTCGTTTGCAACCTTCTCAAGCTCCGGCAGATTAGTACTCGTGAGCTTTATCCTCGCGAACTGAGCCATTTTCTTTCACCGGCGCCGGGTGAATGTATTTAGACGTTGTGCGAGATTCCGGTTGCTGAACTAAAGGGCGCTCTGAGGGCGACTCACCAGAATCCTACACCCCGCCTAACAACATCCTCCATTTCCTAAATAGAGGTCGAACACTTGTTGGTCCATGGATTCAAAGCTCAATCCCTACCTCAACTTCAGAGGCAACGCAAAGGAGGCGATGAAGTTCTACCAATCCGCCCTCGGAGGAGAGCTCACGATGCAGACATTCGGAGAGGCGAAGATGGCACAGACCACTGCCGAGAAGGACCTGATCCTTCACGCCACGCTGAAGAGTGGCCCCATGATCATAATGGCAAGTGACACTCATCCGAGCATGAAACTCAAAGTAGGCAACAACGTCCACATGAGCACCAGCGGTCACGACAGCGCCAGAGGATTCGGGGACACGGCATCCCCGAGGCGCTTGAGGCCATCCTGATCAACAAGAGTCGCATCGAGCCAAAGGTTACCGTGCTAAAGCCGATCTAAACCGCAATCTCCATCGGCTCGGGGGGCCCCTTCGGGGCAGAGGGTCCCATCATAATGACTGGGGGGCCCTTCGGATCAGTGCTGGGCCATACGTTAAAGCTCTCTTCTTCGGAAAGAAAGACGCTGCTAGTGGCAGGCGCGGCAGCGGGAATGGCCGCCACCTTCAACACTCCTCTGGCGGCAGTCATGCTGGCAGTCGAACTCCTTCTTTTCGAGTGGAGACCAAGGAGCCTCATACCAGTCGGCATCGCAAGCGTAGCAGCCACCGTGGTCCGCTGGTCGATTATGGGCACGGGACCGCTATTCCCGGTTTTGCCCACCGCCACCCCAGACTGGACTTCGATTCTGTCCGCGGGGGCGGTTGGGCCAATCGCAGGCCTGGCTTCGACCGCACTAACTTACGCCGTTTATGCATCGGAGGACGCCTTCAAGCGTCTCCCGATTCACTGGATGTGGTGGCCTTGCATCGGGGGATTGGTGATAGGCATTGGGGGTCTGCTCGTACCGAGGGCACTGGGGGTGGGGTACGACACTATCGACCTGCTGCTGGCAGGGAACATCGCAGCGGGGGCGGTCGCCAGCCTACTGATTGTGAAGGGTGCAATCTGGTCGGTTTCCTTGGGATCGGGGACATCGGGGGGAGTCCTGGCGCCCTTGGTGCCTTGGAGGCATTGTTCCTTCCTTCGGGGACGGCTTCTCTTTCCGCGGTGGTAAGCATGGGAGCAATGTTGGGAGGCGTTATGAGGTCCCCTTTCACCGGCGTTGTCTTCTCCCTCGAACTTACCAGGGACTTGAACGCGCTTCCGTTGCTTCTGGTGGGCGCCCTCGTCGCTGACTTCGTGACTGTCTTTACAATGAGGCGCTCCATCCTAACCGAGAAAGTGGCGAGGCGGGGAGTCCACCTCTCGCGAGAATACCAGGTGGATGTCCTTGAGCAGGTCCGAGTCTCACAGGTAATGAGGAAGGATTTCGACATCATCTCGGTAGCCTCCCCAATTAATCAGCTGATTGCCAGAGCCGCAGACAGAGACGCCGCTGGATACCCCGTAGTCGACGAGGACGGCCGCATGGTCGGATATGTCACACATTCCGACGTGAAGAAACTCGCCGGGAGCCCAGGGGCCTCCGGCATGACAGTTGGAGAGTTGGCCCCTCCGGCAAAGGTAGTTGCATATCCTGACGAGCCGACGCGCGCTGCCGCAGACAGACTCGCTGAAACCGACTCGGAGAGCCTTCCAGTACTGGAACCCCGCAGTGGCAAAGTGGTCGGCCTCTTTACGAGGGAGGACGCCTTCCGAGCTCGCGTCATCTGGTTCAAGGAAGAGAACGTGAGGGAGCGTCATCTATCAGTGGCTGCGTGGCTCGCAAGCCTGTCGAAGAAGACTCGCGTCGGCTCGGGCAGGGACTAGCTACAGTTGCTCCTCCAGAATTGGTGGTTCACGACGCTCATCGGAACAAGGCTACCGATACAACCTCCTCTGAGGGAGGATCTGCAATGCGACGTGCTCATCGTCGGTGGCGGGGCTTCGGGGCTTGCTGCTGCCGCGCGGTTCGTCGGTACGGGGAAAAGGGTGGTGCTGCTTGAGAGGAACATCTGTGGTGGTAGCTCAACCGGCAAGAGCGCGGGCTTCCTCACGCCGGACAGCGAGCTGGAACTATCGCAGCTGATCAGGCGTTTCGGCCCGTACGGCGCAAGGGACCTCTGGGAAGTGCCCGTCAAAGGCATCGATAGGATGATTTCGCTCATAAGTTCTGGCGGGATAGATTGCGACTTGCAGAAGCAGGACAGTCTATTCCTCGGCGGGGGGAGTGGCGGCATCAAGGCGGTGCGAGACGAAGATTCGTCGCGGAGGTGCCTGGGGTATGAGTCGCAGGTCTACAGTGGAAGCGGGTTGGGGTCGATCATTGGCTCGAAAGGTTACACCGCGGCGGTAAGATACAGGGACACCTACGGCGTCGACGCACTAAGATACGCCCAAGGCATCAAGGGCATGCTAATCGACGCGGGAATTTCAGTCTACGAGTCTTCTGCTGTTGTTTCCTTTTTGGGACATACTGCCCGCACCCACATGGGGTCCGTCACGGCTGACCAGATAATCTTCTGCGCCGACAAGCTGGGTCCCGACCTCAGCCCATATTCTTCAAACGTCTATCACGAGCAGACGTTTCTCTCAATCACCGAGCCATTGAGCCGGAAAGAGCAGGATTCCATGTTCCCGGAAGAGCCGTTTCAGTGCTGGGACTCTGATTTGATCTATTCCTATTACAGACTCACGGGGGCAAAGCGACTCCTTCTCGGAGGCGGGAGTCTTCTAACGACCTACGCCAAGAACGACTCGACCACTTCAAAGGTAATCGACCATGTCATCGGAGGATTCAGGAGGATGTTTCCGAACTTGAAGGGCGTGCGGTTCATCCAGTATTGGCCCTGCAGGATTGACATGACAAGGGACCTGCTCCCGACGGTCCTCAGAGAGCCCGATTCTCCGTGGGTGCACAGAGTCCTCGGCTGCGTGGGTTTGCCCTGGGCCACATTTTGCGGGGACTTCGCCGCACGCCAAGTCCTGGCTGATGCTGAAACAGGGGATGAGAAATATTACCGATACTTCGACGTCAATCGGCGATTCCTAATCCCGATCTGGCTAGAGAAGATCATGGGGAAGAGACTCGCTTTCCCATTCAACAACGCCTGGGCAAAGTACTATCAGAAAGACAGGAACGAATCTGAAGGAAAAGCGCGGACGAGCGTGCCTGGCTCAGGCGTGTCTAGTTGATAGGGAATGCCCACTTCTTTCCCTTGCCGTACTCAAGGACCTGAATGCTCTTGGTTTCGTAATAGTGATCCAAGCCTTCGATTCCCAGCTCTCTCCCGAATCCACTCTGCTTGAAGCCCCCGAACGGCACTTCCGCCCTGGCGATGGGGGGTGAGTTCACCCAAGTGGTCCCCGCCAGAATCCTTTCCGCCGCGTGATATGCCCGCTCGACGTTCTTGGTCCAGACCGACGAGCCCAGTCCGTAGGGAGTGTCGTTCGCCCGTTCGATGGCCTCCTCGAGGTCCTTTACGACGAAAATGGGAAGCGCCGGCCCGAAGCACTCCTCCCTTGCGATTTGGGCATCGTAGTCCACGTCGCCGAGAACGATCGGAGTGTAGAAGTTCCCCTTCGCCAGTTCCTTCTGGCCTGGCCTCCCTCCCTTCACTATCTCCCTGGCTCCCCGGCCCTCCGCGTCCTCCACCATCGATTCCACCTTCTCGCGCTGCTCCTCCGTGTGAACAGGCCCCATGTGCGTCGACTTGTCCAGGCCGTTCCCGACCTTGATTGTCTTCACTTTCTCGATGAAACTCTTGATGAACTCGTCTGTAATGGATTCGAAAAGGAAGAGCCTCTTCACAGAGGTGCACGACTGCCCGCAGTTCCTGAATCGCCCCCAGGCTGCGCCTTCAACGGCAAGCTCAAGGTCGGCGTCGTCGCAGACAATCATCGGATCTGAACCCCCTAGCTCGAGTGTCAGCCTCTTGATTGATTTTGCCGAACCCTCCATTATCCTCTTGCCCGTGGCCGTCTCTCCCGTAAAAGCGATCTTCGCAATCTTCGGATTATCGAGAAGTTCCTCGCCCACGACCCGACCGGGCCCGGTCACAACGTTGACCGCTCCCGGAGGAAGACCAGCTTTGCCGAGAAGACTCGCGACCTTGATGTCGGTAAGCGGCGTCGTACTCGCCGGCTTCACCACAAATGTGTTCCCCGCCGCAAGCCCCGGAGCCACCTTCCACCCCATCAGAGACACTGGGAAGTTCCAGGGGAGAATGGCGCCGACGACCCCCAGTGGACGCTTCGTGACGATAAAGAAACCCTCCCCGGTGGAGAACGGGGTCTGCGCACCCCTTTCCCTGCCAATGAGCCCAGCATAATACTCGCAGGTGTTCGCGAACGAGCTGATTTCGCCCCTGGCCTCCCCGAGAGGCTTCCCCTGCTCAAGAGTCAGCGTTGTCGCCAGGTCCTCTACGTTGGCTCTTACCAGCTCAGCCATCCCAAGCAGGACTCTTGAACGCTCGATCAAGGGCCTCTCCGACCACATCTTGAAGGCGTCGCAGGCGGCGTCTATCGCCCTCTTGGCATCCTCCCTTCCCCCTTTAGGAACAGAGTCGACCACCTCGCCCGTTGCGGGGTTAGCGACGTTGAAGGTATTCGCGCCTTCAGCATCGACACTTTCACCCTGAATGAACATCTTCAAGACAGAACCCTCTTTGACAATTCGCGCGTGTTCATAAGATTTCTGGGCCTACGCTTCAAGGCTCCCCTCCCACATCCGACGATAGAGCTGGGCCATGCTCTTCCCGTCGAACACCAGGGGGCTGTTTGGTCTCGGATACATTGCTAGACATTCGTCTGCGAACGCACCCAAGTCTGACTCTGCTACTCCGATTTCCTTTAGGGTGGTGGGAATCTTGACGCTTGAGGCGATGCCCATCGCCTTTTCCGCAACTTCCCGTCCCAGCGCCTGAGGCTCGGTCGATGGGTCCACTCCGTATGCCTCCGCCAGCTTCTTCATCTTTGGGGCGCAAGCGACGGCGTAGTTCGAGATAATGTATGGGAGGGGGAGACCGCAGGAGACGCCGTGGGCAAGCTTGAACCGGGTCGCGACGGTGTACCCGATTGAATGGCCGTAGACCATCTTCGCCTGTAGAGCGATTCCTCCCATCAGGGCCCCGAGGCTCATCGATTCGCGTGAGATCCTGTCGGTCCCTGATTCGAATGCCTTCTGCAGGTTCTTCACTATCAGGGCTATTCCTTCCAGTGCAGCGGAGTCCGTGATTGGGTTCGCAAGGGTGGAAAGGTAGGCTTCCGTGTTATGACAGAGCGCGTCCATCCCCGTGGCGGCTGTGACTCCCGGGGGCATGGTCATAGTCAGCTCCGGGTCTACCACTGCCACCGAAGGGAGCAGGAGAGGGCTGTTGATCCACTGCTTGTGCCCGTCGACCGTCACCATTGACGTCACCGTGAGCTCCGCCCCTGTGCCTGCGGTTGTGGGAACCATGATTGAAGATACGGGCTTCTTCGCAAACTTGTCGTTCCCCACGAATGACCTGGCCGTACCCTCGTTTGATGCGAAGCCCGCAGCCACTTTGGCCATGTCGATGGAGCTCCCCCCGCCGACCCCTACCACGAGGTCGTAGGGATTCGACCTGACCCTGTCAGCGACGGTCTGGGCCACTTCTATCTTCGGCTCCGCTTCCACTTCGTCGAAGACTTCGAACGGGATGGCGAGCCGGTTTGTGACCTTCTGAACTATCCCGGTCTTTACCATTACTCTGTCAGTAACAACGAGCGCCTTTGTCGACCCCAGCCCCTTCGTCTCGGCTCCCACGCCTTCAACGGAACCGAATCCGAAGATGAGCTTCGTCGGTAGGAAGTAGGAGAACTTCAACGGACGGAGAACGTGAAATGGCTTTTTAACCGATTCTAGCGGTGAACCAACAGTTGCATCTTGACTCGACCCAGGAGAAGATGCTCCGAGGCGAATTGGGCGAGGCAAAGCAGTTCGCCATGGAAGTCGTCTCCAAGGTGGGGGACGCCGTAGGCGCAGACGAGCTCGTGCCCATCAAGTCCGCCCATGTTCTCGCCCACTACAGCAGTCTGCACGACGCGGGGGTGGAGGTACTGGAGCGGTTCGCCGACTCCGGTGGGAGGTTCGCCGTCCCCACCTCGGTCGACCCGGCGAGCATCGACCTGCAGAACTGGAGGAGCTTTGGAATCCCTGAAGACTATGCGCGACAGCAATTCAGGCTGTGCGACGCCTACGCTAGGATGGGAGGAATGAGGTGCTGGACTTGCGTCCAGTACCAGGTCTGCAACCTCCCCAAAGAGGGGGGCGTCGTCGCCTGGGCAGAATCCAGCGCGGTTGTGTTCGCGAACTCGGTCCTCGGGTCCAGGTCAAACAAGATAACAGCAGGCATGGACATCGCCTGCGCCATCCTGGGATTGACTCCCAGGTTCGGGATGCTTCTCGACGAGAACAGGAGGTCAAGTGTAATCTTCAAGCTCTATCTTAGGGAGCTCACGGACCTCGACTATCGTTCTGTAGGATTCTTTGTCGGGAGGAACGCGGGAGCGCGGGTTCCATCACTTGCTGGGCTTCCCCCCTCAGTGACTTCCGACCAGATCAAGCACCTAGGAGCCGGAGCGGCTGCTGCTGGCCCCGTTACAATGATCCATTTCCCCGGTATTACTCCCGGCTCCAGGACGACGGCGGAAGCTTCCGGGGGGGAGAAGGTCGAGGAAATAGAGATCACGAGGTCGAGTCTCAGCGACATCGAGTCCGATCTGAACCAGTCCTCAGAGCTGCCTGATCTGGTCGCCTTCGGTGTCCCCCATCTCTCCATTAATGAGTTGGGGGAACTTGCGAAGCAGCTCGAAGGGAGGAAGTTGAAGAAGATGGTCAAAATGTATGCCTACACCTCCTCACAGGCTTACGACATGGCCGAACGGACAGGCATATCGGCGATCATCGAACGGACCGGAGCCCGCATCTCCCACAGTACGGACGCCGAGATCTCTCCCCTCAAGGCGCTCGGGTTCAACACTGTGCTGACCAACTCTGCAAAACTGGCCGAGATCGTGTCATCCGAGGGCGAAGTCAAAGTGGGCTATTCTCCACAGAAGGAAATCATCGAGAAGGTGACATCATGAAACCGTGGCTGGAAAGGGGGAGGGGTCTCGTTATGGGAAGCGCTTGGGGCGAAGCACTAGTTTCGCGAGGGGCCTTCACCTTCGCCCACGGCGTCGACCCCCACACGGGGGTCGTGACTGATATCAGGAGCGACGTGAGAGGGATGAACGTGAAAGGGAAGATACTCTTCTATCCGTTCGGGAAGGGGTCCACCACCGCCTCCTCCTGGTTCCTCGAGACGGTGCGTCTTGAGAACAACCCAGCCGCGATCGTGACAGAGGCGGTTGACCTTTCAGCTGTGATAGGCTCGGTTATGGCGAGAGTCGTCTACGGAAAAGAGATTCCTGTCATCACCGGGGTGTCGCGCACCGCCTACTCTGCCCTCAAGTCAGGGGACAAGGTCTTCTTGGACGCAGGGAGAGGCGAAGTGAGGGCCGAAGAATGAAGCGTCTTCTCCGCGGGAAGAACCTCTTCCTCTTTGATCTTGACGGAGTCTTCTACAAGGGCAAGGAGAGCAGAGTGAAGATCGGCGGGAACAGGGCAATCGAGGCTCTGAGAGCAAACGGAAAGAGACTATTCCTCCTGACCAACAATTCCACGGACTCGGCTGCTACCGTGCATTCGCACCTCGTGGAGTTCGGCATTCCATTCAAGAAGGACGAGGTCCTGACGAGCGGTCTCCTGACTGCGGAGTACCTTCGGGAGAAGCACGGGAAGGTGTCTTACTTCCTCGTCGGTGAGAAAGGGCTCGACGATGAGATGAGGAGGTGCGGACACAGGAGGACCAAGGGTGAAACCGCAGACTTCGTGGTCGTGGGGCTCGACAGGAAGGTCACATACGACAAACTGGACCATGCGGCGAGACTGGCCAGGAACGGAGCGTGTATTGTTGCCACGCACGCCTCCAGGCTCTACATGTACAAGTCGGGCCCGGCCATGGCCACCGGTCCCCTTGTGAAGGCAATCGAGTACGCCAGTCAGAAGCGTGCCATTGTCATCGGCAAACCATCACCCCTCATGTTCTCCATAGCACTCCGCAGAGCCGGCTCAAAGAATAGAGAGGCGGTCATGATTGGGGATCAGGCAGACACCGACATCCTTGGGGCCGCGAGAGCGGGCATCGACGCCATCCTTGTGACTACCGGCATTGACCAGGACGCCCCGGGTTTGAAGCTGCTCGCGAAGATATCGAATGTGGACGAGCTAGTCCATCTTCTCTAATAGCGACATCCTTTCTACAGCGAGTGCGACTGCACGAACCTGGCGTCTACCGTGATTCCCAGTCCCGGTCTCCTCGGAACCTCTATTGTCCCCCGTGCCGGCTTTCCCAGTCCATCCCCGAGTTCCATCTGCAGCGGGTTGGGAAACGGGTTGTACTCTACGCCAGCCGAAGGACAAACCGACGCCGCCTGGATAGAAGCCGCCAGGGACACGATGGAGTTCATTCCAACCATCGGGGAGAATGATATTCCCATCTTCGCCGCCTTCCTTGCCACGTCGATCTGGACCCCTATTCCCCCGCATCTGCTCACGCTCGGCTCTATGACTCCCACCAGCTCCTGCTCGATGGGCAATCGGAAGTCGTCCACGAACCAGCTCTCTCCTGCCCCGATCCTGACCGGAGAGCTCTTCAGCCGCGAATACCCTTCGATGTCGTCTGACAGCACAGGCTCCTCGAACCACGCTAGTCCCAGATCCGCGAATGCTTCGCACGCCTTAGCCGCCCCCCTTGCGTCGTAGGCTCCGTTAGCATCCCCGACGAGCATCCCATCCGGCCACATCCTCCTCACCGTCTTCAGCGTCCGCCGGTCCCTGTTGGCTCCGAACCCTATCTTCACCTTGGCGCCCGCAAGCCCATTGGATACGGCCTCCTCCACCTGATTCTCAAGGGGACCGCGCGAAGAGAAGATGGACCCGGCGAACACGGGCACTTCCCTCGCAGGGCGAGCGGAAAACAACGAGCCAAGCGGCTTTCGCACTATCTTCGCCACGGCGTCATAGAGGGCTATTTCGATTCCGCTAAGCGCCTCGACGTCCGTCCCGCGTGTATGCCCCCTCACTCTGAGCTCCCTCCATGACTTGCCCCATGGCTGTCCGACCTCTTCGAACTCCGTTCCAAGCATCCCCTTCGCGAGGTATCTGACCACGAGAGCGGTGGCCTCAGGCTCGAACCTTGTCATTGCCTCCCCCCAGCCTTCGACTCCGTCGACGCTGACTCTAACCAGAACGGTCTGGTAGTGCGTATAGGAGAAGCTCCCTCCCCGAAGGTTCTCTCTCATTCTAAGCCGGATGGGGAACGCCTCCACGGACCGGAGTCTCACGACCAAGGTCGGCGCCGAGGCAACCTTAAATTGGTTGGCGGCACATTCCGGGTTCGGTTGCAGCACTCTTCCTCAAGGGAACCTGCCAAGTGCGTCATGTGCGGAGCAGTTGAGAGTCAGGCCGGTTCCTTCCCCATGGTGGTTGGGGTGGGCAGAGTATGCCTCAATGACGGCATGAATAGGGTGAAGTGCGGAGCCTGCGGTACTGAGGTCAAGCTCATCACCTCGGCCCGCCTTCAGGGGAAGACGCTTTGCCTCTCCGACTACATGAAAGAAGTCGAGAAGTACAGGCAACACATAGTCCAGAGCTATGACGAAGACTCGGAACCAGCAGCGAAAATCCTGGAGCGCGCATACAAGGAGGCTCCAGACGGGTACACCCTGCTGGTCGTCCGACGGGGAAGAAACAGCACGCACGTGTGGGAGGCCGAGTACGAGAAGAGCGAACTCTTTCAGATGCGCTGCAGTTAACAGCGGTGCTAACTAGTTTTCACACTTTTGCTTAAACCGCAGGGCGCCAGCCACAGGCCTGCAGCTCCAATGGCCAACGAAGAGATGCTTGTCCTCAACAGATTGCTTCAGGAGATCGAGGACCTGAAGCTTGGGCTGGAGCCGAACGTGCTTGCGGGCTGGTACCAGAAGATCGCGAGTGACGCAAAAGCAGAAGCCCCGAGCCATCTGGCCGACACCATCGATGTGATCCAGGACCCAATCCTCCCCATGAAGTTCGAATTCAAGAGCTCGAAGCGAGCCATAAAGTACGTCCTCGAAGCCATAGACAGGAATCTGGAAGCGATGCCCATGGCGACGCGGCTTTACTTCCAGAAGCTGGCTGAGCTGATTCAGGCGGAAGCGCTCCGGTAGAGCACAGGCGCCACCCAAATACATTCGGGAACCTGCTTAAAATAGCCATAACGGAGTTTCCGCCATTGGCCTCTGCAGTTCAAGCGAAGGCTGAGACAGCTCTTGCCAATCCTGCGCCTCTTGGGTTGATGGGGTTCGGCATTACAACTGTCCTGCTCAACCTCTGGAACGCGGGCGCAATACCGCTGGATTCTCCGATCCTGACGATGGGCCTGTTCTACGGAGGCGTAGCCCAGATCATCGCCGGGGCACTGGAATTCAGGAAAGGAAACACATTCGGGATGACCGCCTTCCTCTCCTACGGTCTCTTCTGGGAATCATTTGCAGTGATCGTCTTGCTCAAAATCATGGGCCTGGTGTCCTTCACCCCCTCCTCCTCGCTCGCAGCGTACTTGTTCATGTGGGGCGTCTTCACTCTCCTAATGTTCATCGGCACTCTGAAACTCAATGGCGCGCTCATGTTCGTATTCGGTTCCCTCTTCATACTCTTCTTTCTCCTCGCCGCGGGGAACGCCTGGAATAACTCCTCTGTGACAACGTTCGCGGGTTACGAAGGCATCGTCTGCGGCCTGAGCGCCATGTACGCGTCGATCGCTCAGCTCCTAAACGAGGTATACGGCAGGATCGTCCTACCCATATTCCCGATTAAGCCCTAGGTCCAGTCAGCGCATTCGCTTCGGTTCAACGGAGCTTAGCGGGCTACGTGACTTCCTGAATGAGCCCCGTCTCGCCTAGGTCCCCTGGACCTGCTGCTTGATTCTCTCCACCACTTCGGGGTTGGCCAGCGTGGAGGCGTCCCCGTAGTCCTTCCCCTCTGAGATGGACACCAGGATCCTGCGCATGATCTTACCAGACCTGGTCTTTGGCAGGTCGGCCACTATGTAGACCGCCTTCGGCCTAGCTATGGGGCCGAGCTCCTTCGCCACGTTGCTCCTGATCCTCTCGGATAGCTCCTTACTCGGCTCGAAGCCCGGCTTCAGGGAGACGAAGATGAGCGGCATGTGACCTCTCAGCTCGTCTGTGACCGCTACGGCTGCCGCTTCGCTCACTTCAGGGGCGGTCAGGGCGGCGTTCTCCAGCTCTTTTGTCCCCAGCCTGTGGCCAGCTACCTTGATGACGTCGTCGATCCTACCCAGGATTCTGAAGTACCCGTCGGCGCTCTCAACGGCGCCGTCCCCAGAGAGGTACGGCCAGTCCCTCCAGTCCTTGCTGCTCTTGTCCCTGCAGTATCTTTCGTAGTAGTTCTTGACGAACCTGTCCGGGTCTCCCCAGATGGTCTGCATTATCCCTGGCCACGGGTTCCTTATGCATATGTTCCCAGCCGACCCCTCCCCGGCCTTGACCTCGTTCCCTTCATCGTCATAGACGACGGGGTAGATGCCCGGGACTCCCGGACCTGCGCTTCCGGGCTTCATGGGGATAGCCGCCGGAACTGTGCTGCACAGAAAGCCGCCGGTCTCGGTCTGCCACCAGGTGTCCGTGACGACTGCCTCCCCCTTGCCGATGACTTCGTAATAGAACTTCCAGGATTCCGGCTCTATGGGTTCCCCCACTGTGGTCATGCTCTTGAAGTGGTAGTTGTACTTGGCCGGTGCGTCTGGGGCTGCCTTCCTCAGCATCCTAATGGTGGTTGGGGCGGTGTGAAAGATGTTGACTTTCAGCTTCTCCGCTATCCGCCAGCACCTCGCCGCGTCAGGATATGTAGGTACTCCTTCATAGATCACTGTGGTGGTACCCAAGGCGAGCGGTCCGTAAACTATGTACGAATGGCCCGTGATCCAGCCGATGTCGGCAAGGCACCAGTACATGTCGTTGGGGTGGATATCAAGAACGTACTTCGCAGTCCCGGCGACATAGGCAAGGTACCCCCCCGTCCTGTGCTGCACGCCCTTTGGCTTCCCCGTCGAGCCGCTTGTGTACATGAGGAAGAGAGTGTCCTCCGCGTCCATGGAGACGGGCTCGACTGTCTTCCCTGCGAACTTCTTGACCAGCTCGTCCACGAAATAGTCCCTTCCTTCGACCATGGGCACCGAAGAGACGTACTTCCCGGGGTGGCGCCTCCACACGAGAACCTTGTCGATGTTGGCCCCTGACTTCGCGGCCTCCTCTGCGGCGCCGTCTGCATCTTTCTTCTTGTCTATGAGCTGACCGTTGCGGTAGTAGCCATCGCAAGTTATCAACACGTGACTCTTCGAGTCCACTACCCTGTCTGCGCACGCCTTGGCGCTGAACCCTCCGAAGACCTCGTTGTGGATCACTCCGAGCCTGGCACAGGCGAGCATCGAGATGGGGAGCTCGGCAATCATGGGCAGGTGGAAGGTCACTCTGTCCCCCTTCTTCAGCCCGGCAAACTCTTTCAGCACCAGCGCGAACTCGTTGACCTTCTCGTACAGCTCCTTGTATGTTATCCATCTGTATTCCTCGTCTTCAGGTTCCGGAACGAATACGATGGCAGCTTTGTCCTTGTCCTTAGCCAGGTGCCTGTCGACGCAATTGTAAGAAGCGTTCAGCTTGCCCCCGACGAACCATTTCCAGAAGGGGGGATTGCTTGTGTCCAGTGTGGCTTGCCAGCGCTTGTCCCAGGACAGCATGTCTGCGTACTCGTCAAAGCACTGTGGAAAGTTCTCTTCAGAGAATCTGGTGTAGATGCTCTTGTCGGGCGCGTTCGCCTGACCTACAAAACTCGCGGGCGGAGGTATGAGCGGTTCCTCCTTCCAGTGAACGTCTATCTTTGCCTCTTTGGCTTGCGCTGGCGTTGCCATATGTTACAAGTTCAATTTTCTGGTATTAAATGGGTTCTCCCGAAGCGTTTCGGACGTAGCCAACCAGGGGAGCCCGTCCTACGCAACTACTCTACCAGAATCCGCTTCGACTTCCCTTCGTACCTCGGTAGACTCCCTTCCTTGACGAAAGACACCTTTGGTGAAATGAAAATGAGGGTTCGGCCCATCTCTTTCTCTATCTTCTCTCTAAGGTCGGGTGTGTCGTGGTCCTTGGCGACTTCCACGGTTATGCGGAACCCCTTGTTGCCACTTCTGTCCACTTCCACAAGGTAGTCGTTCACCTCAGGGAACCTGAACATGGTCTGTTGTATTGCGCCCGGCCAGATCTTTGTCCCCCTGTAGTGTATGACGTCGTCCACCCTCCCCGTGACCCACATGCATCGTGGGAACGCGCTCCTCCCGCACTCGCAATCCCCACCGTCTAGGACAGTAAGGTCTCTCATCCTGTATCTTATCAGGGGCATTGCCTCCTTCGTCATGGTCGTTACCACCATCTCGCCCTCCTCACCGGGCTCGACCGGCTCGTTGGTGTCGGGGTCGAGCACCTCAAGGAAGAAGTGGTCCGTCCAGAAGTGGAACCCGTTCTCCTGCTCGCACTCCTGCCCGCTCCCCGGACCAAGGAGCTCCGTCGCGCCGTAGACGTTCCTCGCGCCTCCCCCCTTC
>Ga0187780_10000281_pt1 | contig 38701 bp, 38 predicted proteins | sample 1015_Q2_SP10_20__FD_132429 | JGI IMG/M metagenome (GOLD analysis project Ga0187780, IMG submission 132429) | Tropical peat soil microbial communities from peatlands in Department of Meta, Colombia - 1015_Q2_SP10_20_MG | ecosystem: Environmental > Terrestrial > Soil > Wetlands > Peat | place...
GAGAACGCGAGGCCGCCCGGGACTTGCACAGTGTATTTGTCCTGAGCGGAAATCGCGACACCGGCGGCTAAGACGGGGATCGATACCAAAATACTCACACTGATCAGCGTGCTTTTTCTCATTGTCACATCTCCGTCATGGCGGGTTTAGCAGGGGCCTTCTTCATTACATCACATTCGGCCAGCAATGTCTGCCAGGGGTCAATAAGCGACATTCCGGCCTGTCAGCGTGATGAATGCGTTGCCCTCAACGGACTCAAAGCGGACATGGCCGGATGTCAGTTCAGCGCAACAAACGGACGTCCAAGGGTATCCCGCGTCACCTCGGACTTATCCAGGCCGATGGCCTTGGTCTCCAGGCTGCCTCGAGCCTACTTGGGAAAAAATATTTGATATCCCATAAAAATGGTTTCCAACAGAATCAGAGCTATGATTATTTGCTCAAGCCGCAGTGAACGTTCAGTATCGATGATATCTGATAAAGCCTGTCCGGTGTTGGAGATCACGGTTAGCTTGCGAGTTAAAAGGTCAGCGCGTTCTTTTAGCTCGTATTCATCCTCGAGCTTGGCATAAAAACGCTCAAGGTCAGGCCGCTCCCAAAGCACATCCGGCTTCTCAGCGACTGCGACAAGGCCAGACACGCGCTGTTGCACCAGCAGGGCGTTTCCGATGTGTTTTAAAATCGTCCGGCGACCACCAGGAGTGCGGCCATGATCCGCTAACTCACGTGCGAGTGGCTCAATAACGTCGAAAACGGCACTCACGTTTCTTTCATCATGCGCCAAAATCACGTTGGTTGCTATTGCATCGGCAATGATAAGTGCATACTCCGGCAACAGTGCCTTGAGCGATATTGTACCGCTGGGTGCGATTTGTTCGTCCTTGTCGGGCGCAATCTCAATCTGGGTGGTTTCCTGCTCGCGACGTGCGTAACGCCCGATGATGCGCCCAGCGAGGCTTTGTATTATTTCGTCTTCTTGCAGTGGTGTCATACCGAACAGAACAACAACGCCATATCGGAAGATCACCACAAATGAACCCCCTTCGGCACGAAAGGCTAAGGGTGTGGCTGACAGAATATCGGGACGTTCGAGACCCACCGTATCGATGCGATCGCCAACTAATAAAGCTCTGACCGTTATGCGCGGGACGCTTTGGCTCGACAATGCAGCACCAGAATTGTTAAATATCGTGAGAATTTACAGGTCGCCTAATGTAACCCAGATTCTTCGCTTTTGATCGCTTGAATCTGCAGAGGCAAAATCGGCGCGGCAGATGAAGTCAGCAGCTGGCTCGACCCAAAGCGGACATGGCGAGCCGCACCACGAACTCAGTTCTGCCCCCTGGGGTGTGCTAGTTTGAGCGGCTCGCGCCAATCAGAGGAGCTCGCTATCGCCAAACCCAGTATCGTTTTCGCTCATGGCCTCTGGGCCGATGGCTCCTGCTTCAGCAAATTGATTCCGGCGCTGCAGGCGGAGGGCCACCAAGTGATGGCGTCCCAGCACGGCCTCGACTCCCTAAAAAGCGATGTGGACTGCGTCACCCGTTGCTTCGGGCGGGTCAGCGGTCCCGTGGTCCTTGTCGGCCACTCTTACGGCGGCACCCTGATCACGCATGCGGGCACGGATAACCGGGTCGCCGCCCTGGTCTACATCGCGGCGCTCGCACCCGATGCCGACGAAACCTCGCAAAGCCAGCAGCAGAAGTTTCCCGTCACCGACGTCTTCTCCCACATCGAGGTCGCCGATGGGCGGATCTGGCTGAAGCCTGACGGCATCGGGTGTTTCGCAGGCGATCTGCCCGAGGCGGAGCAGAAGCTCGTCTGGGCGACTCAGGCCGTGCCCGTGCCCGACCTGTTTACGCAAAAGGTCGAAGGCACGGCATGGAAGACCAAGCCGAGCTGGTACATCATCGGCAAGAATGATCGGACCGTCCATCCCGATCTGGAACGCTTCGTGGCGAAGCGCATGGGCGCCACGACTGTTGAGCTGGCGACCAGCCACGTCCCGATGCTTTCTCAGCCCCAGGCGGTGCTCGACGTGGTCCGCAAGGCCGCGAGCGCCGTTCAGAAGAGCTAGCCGCTTGCCGATCGGTTCCTGATGGATAACGGTCCAGGTTCTCTGGATCATGCGTTGTGAACCTAGTCCGAAGAAGCTCTTCATCAGTCAGGTTGGCTCAGTGACCACCTTTCCCGTTTTCGACCATTGTTAAAATCCAGAGATGCGAATCGCGAATACGTTATACGCAAGCCCGTGTCGCGAGAGGCCACAATCATCTAAAAAGGAATTTAACCATCGAGCCAGCGATTCGCAAAACGACACGCTGCAAGCCTTCGAGTTCTTCCTGCCGGGCACCATACAAAGCGCGCGAGATGTTATTTGACGGGCTTCAAGTATCGAGAATGCCCACGACAGAAAAGTGCTGTTTTTCCCCGCCGCCAACTGCGTTAGTCTGGATCCGATCAACCTGCACATCCAGAGCACGTCGGCTGGGTGCGTTAGGTCGATATTTTCCGCTTCGGACATGTCCAAGCCTTAAGCGCACCCGAACAGGAAGATGCTCCACCAGAGTGGTGATGTGGATTGGAGTGCTCGATGAAACGTCTTCACCGGTGTTTTTTACCATCGTTGGTGGTGTAAGATAGTGGTGTCAAATAATCGGGCACGATATTGCACATATTGAGAATTGACGGGCATTTCTTTGTGCGTTCCTCGGAGTCAGCGCCCTTGTGAACACCAATAAGCCAATAAAATAAGCCCCTTGGCATATTCCCCTTTTAGTTGCATCATTAAAGTTCAGTACTGGGCGCCGGGCGAGCGCGGGATGGGCCAACCTCCCAATTACACGAAGGTCGCCTTCGATCTCATCGACGATCTGGATAGCCTGACCAATGTCGGGAATGTGATGACGCGCCTTTCGCTGGCCTTTGCCGAATTCGGTTTCACGTCGTTTCTGATAACGGGCGTCCCCGAGCCGCCGCAGAGGCTCGAACCTTACATTCTGCTCAACGGGTGGGCCCAAGGGCTGGACCGAGCACTACATAAAATCGAATTATTATGCGCATGAATCCGGTCGCCGCCTGGTGCCGCCGCATCGTCAATCCCTTCGAATGGTCGCAAGCGCCGTTCGACGCCGAGCGCTCGCCGCGCGCCGCCGAGGTTATGAGCGTCGCGCGAGAATTTGGTCTCGATAAAGGGTTTCTGGTTCCGATCCTCGGCGGCTCCGGATTTCAAGCTTGCGTGACCATGGCGGGCGAGCAACCCAATTGCGAGCCAAAGGCGAAGCGCGCGCTTCACCTTATCGGCATGTATGCGCACGCACGTTGTACCGCGCTTATGGGATGCGAATCCGAAGGTCAGCGCCGGCGCATTCTTAGTGAGAGGGAACGTGATGTACTCGCTTGGACGGCGGAGGGAAAATCGAGCTGGGAAATTGCGAGCATTCTCGGTCTGAGCAAGCGCACCGTGAACTGGCATGTCGAACAGGCCAAGAGAAAGCTCGACGCCGTGACGTGAACGCAAGTTGTCATTAAGGCCCTTCGATCGGGTGAAATTTAAGTTCAATTCTGTCAACTGTCAGTTCTGACAGTCATCCAATCCACATAAACGCGCTTTGCTCCACCGAGGAAATATCGGGGGTGAAAGCACGATTCACGTTATCACAAATGCCAATCGGCATCTCTACGATGCAGAATTGCTGGCGCACTTTCGATTGCGTCACGAAATCTACGTGGTCGAGCGAAAATGGCAGGAGCTTGCGCGCCCGGACGGGTGCGAACGCGATCAATTCGACGATCAAAACGCCACTTATGTCTTGGCGATCGACAAGGACGAGGTCGTAGGGGGCTCCCGACTTATTCCCACAACATCCCCGCATCTTCTCAGTGAAGTCTTTCTACATTTGACATCGGTTCGAGGTTTGCCAAGAGCCGCGGATATCTACGAATGGACGCGGATGTTCGTGATCAAGAGCCGTCGTGAGGGCCGCACGATGGGAGAACAGACCCGAGGGATGGTGATCTGCGGTGTGCTCGAACATTGCCTCGACAACGGTGTTACCAGCCTTACGGCGCTCATTGAGATGTTCTGGATGCCCCTCTTTCATGCGATGGGCTGGAAACTCATTCCGCTCGGGCTTCCCGAGCTGATCAGCGGTGAGTGGTCGGTGGCGGTTAAAATGCCAATCGACGAGTCCGTACTCGAATCAACGCGCGCTTTTCATGGCGTCTCCGGCCGCGCACTTGTCACTCTTCAAGCCAGGCTCGGTCGCGGCAACCCTCGCGTGAGGCGGGCTCGATAGTTCGAGCTTCAACAAATATTTTTCCATCAAGGAAAAATTGCTCGTTGTGGGGAGGGGCGATAGTGAGAAATAACGGGAACGATATTTACGCGGTGCGCACCCTCGATTTCATCGAGCGGCTACAACAGCTACGCAAATACGAGGAGATTTGTGCTCATATTCTCAAGGAAATGGAGTGGTTCGGATTTACCTGCGTGACGAGTTTTTCAGTTCCCACAGCCGGCCAGACCTTGAAGAATTGTCTGTGATGAACAACCGTCCGCAGGACTACATCGACCATTATTCCGAAAAAACTACATTCTCCACGATCCAGTCGTCACCGAATTTCGCCGCAATATCCATCCGTATTCTTGGGGCGACATTCGTATCAAGCAGAGATTAAAGAAGGCCGAGAAGGCGATTATCGACGAGGCGCGAGAGTGGGGCGCCCGCGACGGCTTCATGGTTCCAATTGTCGCGCGATCCGGATCGGTCTCGGTTTTCTGTCCCTGCGGTTTTGAGCCGAATTTGTCGCCGCGCGCCCGCGCAGCGCTTGAAGTCATCGCCATCTATTCGCATCACGCGCTAAGACGCGCACTGCTGGCACTTCAACGCGAAAAGGTTGCGCACACGCCGCTGACGCCGCGCGAGCGTGAAATCATGCAATGGGTCGCCGCGGGCAAGACCGACGACGAAATCGGGGAAATCCTGACGACTCGGAACGTCTACGGTGGCGAGCCACATCGAGAACGCCAAACGCAAGCTGGACACTTTCCGTCGTCCCCACGCGATCCCGCAAGCGATCCGGTTAGGCGAGATTTCATTATGAGCATCGAGTTACCCCTATCCATCCTAGATTTCCGGGATAATTTGCACAGAAACGAAGCTGCATGCCATGTCCGCTGACACTGCCAAACTCGTCAAGTATATCCGCGATATGGCTCGCGAAATGGCAAAGATGGCCGATAGCTCATCGATGCATTTTTTGAGATATTTGCTTTTTCTCGTCGTGGAGGAAGCAAATAATTTAAGTAGCCCCGAATCGGCGGCAGACCCGGAGGAAATACCCTTAAGACAGGGGGACTAGTTTGATCCCGGCCGGACAAGCGGCCCCGTGGCCCACATTGGGCCTCTTAATTCGCGCATCAATGTCCGCGCGATATTGCAAAATGTCCCCGCCAAAGTCACAAAAAAGCCGCCGACCCGGCCGTGAATTTCCGGGCCGATCACCCCGCCTTGTCTTCCATGTGATCGGTCTGAGCCGGGATGACGTGCCCAGGTGGTAGTTCGGCGGGAGGCCATCATCCCGGCTCGCAAAACAAAAGTTAAATCCCGGCCCGCCGGTTCAGATGTGACGTAGAGCACAAATTTGCGCTTTCCGCCTTTGGCGGGAGGCCATCGTGGAACCTTCGCAAGGCATTCCCGTTCTGGGTGATGGGCATCCTTCGTACATCCCTTTAATTCCATATGTTTGGCCGCAAACGCAGGGCCGCGATCGAACAGCGCACCAAGCTGATAGGGCGCGTGGTCATGCTCATCACCGATGGGTTGTGCACGAAATCGTACGACCAATTTGTCGAGAGTTTCTCCAATCCGGGCGAGGAGCCCGACGAATCCGCGCGCGACGCGCGCACGGCGCGGTTTGAGCTGCGCATTTCGCCGACCTGCTGGTACGAGGCGACCGCATCCTTCGCCGACGCGACGCAGCCCTCGATCTCTATCCAGGGCGGCGGCGACGATCGTGGCGTTCTCATCAGCCTGCAAGTACCGGCCGATGCCAACGAGCCCGTTTTCCCAGTTGTCGACCTCTATGTGCCAAAAGGATTGAAAAGAGGCCGTGACGCTCGAAAAGTGGTCCGCGCATTGCAGGCCGTGCGAGGTTGGAAATGCGTCACACCGATATGAGCCGCCGTCGCCTGTTCCGCAGTTCGGCAAAATCGTTTGAAAAATTTTCGGCGCCACAATTTTATCGACCAAAATTGGGATCGGTCGGCAACATGCTTTGTCGAGCTTCAATCCCAGAACGGTCAAAGCAAGGTGGGGCTGAGCGAGCCTTGATGATTAACATCCATTAATAATTGCATGACGGTATCGTGAGATTTCAGTCGTGCTCGCGGCTTGCTAGTGCGCAGCGCCGAGCGTAAAATTCCAAGGCTCATAGGATCGAGCGAGAAACCTGCTCAAAGGTATGGAGAACTCTCAATGGCGCGTCCGAAGCAAGCTTCGAAGCGAAACCGTCGGAGTAAAGCCGTACCGGTATTGGGGGCTGCCGGTTTATCGCTAACACTGGCGGGTGGAGCGTCCGCATCAACCAGCGGGCCGGCGGCTGATATAGCGCCGCAAAACGTCTCACCGAATCACGAAATCTTTCTCGGTGAGGAGGAAATCTCTGACGTTAGCTTGTCGACGTTCTACGTCTTCGACAAGGAAAACGCCGCCACGCCTAAGGTTGGCGAAAAGGTCGCGTGGGGCTGCCGATGCGGCTGCGGCGGCTGCCGATGCGGTGGCTGCCGATGCGGCTGGAGAGGCTGCTGGGGCTGTGGCGGCTGTGGCGGCTGCTGCTGGTCTTGGGGCTTTTGCCGGGCCTGCTAGATCGGAGCGTCTTCCGACGACCCTTACGAAACCAACGACGGATGGCCGGGTCTTGCTCGACCCGGCCAGTTTTTGTTCTATGGACGCGGTGGCCGGCGAGGATTGCAAATCCGCGCCGTGGATAGTGGCCGTACCAACGGCCGCAACTTGGCGCCGCAATCGATTTAACATGAAACGATTGCGACTCTAGGGCATGATCCGGAAAAGTGGAAACCGGTTTTCCGAAAAAGATCATGCTCGTCAAATGCTCTAGCGGCGTCTCGGCGCAATGAGTCAACTCAAAGAATATCAACTCAACAAATAAGAATATTGTCTTACGATGGCGGTCCACACTGGCGACGAGAGGTCAAAGAGCGGGCTCAAGAGCCAGCCCGTCGGCGTTGCGGTCCCCAATCGTGGCGACCCACTGACCCAGATTGACGGCAAAGACGTTCTGCAATTCGCGCCGAATTTCTCCGTCTATCTGCTGCCGCACGACGTTGTGTGCCTTTATTCCGAACACCGGAAGTTCTTTCTCCATGGCGAGCTCTATTCGGCGCTGGCGACGGCGATAGGAGCCGGCAAGAGCTTCGGGCGGATCGTTCGCGAACTTACAAAAAAGTTTCCGGCCGATAAGGTCAACGAAGCCGTAAAGCGCTTGTTCGAGCGGCGCTACGTCGTCGTCAAGGGGCGCTCCGCCGCGGGCGCCGCGGCCTCCTATTGGGCCAGTCTCGGTCTCGCGCCGGAGGCGGCCGAGAAAAATCTCCGGAACTGCCGCGTTCGTCTGCAATCGATCGACGTGAAGGGTGAAAAGGAGCTTGGCGCCGCTTTGAGCAAACTCGGCGTGCGCGTCGTGAAAGGCTCAGCCGATCTGACGGTCACGCTGGTGAACGACTATCTCGAAGCGCGACTCTTCGCAGTGAACCGGAAGCATTTGTCGGACGGCACGCCTTGGCTGGTGGTTCAGCCTTCGGGCATTTTTCCTTTGGTCGGTCCCGTATTCAGACCGGGCAAAGGCGCCTGCTGGAACTGTCTCGCCGATCGGATGATACGAAACAGAGAAGTCAAGGCGCTGCTCGACCGCAAACAGGCGCGACGCGTCGCAGTTGCGCCGCTTACCAAAGACATGCTCGGACAAAGCGGTATTCAGCTCGCAGCGGTCGAAATAGCCAAAGCGATCGCCACGGATTTCCGCACGGATTTGAACGATCACATCGTCAGTCTCGATCTCTTGGGCTCGACCATCGCCAGGCACTATGTGGCGGCCCGCCCGCAATGTCCGCAATGCGGCCATAAGAGGCTGCGCGACCCGCGGCGGGCGCCGGCGCCGGTCGCGCTGACCGCCGGCGCCAAACTGGTAATGACGAGCGGCGGCTACCGGACCGTCCCATCGCGGGCCACGGTGTCGCGTTTTCGCAAGCACGTGAGCCCGCTCACTGGCGTGGTCTCGCGGCTCGAGCGGATCGAGGCCGACCTGCCGCTGAACACCAACTACTATGCCGCGCATAATTTTTCGGCGCCCGCCATGTCGGTCAACGAGCTAAGGGCCGGACTGAGCGGCGGCAGTTTCGGCAAAGGCAGCACCGCCGAACAGGGAGAAGCGAGCGCGTTGATGGAGGCGATCGAGCGCTATTCCGGGATTTTTCAGGGCGACGAAATCAGGGTGACAAAGCGGTTTGCGGATTTTCCGCCCGGCGAAGCCATTCTTCCGAATGACGTCCTATTGTTTAGCGGCGCGCAATACCGCGGCGAGCATGTGGCGATCCTCGGTCCGGATGTGACGCCGACGTCGCCTCCGTTTGATCCAACGGCCAAAGTCGAATGGTCGCCGGTCTGGTCGCTGCGCGACGAGCGCTTTAAATATCTTCCGACGAGCCTGTTATACTTTTTTCACACGAGCGGTCCCGGCGCCGGACAAATTCACGCGGATTCCAATGGCTGTGCCGCCGGCAACACGATCGAGGAAGCTATCGTTCAAGGATTCCTGGAACTGGTGGAACGGGATTCATACGCGATCTGGTGGTACAATCGCCTGCAGCGGACGGAGTTGAACCTTAGCCAGTTCGAAGATCCCTACGTCCGCGATCTTAAAAGCCAGCTTGCCGAGACGGGCCGCCGGCTCTGGGTGCTCGACATCACCAGCGATCTTGGAATTCCAAGCTTCGTGGCACTGTCGCATGCGACGCAAAACGGGCATGACTTCGTCGAGTATGGTTCCGGTTCGCATTTCGACGCGCGTATCGCGCTCCTGCGCGCGCTGACCGAGGTGAACCAATTTCTGTCCATCGGCCTTATGGGCGCCCGCAACGCCGGCCCGTCGAGTCATGAGGACGGCAATCCGTTTAGCCTGCGGGAACATCCATACTTGATGCCGAAGGGGTATGCGCAGATGCGACCGGACTTCGGCGCAGAGTTCGGCCGTCTCGACAAGCGCGCGCAGGTCATGGCCTGTGTCAACCTCGTCAAGCAGGAAGGTCTCGACTTCCTCGTGCTCGATCAGACGCGGCCCGACATCGAAGTCCCGGTCGTGCGCGTGATCGTGCCCGGATTGCGGCACTTCTACCGCCGCTTCGCGCCGGGCCGGCTTTACGACGTTCCGGTCAAGCTCGGATGGCGTGATCGGCCGCTCACCGAAGGCGAGCTCAATCCGCTGCACCCCCAAACCTGACGGGGTCGCTCGGCTTGCACGCTTCGCGAACAAAGAGAGAACGAAAACCGGCGCCGCCGTCGCTTTCCGTCCGGCTCGCCGGCCATGTCACGCTGCAAACGCAGCCCAACGGGGACATCGCGGCGCTCTTCTATGGTCATTCCGCCGCGCTGGGGACGTTCAGCGCCGCTGCGGTGGATCGCGCGCAAGACCTGCGCGGCGGACTGCCGCTCGCTGCACTCGCATCCGGCATAACCGACATCGATAAAGAGATTGCGCTTTTGGTTCGGCGATTGGCCAGGCGCGGTCTTTTGGAATATCGCCTCGGGCGTTCGCGAAGCGGCCCGGACCAGGTCGTCATCGAGCCGCAAGCGGCCGGTTATTGGCCGCGGACTTCGCCGCTTGCCGAAACCGACATTCTCGTCATGTCGCGGTTCGCTTATTTGCGCCGGCGCGGCAGCGACTTGGTGCTGGAGTCGCCGCGCGCTGAAGCATTATTCAGAATTTGCGATCCGAAGATCGCCGCCTTTTTGGCGCTGCTCACTGCGCCGCAAACGGTCAAGAAACTGCGCCGGCACGCTGGCTTCCCGGGTGTCGCGCTTCTTGGCTTGCTGGTGGATTGCCGAATCCTTTTCAAGGTCGACGCGATCAAGGACGCCGGCTTGCGGCCGACCGAGGGCGATGAGAGTCTTGTTCTCTGGGACTTTCACGATCTTTTGTTCCACGCGCGCAGCACCGAGGGTCGGCACGCCAATCCACTCGGTGGAATTTGCCCCTATTCCGGAATCGTGCCGCCTCTGCCGGCGGTGCGGCCGCGCTGGCCAGGAGAGACAATCGAACTTGCGAAGTTCTCCGGGGACTTCACCGCGGCGGAGAAGCAAACGAACTTGCCACTGGCGGGGATTCTGCGCGAGCGCCATTCGGTGCGCAGCTTCGATGAGCATAATCCGATTACGGCGGCCGAGCTTTCGCGGTTTCTCGACGGCGCCGCGCGCGTCCAATCGGAATGGACCGGGACGCTCGACCTCGGCGACGGCGACAGCACCCCGCCAATCGCCTACACCACAAGGCCTTATCCGTCGGGCGGCAGTTGCCACGCGCTCGAGCTCTACTTGGCCGTCGATAAATGCCAAGGACTCGATCGCGGATTCTATCATTACGATGCCGGCGGACACGCGCTGGCGCCGATCGAAGTCCGCGCGTCCGACTTCGAAGCGTTCTTAAAATCGGCCGAATTTGCCATGGGCGCGTCCGCCACGCCGCAAATTCTCATCACGATGGCCGCGCGCTTTGGCAGGGTTTCGTGGAAATACAGTGCGATCGCCTATTCTCTCATTCTGAAAGACGTCGGCGTATTGACGCAAACGTTCTACATGATAGCGACCGATATGGGGTTGGGCGGCTGTGCGATTGGAAGTATCAATATCGATCTGTTCGCGCGGATGACGGGCCTCGAATTTTACGTCGAGGGCGCGGTCGGACAATTTGCTCTTGGACGCGCCGCAACGTCGGCAGCGCCGAGTTAAATTCGTTCGGCGAAACGATCGTCGATTTGTCGGATCTAGAGTATGATCCGGAAAAGTGGATCCGGTTTTCCAAAAAAACATGCCTTATCAAATATCTGGAGCCGTAATCGATTCAGCTTGAAACGATTGCCCTCTAGAACCTTACCACGACCATTGCCGGCCGCGCCCGCCGGGATCGCGCGATGGGTTGTGCTCGAAATATCCGACGGTCTTCCGACCTCGCTGTCCTATCAGCGCGAACATGGCGCCTTGCGGGTCCGTGCACCGCGCAACTCTGCCGCCCGGGATCTCGGTCGGACCCTCGAGTACCTGGCCGCCGCTTGTCCGCACGCGTTGGGCTGCGGCGTCGATGTCGGCGACGATGAAGTAGTAAAGCCAGAAAGCAGTCGGCGCCGTGGGAGGCTTGTTGAACATGCCGCCGATCGTCTGGCCCGCTGCTGCGAACAGCTGATACGTGCCGGTTGGGCCGACATCTGTCTCCGCTTTCTGCCAACCAAAAATTTCCCGGTAGAAAGCAAATGTCCGCTCCCAGTCGGCGGCGAGCAATTCATGCCAGCCGACATGGCCCGGTTTATCGATTGCGGCAGACGAATGATGGCCGGGGTTCCGCCACTTGACCAAGACGAGCGTCGCCATTTCCGAATCGGCGACGACCGAGAAGCGACTGACATTGAGAATATCGGTTGGCGGGACGTGAACGGTTCCGCCAAGTTGCTTAATGCGGCCGGCGGCGGCGTCCACGTCGTCGACACTGACATATCCCATCCAGCGCGGCTGCGCGCCAATTTGTCTGGCTTGTTCTGGCAAACCGGTCAGCCCGCAGACGGTCTCCCCTCCGGTGGTGAACAAAGTATAGGCCATTGACGTCGACGCATCGCGCGTGCCCCAGCCGATGACGTCGGCGTAAAACGCCTTCGCGCCCGCCACGTTGGAGGTCGTCAGCTCGTACCAGACAAAGCGGCCATGAGAACTGCTCATATCTGCATATCCGCAGAATTATTCGTATTTGCACCAGGCGGCCGGCGCAGCTTTAGTCCGGGGTTGACGATAGCATTTGCGCGATCTTTGTCGCGGTCCATGGCCGTAAGCGCGATGGGCCAACTGCGGCAATGCGCGCGCTCAAGAGCGCGGAAGATTTGGTCACGGAAAACGGCGCACGCCGCCGGCCGGGTTGAGTTTGCGGTCCAGCCCTGTTTCTTCGCCGCGTCTTCAGCGGAAACTAAAAACAGGCGTGGCGATTTCCGAGGCGGCTTGCGGCGGAACGTTGAGCACCACGCCGCACCAATTGCAAACGAACGTCTGCAAAGCGGGTTGGGCGCCAAAATTGGGGCTCGTGCGCTCAAACCGCATGGCCAGGCCGCAGAACGGGCAATGGGGGTGTGGGGCGTCGATGTCCATACGCCCAATTGGTAGGCCGGGATGGTTAACAGAAGGTAAATGCGGCCGCTCCCGCGCCTATAATGGGCATTTCCACGCTCGCACCATCGCCCCGGGCTAAAAACGCTGTAAAGAAATTGTCTGGTACTAAAGGACGGAGCGGGTGGGGTGCGTTTTGAGTCAAGTCGCGTCTGCTTCTGCAAGAGCTTTGATTTTAACGGTCATCGTGGCGTGTCTCGGTGGTTGTTCGAGCGCGCTCTATGAGCCCAAAGCCGTAGTCAGAACAGGCACCGTTCGGGCCTCGACGCTGAGTCGCATGGCAAGTCTCAACATCGATCGTGCGGCGCCGATCCTTGTGCGCATCTACAAGGAAGAAAGCACGCTGGAGATTTGGAAGCAGGATCGCACCGGCAAGTTTGCGCTGCTCAATACATATCCAATCTGCAAATTTTCGGGACACTTGGGGCCGAAGATTGCGGAAGGGGATCACCAAGCCCCTGAAGGATTCTACGATATCGTTCCAAACCAGATGAATCCAAATTCAAGCGAATTTCTCGCTTTCAACACCGGTTATCCCAACGCCTACGATCGTTCACTTGGGCGCACCGGGAGTTTTCTCATGGTGCATGGCGGCTGCCAATCGGTCGGCTGTTACGCGATGACTGACTACGCCATGGAGGAAATCTACGGCCTCCTTGACGAAGCATTCAAAGGCGGCCAGCTGAAAATCCAGCTGGAGGCCTTTCCCTTCCGCATGACGGCGGAAAATCTCGCCAGCCACGCGGGCGATCCCAATATGCCGTTTTGGGAAATGCTCAAGACCGGCAGCGATACGTTTGCCGCGGTGGGACGGCCGCCGACGGTCGCCGTGTGCGATCAGCGCTATGTGTTCAATCCGATCCTTACCGGCGAACTCGATCCAAGCGGGCCTTGTCCGCCCGGCGTCGATTCCATCGCCGTAGCCGATACACGACGCGCGCCGCAGTCGGCGCCGGCGGGCGCCGTTCCGCTGAAACAAGGAACCGTGGCCTATCGAATCGACGATCCGATCGCTCAGAAGATAAACGAAGATCTGCGCGGCATTTACTGATCGACCGGACATGTCGACCGGACCTGGCGTTGCCTGATCGCCCGTGGCTATCGCCTGGGCTCTGCGGTGTCGGATGTATTTCACGCGGCCGAACGGAGTTGCATGGGCGTCTTGCCGGTCCAGCGCTTGAACGCGTGGTAAAAAGCGCTGGTCTCTTGATAGCCCAAGAGCCAAGCCACCTTGGAAATCTGCAGGTCGTGTTCCTGCAGATAGCGTTTTGCGAGATCAAATCGCAAGCCGTTGAGAATTTCGCCAAAGGTTTGCCCTTCCGACGCGAGCCGGCGCGCCAGCGTCCGCTGGCTGATGCCGAGCCTGTGGGCGACCTCCGCCAATTCCGCTCGCCCATGGGGAAGCAGCGGGGCAATGGCGTTTTCAACCCTCAACCGCCAGGTCCCCGACCCGATACGGCGATTGGCAAGCGCCTCTTCGCAATATTTCACTAAAAGCGAGTTGAGATAGGGATCAGCATCGACGATCGGGGTATCTCTGAAGGGTTGCCGGTAAGCGACTTCATCGATGTCGCTGCCAAAGACGACCTTGCAGCCGAAAAGCGATTTAAGCCTGGCAGGCAGCTGGGTGCGGCGGTGCATGAGTTTGATGGCGACCGGCGACACATGACGACCGGTAAGCTGACGGCAGATGCGCAAAAGCGTGACAACGAAGAATTCGATCTGATGCCGATCGTTGAGCCGGGGAACGCCGATATATCTGAAGACGATCGACATCTTCCTATCGCTTTCCCGGTAAGTGATTTGAATCCCTTCATTATTGATCGCGGAATATCTCGACCCCGCCCGCAATGCGTCGCCCAGCGTTTTGGAGGAAGCCAGCACGTAATAAAGCAGTCCCAGCTCGCGAAGGTCGATTCTCTCGGCGAGATGAACACCGAGAAATTCGTCCGACAAGGTGTCGGCCAGAAGATCAAGAAATTTGATCTGACTTTTTACCGCAATCCGAGAGCGGGGATTTTCGACCTGCCCAACGGTCAAGCCGGAAGCTTTAAGAAGCGGCTCGACATCCACGCCCGCCTCGACAGCCTGGCTATAGGCGGCTCTCGTGATGCCGCCGGTAGCGGTCGGAATTGAGCTGAACCGCGGTCTATTGCGCATGGCCTTCCCGCAGCGATCCGTCCAAACGCGCCGCTGGCGCGTGCGATCAATTCTTTGGCGTCAGATGACACGACATGCAGTTGCCGAAATCCCTATTTGCAGACTTCCAATCCCTCATTTTTGCGGCGTAACGAGCGTCATGTCACAGAAGCTTTTGATTTGCATTGTCGACGATAACGAGTGCTTCCGCGACGCCCTGGAAGCCCTCATTATTTCCTTGGGCTACAATGTCGCCGCTTTTGCCTCCGCCGAAGACTATCTCAGTTCAGATCTTGTGGCGCAGACGTCGTGCCTGATCAGCGATTGGCAGATGCCCGGCATGAATGGGGCCGATCTTCAAGACCGCCTGATCGCCAGCGGCCACCGCATTCCCATTATCTTCGTGACCGCGGTTTGTCCCGAAAAGGAACGAACCCGGCTGCTGAAGGCCGGCGCGGTTAGCGTTTTGGACAAGCCTTTCGACATGGACGCTTTGATCGCGTGCCTCTACCAGGCCCTTGGAAGCAGCGGCGGGGGCGAACCACGGAACTGAAAGCATAATTCCTCACCGGCACTCGCAGACTTCGCGGATTTTCTCCACCAGCGCATTGCTCAAAAGCGGCTTTTCGACGATCGGCACATGGGCGTTTGCCGCGCGCGCGCTGAGCGCCGCATTGAGGTGACTGACAATGAGAATGGCCGGAGTCGCGACTTTGCGCTCGCGCAAGTGCGCGATCAGCTCAATGCCCGTCATTTCGGGCATGCGTTGATCGATGACTAAACAGCCGCATTCGCGAAAGCAACCGGCGGCAAGGAATTCGGCCGCACTACGGTAAATCCGGACGGCGAAGCCCTCCAGCTCGAGGGAAAACTTCAGTGCATTACAAACGGCAGGATCGTCATCGACGACTGCGACGATGGGCTCCCTTGCCGTTTCCGATTGCGGCTTCATTTTTAGCTGCACTTAAATCCGCTGATCCAAATGCAAGCGTGAAGAATACGAGGATATCCGCATTGATATGGATCAAGCGGGAGATCCGAGTCCGCAATCCCAAGCGATTGTAGTTATGAAGGAATTCAACTGGAGCCGAGCATTCCGGCCATTAACGCCATGCGCACGAGGTCGGACAGGCTGTCGGCTTGCATTTTATTCATCAGGTTCGCCCGATAGATTTCCACCGTTCGCGGGCTGATGCCGAGGTCGAATGCGATCTGCTTGTTGGCGCGGCCCTCGATGAGACCGGCGAGCACGTCTCGTTCGCGCGGGGACAGCGCCGCGATCCGCGTTTCGATTTCGGCGCGTTCGGCGTAGCGCTTTTTTTCGCCCTCCTGCTCGCGCAGCGCCGAACGGACGCTGGCAAGCAGCAGGTCGTCGTCAAACGGCTTTTCGAAGAAATCCGCGGCGCCGATCTTCATGGCCTCGACGGCGAGCGCAACGTCGCCGTGGCCCGTGATCACGATCACCGGGATCGCAATCTTGAGCTCCTTTAGCCGCCGTAACAAGTCGATTCCGCTTATGTCGGGCATTCGCACATCAGTGATGATGCAGCTCAGCGATTGGTCGGGAAGGGAATCGAGAAACGCCCTGGCGGACCCATAGCTCTTCACATCAAACTGCGCCGTGCGCAGCAAGAATGCCAGCGATTCGCGAAGCGCCTCGTCGTCGTCGATGACATGGACGACCCGTTGAGCGGTCGATTTTTCAGGCGCCATCGCCGGCCTCCTCCTTGGTCACAGCGGGCAAGGTGAAGGCGAACACCGTACCGCCGCCGGGGTTCGGTCGTTGTACTATCGCACCGCCATGAGCCTCGATGATGGTTCGAGAAATCGACAGTCCCACGCCCATGCCCTGGCTCTTCGTCGTTACGAACGGCTGAAACAGTTGCGCGCTTATCTCTGGCGCTATTCCGGGGCCGGTGTCGGCGACGCGTATTTCGACCATATTATCCCTGGCGGGCGACGTAGAGACAACGAGTTCGCGAGTGGGTTCGCTCTCCATCGCCTCGATCGCGTTGCGAATGAGGTTGAGTAGAACCTGTTGAATTTGAACCTTGTCCGCCAGCACATAATCGAGCCGCGGAGCGAAGGCAAATTGCACCCGCACGCCCTTGTCCTTGGCGCCGACCAGCGCCAGCGCGCTTGCTTCCTCGACCAGCTTTTTCACGTCCTCGACGCGCCGCTCGCTTTCGCCGCGAGCGACGAAGTCGCGCAGGCGACGGATGATTTCACCCGCGCGCAGCGCCTGGTCCGCCGCCTTGTCCATGGCGTCGCGGATCAGGCCTGCCGCTTGGTCCGAAGGGTTTTCGAGCAGCCGGCGCGAGCCCTTCATGTAATTGGCGATTGCCGATAGCGGCTGATTGAGTTCATGGGCCAGCGCTGAGGCCATTTCGCCCATCGCGGTAAGCCGCGACATGTGCACGAGCTCGGCCTGTAATTCCTGCAGGCGCGCTTCGGTCTGTTGCCGCTCGGTGAGATCGCGGATGAAGCCCGTGAAGAAACGCTTATTGCGCACCTGCATCTCGCCGACGGCGAGCTCCATGGGAAACGTCGAGCCGTCGCGGCGCTGGCCGACGACGACGCGGCCGATGCCGATAATTCGCCGCTCACCGGTGTGCAAGTAGCGTTCAAGATAACCGTCGTGATCTTCCCGGTACGGCGAGGGCATCAGAATCTTGACGTTTTTCGTCACCACATCCGTGGCGGCATAGCCGAATAGCCGTTCCGCCGCGGCGCTGAACGATTGGATGATGCCGCGCTCATCGATGACGATCGTGGCATCGGGAATGCTGTCGAGAACTGATTGCAGGTGAACCGAGCGTGCCTCGGCGTCTGCTGCGCTCACGGTCGCGGCGCGCCGGAAACGATGCAGAATTGCGCCGCGCCAGGATACGGCGACGCCGACCAGCGCGAACAATATACCCTTCACCGCTTCCCCGGCGGCGAGCGGATGAGCATCTGCGGCGAAGTAAAGCCCAAGCGCAAGGCTGAGAGCGGTCGCGAGCAACCCGGGTCCCCAGCCCCCCAATGCCGAAGCGATCAGGACTGCCGGGACAAACAATATGTAAGACGCTTCGCCGGCCAGCGCCGACGCAAAAGCGAGTTTCACGGCAAGCCCGAGAGCGACGGCCAGGACCGCGATTCCGTATTGCCATGCAATGCGGCGCCAGGACGTACGCAGCAGCGCTGCGCCAGGCGCATAGCTTTGCGAACGATGAACCGTGTCAGCCATCAAAAGCGAGCCGCTGTCTATCCAAAGCCTGCCCATTAAATCAGAAATACAATCGCCAATTCAACGGTTTGACGCAAACCCCCGCGCCGATTAAGGGAAACCCCTTAGGGTCAATACCGGAATTTTCCGCACCCCACGCAAGGCTTAGCGATATCTCCAGAAATTCCCCCGGAGGTAAGCCAATGCGCGCGTCAGCCCACATCGACGACATCCATCCCACGGCCTTAGCCCGCCGCCCTGAGCCGGCTATCGAGGGTCGTTCAGATGCCGGTGCGGTCGTCGTTGATCCGCTCGGCCAATCGATGAACCTCATGGGCGCGACGATGGTGTACCCGCGCAACACCGAAATCTTCGGCGAGAACGAACCCGCCGATTACCTCTACAAAGTGGTCAGCGGCAGCGTGCGGACCTACAAAATTCTAAGCGACGGACGCCGGCAAGTCGGGGGATTCTATCTGCCCGGCGACATTTTCGGTCTCGAATTCGCCGATGAGCACACCCTGTCGGCGGAGGCGATCAGCGATACCAAAGTCCTTGTCGTCAAGCGTAGCACGCTCACCGCGCTTGCCGGGCGCGATGCGTCGGTTGCGCAGCAGTTGTTTACGCTGACGGGCCGCGAGTTGTGCCGCGTGCAAGACCGCATTTTGCTTTTGGTCAAGAGCGCGCAAGAGCGGGTCGCGAGCTTTCTTTTGGAAATGGCGGAGCGCGTTTCGGGCAATTCGATCGAGTTGCCGATGTCGCGCCAGGACATTGCCGATTATCTCGGGTTGACGATTGAGACCGTGTCTCGCACGCTGACCTCGCTGGAATGCGCGGCGGCGATCGAGGTGCCGACATCGCGGCGCATCGTCTTGCGCAACCGGTCGGCGCTGTCGCGCATGAACGGCTGACGCGCCTGCAAACGAAATGTTCTTGGGAACCTGGGGTGGGATCGTACCATGCAAGTTAAAGACATCATGACGACCAATGTCATTTCGATCGGCGCCGACGAGCCGGTCGTGAAGGCTGCGCGTTTGATGCTGCAGAACCGCATCAGCGGTCTGCCCGTCATCGATAAGGAGGGCGAACTGATCGGGATGGTCACCGAAGGCGATTTTCTCCGGCGCGGCGAACTGGGTACGCAGCGGCGCCGGCCGAAATGGCTCGAGTTCGTCATCGGGCCCGGCAAGCTCGCCGAGGAATACGTGCACACGTCGGGCAGAAAAGTCGAAGAGGTTATGACTCCCGATCCGTGGACCATTCGCGAAGACGAATCGCTGGAGGCGGTCGTCGAAACAATGGAGCGCCGTCACATCAAGCGGCTTCCCGTTACCCGCGGCGGCCGTATGATCGGCATCGTCAGCCGCGCCAATCTGATGCATGCGCTCGCGTCGCTTGCCCGCGATTTGCCCGCCCCGGCCGGCGGCGATTCGGCGATTCGCGCCAACATTCTGGCGGCGATCGCGAAACAGGAATGGGCGCCGCACATCAACGTGATTGTCAAGGACGGGGTCGCCGAATTGCACGGCGTCGTCACCGACGATCGCGAGCGTCAAGGCCTTGTCGTCGCGGCTGAGAACGTCCCCGGGGTTAAAAAGGTGCACGATCGGTTGGTTTGGGTGGAACCGATATCCGGCATGGCGTTTCCTTCCTCCGAAGACGAAACAAAGCGCGCGGCGCCCTAAAGCGGGCGCGAAGACGCGGAATGTCCGAGGAAAGACGGGGGAAATCGAAATGCAAAGAATAGTGCAATTGTGTATTGGCCTCGCCTGCGTTGCGAATGCCGTAGCGATATTTCTGGTTTTCGCGCCATCGAGCGCGAGGGGCGAGGATGTGCTATCGCCGGCCGCGCAGCGCGGATTGGTCATTGTCCGGACCAACTGTTCGCGTTGTCATGCGATCGGCAAGGTCGGAGAGAGTCCGCTCAGCATCGCGCCGCCGTTCCGCACGCTCCATGAGCGTTACCCCGTTGACGATCTTCAAGAGCCGCTCGCAGAGGGGATCATCACGGGTCATCCGACAATGCCGGAGTTCCGCTTCGATCCGGGGCAGGTCGGCGACATCATCGCGTATTTGAAATCGCTCGAACACTGACTGCGGGCGGGAGCGATACGAATAAAGGTCTGCAATACTAAAACGGCTAGAACGCAATCGTTTCAAACTGAATCGTGCGGCCCTAGATTTTTGACGGGCATGGTCTTTTCGGAAAAGCGGTTTCCACCACGGATCGCGTCCGGGGCAGGCTTTTTCCGAATCATGCCCTAAGCCTTTTTCGGCGCCGGCTGCGCGCTCCCGAGTGGCAGAGTCACGACCGCGATGGAGGAGTCCTCCAGATCGGATGCGATCTCGAAGCCGAGTTGACGGCACATCTGCAGCATCGTCGTATTCTCCCGCAAAACCTGGCCGCGAACGAACCTCAATCCCTCGGCGCGCGCATATTCGATCATCAATTCCATCAAGAGCCAACCGAGACCGTGCCCTTTCAGATCGGAGCGGATGAGAATCGCATATTCGCCGCTTTCGTAGGCGGAGTCGGCATGAATGCGCACGACGCCGAGCATCTCGCCGGTCGCCTCGTCAATGGCAATGAACGCCATGGCACGCGCATAGTCGATCTGGGTAAATCGCACGATGAAATTGTGGCTGAATTCCTTGACCGGAGCGAAGAAGCGAAGCCGCAAATCCTCCGGCGTCACGGCGGTAAAGAACGGCGGATATAGGGCTTCGTCGTCCGGGCGAACGGGCCGCACGAAAATCATCATTCCATCCTGCAACGTGATGTGCCGCTCCCAGTTCGCCGGATAGGGCCGTATGGCGAAGCGGGGATGGCCGGACGGCCCACGGCGGCCTTGCTCGACGGCGGCGATCAAGACTCTTGCGTCGACGGCGATGACGCCGGTCTCGTCCGCCAGTACCGGATTAAGATCGATCTCGCGAATCTCCGGAAAGTCGGCTGCAAGCTGCGAAAGCTTGACCAGGAGCAATGCGATGGCCGCTTCGTCGGCCGCCGGAACGTTGCGATAGGCTTTGAGAATGCGCGAGACGCGAGTGCGCGCGATCAGGTCCCGCGCCAGCGCGAGGTCGAGTGGGGGCAGCGCCAGCGCCTTGTCGCCGATCGCTTCCACCGCCATGCCGCCTTGGCCAAAGACGATAACGGGGCCGAAGGTCGGATCGTCGGCGAGCCCGACAATAAGCTCGCGCGCCTTGGGGCGAACGATCATGGGGAAGATGGTCACGCCGATAATCCGCGCGCTGGGCTTGGCGGCTCGAGCGCGGTTGAGAATTTCCGCCGTAGCCTCGCGCACTGCTTGTTCGCCGGTGAGACCGAGCCGCACGCCGCGGACCTCAGATTTGTGCACGATGTCGGGCGATAAAATTTTCACGACGACAGCGTCACCCTTGGCGAGATGCGGCTTCGCCGCGGCGGCGGCTTCGTCCGGATCGTGCGCGAGGCTGGCCGCAGTCGCGGCGATGCCGTAAGCGGCCAAGACTTTGCCGATTGCGACCGGATCGAGCCATGCACGCCGATCCCGGCCGCTGTTGCGCAATGCCGCATCGATGATGAGCCGTGCCGCCGCAGCGTCGGGCGCGAAATCCCGCGGCAGGCTCGGCGGCGTCGCCATGAGCTGCTGACGGGACTCCCGGTATCGCACCAGATGCATGAAGCCGGCCACCGCATGCGATTCGGTCGGATAATCGGGAATGCCCGCGCTGTCGAAAACTTCCGAGGCACGGTCGCCGCCGCCGACCCAGACGGCGAAAACCGGCTTTGCCGGGACGCGTCGCTCGCGATATCGCTCGGTCGCGGCGATGACCGATTTTGCCGCGTCGGCGGCCGATGCCAGCGCGGTCGGCACGTTCATGACCAGAACGGCGGAATTTGCGTCGTCGTCGAGCAGGCAGTCGAGAGCGGCGGCGTATCTCTTGTCGTCGGCGTCGCCGGCGATGTCGACGGGATTGGCCCGCGACCAAATCGGCGGCAGCGCCGTGTCGAGCTTTTTCATGGTCGCGGGCGAAATGCCGGCCAATTCGCCGCCGAGATCGGCAAGTCGATCGACGGCAAGGACGCCGATGCCGCCGCCATTGGTCAAAATCGCAAGCCGGTTGCCACCAACCGCGGTCAGGTGACCCAGCGTTTCCGCGGCGGCGAACAGTTCGTCAAGATCGCACACGCGGAGAAATCCGGCGCGGCGGAACGCGGCGTCATAGACGGCGTCCGAACCGGCAAGCGCTCCGGTATGCGTCATGGCCGCCTTGGCGCCGGCCGCATGGCGACCCGATTTGATGACGAGCACGGGCTTGGCTCGCGCGGCGGCGCGCGCTGCCGACATGAACTTGCGCGCATCCTTGACTGACTCAATGTAGAGCAGGATCGCGCGCGTGCCGCGATCCATGGCGAAATGATCGAGCAGGTCAGCAAAATCGAGGTCGATGCAGTCGCCGATCGAAACGATTCCGGAAAAGCCGATGCCGCGCAGCGCAGCCCATTCGATCAGCCCCGCCGCGATCGCGCCCGATTGCGAAACGAGACCGAGATCGCCGGGCTCCGGCATCGAGGCGGCAAAACTGGCGTTGAGTTTGGCGGATGGCGCCAATAGTCCGATGCAATTAGGTCCGACGAGCCGCATTCCGGCCGCGCGCGCGGCTTTCTCGCATTGGTCGGCCAGCGAACCTATTCCGCGGCCGAGACCCGCGGTCAGAATGATGGCGGCGGCTGCCCCTTTTGCCGCCGCGGCGCTCACGACCGACGGCACGGCAGGCGGCGGGACGCCGATCACCACGATATCGGGCGCGTCGGGCAGGGCGTCACAGGATTTGACGGCGGCAACGCCTTCTATCCTGTCGTAATTCGGATTGACGAGATGGATCCGGCCGCTAAAGCCGCCGCGGCGCAGATTTCTCAAAACCGCGCGACCCGGCGACGTGTCGCGCGGACTGGCACCGACGACAGCGACGGATCGCGGCGCAAACAGCTTGTCGAGACGATAAGTCGACATTTGCCTTTCGGCGCTCGGCCGCTCGTCCAAATTTTTCGAACCGACTCGTCCGCTTTAAACGGCTTCGCTAACGGTCTCAAGACAGAATGCCCGGCGATTGCGCCGGGCACTTTGGTCGGTCCTCGCGCCGCGATATTTGAGCTTCAGCCGACCAGCGGGCGCAATGCCGGATATTGCTCGACCAGATGCAGCCTCTCCAGCACGCCGTCGAGGCCGAAGACGTGACCCGCTCGCTTGACGATCAGATAAACCAGGACGCCTGCGTAAACGATGTGATAATCGATCAGATAATTATTGACGTTCTCGATGTAGGGGAAATCCATATGCGCCGTCCAATAAAGCAACATCAACATGATGGCGAAGGGCGCGCTGATCCGCACGAACAGGCCCGAGATCAGCGACAGTCCGATCAGGAGATGTCCGTATTCCACTAGAAAAGTCAGCGCGGGAACGATTGTCGGGTTGGTCAATGGCGCATAGGCATCGTGAAACGTTTTAACATGGCTGAGAAAGCCGAGAACGAACTTGTCGTCGCCGAAATGATGAATAGCGGCCCACAGAAAGGTCCAACCCATCGTAAGGCGGAAGAACAGGATGAAAATGTCATCCGTATTGGAATACGATTTTTGCTGCGTCATCGTCTGCCCCATCTGAGTAGCCTGAAGTCGAATCCCGAGGCAAGCAGATATAACGGCGCGCCAGCGGCCGACCTTGATCCAGATCAAGCCTCTGCGCGGGCAAGAATAGCGGGCGGAGCCACAAGCCCGTCGCGCCGATTTTCCGCGCCTCGGCGCTTGCGGGCTCGCGGTGCCCTTTCGCTATGCCTTGCCGGGCTTCAGCTTCAACAGCTTGTCGGCAGTCTCGTGAGCGAGCTTGGCCTTGTCGGCCGGCGCCAGCGCCACGCGATCGAGGAATTTTCGGCCCGCCGCGTTCGGAGCGAAGGGATAATCGACCGAGAACATGATGCGATCGATTCCGAAAGTCAGTAAAGCCGTCAGGAACGGCGGCTGGTCGAATATTCCGCTCGTGGTGAGCCAGACTTGGTCGAGGATAGCGCGGGTGACTGGACGCTTGAGATGCCCGATATCGTGGGTGAAGACCTGATCGATCCGCGCCATCATCATCGGCAGCATTTCCCCCATGTGACCGATGACGATGCGCAGATGCGGATGGCGGTCGAGCGTGCCGGCGACAACCATGCGAAGGAGATGCACCGCGGTTTCCGAATGCCAGCCCCAACCGGCGGTCTCAAGCACGCGGGCGGCGCCCTCCGGCAGCCCGGAAAAATAAGCCTGGCGCACCGGCTCGGGAGGAATATGCGGATGAATATAGATCGGCACGTCGAGTTCGACCGCTGCCGCAAGCAAGCCGTCATAACTCGGGTGGTCGAGAAAATGGCCCTCCGTCGTGCCATTGACCATCGCGCCGACGAAGCCGAGCTCTTTCACCGCGCGCTTGAGCTCCAAAGCCGTCGCGTCGGGGCTTTGCATCGGCAAACAGGCAAAGCCGGCAAAACGATCGGGGCGGCGTGCGACGGCCGTGGCCAGATGATCGTTGATCTCGCGGGCAAGCGCGATCCCGTCGTTGCCGGGAAGAAGGTCGGGACCCGGCCCGGCATTCGAAAGCACCTGTACCGTAATGCCGGCATCGTCCATCGATTTGAATCGAATCTCGGCGATCTCGGGCAATAGCTCCATGGGGTTTGGCGCGCCGGGTGCAATGTTTCGCGGCCGAAAGCCGCGACGGGCGATAATGTCTTTGGCAATGCGCTGGGTGAGCGAGGGCGCCGAGAAGTGTTCCTCAAGGGCAACGGTACGCATGAAAGATTTCCTCCGTGTGGTGAACCGGCGCAGTGGTCCTAGCGTCCGGGATCGGTAAGGCGCTGCAGGTCACACTGTCATACGAATTTTGCGATCACTGATCCCGATATGCTTCGGATCGTCTGCGCCGCCCCAGCACCGGCCTTGTCGCATCGATAACGCTGCTCGGCAAGGATATTGACGGCCGGGCGCCGCCGATTGCCGCGCCGAATCATCTTGTTAAGGCTTTTTGACCATCGCACGACTGTCATATTCGGCGCGTGCATGGTCTTGCGGAGGCCGCGCGTTGCGGCTAAATATCTGCAATCGAGTTTTCGGCCGAATGACTTGGCCTTGCAGCGACTGATAAGCGCGCCTGACTGACGATCTTTCACCAAAATCTCGAGCGAACCGAGCCGGGCACATTCGCGCGGCTCATATATGCATGTCTACAAGGAGAGACCCGTGAACAACGGCACCGTGAAGTGGTTCAACGCGCAGAAGGGTTATGGATTCATTCAACCCGAAGGCGGCGGCAAGGACGTTTTCGTCCATATCAGCGCCGTCGAACGCGCCGGCCTGCGCGAACTAAAGGAAGGTCAGCGCGTTTCCTTTGAAGTCGTGGTGGACCGCAAGACCGGTAAGTCGGCGGCTGAGAATCTGAGAACCGTCTGATGATTGGGCGCGGTCGCGGAAGCGATCGCGCACCAATTTTTCGACTCCGGATTGCAGGTCCGCACTCCGGAGTTGTTTGTTTCCAGTTTCACGAATTGCCGGGATTTATCGTCCACAGCCGACCGGGTTGCGCTCTTGCTTGGGGCAATCGCATTTTTGGGCGGTCACATTAAATTCAAAGTCTGAACGATCAAAACGGCGTTGAGACCGAGCACTACCGCGGTGGCGACGACCGCAAAGGCGCGCGTGAGCGCGCCGTTTGTGAATACGCCCATGACGTCGGCCCTGCTGGTGAAGATGATCAGCGAGATCATCGGCAGCGGAAGCGCGATGCTCAGGACCACCTGACTGATGACCAGGGCTTTGGTCGGATCGACGCCGAGCGCCAGCACGGCGAAAGCCGGCAGCATGGTCACCAGACGCCGCAGCCAGATTGGAATACGGAACCCGACGAAGCCCTGCATGATCATCTGTCCGGCCAAGGTTCCGACCGTCGACGCCGAAATACCGGAGGCGATGAGCGAGACCAGGAAGATTCCCGCGGCGGCCGCACCAAGGAGCGGCGTGAGCGTGTGATAGGCGGTCTGGATTTCCGCCACTTCGGGATGGCCGGCATGAAACGCGCTCGACGCCATCATCATCATGGCCATGTTGACGAGGCCGGCGACGCTGAGCGCGATGACGACTTCTCGATTGGAAAAACGCAGCAGGATGCGGCGTTCTTTGTCGTCGCGAACCGGCACGCGCGCCTGCGTCAGCCCCGAATGCAAATAGATGGCGTGCGGCATGACGGTCGCGCCGATAATGCCGACCGCGAGCAACAGCGCCCCGGCATCGGTGAGGTGCGGCGTCACGGTATGATAGGCCGCCGCGGTCCAATCGATCGGCGCAATGAACACCTCGGCAAGGTAACAAACGCAGATCAGGCCGACGATCGCGCCGATGATGAGTTCGAGCGGCCGGAAGCCGAATTGGTCGCACATCAATAGGCCGTAGGTGATCGCGGCAGTCGCGATCATTGCGACGAAGAGCGGCAGGTGAAACAGCAGTGACAGCCCGATCGTACCGCCGAGGAATTCGGCGAGGTCGGTCGCCATCGCCGCGATTTCGCTAACGACCCACATCGCCCACACGATCGGGGGCGAAAAGCGATCGCGGCACAGTTCCGCCAGATTGCGCCCGGTGACGATGCCGAGCTTGGCCGAGAGGCCCTGAAACAGCATGGCGATGATGTTGGCAAGCGCCACCACCCAGAGCAGACCGTAGCCGTATTTCGCGCCGGCTTGGATATTGGTGGCGAAATTCCCCGGATCCATGTAGGCGATCGAGGCGATCACGGCGGGTCCGGCGAAAGCCGCGGCAGTTCGTAAACCCCGATGATCGCCGACGAGCACCCGACGCGCCTTGGCGACCGTGCGCTCCGTCAGCGACGTTGCCTGCGCGGCCGGCTGCATCGCGGCCGCCGAAGCCATTACTCGAAAATGTAGCATCAGCTACAACATAGGCGCTGCGCCACCGTGCGTCAACGGCTTCATAGTGTAGATTAAGCTACATTTTGACACGGCGGGAGTATTGTGATCGGAAATAAGGACGCGGAGCCCGCGTTGCCGTTGCGAGCGAAATTGACTTGCGGGTGAAATTCGGTTGCTGACGAAATCTATGGGCAAGCTTCCAGCGGAAGGCACCCAGGCGCGCCGCTTCGGCAAAACGCGATCGGCGCAATCGACCGCGCTGCACGAGGACTATGTCGAGTTGATTGCGGATCTTCTCGAAGGAGAAGGCGAGGCGCGGCCGACCGATATCGCCCGCCGGCTCGGCGTGTCGCACGCCACCGCGATCAAGACCATCGCGCGCCTCAAGCGCGCCGGTCTCGCGACCGCGCGTCCCTATCGCGGGGTGTTTCTGACCGAAAAAGGACGCGCCTTGGCCGACCGGGCGCGGACGCGGCATCGGCTGGTGGTGGACGTGCTCCTCGCCCTCGGCGTCTCGACCGAATCGGCGGAAGCCGACGCCGAGGGTATCGAGCACTACGTTTCCGAGAACACGCTGAAGGCCTTCGCGCAGTTTCTCAAATCGCGCGGGTAAATCGCGCGGGCTCAGACCGCGTGCGTGGTGAGCGCATCGACGATGCCGTCGACGACCTCTTCGACCATGGCTTTGTCGTCGCCCTCGCCCATGATGCGAATGACCGGTTCGGTGCCCGAGGGCCGCACGACCAGCCGGCCGTGACCGTTGAGGCGGTTTTCGGCATCGGCGATGGCGGTGCGAACTTGCGAATTTTCCAGCGGCTTGCCGCTGCGATAGCGCACGTTGCGGACGATTTGCGGCAGCGGCTCGAAGCGGTGACAGACCTCCGACACCGGCTTGTTCTTCTTCTTCACCACCGCCAGCAATTGTAGCGCCGCGACAAAGCCGTCGCCCGTCGTCGTATAGTTCGAAAGAATGATGTGGCCCGACTGTTCGCCGCCGACATTGTAATCGTGCTCGCGCATATATTCGAGCACGTAGCGATCGCCGACGGCGGTGCGAATGAGCGTGAGGCCGAGGGATTGCAAATGCCGCTCGAGCCCGAGATTGGACATCACCGTGCCGACAATGCCGGGCTTGGTGAGGAGCCGATCCTCGGCCCAGTTTTCCGCGATCACCGCCAAAAGCTGATCGCCGTCGATCAAGTGGCCGTGCTCGTCGGCGATCACCACGCGGTCGGCGTCGCCATCGAGCGCGATGCCGATATCGGCGCGCATCTCGCGCACTTTGCGGCACAGCGCATCGGGCGCGGTCGAGCCGCATTGCTGATTGATATTGAAGCCGTCCGGCTCGACCCCGATCGAGACGACATCGGCGCCAAGCTCCCACAAAGCGCCGGGCGCGACCCGGTAGGCCGCGCCATTGGCGCAATCGATGACAACGCGCAAGCCTTCGAGCGAAAGGTTGCGCGGCATGGTTCGCTTGGCGAATTCGATATAACGGTCGTGAACGCCGTCGATGCGTTTGGCACGGCCAAGCTCGGCGCTCTTTGCCAGCCGCTTGGTCATGTCGGCATCCATCAAGGTCTCGATCTTGTGCTCGACCTCGTCGGAAAGCTTATAGCCGTCCGGCCCAAACAGTTTTATTCCGTTATCGTCGTATGGATTGTGCGAGGCGGAAATCATGACGCCGAGATCGGCGCGCATCGAGCGCGTCAGCATCGCTACCGCCGGCGTCGGCATCGGACCGAGCAAGAGCACATCCATGCCGACCGAGGTGAAGCCGGCGACCAGCGCCGTTTCGATCATGTAACCGGACAGCCGCGTGTCCTTGCCGATCACCACCCGATGGCGATGATCGCCGCGGCGGAACACCAGCCCCGCCGCCTGACCCGCTTTGAGCGCCAATTCCGGCGTGATCGCACCGTTGGCGCGGCCGCGAATACCGTCGGTACCGAAATACTTGCGAACCATGATGTGTGGGCCTACCGCATTACTCTCCGGTTTGGCGATAATAACCCGTTCGGCGTTCCCACCGCTGCAAAAATATTGAATAATCTTACTATTCCGTGCGGTGCCAAGTTCGGCTTAAGCGCGCTTGAAATCAACAGGATAGCCGGTCTTCACCCACCCAGTTCGAGCCTTTCCTAGCCTTCTTGCGCCTCGTACTTGTCGCGTGCGCTCGGAGGCGGCTGAACGACCGAGACCGGGTCAGAGGCCGGAAACGTATCCTCCAGCCCGCGCTCGAGCGCCTCATCGAGGTCCGCCCTATGATCGGACGCACGGCCCTTGCCGCGGCGACCTCCGGTGTGGCGTTGTGAGCCCGCCGACTGCGGCTTTCGAGCTTTAATCGACTTGCTCATGCATGTCCCCCTTTCCGGGGCGGCGCTGACGGAGGAATGCGGAGCCGCCGTTTTAAGATAACGGCCGGAAGGCGCCGACGTTCCTGCTGTCAATGCCAAGGGGAAGAACGCGCCGCGCTGTGCTATCAACACTTTGTCGGAAAAGCCGGGACAATTCCCATGAGAACCATGACCTGCATCGAGGATCTGCGGCAGGTGGCGCACCGCAAGGTGCCGCGCGCCTTCATCGATTACGCCGAAGCGGGGTCCTATGCCGAGCAGACGCTGCGCGCCAATCGTGCAGATTTGGAGCGCATCAATCTCCGCCAGCGCATCTTGTGCGATGTCAGCAATCGCAGCACGAAAACCGACATTCTCGGCGAGCCGGCCGCACTGCCGCTGGCGCTGGCGCCGATCGGGCTTTGCGGAATGCAGCACGGCGACGGGGAAATTCTCGCCTGCCGCGCCGCGCATGAAGCGGGAATTCCATTCACGCTTTCGACGATGTCGATCTGCTCGATCGAGGATGTCGCCGCTGCTGTGGAAAAACCATTCTGGTTTCAGCTCTATGTCATGAGGGATCGCGGCTATATTCGCGCTCTGATCGAGCGGGCGGCCGCCGCCAAATGCAGTGCTCTCGTGCTCACGGTGGATCTGCAGGTCATCGGCCAGCGTCATCGCGACATCAAGAACGGCATGACGGTGCCGCCGCAGATCAAAATCAAGAATCTGATCGATATCGCCACCAAGCCGGCTTGGGCGCTGAGCGTGGCCCGCGGCAAGCGCAAGACCTTCGGCAATATCGCCGGCCACTATCCCGGCATGAGCAGCGTCACCGTATTGTCGAAATGGATCGCCGAGCAGTTCGATCCGAGTTTGAGCTGGAAGGATGTCGAGTGGATCAAGAGTCTCTGGCCCGGCAAGCTCATCCTCAAGGGCATTCTCGACATCGAGGACGCGCGCATCGCCGCCAAGACCGGAGCATCCGCCTTGGTCGTCTCCAATCACGGGGGGCGTCAACTCGATGGCGCGCCGTCCTCGATCTCGGCGCTGCCTGCCATCACCGACGCGCTTGGTTCCGAAATCGAAATCATGTTCGACGGCGGCATTCGCTCCGGACAGGACATCGCCCGCGCGCTCGCGCTCGGCGCGCGATCCTGCATGAGCGGGCGGGCTTATATTTACGGACTTGGGGCGGGCGGCCAAGCGGGCGTGGCGCGCGCCATCGAGATCATGCGCAATGAGCTCGATACCACGATGGCGCTGATGGGCGTCAGTAAGGTTGCCGACATCGATCGCCGTGCGATCGTGGGCTGACCGGTTCGCCACACCTGTTACGAAGCCGTCAACCTTTAGAAAAGGTTTAGCGTGCTAGAAGATCTGCGATTCGAGCATCGCGTAGGCCGGTTTAGCCGGCGGATGCCGACGAGGAGCAGTATCATGCGTAAAGCTTTGGTGGGTGCGGTAATTTTTGCCGGGGCGATCGCGGCTTCCGGCGCACGAGCCGACACAGTGGGCGCCGTGACGGGGGCCGGAACGGGTCTCATCGTTGCAGGTCCTCCCGGCGCGGTCGTCGGCGGCGTGATTGGCGCGGTCTGGGGCAAGCCGTTCTGGGGCCCCTCGATCAGCAAAGGCCATTGCTGGACCGACAGCGACTTTCACCGCCATTGCAGGCGATGACGATCCGCCCGCTCTGTTGAGCGGCCGATGAACGGTGGCCAACGAACGCGGGCGCGGAATTGTAGTCGTCGGCCCTGCGGCTTTGCCGATGGTAAGCCCTATTTTGCCGACAGTATTTTATGAAATTCCGCGCCGCCCGCAGCTGCATCGCGCAGTGCGCTAGTCTTCCTTGTAGCCGTAAGCCTGCGCATTGCCGGTGGCGCCGTAATATTTGTACGGCAAAAATTTTCCGGACATCGAAATTCTGACCCGATCGCCTTTGGGGTCGGCCTGACGCTCCATTGCGAGATCGAAGTCTATCGCCGACATGATGCCGTCGCCGAATTCCTCCTCGATCAGCGCTTTCAGCGCCGGACCATTGACCATCACCAGCTCGTAGAAGCGGTAGATCAAGGGATCTGTCGGCGGCATCGGCGAACCGCGGTTCGGCACCTCGTTGAGGAGCGCCTGTTCGGTCTTGCTCAGGCCGAACAATTCGGCCGTTTTCGACGCCTGCGGCTTGGTCAGCTTCATCTGGCCCAGGATGGCCCCGGTGATCAGGACCGGCGACATGCCACCGATCTCGCCGCAGATATATTTCCAGCTCCAGCCTTTTTCGCGCTTGATGCCGAGCAGCTTTTCGGTGAGTTCGGCTCGTGTCATTGGACGACCTCCAGCGTTTGGCGCAGTTCTACCCGCACTTTCTACGTCTTACGGGCAAGTGTCGTGCCAAACCGAAGCGCCTGGAATGGACCGGCGCGGCTATGGCGGCGAGGCGCCACCGCGCCCGACATTGATGCGAGCGACGTCAAAACTGCCGTCCGGCTTCGGCGCCGCCGCCAGCACCGTGAAGGGAGCGCCGGGTTCGATCGCGCTTATATCGGCGACTTCGAAACGCACGATCGGCACGTTCGGGGTGACGATGATCTTTTGCTCGCCGTCCTTATATTTGACGGTGATGAGCGGCCCGTCGACGCCGGTGACGCTCGTGCCGACCGTCCCGTTTGTCATCGTGCTGTTGGGAGCGCCGTCCCACGGCCGAAATCCTTCGCCGGTGCCGCGCATGGACTCGGCGAAGATGTGGACTTCGATTGCCTTCTGCGACCCGTCGGGTTGCGGCATCGCTCCGCTGCCGATGAAATCGCCTTCCTTGATGTCGGCCATCGACGCCTTCACCACCGCGACGACCAGAACCTTGTCGGCGAGGTTGAGTTTGATCTCGTCCCCCTTGGCCGATTTCGCCAACACAGCGTGGCCGTCGACCTTCTCGATGACGCCACGCAAGCGGACGGTTTGCGGCTGCTGTGCGATCGCGATCGTTGCCGCAAACGCGCCGACAATCGCAAGCGCAGCCGCCAGTGCGGTTCTTTTCATCTCACGCTCCGAGAAAAGTCGGATGAACCCACGCCGTCAGCGCCAGACGCCGTAGTCGCCAAAGTTGAGGTTTGGCGCTTCCACGCTGCCGTCGGGAAGCTTTTTCGCCGCGAAGACCGAAATCTTCTGGCCGGCCCTCAGATCGGCGGCGGATTTCTTCGCGGCGGTCGTGATCTCGGTGGCCGGCGTGACCAGCACCTTCTGCTCGCCGTCCTTGTATTTCAGGGTCAGCGTTTGGCCGTCGACGCCCGCAACCTCGTTATCGACGGTGGCGTTTGTCATCGTACTGTTGGCCTGAAAGTCCCACGGCCGGTGACCTTCGGCGAGGCCGCGCTGCGCCTCCGGAAAGATGTACAGAGCAATGGCCTTTTGGCTGCCGTCGGGCTGCGGCAGTCCGGTGACCGCAACGTAGGAGTTCGTCTTGACGTCGGCGAGCGACGCTTTGATGATCTCAGTGACAGGCGCGTTGTCGGCGAGCTTGACCTTTATTTCGGCGCCGTCGCGCGACTTTGCCGTAATCAACGATCCATCCACGCTTTCGATCGTGGCCCGCACCCGCACCACTTGAGGCGCCTGCGCGCGCGCTACGTCTTGCATCGGCGCGGCGAGGAGTAAAGCAAGAGCGACCGCGCCCAATACTTTCGACAGTGTCATCGTTTTCTCCGTTATCTCCCTGCGTGCGATCGGCTTATGACAGCGATCGGCCATTCACGGATAAAACCCCAGCGGCACGGCCTTATTCCTGCGCCAGGGCTCCGGGAACCGACAGGTCCGCCTGCAACAGACGCCGCAATTCCTCGGTGACCTGCGGCTTTCTGCCGAACCACAGCGAGAAGCCGCGCACCGCCTGATAGAGGAGCATGCCGAGGCCGTCGGCCGTGCGCAGGCCGCGCGCGTTTGCGGCGTGCAACAAACTTGTGACAGCCGGCACGTAGACGAGATCTACGACGACGGCGTCGGCGGGCAAGCGTTCGAGGTCGAGGGCGAGGCCGGGCTGTCCCTGCATTCCAAGCGTGGTCGTATTCACCAAAAGCTTCGCGCCGGCGAGCCGCGCATTGCTTTCGTCCCAACGGGCTGTGTGAACGCGGGGGCCAAACCGTTCTTGCAACGCTTGAGCGCGCTGCGCTGACCGATTGGCAACAACGATGCTTTCGATGCCCCGCTGCAGCAGGGCATAGACCACGGCGCGAGCGGCACCGCCGGCGCCCAGCACCAGCGCCGGTCCGCGATTGCGGTCCCAACCCGGCACGCAGGCGTCGAGATTGTCCAGAAAACCCTCGACGTCGGTGTTGGTGGAGCGCAGCTCGCCGTCGAGCCACAACGTATTCGCGGCGCCGACGGCGCGGGCGCGGTCGTCCGGCACCGAGCAGGCGAGCGCCGCTTCTTTGTGCGGCACCGTCACATTGGCGCCGACATAGCCACGCGCGGCGAGCGATTCCACGAAAGGCCGGAATTGCTCCGGCGGAACCGCCTCGCGCCGGTACGCCCCGGGGATGTGGTAGGCCTTGAGCCAGTAATTGTGAATGAGCGGCGAACGCGAATGTTCGATCGGCCAGCCGATGACGCAGGCGGCGCGGACGGCGCTCGTCACGCTTCGTCCACCACGGTGTTGCGCAACACGCCGATCTTGGGACATTCGACCTCGATCGTATCGCCCGGTTTGAGCCAAACCGGCGGATCGGATTTCGTCTTTTTCACCGGCGTCCCGGTGCAGATGATGTCGCCGGCCTTGAGCGTCATGAAGCTCGTCGTATAGGCGATGATATCGGCAAACGAAAAGATCATGCTCGCCGTGGAATCCTGCTGCGTCACCTCGCCGTTCTTGCGCACGACGAGCTCGAGCGGCTTGACCAGGTCCAAGTCGGTCTCGATCCAAGGGCCGATGGCGCCGGTGGCGTCGAAGTTCTTGCCTTGCGTGACGTTGAATTGACCGTGCCGCGTCCAATCGCGGATGGTCCCTTCATTGCATAAAGTCAGTCCGGCGATCATCCCGAGCGCGCGCTCCTTGGGCACATGCTTGCAATCCTGCCGGATCACAAGCGCGATCTCGCCTTCGTAATCGAGCTGCTCGGAAATTTTCGGCCGGATCAGGTTTTGGCCGGATCCGACCAGCGAATTCGGCGCGCGATAGAACATGCTCGGATATTTGGGATTATCGGTGACGTTATAGTCCTGGCCGCGATTGGCATAATTGATGCCGATGCAAAGGATTTTTTCCGGCGCGAGGAGCGGCGGCAAGAGCTCGACCTCGGCAAGCGTTACGTCGGGGCGCACTCCCTCCGACGCGGCTTTAGCTTGATCGAGCGCTTGCGCCCGGAAGACCTCGATGAGGCTATGGAAACGGGGGAGGCGGGGGCGTAAATCCACGATGGCCTCGCCGAACACCGCTCCGAAACTCGGCCGCCCGCGCAGGGCATAGCTTGCAAGACGCATTGTAGTATCCCCCCAATCCTTTCGAGCGATGTGTTAAAAGTCGGCGCCCGGACCGTCAATTCCCTCTCCCCGCATGAAATCGCTTTTTCTCGACTGCAACGACCAGCTCGCACCGGTGTGGCAACGCGTCTTGCGCCCCGGCGATCCGGCGATCGACGTCAATCGAAAGGCCTATGTGCAAGTCGAATTGCCGCTTGTGCTCAAGGGCTATCACATATGTATCGACGATCACTCCTACCTGCCGACTGATTTGGTCGACCGGTGCGACGCGCTCAAACATGTTGTTTTCCTCGGCACCGGGCCGGCGAGCTATATGAGTCTCGCCGATCTCGCGGCGCGCGGGATCAAGGTTCATACGATCAGGAACTATGGCGACACGGCTGTCGCCGAACATGCCATCGCGCTGATGTTCGCAGCCTGCCGCGACATCGCGCGGATGGATCGCGAAGTGCGCGGCGGCACCTGGGTGCCGCACGAGGGTGTGCAGCTTCTCGGCAAGACGCTCGGCGTGATCGGCCTCGGCGGGATCGGCAGCGAGGTTTTGCGCATGGGTCGCGGCCTCGGCATGGAGACGATCGCGTGGAATCGCTCGCCGCGTCCCGGCGCGCCGCTCGTCCCGCTCGACGAATTGCTGGCGCGATCGGACGTCATTTCCATGAATCTGACGCTCGGTGACGAGACCCGCGGTTTTCTTGGCGCCGCGGAGTTCGCCCGGATGAAGCCCGGCGTCGTCTTCGTCAATACGGCGCGCGCGGCGCTGGTCGACGAGACCGCCTTCATCGACGCGCTGCGCAGCGGCCGGATCCGCCATGCCGGGCTCGATGTCTTTCATCACGAGCCGCTTGCGCCCGACAGCCCGCTGGCGAAGATGCCCAATGTCACGCTCACGGCGCACGCGGCGTTCCGCACGCTGGAAGCGTCGATGACGCTGTTGCGCCGCGCCATCGATATCGTGCGCGATATCGTCGCGAACAAAGCATAACCACTTGGCCCGGCGTGGCGCCCGCGCGGGCCGGATGCTATTTGAGTGGCAGGCTCCGTGTTTTCCGGTTCCACCATGGGCGAGCGCTTTTTCGAGATTACCCTGCGCGTCAACGGCGAGGGCGCGCGCGAACGCGTCGAAGCCCGCAAAACGCTGGTGGATTTCCTGCGCGACGATCTCGGGCTGACCGGCAGCCACGTCGGCTGCGAGCAGGGCGTCTGCGGCGCCTGCACGGTGCTGGTCGACGACGAGGTGGTGCGCGGCTGCCTCGTTCTCGCGGTGCAATGCGACGGCGCCGAAGTGAAAACCATCGAAGGAATTTCAGATTCGGGCGTGATTGCCGACTTGCAAGAGGCGTTTCGCCGGCGCAACGCACTGCAATGCGGGTTTTGCACACCCGGCATGCTGATCGGCGCCCAGGAATTTTTATCGCAGCTTTTATCCCGCGGCGCCGTGCCCAGCCGTGATATGATCCGCGAACACATAGCCGGCAATTACTGCCGCTGTACCGGTTACCAGGCGATCGTCGATGCCATCGAGTCCGTCGCCCGAATGCGGGCGCGAAAGGCAGGCTCACCATGAATGAACACGCAAAACCGCTGCCGTTGTCGGAGCGCGCCGACGAGCTGGAAGAGCGCATGATGCATGAGCTCGGCGAGCGGATTGCCGTCAAGTCGACATTGTTCAACATCGCCGACGGCAAAGTGGAGATGGCGAGCGGGCCCGCGCTCAAATCCGCCAATCCCGACAAATATTTTCTGATGGGCGCCGACCCGCGCCTGCCGAAAATGCCGGCGAAGCCGACGCTCATCGACTTCTTCAAGAATCGTTTCGCCTCGCTCAATCATCTGTTGCAAAGCGCCACCCACGCGCTGAAGGGCGGCCACAGCGAAAAGGTCGTGCTCGCCTGCCTCCTGCACGATATCGGCGTTGCAAGCTTCATCCGCGCCGACCACGGCTATTGGGGCGCGCAAATGATCGAGCCCTATGTCGACGAGGAGGTGAGCTGGGCGGTGCGCACACACCAGGCGCTGCGCTTCTTTCCGGATTCGTCGGTCGGCTACGAATATCCGGAAATGTACATCAAATATTTCGGCGCCGATTATAAGCCGGAACCCTATATTGTCGCCGAGTACGAGCGCGCCAAAAATCATAAATATTACATGACTTCGCGCATGATTTGCGTGAACGACGTCTATTCCTTCGATCCAAACGCCAAGGTCGATCTCAACGATTTCATCGACATTATCGGCCGTAATTTCCGCCAGCCGGGGGAAGGCCTGGGCTTCGACAATTCGCCGTCCGCCCATATGTGGCGCACGCTGATGTGGCCGACGCGGTTTTTGTGAGCCGTCATTTCCGGGGCGCGAGTCATCGCTCTCCGCTCGTCCCCGCGGAATTTTTCACCCCGCTCACGAAGGCGGCGGGGGTCCAGCAGATCAAACCAGTTCGTCCTTTTATAGCGAAATTTATCTCCTGGATTCCCGCTTGCGCGGGAATGAGCTGCCTGTAGCATCTGCGCGATGAAAATCGCCGAGGATCAGCCGTCCGGCCTCAGCGCGCTCGACCGGCCGAATTCCTATATCGGCCGCTCGGTGCCGCGGCCGAATCTGGCGCGGCTGACGCAAGGGCGCGGGCGCTATGTCACCGACGTGGTGCTGCCGCGCATGGTTCATGTCGCCTTCGTGCGATCGCCGCACGCGCATGCGCGGATAGTGAGAATCGACGCGGCAGAGGCGCGCCAAGTCCCTGGCGTGGTCGCGGTCGTCGCCGGCGCGGAGCTTGCGAAGGTGATCACGCCATGGGTCGGCGTGCTCACGCATCTGAAGGGCATAAAATCGGCGCCGCAGCACGCAATCGCGGTCGAGCGCGCCTGCTGGCAGGGCGAAGCGGTTTGCGCAGTCGTCGCCAAGAGCCGCGCCGAGGCGGAGGACGCCTGCTCCCTCGTCGCGGTTGACTACGAGGTGCTTGCCGGGGTGACCGATCCGGAAACGGCGCTCGACGCCAAAACGCCGGTCATTCATCCCGAGCTTGGCGACAACCTGACTTTCGAGCGCGTGCTCAATGTCGGCGATGCCGACAATGGCTTCGCCGCGGCCGACGCGGTCGTGGAAACGACGTTCCTGTTCGGCCGCCATACCGGCGTCACCAACGAGCCGCGCGCCATCGTCGCCGATTGGAATGCGGGCGAGCAGCGCCTCACCGTCTATCAAGGCACGCAGGCGCCGCACATGACGCAGAATCTCTTCGCCAAGCATCTTGGCTTGGAAGAGCATCAAGTTCGGGTCTTGACCAAAGACGTCGGCGGCTCGTTCGGCATCAAGGTGCACATCTACGCCGACGAGATGGCGACGGTGGCGCTGGCGAAATTGCTCAAGCGTCCGGTCAAATTCGTCGCCGACCGCCTGGAAAGCTTCGTCACCGACATCCATGCGCGCGATCATCGCGTCAAGGCCAAGATCGGCGTTACGCGCGACGGCGCGATCACCGCTTTCGCGATCGACGACCTGACCGGGATCGGGCCCTATTCCGTTTATCCGCGCACGAGCGGCATCGAAGCGAACCAGGTCGTCAATCTGGTCGGCGGGCCTTACACATGCCCGAACTATCGGGCGCGGGCGCGCGTCGTGTTTCAGAACAAAAACGTAATGTGCCAATACCGCGCCGTCGGCCATCCGATCGCGACCGCGGTGACCGAAGGCCTGGTCGAGCTGGCGGCGGCCAAGATCGGCATGGACGCCGCCGAAATCCGGCGGCGCAATCTTCTTCCCGACGACAAATATCCGGTGACGAGTGCCGCCGGGCTGAAGTTCGAGGGCCTATCCCATCACGCTTCGCTCGACAAGATCTTGCAGTTGATGGATTACGCCGCGCTTCGCGCGGAGCAGGCGCGATTACGCGAACAGGGCGTGCATCGCGGCATCGGGCTCGCGTCCTTTGTCGAAGTCACAAATCCGTCGGCGGCGTTCTATGGCGTCGGCGGTGCGCGCATTTCCTCGCAAGACGGCGCCACGGTACGGCTCGACGCGACCGGCGCGATTTTCTGTCATTCCGGCGTGACCGAGCAGGGCCAGGGCGCGGAGTCCGTTCTGGCGCAATGCGTCGCCACGTCGTTCGGCGTGCCGATCGAGCGCGTGCGCGTCGTCACCGGCGACACCGACAACACGCCCTATGGCGGCGGCACCTGGGC
>Ga0187780_10000282_pt1 | contig 38701 bp, 32 predicted proteins | sample 1015_Q2_SP10_20__FD_132429 | JGI IMG/M metagenome (GOLD analysis project Ga0187780, IMG submission 132429) | Tropical peat soil microbial communities from peatlands in Department of Meta, Colombia - 1015_Q2_SP10_20_MG | ecosystem: Environmental > Terrestrial > Soil > Wetlands > Peat | place...
CACGTCCTTGATGTTGGGCTTGTAGGCCACGCCCAACATTGCTATCTTGGAGCCCCCGACAGTTTTCCCAGCTTCGTTGAGTGCCTCCTCGATGAGCTCGACGGTGTGATCAGGCATCCTGTCGTTAATCTCGCGTGCCATCCGTATGAGATAGGGGATGTTCCCAGCTTTGATGCCTTCAGAAATGAGATAATACGAATTGGCCGTAAGGCAGGGACCGCCTACGCCCAGGCCAGGGTAATGAGGCATGAAATTGTACTTGGAGGCACAGGCGTTTATGACCTCTATGGTGTCTACCCCCAGCTCCTCAAATAACAGGGCAAACTCGTTCGCCAGAGCAATGTTCACGTCTCTGAACAGGTTTTCTGTGAGCTTCGCGGCGTTCGCGGTCTTGGGGTCGCTTACCCTAATCGCCTTGATGCCAAGCGCTGCCTCGTAGAGAGCCATTGTTGCGTCGGTCCATCCGGAACCAACCCCTCCGATTAGGCGGGGGAGGGACTTCATGTTCTGCATGATGTTCCCGGGGTCGGAGCGTTCCGGGCAAGCTACTAACCCGAAGTCCTTACCGATTTTCAGACCGGATTCCTCCTCGAGGATGGGACCCACCATCCCCTCGACTATCCCTGGTCCCACGGTGCTCTCCACGATCACCACGGTCCCCCTTTTGAGGGATTTTCCAAGGGTCCGGGTGGATTTCAGGACGGCCGAGTAGTCCGGAGTCTTTGTCTCATAGACGGGGGTGGGGACGCATATTATCACGAAGTTGGCTTTCGGCAGAGCCTCGGAGGCCTCAGTTGTGGCGACCAGGTTGCCGGTCCTAGCCCCTTCTCTGACGAGATCCGCGAGCCCCGGCTCATCGGACAGGGGGCATCTTCCGGCGTTTGTGTCGTTGACCACATCCTTCTTGATGTCTACCCCAGTGACCATCCCTCCGGCTCTGGCAAAGACTGCCGCCGTCGGCAGACCAATCCTTCCGAGCCCGATAACGACTATCCGGATTTTCCCATGGCGAAGAAGGGACGGGATAGCCCTTGCGGTGAGGTGAGTAGCCAAACCCTACGATCCTCCCCCTTCGGCCTTTCGAGACCTCAAGACCAAGCCTGCAGCCACGGTGCAGAGCAGTGCACAGACACCGAAGGAGATCCTGAACGGGTCGAGCTGGAAATAGGCGAAGCTAATGGGAGAGAAGGGTGCAAACTGGCCAGAATCGATTGCCAGGTGCCCCAAAAAGGCCGACAACACGATTAGGTCCATGTCGAGCGCTTTAATCGTTGTTGCCACTATGGCCAACACGACGACCAGAAAGATCAGCGAGTGAGCAGGCCTGATAGGCTGGGCATATCCGAGATACGCCGGCAGATGGTCAGCGTCCAAGAGCACGGTCATGATGGGGGTCGCAACTACCAGAGGGAGGGCCCTTTTGCCAGCGATGCCCACAAACATGATACCGAGCAGGAGCCCGAATAGTCCCAGCTCAGCGACGTGCCCTGGTATGGTTTCGTCGGGCCTCGTGCCTCCCACCTGGGCCGCCTGAGGGCTGAGAAGCATTCCAAGAAGGGTGAACGCTAGGACCACAAGGGCGTAGATCAGAACAACGCACAAGGCCATCCGCCAAGAGGACGCTCCAGATGTCTTTCCTTCCATTTTCTCAGTCAGCACCTGCCCGTCCGGTCCCTATTTTATGCATGCCCGCTCTTTTCAGACCCGAAACTCGTGAATGGGTGACGTCAGAACCCTCCGTGAGACTGTCTCCATACCAGAGAATCTGCCTCGCCAGACCTTGGGCTTTAGTCAAAAATCTGCTAATAGCGGGCGGACGCCCTTTCAAGCACGTTGAGCCTCGCCGAGATCAAATCGTTTCAAACCATTGAAGCGGGAGAGAGTCAGGAGTTCTGGGACACTTGGAATGGCTTCGTACGACGTTTTGGCACAACCCCATTCTACTTCGGAGGGTTCGTCGAGACCTACATGGACGCTTCGCGCCGCCTGGGCTGGACGCCGCAGATAATTGTCGTGAAGACCCAAGGGAAACTGGCGGGGGTCGCGGCTCTGCAGACGAGAGGCGTCCTCGGCAACAGGACAGCGGCCTCAATCTTCCCTCGGAACTACGGAACCGATTTCGCCATTGATCCCCGGGAAAGGGAGCTTTTCATTCGTAGCACCCTGAGATTCCTCTTCGAGAAACTTAGGTGCCAGTACCTCGATTTGATAATGCCCACGGAATCGCCAAATTTGGAACTGATGAGGCAGTTCTCGAGCTGCATGGGACTCGAATTCACAATTGCCCCTCTTGGAAAGGAGTACGCGGAGCATTCGGTGATTGAAGTGACCGGAACGTGGGACGAGTTCAAGAGCTCGAGAGGAAGGAAATTCGTCCAGCGGTATCGGGAAATCGAACGGCTGCTGAGCAGGTCTGGGAGCTGGGCAACGGAACGGACGCTGCTGGACAGACCCGAAGCCGTGAGAATGGTAGAGACAATCGAAGCTAATAGCTGGAAAGACGCATGGCGTAGGGAAAGAGGGATAGAAAGCGATCCAAACCTACCAGCGTTCTTTGCATATTGGAAGCTGAAGTCCACAGTCGGTGGATACCTCCCTGAGCTTTACATCCTGAAACTCAGCGGCCAACCAATTGCCTACACCATTGTCATGAAGCTCAATGGAGTCGCGTTTCTTTGTAAGACGTCATTTGACAGAAGGTACGGGAGAGCTTCCCCTGGAGAGTACATCCAGAACGTCGCTGTTCAGGACCTGTTCGAATCGCAGGAAGTTGTCAGGATAGACTTCCTCACCGCACTTGACTACCTAAATAGGTGGACGGCGCTCCATTACATCAGGGAAAGAACCATGATCTCCAGAACTGTTCCTCTTCTCTCTGGTGTCGTCAAGACGCTCAAGAAGAGCAGCTTGGTTCGTAACGCATATAACGCGTACTACCACCCGGGAATGGTCTCGCGAGGGTCCCCCCCGCCTCAGGCCGTGAGGGGCCAGGCCAGTAGAGAATACCATGTATCCAAGAGTAAGCACCTATGAGTGGTCAGAAACAAAAGACAGCCACGAGTGGGACAGCTTCGTAGGCCGGAACGGAGGCTCCATATTCCACACCTGGTCTTGGAGGATGGTACTGGAGAGCGCCAACCAGAGGCCATTCTATGTTGCATGCCGCGACTCTAATGGGGAGATCCTTGCGGTCTGTCCGTTCTTCTATCAGCCTCGCAAGGTCTTGAATTATCTGGAATCGCTGCCCGACAGCAACAGCGCAGGTCCAATCATCGGCGATCAGTCAATCAACCTACCGCGACTCTTGAACTCGTTGAGGAAGGCGGTAAGGTTCACCCCTCTCAGTCCGGTTATCGCCATGAGGATAAGGACCCGTCAGAGTCAACTCATTGAAGCCATGGTCGACCTTGGATTTCAGTACACGAAGACACAGGTGTTCGTGGTCGACCTGCAGAAGACAGATCCTCTCCACATCTGGAGCAACGGCTTTCTTAAGCATGACCGCCAAGCCGTAAAGCATTATGAAGGGATGAACGCGACTTTCAACTTCGCTCGCAACGAAGATGACTACGGCGAGTATCTCTCGCTAGAGAATGGAATACATTACACAAAGAGGAATGAATGCACCCAGCTGTTGAACAGGATGCGAACCCACATGGGCAATCAACTCCGGGTTGCTCTGACGTTTCTTGATGGCAAGGTCATTGCTGGGGCCTCCCTACTTTGCTACCCACCAAGCTCAACCTTGTGCCTGAAAATGACACTTTACAATCAGCCCCCCAGGAACATCCACTCCCCCGTCACATACCTGAACTGGAAGATTGTCAACTGGGCAAGAGAGAACGGTTTCAGGTATGTGGAATTTGGATCATTTTCATACGACACGGACAACCGTCTCTACTTCCACTCTTCTAGGTTGAAGGCCAGATTCGAAGTGTCGCCAGCGCCGAGGTACGAATTCATACTGCCCACTTCAGACACTTACTACTCCATTGCGAGGAGACTGAGCCGAGCCAGGTGACCGACAGCAGCTAGTCAGCCTCGTCCTCCCTAGCTTGGGGGCCTCGAGTCCCGAGGTGACAGGACTAACGGAAACGCCTGTGAAGCAGCAACATAGACCGAGTCCGCTCCGTCGCCTTTGCCAAAATCATACTTATACAGTGAACAACGGCGTCGAGATGTGAGCCCCAGGATCGTAATCATGGGCTGGTACGGGAATAGAAATCTGGGTGACGAGATCATTCTAGAGTGCATGCTTATCCAAATCAGGAGCCTCCTCCCGAAGGCAAGATTCGTCGTAATCTCAGAAGACCCGGAGGAGACGAGGAGGAGGCACGGAGTTGAGAGCATCCCCCGCAGCGGGGGGAGAATCCAACGTCTTCGAAGACTGCTAACTGTGACAAATGCTGATCTATTCATCCTGGGCGGGGGCGGACTCCTGAAGCCGTTCGGCTCCATGGAACTTTCGGTGCTTACGTGGTTGGGACCCCTCGGCCTGGCACACGAGGTCGGAGTCCCGACAATGACGTATGCCGTTGGAGTGTCTGACGGCTTCTCCCCTGGGGCTGAGGGTGCAATGAGAGCAGTCCTCGGGAAGACGGATGCCGTGCTCGTTAGGGATGAAGAGTCCTCAAGAATCCTCGGCAGATTAGGAGTGACGGGGGTTAAGGTGACCGCTGACCCTTCCCTGACACTCTCGGAGTCTCTTCCGCACAACCGCAGAACCCATTTGGTCCCTCAAACAACCAGGATCTCCGTGTTCATCAACCAGTGGTTCGTGACCAGGAACGAGATTCAAGACCAGCAGGCATGGGTGGCGTTCGAAAAGGCTCTAGCGGAATGCTTGGACCACCTAATCGAGACCTTCTCAGCGTCAGTCAGGTTCATCCCCATGCAGGTCACCGAGGGGGAGGATGACGACAGGTTGGTGGGCCGCGAAGTGTACGAACTCATGGAGTACAAGGGGTCCGCTGAACTCATCGAGGGTCATGTATCTTCAGCTGAGGCGCTGGATTTCGTCAGCCAAAGCGACTTGGTGTTCGGAATGAGGTTGCACTCCTTGATCTTGGCAGCGGTGACAGGAATCCCAGCGGTAGCGATCGATTATCATTCAAAGGTGAAGAACTTTGCTGCTGCAATTGGAGCGTCAGATTGGGTCGTAGAAGTGTCAGGCTCCGCCGGGGAAGCCATGGAGATTCTAGCAAGCAAGGCACTTTCTGGAGGATACCCCAATGATAGGGTCGCTGCCAAAGTCAAGGAGCTGCAGGGATTGGCCCGAGAAAACGCGCGCGTGGCCGCGACGCTGATCCATGAACGCAAGGGGAGAACACGCCTCCCTTCGAGAATAGGGAAGGGTTTCTTGGCCATCCTGAGGAGGTCCGTGGGGAGGAGAAGCTGGTGACCTACCAGATGGGGAAAGGCACCATAACGGTAGGCAAGATCGAAGTCAGGGAAATGCTCAAATTTGATGCGACAGGTACCATTAATAGAAGCTCAGTCAGCTGAAAGAAGGTCATTTAGGTACAAGTGGAGCGGAGAAACTGGCCAATTCCATCATAAGAATAGAAGAGGTGAAGGCGCAGGGGAACACGCTGACGATTACGCATTCGTACGAGGGCCCCATCGGCCACTACCTGTCCCAGACCCCCTTTCGACTGAAAGCCAGTCACTCTCTCGAGTCGATTCCGCCAGGCATATTGGTCATTCCGCTATTGGGGAGCCTGGTCCCCCTGTCTTGGATCAAAGACTGCCAGATCATCGCAGGGGAGGTTGACGAAGGTTACCTGAAAGCTGTAGAAGAGGTCCGCAGGGCGATGGAGGTGGCATACCCCTCCCTCAAGTTCCTTGGTTCAATAGAGGCGAAGGCTGTCCCCTCGGTCTCGACTTGGGACCCGAACAAGTACTGCCTATTGTACTCAGGAGGAGTGGACTCGACATCATCTTACCTGAGAAACAGAAGCAAAGCGCCGACCGCCCTGCTTATGATCCGAGGCACCCCTGAACTGAGGCTAGCCGACGAGGAGTATTGGCGACGCTCAATGGAGAGGCTTGCCCCTGCCCTTCGGGCAATACAGGCGGATTGGCACATAATAGAGACGAATGCGCTGGACGTGGTCGACTCAGCGGCTTTGAAGGATAAAGTTCACAATGACGAAATTCACAGCTGGTGGGAGAACTTTGCCCATGGGATCTTTCTGACGTCGACCTGTGCCCCTTACACCTACTTCTCACAGACAGGAAGGCTTCTGATCGCGTCCTCCTACAGTCCGACTTCCGCCAAACCGTGGGGCTCGATGCCCGAAAGCGACGAGAGAATCAGGTGGGGGGGCCTTACTGTGACCCACGATTCCTTTGACATTACGAGATTCGATAAGATCCGCGACTATCTCTCCCCATTCATCCTTTCTCAGGGAGGGAGCTTTCCCATTAAACTGTGCCTTGGCAAAGAGGAGAGGCTCAACTGCGGGAAGCTGAATTGTGGCCGCTGCGATAAGTGCATAACGACCGCGCTCATGCTGCTTGAAACGGGGGTCGACCCGGCGCGTTGCGAGTTCGACATGTCAAGATTCTCCCCGGGGAACATCAGGGTCGGCTTGGAAAACGGGTACCTCCACCAGGACTCGGCCCCATACAGCTGGCGGTACATCACTGAAAATGCCCGTCCGCTGAGTCCTGAATTGGAATCTGAATACAAGGGGACGAGCAGTTTCCTTCAGTGGCTATCCTCGTGGGACCGCAAACCAAAGGAGAGCACCCTACGGTCCTATTCGAGGAAGGTGGCCCCCGTGGGGAGCCGGCGGAGGAAGCTCGTAAGGTTTGTCTTGAACAAAGATTAGATTCTGAAGGTCATTGCTCTGCTAGGGAGACACAAGACGATTGGAATTTTCTTCAGGCCTGCTGAAGGGCAGAGCCAGGCCCAAACGTAGAATAACCATAGCGTAGAACGAGGGAGGATTTGAAACTCAAAGCTTCGAACGTCGCCTTTGCTCTGAGGCACCCGAGGGATGCTTCCCTGGTGGTCCTCTACGGTAAGTGGGGCATTCTCCTTGACCGTGTCGCTCATCTGGCTGGGGCCAGCCGCGGAACAACAAGGGATGTCTACAATCGCATCTCGGAAGACAGCCCCATCGAACGCCATGTCGCTAAGGCGCTTCAAGAAGCGGGCGGAGGATACCGGGCCGAGGTACGAATCAGGGACGCATACTGCCTTTACACCCTCTGCCGCCTAGTTCGCCCGAAGACGGTCGTGGAGACGGGCGTGGCGACGGGGGTCTCCTCTGCATTCATCCTCAAGGCGCTGGATGAGAATGCCCTCGGCACACTCTACTCCATCGACCTTCCACGGTATCAGACGGAACCATCATCTCATGGGCCAGACAGCTCGCTGAGTAGCGAACCGGGAGGTCCGACCATCCCTCTGGGGAAGGAACCAGGATTTGTGGTTCCGACCGAACTTCGAAAGAGATGGAAATTGGCCCTGGGTCCGAGTCAAGGACTGCTCCCAAAATTGGTTGACCAGCTGGGGGAAATCGATATCTTCTTTCATGACAGCGCCCACAGCTATGAGACGATGACCTTCGAGTTTGAGACGATATGGCCGAAGATAAGGGGTGGCGGTCTTCTTCTCTCTCATGACGTGGACTTGAACAGTGCGTTCCCCGACTTCGCCGCAAGAGTTCAGAAGGCGCCAGTCTTCCTTCGAGGTGCAGGCAGCGGGGGAATCAGGAAGTAGGCCGATCGCACTCAACATGAATCCGCGGTACAGCGTTTGTATAACACACTTCAACCAGGCCCCGACCATCGAGAAATCCCTTAGAAGCGTTCTGGACCAGATCGATGGGGAGTTTGAGGTCGTGGTGGTCGACCAGATGAGCACTGATGGGTCTTTGGAGACACTGGAAGGATTCGCCAAAGAAGGTGCCATCCGCCTTTATCATCAGGCCGTCAGGAATAGGGGCCTCGGTCGTCAACTCGCCTTCGAAATGTCAAAAGGAGAAACGATCGTAGCCCAAATCGACATGGATGACGTCTATCAGCCCGTACTGAGAGATCTCCTGGCCACCTATGAGACCCACCTACGCGGCAGGGTTCTTCGGGTGGTGAACGACCAAAAAAGGGGGGCGGTCACCATCACCCCTCGATCCTTTCTGAGCGAAATAGGGGGGTGGGTTGACCTGAATTACGTTGAGGACAGGTGGATATGGGGGCGAGCTGCGGAGCAGGGGCTTTATTCATGGGCTCGGTTTCCACTTTACACCAAGATCACTGAATCTCGTGAGAAGCGCGATTTCCTGGACAGGACGGCCAGGGTGTACGGAATCCTAAGGGACAGGATGCGGATAGGTGCGATGGCCCATCCATCTAGATACAACTGGCCGATGGTCCCATTCGCTTACCTTTCGGCCAAGACTGCCAAGCCCATCAGTCGCCCTGTTTTCAAGCGATTCTGGCCCGACGACCCGAAGTATTGCGCCGACATCACGATTCATTCGAACTGAGGTACGACCATGTACTTTTCTTCTGGATCTCTGACAGCCAATGCTATGATTGAGGCTGACTTATTCCCTGTTCGGAGAGCATGAAGTTCGGGTAATAGTTCGGGTTTGTCCAAATCCAGCTCCGTAGAGTGGGGTTGTCCCAAAGTTGAGTCGTGGACTGTCCTGACACTCCAGTGAAAGATCCCTGGTTCTTTCCGTTGAACCCCACGCAGAGTTCCAAGAACTGCCGTTCGGAAGCAGGATTGAAGGCTACCGTCGCGTTTATGATTGTGCTGATCACACATTGGTTGAAGCCCTGACTGGGGTTCGTCGTTGGGTCGCTGTCGGCAGGAGCCACGTCGTCGGGGCCTATGGGGCACGTCAGGCCGTTGGGCGGCGGGACGTTGGGAACGGGGAATGGGAAATTTGCGTAGTAGCCTGTCGCCAGTCCAATAAACTGTGGGTCAGAGAGCTGCAATGTATCGACCTGGCCTCCCTGCATCGGGAAGGGGGTCAGTTTGATTTCATGTCCCCCCTGAGGCAGTGGCCAGAGGTCCTTCTGGTTCAGGTAGTAGGAGATGAATTGCTTCCCGGTAGCAACTACCATGTTGTAGGCCGTCTGAACGTCGGCCATCGTCCCAGTGAAGTATTCCCCTTCTATGCCAATTCCGTAGACGCTCGGATGGGAGGCGAAAGCCTGCAACATGGATTGGAAGCAAGAGAACCCGTAGACGGGAGATGAAGCGTTGAATGCGATGTCGTAAACGAGTCTGATATTGGGGTAGGAGTCGGCAAGGGAAGCAAGGTCGGAAAAGAAATTGACATCGGCCCCCGTCTGCCCGGCTGATGTTGTGCATCCCGCCCCGGCATTCTCGTCGACCACGGGGCCGAACATCATCATGTCTAGGCTCGACGGATACGGGGGTGTGAGGAACATGGCGTCGAAGAAGGTCTGGGAAGGGTGCGTCACAGAACTGCATGGATTGTATCCCCCGGTAAAGAAGCAACTGGTTATGTCCGTATCTTGGAGCCAGAATCCAAGGCTCTTGAGAGAAGAATTGATTTGATCAGTCCTCGTAATCGTCGTTGTGTTCGTAATCGTGACTGTGTGCGTTTTCGTAACGGTTACATTAGAGGTGACTTCCGGGAGAGTGACCAGGGATGTTGCTGTTGTGGTTACCGTCGTGGTGGAAGGGGGGAGCTGTGTGGTGCACGGGCCTCCGCCGCAATAGGTGCTAGAGGGCTCACTCGAGCTGCTGTTGAATACTAAGAATGACGCGGCCAGGGCCCCACCACAAACCAGCCCTGCCGCGAGAATGACCTCTAGGGTCCTAAGCCTGTTCATCTAAGCTGTTCCCTTCTCGCTTTGCATTAAAGGATTGTTCCACCGGCAATTGGCGTAGGACAATCGGTTCGGCCCTCCAGCCCATGCTGCCCCAGGGGGGGCCAATCTCACCAGCCCACATAGGGAACGCGGTAAGGATAGGTACGATTCAGAACCCTAAGGTTGGGGTCGGTAAATACGAGACCAGGCGGTAGTCTGTACCCTAAAGTGAAATGAGGGTTTGTCGGTGCGCCAGAGTACAATGCGGGCATGAATTTCGGATGGCTCCTAATTCGGCTGTTTTCTTCAAACGGGGTTCAACCCGAGCTTTTTTCGCCTCTGGTTCGATGCAGCTCGACCCAAGGGAGGTTCTGGCCGTTAATCTCCATAGGTTCCCGTCTTTCCTTTGTGTCGCATTCCAAAAAGAGTTATCAACAATTAAGGAAGAAGTCCGCTGGAAATTGGTCCTTACCCTAGGGGTGAATTTCGGTCATGACAGCTCTGCTGCCCTGATCGAAGACGGGCACCTCATCGGTGCTGTTGAGGAAGAGCGCTTCGTAGACAAGAAGCACTACAAGGGACCGCCCCTGAATTCCCTCGACTTCCTCTTCGGCATCAGGGACCCATCCGAGATAGACATGGTGGGAATCAACGGATTGCTGAGCTACGCCTTCAAAGGAGAAGATCGAGCGTACCCCACCCGAGAAGAGGCTGAACCGCCCATTCCTCTATCATGGAAGTTGGCGCGTAAGTGGGGAGACAATGACTTGGTCAACGCCATCCTGCATATCGCGGTTCGCTCGTCTGGGAAGACCATGTCGGGTGTGGACAAGATGGAGAATGCTCTCAATCGATGGAAAGGGAATATGGTCCTCGTTGAGCATCACTATTCACATGCCCTGACTGCTTTTCACTTCAAGCCATGGAGAGGCGAGGCTCTCGTTCTCACGCTGGATCTTCAGGGTGACGGGTTGTGCTCATCCGTCAACATTGCGGATGAAACCCAGCTTACGCGAATCGGGAGCACTTGGCAAGAAAACAGCCTAGGCCTGCTCTACACCAGAGTCACGAAGATGCTCGGGCTAAAACCAGAGGAGGACGAGTACAAGGTGATGGGCCTCGCTCCCTACGGGGCCAGCGGGGATGTTGAAAGGCTCCTGTCGGGCTTGATAAAGCTGGATCCAGGGTCGATATCATTTTCCTCGGGACCACTGATGGCGAACGGAGGCAAGGGCATCCATACCCCGTACTTGAATCACCTCCTCTCAGGCAAGCGATTCGACAACATAGCTGCTGGGGTCCAAGGGCTCCTTGAGAAGCTAGCGTTGGAATGGGTTCAGAATTGCGTTTCAAAGACAGGAAAGAGAAAGGTAGCCGTCGCAGGAGGAGTCTTTCTTAATGTCAAGATGAACAAGGTAATACGAGAGTCAGGTTCGGTGGACGAGCTGTTCGTATTTCCGGTCTGTGGCGACGATGGTGGGGCCGTCGGGGCAGCCTTGGAGGCTTACAGGGCCTATTGCCGAAGAAATGGTGGGAAGGTGGAATTTGCGCCCTTGACAGACCTTTACAAGGGGACTGAGTACAGCGAAGATCAGGTCAAGGATGCGCTAGCGCAGGCTGACTTGCTGAAGGGCTCCCAGCGGATGGATGCGATCGAAGGCGAGGTCGCAGAGCTTGTCGCAGGAGGCAAAACCGTTGGTAGATTCACCGGCAGAATGGAGTTTGGCCCAAGAGCGCTTGGGAATCGATCGATTCTCGCAAGGGCCGATGATCACCTAATGATCAAGCGCCTAAATGAGAAAGTGAAGCAGAGGACGTGGTGGATGCCTTTCGCCCCCAGCATGATGGAGAGGAGAATGGAGGATTACCTCGTAAAGCCCGCCGAATCCCCTTACATGGTCATGTCATTCGACACTACGTCCAGACGTAAGGACCTTGAAGCGGCGATTCATCCTTACGACTTCACGGTGCGCCCGCAGACGGTGAAGCCCGAATGGAATCCTTCCTATGACAGGATTCTTTCAGAATACGAGAAGAAAACGGGCTATGGGGGGTTCTTGAACACTTCATTCAACCTTCACGGTCACACTCTGGTCATGTCTCCCGCCCAGGCAGTTTGGACTTTCCAGAATTCAGGCCTTGACGCTTTGGCGATAGGGAACTATCTGATCAGAAAGTAAGCAGTTCTTCCTCCGAAGCCAGGCAGGGGTGCTAGCTTGGAAGCAGGATCCTTCCCCAGACTCGTTCAGATCATCCTGGACTTGTTCCAGCGTTCGTTCTTGAAAACTCTTCAGTTCTAGCGTCGAAGTGTTCCATACCTGTTCTCTAGTCCTGGTCAGAGAACGTGTAGATTCCCTTGTCCTCGTGCTTTCGGATTCTTAGGAGGGCGAAGGTCAGAGCCGTTGCCGACACCGCCCCTATGGTTGCCACCAGTGGGTAACTCAGAAGAAAGCTCACGGTGTAGCTGTGACTCCCCTCCGACTGAGACACAACTTGGTTTGAAACCCCCATGTAACTGACCGTCGCACTGAACAGACCCACGGGGACCCTGAACACAGCCATTCCCTGAGCGTCTGTTATGACCGACAGCGTGGCCCCGTCTAGCGTAGTGACATTCACGAGAGCGCCCTGAAGCGGCAGGTTGTACACGTCAGTGGCCTTGATCGTCTGGGGGTAGACACTCGATTGAACGGTCAACGTGGAGGGCCGTGTTACTCTGAACGAGGAATCGTTGCTCAGAACGACATTCCAGCCCATCCATATCGCTGACGTAATCGTGTAGGAAGCTTCAGGTTCCACCCAGACTGAAAGGTTTGCAGCAAGCGTCTGTGTCCCCGAAGGACCCCTCAGAGTGACTGTTTGAGGCGTGAGCGCCTGATTTCTTGCGTCTGTGAATGCAAGAGTCACAAGATACTGCTTTGAGTAGTCCGCCGTCAGTCGCCCGCTTGCATTCACGGCAATGATAATGGTCCGCGACTCGGAGCCTGATAGCCCTGACCAGCCGGCAAACTGAGTTCGGACAGAAGACTGTCGCATTCCCACTGCCGCCGTGAGGTTGTGGGCGCTCCCGGCTGGCCAATCAAACGTTACGGACTTCGGGTAATACACGTCGTCGACCCAGACGCCGCTCGGAGCACTGGCATTAGTCTGTACGGTCACAAGGGCGGTTGGGGTGCTGGAGCAACTGCCCGTCGCACAGGAATTGGTCGCCGGAACAAGAATGACGGCAAGGGTGTGAGGCCCGTTCATTAGGAAGGACGTCGTCAAGTCAGGTGCCCCCGAAATCAGGTTGGGAGATCCGCCGTCCAGTTCCCAGCCTGCTACGGCGTATCCCTGGAATTCGAGCCCCCCGACGAATGTGACTACAGTTCCAGAATCGTACCAATAATTGTCCCCGGGGATCTGGGGCTGAGTCAAGGAAAGCACAGTGTTCTGGGCTCCATAGTCGAGGGAAAGCGAATACTGCTCGACTGTGTAGAAAGCGACGGTGTGGGGCCCATTCATCAGAACCGAAAGCGAGGAGGTGCCATTTGTGAGCACCGGCGTTCTGGTCCCCCCGTCAAGCGACCAGGAGATCACTCGCATCCCGGAATAACCATTTCTATCACAGACCCCCTCAACTTGTACGATGGCAGTCGAACCTGGTGAGTAGACCCCGGACCCTGTCGATGGACATCCGCCCAAAACTGAAAGCGTGTAGTCCTGGGAGGTTGATGGAGCCGTCGTAGTCACATAGGTAGTCTGCGAACTGGTCTGGCTCGTTGGAGTAGAGGACGTGACGGTCGTCGTTGACCACGTCAAGGTCGTCGATGTGCTGGTGCTCGACGTAGAGGTTGAGGTGGTCCCGGATGTAGTTGTGGTCGTTCCTGAAGTGGAGGCTGACGTGGAAGTGGAGGTAGTAGTGGACGTGGACCCCGGCTGAGAGTAGTCGATTTCCCAATTGGACGAGCCCGTCATCAGATAGAGGGTTCCAGTCGAGTTAGCCGAAATCTGGGCATCAGCGGTCACGTCAACGCCGTTATCGAGGATCCGGGTGAGGGCATAGTCTTGCGGCATGAGAAACTCCCATGAGACATGAGAGGCCGTGAAGGTGACCTCTTGGGCCGTCTTGTCCACACTAAGTGAAGTCACAGAAACATTTGTGCCGAGGATGAAGCCCAAAGATGACTGGACGTAGATGTATGGGTAGGGAACTGAGCCAGAGGTCGTGCGAGTGGTTGTGGTTGTCGTTGCGGTCGAGGTTGATGAAGTTGTGCTCGAGTCAATGGTTGAGGTCGTGGAGGTTGTTGTGTGGGAGGTTGTAGTAGAGGTCGAAGTTGTTGTGTGGGAGGTTGTAGTAGAGGTCGAAGTTGTTGTGTGGGAGGTTGTAGTAGAGGTCGGGGTGGAGGATGTCGTGGAGGTCGTTGTGGTGGAGGAGGGCGGGGGCGAGGCAGATGTCGAGAGCGTGAAGTATGGTGCGTAGTTGGGGTCAGTCCATATCCAATTCCTCAGGGTGGGGTTGTCCCACAGTTGATAGGTGGTCAGGCCCGACACACCGGTAAAAGGTTGGTCTGGCTGACCATGCTGTGCGCTCCCTGAGAAGCCTGGGCACAGCTCCACGAACTGCCTTTCAGAAACGGGTTGGAAGTTGACGGCTGCGCTCAGGATGGTGCTGACGACGCACTGATTGAAGCCCTGGTTCGGGTTGGTCACGGGATTGCTGTCGGCAGGAGCTATGTCGTCGGGGCCTATCGGGCAAGTGATTCCATTGGGCGGTGGGAGGTTTGGGACCGGGAAGGGAAAGTTTGCGTAATATCCCATGGATAGCCCGATAAACTGGGGGTCGGAGAGTCCAAGGTCACTGACTTGTCCCCCTTGCATTGGGAACGGAGTCAGCTTCACTTCGTATCCTCCCTGCGGAAGTGGCCAGAGGTCCTTCTGGTTCAGATAGTAGGTGATGAACTGCTTCCCTGCGGCGGTGACGAGGTTGAAGGCGTTCTGCACATCCGTCTTCGTGCCCGTGAAGTACTCTCCTTCGATGCCTATCCCGTAGACCGAGGGGTACTTTGAGAGCGCGTTGACGTACATCTGGAAGACGCTGAGGCCGTAGGTCGAACTGGTGGCATCGTAGGCCACGTCGAATATGAGACGTATGGAGGGGTAGGCGTCGGCCAGCTGCGCCACCTGGCTCCAATAGGATATAGACGCCTGGGTGTAGGAACTCGGGGAGGTCGGACTCGTCCCTGCACTTTCGTCTATGGTGGGCGCGAATATCATCAGGTCCAGCGAAGACGGGTAGGGAGGGGTCAGGAACATGGCGTTGAAGAAGGTCTGGACGGGATACTTCATAGGGTCACTCTCCTGGAGCCAGAAGCCGAAGTTGTGGCTACCACTCGGACCCTGACTTGCGGAAGCCACTCCATTTGTGGAAACCAATACCGGGGAAGAGATGATGAACGCGCCTGCAATCATAGCAGCTATCAGGACGGGCGAAATCTTCAAACAACACTTGTCGAGTTCCTGGAGTTAAACCATTTGTGGATTGTACGCATGAGTCTAGCATACGTATTGTGATTCAACGATTCTCTCGGTGGTTCAACACTCCCGGGAGGCCCTTCCCGTAGCTGGCCATCTTAGGGCCCTAGGATCGTCGCCAACCGCCCTGAATCCATTAGCGATGGAATATGACCGTGTCTGCTGCACATGAAGGAGATGAAACCTCATAAGGACAGACCTTGGAGAGAGTTTGTGGCCGGGAAGAGCGCCGATGGTGAAGGACGGAGGAGACGTCTAGTATTTGTGTTCAGCAGGACGATGACTTATCCTCCGGTCATCCACAACGTGAAGGTGTTCTACTTATCAAAAGAGTTGAGGAGACGCGGTGTCGATGTTGCTTGGGTTCAGCTGGGCGGGATTGAAAGAAGGTGGGAGGAGGACGGAATACGCTTCGCAGTGCTCAGGTCGCCCAGGAAGGGGCTTTTTCACGAGTACTTCCAGATCCTCCGCTTGGTTGCGTTCTGCTTAGCGTCCAGGATCAATCTAGTATACGAAGACGAGTGGCTCTTCTTCAGAAAGAAACCGACCGTTCGCCTTCTGGGAAACACAATCCTCAGGGCTTTGGGAGTGAAGATTGTTCTCGACCAGAGAGACCCATTTGTCGACTTCGAGGTGGCTGCCGGAGAGCTGACAGAGGAGTCCGCCAAACTGAGGCGCCTCACCCTGGTGAATTCGCTCTTGCTGCGCCAGGCTGACCTCGTTATCCTTCCTTCAAAAGCCTACGCCGCCGTCTACCAATCAGATGGCATTCCCAAACAGAGGGTCCTAGGCATCTTTCGGGGGATCGACCCGGAAATATTCCGACCGAAAACAGAGCCGAGCCCAGAAAGATCCAGACTGGGTCTTGAGGGGAATTTTGTTGTAGGCTGGTTCGGACTGATGCACAAGTACCGGATGATAAGGGAAATAATCATCCCCCTGATCGAGAACCTGCCAAAGGAAATCCCCAATGCCCACTTTCTGATAGGGGGAGAAGGGCCCATGATCTGCGAATTTGAGAAGATTCGTCAGGGTCCCACCGGGAGGTCATTCGACCTGTTGGGAAACATTCCCTACCCGAAGCTTCCTGACTTTATTGCCGCCTGCGATGTCACAATCTGCCCAGTGAGCCCCAAGTTTCGTTTCACGATGAATTCCAACTGGCTGAAGATTGCCGAGTCCATTGCCGTCGGGACGCCAATAGTGGCTTCCAATACGAGGATAAGCACCCTTGACTTCGCAAACGTAGATGGAATAGTCTGGACAGAGTCAGACTACGATAGTTTCCTTAAAGCAATCCGCGTGGTTCAGGAAAACCTAGCGTTCTATCGGGGAGGAGCGCGACAGCAGGCGACACATTTTGAAGCCTTCTCTATCAGGAGCACGATTCCGGCAATTGTGGACAGGTCCCTCGCCCTTACCTAAGCAGATGTTCTGTGCTAGCGTATCATTGACCTGTCGATGTCACTAACAGTGGTCGCACCACAGACCGCCATCGCAGAGTCAAACTCTCTGATCATTTGGGTTAGCACTTTCCTTACCCCTTCCTGTCCGGCGACGCCAAGGCCCAGGAGGTAGGCCTTCCCTATCAGCACGGCATTTGCCCCGAGGGCCAAAGCCTTCACAACGTCTGTCCCAGAATGCACGCCACTGTCGAGAAGAATCGGGAATCCGGGCCCCACTGCCTTCCTTACCTCGACTAGTGCGTCTAGGCTCGCGATCTCCCCGTCGAGGCTCCGACCTCCGTGGTTTGACACTACAATCCCAGCCACGCCGCTTTCGATTGCGAGTTCCGCGTCCCTCGGGTCAAGAACCCCTTTGACGACGATTGGTAGCTTGGTCAGGGCGGTGAGCCGTTTGAGGCTTTCAGGGGCCAATCCAGCCGCCAGTCGGATCTCCTTCCAGAACCTCCAGGCCGCCTCGAACTTCTCTTCTGGTGCCCCTCCGAACTTCCTTCTGAAGACAGGATCACTGAAATAGATCTCGTAGCCGTGCTTGTCGTGCTCGTGCCCCGTTGGGCCGCTGTACTTCGGATAGTCGTCGGGCTTGTCAACTGTGACCACGACCGCCGAGCACCCTGAGGCCTCCGCGCGATGCAGTAGGCTTGACATGATCTCCTCATCCTTGCCAGGGTAAAGCTGGAACCATCTTGCGCCCGAGCCCATCAACTCGCCCATCTTCTCTATGGGGACAGTCGCAAATGAGCTTACGATAAGAGGGATCTTGAGCTCAGCTGCAACTCTCGCGACACCGGCGTCGCCGTCACGATAGATGTAGCCCAACCCCTTGACAGGAGCAAGCAGGATGGGAGCCGCAGCGCTTGTCCCGATGATTGCGGTCGAGCCCGTTCGGGTCCTGACATCTCTAAGCACCCTGGGAACAAGCTTCCACTTCTTGAAGGCCTCGACGTTCGTCCCTACGGTTTCGCCTCGGCCCGCCCCTGCAAAGATGTAACGGAATTTTTCTTCATCCATGGTGGCGCGGGCACGCTCAACCCAGCCCTCGTAGGAGTCTGGTAGCTCCTTACCTACCATACTAACGGGTGCCAACCTCTGACCCATTTAAGCCTGGAAGCCAGAAATCCAAAGGAGCGGAGGCAAGCCTCTGCTTGGAGATTAGACACCAAAAATGAACCAAGAAGAGGGTTAGTCCAATTTGTAAGGCTTCATATGGCTGCACAACCAGGTGCTCCCAAAGGATGACGAGCCAGAACAAGGAGATGCAGAGTCGCCCGGGGATTCCCAGCGAACGACTTGAACGCCCGTTCTGGACACCTTTGACCAACGCGAGCAGGGCAGGTTCAGCGCTCTTCAGGGCGAAGTGGGAGATTGGCTATAGGCTGATCGGGCCAGCCTCATGGACAAGGAGGTTGCGCTCCAAGATCTCCTATGAATTGTGGACCCTGTCCAATGTGGGGGGGAGGGGGGGCTTCTTGCTGTGGAGACTGGGGCTTAGGCGACCATTCGTAGCACGGGTTTCCGGGGAAGAATACCACATCACCAATCAGGTTGAGGGAAGGACGTTCTCAGACATTGTCTGGAGGTCCTTCAAGCCGTCGCCGTTCAGGGAAGAGGTGACCGGCCAAAGAAAGGGCGTATTCCATTTCACTTTTGAAGGAAGGGACATCGCTTTTCCCTACGACGGAGATCGTTACGGCTCCCTGACAGTTCTCCACGAGTTCTTCGTAAAGGAGCCGTACGCTGGTCTGGACGTGAGTGGCATCGATGTAGTCGATGTGGGCGCGAGCATTGGAGACACGCCGGTATACTTCTGTTTGAAAGGAGCTCGAAGGGTAATCGCCTTCGAGCCGTATCCAGACACCTATGCCCAGGCGAAGAGGAACATTTCGGAAAATGGTTTCGACGGAAGGGTGACCCTCCTCAACGAAGGCGCCGGTGCGTCTGGTTGGATGCGCCTCACGCCTGAGAAGAGGAACTTGTGGGCAAATGCCGTGCCCACCAGCAATGGGGTCGACGTACGGTTCAACTCGCTGCACGACATAGTCACGAGGTTCGAGATTGAGAGAGCTGCCCTCAAGTTCCACGGAGAGGGGAGTGAGTATCAGTTCTTGGAAAGCGCATCAAAGGAGGACCTAAGACGCTTCCCCCAGATAGTGCTGAAGTATCACTATGGCGCTCGGAGAATCGTGAAGAAGCTAGAGGAGTCAGGTTTCACCATACTGAGGAAATGGGATTTGCACTTCAGTTACAATTCCCATAGCTCAAGCCCTCGATACCAAGCTGGGATGATTCTAGCAAGGTTGAAGACCGGCCATTAGGGTGGGCAAAGAACACTCTATGTGGAGAGGGTCAACCGAGTTCATGAGGGTCGACCTCGCGCTAAGATTAGGACGATGGCCGAAATAACGAGACTTCCTCAAAGTGGCACGCCTTGCGCCACTCCTTGTCAGTGCAAAAGGTGCGATTTGAGTTCGATGATACCCAGATTCTCATTGGCTCCCCGCTGAACGGATGGCACGCCTAAGCCCCTTCCCAAGATAAGATTCGAAGAATAGGTACTTGAAACTGGTGGAGCTACTAAGCCCGTATCGCAGCATCTTAGTTCTCTGGTTTGACCTTCTGAAGCACTTGGTAAGATTAAGAATCGCAGAGATCCTTTGGTCTGGGGAGAGCGACGAACCAAATGTCCTGTAATAATTCTCGAATATTCGGCCCCTGGCCGAGTTGACAATGACCGGACCAAGGCGGTTTCTGATATTCCCTGGGAAGATTCGGTAACCGTACAGCTTCTCATCGATACATGTGAACGGGTATCTTCTTGAAAGCCGGAGCACCATTTCTAGGTCCTCGTAGTAAGGAAAAATTTCATCAAAGAGCCCCGCTTCCCTAAAGCACACTCTGGGCACCATGATTGTCATCTTTACCCCGAATTTGTCAGCAAGAACATCTGGGAATATCATGCCGCTCTCCCCGTAATTCCACCTGGTCGGGGGCAATATTGTCCCTCGTTCATCAATCCGCCAACAGTCTGAATAAACGACTGTCGGGGTGTTGGCCCTCTGCAGGAGGTTCAGTTGCTTCTCTAGTTTGGTTGGAGCGTAGACATCGTCGGAATCCAAGAATGCGATTATTGGGGCCCGCGAGATGCGTATTCCCGTGTTGCGGGCCGTTGCTGCTCCTCTTCTGGTCTCGTTTCGTATCAGTGTTATCTTTGTTTCCCTCTCAGCGTACCTCCTGGCAATTTCGAAAGAGTCATCGGTCGAAGCGTCGTCAACGACCAAGAGTTCGAAGTTGGCCATTGTTTGTGCAAGGACGCTTTCAATCGACCCGGCCAGGTATTCCCGCTTGTTGTGGTTAGCCATAACGACCGAGACTGTCGGGTCAGAAATGCTGGCACACAACTCGACCTGGACCGCAGGTGGAAGTGAAGAAACACCTGGCATGTGGAACCCTGGGCTCTTGCCGAGTTATTCATGCTTTCCTGATTTTTGACAGGATTTATCTTATTCGCCTTTTTAAGAGATTTGAAGTGCGCCCCGAGAAGATGGGAAGCTCGTTCTACCCTGCCGCAAGAAGGAAGAGGCGTGTTATTGTAGGCACTTTCGTACACAACTACAGATGGGGAGCGCAGATTCGAGGAGATGAAAGAGGGTATGTCGAGAAGGTTAAGAGGTACAAGGCTCACGGATTCGAATTCTACACTGTCGAGAAGAAGCCTTCAATCCAGGTTGCTATGAAGGAGGACCTGTACACGTCCGAGTTTCTTGGGAACTGCGTCATTCCTCCTCCTGACATCGGCCAACTCGCAATTCTTTCACTCCAAGGGCTAAAGGCTGCATTCAAGAGGTACCCGTCCAGGCCTTATGCCATCTACGCTTACAACCAGGATGTAGAGAACCTTTGGCTTGGGTATCTCTTGAAGGTCCTAATCGGGGCTCCTTTGATCGTGGTATATCACCAAATAAGGCCTGCCTCCTTCTCCTCATTCAGGAGTGGCGTTGTCGACAGAGTCCGGAAGGGATTCCACCCCGTCCGGGCCGTCACCAAGAGTCTCTTACCCGCGATGAACAGATACGCGGCTAGGCATGCGGACATTCACATTGCCCTTTCCAAAGCAACCCGAACCGAGGTTGAGAACCTTCTCGGCATAAAAGACTGCAGAGTAATTGGAAACGGACTCGACACCAACAAGTTTCGTGCCCTTAGCCTCCCGAAGACGATAGACGGAGTCTTTCTCGGGCGTCTGGCTCCCCAAAAGGGCATCGATATCTTGCTAGAAGCCTGGAGCGAAGTGGTTAGAGAAGACCCAAGCCTTCGATTGGTTCTGATCGGTGGAGGCGAGTCGAAGGATGTTTCACAATATAGGAGGATGGTAAAAGAGCTCTCGCTCGAGAAGAATGTCGACTTCGCGGGCTTCGTTGGGGATGATGAAGTAGTGAGGCTATTGAATTCGTCGAAGCTGTTCGTTTTCCCTTCGAGACAGGAGGGTTTCGCCCAGGCCGTCTCTCAGGCGATGGGGTGCGGGCTCTGCTGTATACTTTCCGACATTCCTCCGCTTAGGGAGGTCTACGGTAGCGCCGCTGTATTTTCTCCCTTGAATCAGCCCAAGCTGCTGGCGGAAACAATCAGACGCCTGCTCGGGGCCGAAGGGGAAAGAAGGCTATATTCGGAAAGGGCTCGTCAGCTGGCGGAAACGTTCTCGTGGGAGGACGCAGTGAACCAGGAAATCTCTCTCATCAGGACGTCGCGGGTGTTGCCCGAGAGCTCTTTCCAACCAGGCTAGCCGGGTAGGCAGTTTTCAAATGGATCCGAAACAGCAGATATCTTTTCAAGTGGAGGCCAAAGGCTGGGATTCCGTTGGCGACGGTTCCGGAACGCACACTGGTCGTATCTCCTCATTCGGACGACGCTGTGATGTCCGGGTACGGGATACTGTCGAAGAGGCTCCTCCCTGGTGCCTTGGATTTGTTCACTGCGTTTTCCTGGACGAACTACTCCGTCATACTCGAGAATGCCTTCCCGAGCCTAACAACGCTAATCCGCGTCATCCCACGTCCCAATGAACTTCTGCGCTCAGTCTCCAGCTATGCGGGCCGCTTTGGTACGAGCCCAAAGGGGATTCTGAAAAGGCTCCTTGGCCTTGAACAACCGCACCGGATAGCCAGAATCAGGCTCCTTGAAGACCTCGAATTCTCGAAAATGCTCGGCGTCACGTATCACTACGCCAACCTGCCAGATTCCAAGATCCGCAACGGACGTGGAATTTCGGACCCAGGTCGCCCTCTTGGGATGGAGTCAGAAACGCTGTCCGAATTGTATCGGGTCCTAAGGAGGTTGCGATCCAGATTAGGGGCACAGGTGATTGTCGCGCCGTGGCCGTACGGGCCAAAACAGCACATTGACCACCGCCTCCTTCATGAGGCCGCAGTCCGGGTTGCCGAGGATACGGACGTCACTCTGTTCTACCTGGATGACCTCCCGTACAGTAGGCGACCCCTCGTTACCACCCCCGACAGGCGAGGAATCCCCTATTCTCCGGTGTGCGTTAGACTCGACCTGACCGATATGAGAAGGAAATTCGATGCGATGAGGATCTACGGGTCCCAAATGATTTCAGGGTATTTCAAAGCAGTTTGCAAGTCCCCACCAGGAGACTCCTCTCGGCTGTATTCCGAAACCCTGTGGAAGCCATCGTGAGACGGCTCCCTCCACTTCTTCCTTCCTGAATGATTGTGTTCCAGCGTCATTGTCAGAGCTTTCGGGGAGTTCTTTCTTGGATTTCGGTATCAAACCTCTATTCTATTCAATTCCGCGCACATTTGTTGGAAAAACTCGAAGTCATCGCGGGCAGCAGAGCCTCCTGGTCAGAGACTGGAGACGCGTCAGGTTGGGATGAATTCGTGGTTCGGAACAAGGGGTCCATCTTCCATCTATGGTCGTGGAGAAAGGTCCTTGAAGGTGACCACTCAAAGCCCTTCTACCTCGTCTGTCGCGACCACAGTGACAGGATTCTGGCCGTCTGCCCGTTCATCTGTGTGTCTGGCAGGCGTCTGCAGTATCTGGACTCGCTCCCTGAGAGCCAGATGGCCGGCCCCGTCGTCGGCCTGCGGCACTCGAACATGGCGCAGATCATGGCGTCATTGCCAAAATCAATCGGATTCTCACCTTTCAGTCCCATAATCGCGATGAGAATCAGAGTCCATCAGCCGCCAATCGTAGAATCCTTGCGCTCCCTCGAATTCCAGTATGCCCAGAGGTACGGCCTCCTTCTCCTTGACCTCCAGGCAAGAACCCCGGAACACATCTGGAGCAATGGGTTTCAAAAACACGACCGCCAGGCAGTCAAGTATTTTGACCAACGCGGAGCTACGTTTGGATTTGCCGAAAGCAGAAGCGAGCATCTCGAGTATTTGGCTCTCGAAGGAGACAGTCCTGAAAATAAGGCAGCGCATTTGGACCTCCTCTCTAGGATGCGGTTGAACCTAGGTGACCGGTTCAAGGTGTCCCGGGTAAGGCTCGACGGGAGGACGATAATGGGCTCCACGTTGCTATTGGACAGCGTGACGTCCACCCTGCACATCATGAAACACCTGAGTTTCAGATATAGGGAACAGAACGCCCCCATGAAAGCGATGCATTCTCTATCAACATTTGCGTTCTGGAATGTCGTTAAGTGGGCGAAGGAGAACGGATTCAGGTATGTAGACTTTGGATCCTATTCCAGAGACCTAGACTCAGACCCCCGTCACATCTCCTCTAAGTTGCGGGAGAGGTTTGAAACACAATTCGTGCCGAGCTACGACTTCGTCATACCCACCCATGGTACGGCCTTCTCCATTGCGAGGAAGATCCACCGTGTCTTGTGAGGAATCGATGCGCGTTTTCCCTACCGTGGGCTGTACTCTGACTTGTCAGTGGATGCCAGCTCTTGCATCAGGGGAGGCGTCGGGGTTTGACACGTTTGCGCATGGCTTGGCCTACCCCTACTCGCGCGATATCTACGAGTCCTCCAGGACTTTGTTCATCCAACGAAGCCCTCTTGCGTTGCACAACGTGACCTTTGGAATCTCTGAGCTACGTGGTCGTGCGCCAATCTGGAGTCATCTTCAGAAGCATCTAATACATCAGGGTTCTGGGCTTTCGTCCTGACTCAGGAGCGGGGTGGAACCAACATCATCATTCGCAAGGAGGCAGAGACTGTGGCATGCGAAGCGGGCTGAACGCGAAGTCGGTGGAGGCGATCGCCTTCGTAGTCGTCGCGGTGATGGCCGGCGGAGCGGCGGCCTTCCTACTGTTTTCACCGGGTGCTAGCCCCCCTTTGATTGGGGGAGGGCAGATACAACATGTCATGCTGATTGTGCTCGAGGATGGGCGGTACCCTGGGGGGTCAAACCCCCAGTACGGGGAACAGGGCGAGTACACCTTCCAGCAGGATGCACCATATCTCACGGGACTTACTACCAGTTATGCCTTCGCCGGCAACTACCAGTCCATATCATTTCCATCCCTGGGTGGGTACATGGTCCTAACAGGAGGAACTCAATGCTACCCGCCTGACCCTGGAGATGGAGATGTTGGCCATTGTCTCAGTTCCGACCCATACCCCGAAAACGACGCCTCTCCCAACGACACGCGCCTCCCGCTTGGGCTCCAAGTCGAGGACGTTCAGCCTTCGGGGGTCAAGAGCATCGGATACCTCCTCGACCAAAAAGGTCTGATATGGCGGGCCTTTGAAGAGGACATGCCCTACCCGTGCTTCGCGTTCGATTACCACTCGAATACTCCGTCGCCGGGAGCGGAATACTCAGTCAATCACAACCCCTTCGTCTATTATGAGACCGTATATGGGAACGGCTCTTATCCCACGACCGACCCGTACCCGTCCACGGTGAACGGAGATGGAGGAGACTCGTACTGCCAACAGCACGTATTGCCGTTTGCGAGTACCCCTACTTGGAAAGGGGAGACACTGGCCAGTGACCTCGCAAATGGCGGTGTCAACATGCCTAACTTCGCCTTCATCGCCCCGGACGAAGTGCACGACGGAGGCGATTACGGGAACCTCACATCGACAGATGTCTGGGTCAGAACCTTCCTTACGCCTCTACTCAGCGATTCCTCATTCATGGCTCACACGGTGATTTTCATAACGTACGACGATACCGGGAGTCCCTGTTGTGGCGAATTGTACACCATCGCCATCGGACCCCCTTCGATAGTAAGGCACGGATACACCTCTACGATTCCATACGACCACTACTCCCTGCTCGCAACCATAGAAGATATCTTCGGACTAGGCAATCTGGGCCGGAGTGACGCAAACGCGACTCCGATGAGCGACTTGTTCGTCCCCGCTCACGCCCCACAGACTTCCATAGACGGTTACCTCGGCATCGTCGCAGTAGATTCACTCCCCGACCCAATCTACGTCTCCGGTCACCTCCTGCGCTGGACATGGGATCCCTGGAGGGTGACCTCGTGAAGACCTCCGCCACTTCCAGCCTGCGGAGATCCTCGTCGAACTCTTTCCTTCGATGGTGCCTCTGGCGGAAGATGGTTCGATGACTCTGAGTTTGATCCCATCGCTTCCTAGGAGCAGGGATCGGGCCGGTCCCAAGTCGGAGCGTCCCTCCTTGCCTTTCCCCTCGGGTCGAGGCTGGGACAACTCCCGGTTCTGGAGGGAAAGAACTCGACCAGCGTAACGTCTGCCCTTCTGAACTTGGAAGAGGAGTTCTTCCTGAGGATAACGGTTCGCTTCGCTGCGCTTCTTCCCCCCGCAATCGGTTATGCCATTGCAATTCAACGAGCGGATTTTCGGAGCCTGCTGGACAAGCAGTCAAGAATGATGGTCGGGGATGATATGCAGCTTCTCCTTGGGGGTCGGACTAGCCCAGAGCCGCGTAGCTGCGTGGTTCGCGATTTCTTCCGGCACAAGTCTTGCAAGATGCTGGATACCGCTTACATTTCCAAAAATCCTCAGTCTTACTTGAGACTCGTTTCGGTGGCAGGTCGAGAGAACATCGATGGCGCTCTTGCTCGGGGAAGAGGGGCAGTCCTGTGCACCGTCCACCTGAATTTGACCAATTGTCTAGCACTTCTGACGGCTCTGGGGATCCCAGTGACAGCGATTTCACGCTGGTCCTTTAGGATCGAGCGTATCAGTAAGTTCAGGTTCCTTCCTCGGCCGGTAAGTAGGCAGTACGGATTCGCTCGACTTGTTCGGCAGAATATCGAAACTTCAGGAGAAATACGGAACCGCCCACTCCACGTCGCTGTCCAGGCGGCAGAGGTATTGCGGGAGAACGGGGCCGTTCTTGTCGCCCTCGATGCCGGTATAAATGACCCTAACCGCGCTGTCCGGGTTGATTTCTTGGGCGGCAGGGCCACGATAATGCCAGGTGCCGTGGTGATATCCAAACTGGGTGAGGCACCTCTCCTCATGACACTACTTCGACGATCTCGAGATTGGCGGCACCAGCGCCTCGAGATATCACCGCCTATTGACGCAAGTGGGGACACCTCCGAAGTACTTCGTAGATGCTTGAGTTTCTTCGACGCCGCCATTAGACGGGAGCCCTCCCAGTGGGACTTCTGGGGGACAGAAGAGTTGCGAACGGAGCTCAGTCTTATCCCAGAGGTTGAGCCGAGACGCGGACTGTGAACACTGAGTAAAAGGCGGGTAGAGAGGCTGACATCACTTCACCGGCGATTGGGCCATTTGTGGAACCCCTCGGGGTCCCGGATTAGACTGTGTGTCTCTGGGTTCCTCGGAAAGTCCTGACCTCGGTTGTGGAGGTCCTACTTCACTTCACGAATGTGGCCGCGCATTTTTTGTGTTTGTTAGCATCGTCATGGTGAGCGGATTGGCCGTGTGTGCTACATTGGTCAAGCGGATCGTCCAGGTGCGTGAGTTCGAATGACCGAAGTGCCCTAATCCGCTACCCAAGTGAACGAAAGCTTCCGAAGAGCAGAAACCGGGACCTCGCCCCGGGGTAAAGCATAGGATCAGCCTGCGCTGGCTCGCGGAGACGTTCTCGTGGGAGGACACGGTCAGGCACGAGTTGGCAGAGCTAGCCGGACCGAATGCAGCCCATGACTATCATCCGCTGCGGAGGTGAGCTATTCCACCGATCGTTTGAGCGTCATGGGAACTCCCTTCCAAGGAGGGTCATGTAACGCTCACGTTCCCTTTCGGCGTTGGTCCCTTCATACCACCAGTCCCGGGAATCCACGAAGTATTGGGGCTCATTTGAGGTGAACCCTTTGAGGCCGCCTCGGTAGGACCCGTACAAGGGAAAGGTCACCAATGCCGCCAGGGCCGTCAGCCTCTTCTCCATCCCGACGCGTTCATTGGGCTGAAACAGCCTATGCCCCACCCTCAGGTTCTCTCGATACGTAACGTACCGGTACTTCGTCCTCCCCCATCGGGTGTGCCTTTCCGGGTGCCGGTTCTCGTCGCCCTTGGTGAGCAGGAATATGGTCCACCGGTAAAAGTCTCTGGCAGCCGCCCTCTTCTGAAGGTCCCAGTTCTCGCTGTACTGGAGGCTTCGCCACCCGCCGAGGTCAATCACGAGTCGACGCGGGACGACCATTGTCCCCTGCCACTTGCCGCGCAGAAGCTTTCCTTCGCACCGCTTGTGATAGAAGTCAAGGAGTTTGAGGATCTTGGGCTCGAAGATTTCGTCCATGTCCAAGCCAGATATGATGTACTCGCCCCGGGCAGCTTCAACTGCGATCTGCCTCCCCCTCCCCCGAGAGCAGGCCTTTTCGATCAACCTGATGGACCCCTGCTCAGCAAGCTCCTCCAGTACACGTCTCGACCCGTCCGTACTGAGGCTATCTACAAGCACAATTTCGAAGCGGTCGTCGATCTGGGCCAGCAAACTTTCGAGCGACTTCGCGACCGTCCGGCCGCAGTTGTAGTGGGTGATGCATATGCTGTACTTCGGAGCTGATCTCGAAGGGCCGCGGCCATCCACGGTGTCACGGGCCTGAGCCAGGGAGGGGTCACCCGGACCGAGCGAGGGAGTAGACCTTGAGTGTTTCTCTTGCAATCTGTTCCCAGCTGAATCTCTCAAGTATCATGTTTCGGCCGTTCTCTCCCAATTCAGCAGCGACCTCGGGACGGTCGTGGAGTTCAATCACGGCGTCGGCGATTGCCTCTGGGTCGCGAGGGGGGACCAGTAGACCAGTTCTCCCGGTGACAACAAGCTCTGGGATGCCCCCAGTCTTCGCGCCAATCACCGCCTTCTTCATGCTCATCGCTTCAAGGGGGACAATTCCCATCGCTTCTATGACGCTGGGGACGACAACAACGTCGCTAGCACCGTAATAGAGGGGGAGTATGTCCTGAGGGACGAATCCTTTGAACTCGACCACGTCTGCCACTCCAAGCCGCCTGGTATCCTGCTTTAGCTCCATGTCCAACTCTCCCTGTCCGCCTATGACAACTGCCAGGTTCCTGATGCGGTCCCGAAGGAAAGGTACGGCCTGAAGTAGGTAGGCGATTCCTTTGCTCGGAGCGAGCCTTCCCTGGTAAAGGACGACGTACCGCCCGTGGAATCCCAGCGCTCGCTTCGCTTCTGCCGAATTCTTCAGAGGGGAGAAGAATGAGGGATCCACCCCGTTGTAGACGGTGTAGTGTTTCGGAGGGTTCTCGCCGATAACCTGAACCAACCTCCGTCTCACGTACTCCGAGACGGATACGATCGCATCGAACCGCCGAGCGGAGTCCCTCCAAAGAGCTCCCCATCTCTTACCCGCCCGCCAGTACCTGGTGCCAGTGCCATGGGTAGTGAAGACTGTCCCTCCACCGAAGGCCTTTGCAGCGGCCAGACCTGCCATGAGGCCGGGTACGTCGTAATCTCCGTGGACGTGAATGATGTCATACCCCGCTACGAGCTTCCTAAGATATCTAGCAACGGCAAGGGGAGGGACGAGCCGTCTCGGGGAGATCTTGGTCACGGTGTGTCCCTGCGTCTCTAGTTGCTTGGAGAGTTCGTTTATGTGGGTCGCTACGCCTCCCCCTCCCCTGTCGCCGATCATAGCGATTCTCATAGGACACCTACGGTACTACCCATCCCGCGACTCGAACTCGAATTCCGTTGGTAAGTCACTGAAGACGCACCCCTTACCAGCTTCCGTATTCCCTTCATGAAGCCAGATGCGACGGGATAGAGCTTGCTCCCTGAAGGGACGACGAACATATGGTATTGCCTGAATTCTCCCCCAAACCTCTGCTTCAGCTTAAGGGCCTCGGCGGATCGCGCACCTCCGAAGTTGACATACCTGAACCCGTTCTCCTCCGCCCAGGCGCACACCTCGAACCAGATGTGGACCACAGAGGAGTGGATGTTCCGTGATCGCGTGTAACCAATCTTGTCTATGTAGACCGTCTTGCTTGCGTCATCAAGAATGAGGAGCTGACCAGCGATTGGCCCTTTGGTGCCGACTGATAGGGCGACCTGAAGCCTGTCGCCCAGGTGACGGCGCATGAAAGACAAGTACTCCGCGCTCATCGGACGGTACCTCTCGCGAGCCATGGTTGACTCGTGGAGCTTGAGGAACTCTCCGAAGTCACCCTGGTCGGTGCTCAACCGGAAGGAGGTCTCCTGGCTCGCGAAATACTTGACGGACTGTCGGTCGTGCTTTCTGAATATGCCTGTCCATATTTTCATCGTTGGAGTGCTGACGAGGTCAGACAGAAGGTCTCCATGGGTCTCCCAGTTGCGGAACCCCCTTTCCTTTAGAGACTGAATTACGAATGCCTGAGAAGTCATTAGGTCAAGGGACGTTACGGCCGGGAAGCGTAGTCCTTCGAGATAATGTTGAAGTGATCTTATCGCCAGGTGAACGTCCGCATCGGGGCCGAAAATAGAAGGAATTGGGAGTACGCCCCGGACGCTGTGGTCAGAATCCAATCTCTCCGTGTGGACTGGACCGGTGAGTTTTCGGCGGTACTTCCCGGCCCGTGCGATAAACAGGGGGCAACCAGCGACGATTTTTCCATTTCTTCCTCGGCACGCTAAGTACTCTGGGATGTTCCCGAGTTCAACGAGCACAGACCGCCAGGCCCAAGACTGATATGGAGTCCCTCCTGTCTCTCTGATGAACGTGTCCCACTCTGTGGAGTCCTCGCACGGAGCCCATCTCAAGTCGTTCTTTTGGTTCATTCCTTCACTTCGAGGGTTGGAGCTCAGGGACGAAATCCTTCGCGAGGGCTACCGGGGCTTTCAGCGGGAGTTGGAGCACATAGCACTTCGCCTTAGATACGCTCCTCCGCATTATGTCCATTATCCGGGCCTGGTGCTCCGCCGAGCGGCTGAGGAAATCTGATCCCTCGGATGCGTCCGACGAGTGCATGAATTGCCCGTTGCGCCATGGAGCAGCCTCTACTTCCCAGACAAGGTCGACCGTCAGGGACCTTGCGGCGGACTCGTTGTCAACCTCCCATCTCGCGGGCCCAGAGAAAGTCCCGCGTTTTGCCAGGAAGACACTCCCAAGCATGCACCTCTTGGGGATGATGACCTCCTCGAAGAGCTGGGCCATCTGCAGCTGCGGGAGGGAGTCCAGAACCTCTTTCGGATGGTCGGATAGTTCTCCCTTTAGGAGGGAGGAGCCGATTCGTCCGAGCCCCTTTGCAAGGCGACCGCCTAGCTCAGGAAATTGGGCCAGGTGCCCTCCGTGCAGCTTTACGAGCCCTGGATACGGGAGAACGTCGCCCCGCTCGGAAAGGACGACAAGAGTGTCCCCAAGGAACACTCGTTTTTCCCTGACGAATCCAAGCGCCAAGGTACTCTTCCCGATGTTGGCCGTGCCAGCATATAGCGTGGCATCAGCACCTGAGGAGAAGGCGGTCGCGTGGGCCAGGCTCAATCCCTTTGAAGGGAGCCGGTAGTAGAGGAACGGTTCAATGACTGCTTCTGTGATATCCTCGGCCTGCCGGACGACCTGTCTGAGTGATAGGGGGTTCCCAGCCGCTGCTAACAGAGCCCTTCGCAGATGCCGCCTTCCCAGCTCGGCGCGGAGGCTACTGGCCGGGGTCACCGGCCTCCTCAAGTTGGGAACGTAAACACTCACGCGCCCCCCCGCTGCCCGGAGGTCCCCCGTGACGACGTATTCGATATGGGACATTCTAGGCTCGCCTTCGACCCTTCTGTCCAGAACGGTAGTGGTCTCCGAGCTCCGGTCGTAGAGAAACCTGTCACCAACCAGGGTCCCTTCAGGCCGCCAATCCTTGCCGGGATACTCGCCCAAGACCAACGTAAGGTCGGGCTCCTTCGGGGACGACTTGAAATAGCCGAGGGTCCTGTCAAGCAGGTTAGACACCGGGTCGTTCCCAAGGATCCTTATGGTGGCAGCCCCGTGAACATCGTAATTGCGGCCAGTGTTTCCGCTCATCGGGTCCCTCGGGGGTCGGCTAGTGCCGGCCGACTTAGCCCACCTTTATGGGAGGCTCTCAAGTCGGACCGCTGCCGTTGAAATTGTCCTCGACATAAAATTATTGCCGAAATCTTCCGCCTGCTCACGTGCCCACGATTGATACCAGGGATACTTGCCGCGAGCCTCCATCAAGCCTTGCAAAGTGAATGGCACCGAGATGACGCCTTTCAGTTCCTTGGAGTCTTTGTCGGCGATCACGATATCTGAAGCCCCAATGGGCCTACCGACGGCCAATGTCTCCGCTATCTTGATCCATACAGAATGGTTCGAAAACCAAGACCGGTCGTCGAGGGGGCAAAGAAGGACCTCGCTGTTGGAGATGCACTCGATTTAAGGCCTGTCCTCTTCTTTTTCCTTCGCGCGTTTCTCATTAGTGGTTGGTCGTGCGGCTAGAATCTTGCTCCGGGACTCCCTTGGCTTGCCTTCAGGTCTAGATACGCACTGCCGGGGCGCGCTTTTACTTAGCCCTGCAGGAGGCGTAGAACGCTACTCGTGCTTGAATCCCATGTGAAGGCCGCTACGTGGTCCCTCGCGTTGCTCCCTAGTCGCTTTCTTCTGGCCGGGTCTTTCAGGAGACTTGAAATTTCCTTCCTTAGTCCTTCGGTGTCATCGTCGTCTATCAGAGTTCCGGTGATGCCGTCTGAGACCGCTTCCGGAATCCCTCCAGTCCGCGTGCCTATCGAGGGCACCCCGAACACACCCGCCTCGAGGAAGACGGTCCCGAACCCTTCTACATCGTAGGCCGATTGTCTCGACGGCATTACGAAAAGGGAAGCTTCGGAATATTTCGCCCACAGGTCCGAACCGAACAAGGCTCCATGGAATGTAACCACCCCCTCTAGCCCTAGTGTTCTGGTGAGGGCGCGAAGATTGTTCATTTCCGGCCCGTCCCCCACGATGTCCAGACAGGCCGTAGGGAACTCGGCGTGAAGTCCACCGAATGCCTTCAACAGCAAGTCCACCCCCTTCCTGCTCACCAGCCTGCCCACGAAAAGAATGCGCGGATGGGTCGAGTCGCCAGGCGACTCGGTCGCCCCAATGGCGATGTTTTTCTCGACACCGGGATAGATTATGCCTGGGGAACATCTCGGGCGGATCGGAAGTATGCTAGCCGTGTATCTGGAGTTGGTCGCTACTCTGTCGGCCAGAAGGATGGACGTTACCAGAATTAATCTTCCCGCGACTCGCCTTCCGGCGCGCAGGATATCTTGACCATAGAAGAGGACGGCAGACCTTCTCCGTGTGAGGCGGGAGAATCCGAGAATTAAGTTTCCGAGAACGCTCGAACCCCCACTCAGCATGAATACGTAGTCGAGCGATGAATTCCGCATCATCGAGACGAGCGCCAGGATCGAGGATGGCAGACGTGACGTGGAAGACGAAAGCCGCACCAGTCGCGTTCCCATGAATTGGCCCTGGGATTCCTTCTGTCCTTTCGCAAAAGCGGCAACCTCGACGTAAATCCCCTGAGCCAGGAATCTTTTCGTGTACGCGATTGCTCTCCCCTCGATGCCCCCCATTTCTGTCTGGAGGTCGAAGGTCACCATGAGGATCCGCAGTGAAATCACCTAGTGGGAAGACATGGGACGTATGCCTCGATTTTGACCCTCCTCACAACTGTTTCGACAGTTCGCCAACCCCCGAGGCTCATTCTAGCGGGGGTTCCCTTCTTGAAGATCGACAAAGAGGTCGAGTTTCAACGAGTCAAATGCCGGGTCTTGACCCTCTAGCTCCCCTCCGAAGAGCTGCGAGACCCTGGCCGCCAGGTAGGGTAGCTTCTGAGTAATGCTGGTCTTCTCACCGGGGCTGAATATTTTCCTTCGAAGCTTGAGTCTGTACCAATATCGACCGTATCTCTCTCTCAGCTTGTCAACCAGGTTACTTGGCTCCGGGTGGACTGTCACGTTCTTGGCGAACCTGAACGATGTCCAACCGTACTGGTGCCTCACGTTCGCCCGGCTCCAGATATCCCAGTCCTCGTACACGTTCAGGTCGCGCCACCCTCCGAGGGCTGCCACCAGCTGGCGGGGGGCAATGGTGATGTTCTGAACCCAGTCTGAAGTCATGTCCGGAGGAGGCCTGGAATTGAATACGGCAAGCATCTTGCCCTCCGCCTTGTCGTGATACCGGGCAATGATTCGGTTCAAGACCGGAAGGAAGAGGTCGTCCAGATCCATGTTCGCGATGACGTAGTCCCCAGACGCATACACGAAAGCGACCTGACGCCCCACCCCCCTGGAGCATCGCCTTTGAACCACTCTCACGCCATAACCACGCTGGAAATCCTTCAGAATATCATAGGTCCCGTCCGTGCTAAAGTTATCAACCACTATTACCTCAAAGTTGCTGTCAATCTGGCCGAGAAGGCTTCTGATTGATTCCTCGACCGTCGGGGCCTCGTTGAAGCAGGTCATGCAGACGCTGTACTTTGGCAAGGACTTCCACTCCTTATTCTGTGCAACCGGTCCATGAACTTAGGCAGGCGGCAACTCTGAGAAATTGGGATCTGGGACAGGGGCGAGATAGTTCCTCCTCAACATCACCGTCCCTCTGGCCAGGTAGTACACAAGCCTTTGGGAGACTGAAACATGCTCGCCCGGCTTGAACATCCTTCTCCCACTCCTGATGGCGTCTGCGTACTTAGTCCTTCTCATATTGAAACTGCTTCCGAGAGTCCGATAGGCGCCATACCTAACCTTAATGTTGCGATGGGGAGGGTCGTCGTTTGGGTAAGGCACGTAGACGTATCTCCCTCGACCGGCGGCTCTTGCCCACAGATCCCAGTCCTCTCCCCAATTAAGGTCCCTCCACCCGCCGATTTCTTTCAGCAGCACTCTTGGACCTATCGTGATGTTTGACGCTTCATTGGAATTCATCTTCTGTGTCATCATGACGTCCCCTTCACATTTCGAGTGGTACAGGTCGAGCAGCGAGTCGAGTCCCTTGGCGTCGAAGACATCATCACAATCCATGTGTGCTAGAACGTACTCCCCTTTGGTCGCTTCTAGAGCGAACTCCCTCCCCGCTCCCCTCGAACACCTTTGCTCGATAAGCGTGATACGTCCTTCTTGTTCGAACCGGCGGAGGACATCTTGAGAGCCGTCTCTGCTCATGTTGTCCGCGACTGCAACCTCGAGTTTCCTGTATTTCGACAAATCGAGGACACTTTCAACGCTCGCCTTGACCGTCTCGACTTCGTTGGAGCAGAGCATGCAGACTGCGTAGGTTGGTGGCATCTAACTCATCCCCGTGACGTGGCAAGAATAACTCGCAACCGCGCGGGGGGGCGCCGAGCGTCGATCCCTGCCAATCTGCTAACGTTGGAGTGCACGGTATATCTCTTCGAGGCGAGACGCAGTCTTGTCCCAGGTGAACCGTGCGGCGACCTTCTCCCTCGCCGCTGCACCGATCCTACTCAATTGTCCCCGGTTATCGAGTAGTTCGACGATGGATCGTGTCAGTTCTTCTCTCCTTCCCGGGGTCACGAGAACTCCGTCCACCATGTTATCGATTATCTCAGGCATGGCATCAATGCCGAAGGCAACTACAGGTTTCGCACAGGCCATCTCCTCGACGACTGCAAGCCCGAACGGTTCCCTAGTGGACGGGTGGACGCACAAGTCGGCTGCATTGATGAGAGTGACGAGGTCCTCCCGGGAGACTCCTGCAAGAAACCTAACCGAGCCCGATACACCCAGCTCTCTAGCCCTTCCCAATACCATTTCCCTGAACCCCTCCTCGTACGCATTTCCGATGTTGACATAACAACACTTCGGGCACGCCCTAAGGATCCCGGGCATACATTCTACCATGGTCAGTTGACCCTTCCTTCGTTGAACCGCACCCACCGAAAGGATGATCCTGTCGAAACCGTCTAGGCCGAACTTCCTGAGAATTGAAGGCTGGCTGGCCATGGGTCTAAACTCCCCGGGGTCGACCCCATTGTAAGCCACAACCACCTTCTCCCCGGGGACCCCATGGTTTCTGATAAGGTCGTGGCGCGTGCTCTCGCTCACGGCTATCACCCGCTGGCTTAGACCCATCTCGATGTTGCGAATCAACGTCAGCATTATCGGATGAAGAGGTTGGTCGCCGTGTGAGTGGAAGACTGTGGTCCTCCCCAGAGCCCAGGCCGCTACGAGGCTCGGCGCTGCGGCGCTTGAGTGCACGTGAACTAACTCGGGCCTCCCCTCTTTCATAGCCAGGAGGGATGCCCTCAAATTTTCCCTTGAGTAGTGTCTTATTGTCCTAACAGTGAGGTCGCGATTGATACTCGATGTCTCCTCCCTTTCTCCTCGGCAGATGTATTGAACCGTGTCCCCTCGCCTAGAGAGTGCGAGTGCCATTGAGAACGCTGCGACTCCTACTCCTGTGGGCCGCTCCGACGGGAGGGGCTTGTCGGTAAGCATGCAGACACTTGCGCCGGGCAAGGAGACAGACTCGAAGTCCGTAGATGCTTAGGCGTTTCGCGGGGTAAGCACAGGGAGGCGGGCCTTCATGCTTCGAGGAACCATGAACTCTCTGATGAGAAGGTACGAAACGGTGACGGTTCCCGCGAGGAAGATGGCGGTGTGCGCAGCCATGGAAAGAACGGTGAGCTGTGACAAAAGCTCCCAATAGGTGCTCGCCGCAAATGCGGCGATGGTTGTAAGAACGAACGACTTGGCGACGAGGAATCTCGCCCTTGCAAGCAACGAAAACGGAAGGGCTAGCAGACTCGTGCACAGGAGAACCTGAGCCACCTTGGTTACTGGGGAAAGTGCGCCCTGGGAGACCCCCGCGACTCCGACAGGAACCCACCCCGCCACCGTGAGAGAAACTTGATCACCTTGGATTGAAAGGGCAATCATGTTCGAGACTTCGTACACCCAGACCGCCAGGAAGGGCAAGGCGGCAACTATGGCGAGCTCCAACGCCAACCTCTTCGTCCTGGTCACCATGCTAAGGCTATTGCTCCCTGACCAGTAGTTTATGCGAAAACAGCATAATCCAACGTTGGGGTACCGTTAACCTGCTGATTCGACATCGTTCCAGCGAGGGGACCGGCGGTCTGAGGGAATGCAGAGGGCACGCCTACGTGACCTTGCGGAACGTGCAGTAGGCGGGAGCTAGCGGGAATCGAGCTCATCATAGGCAGACTTCGTCCTTTCTGCCACTGCTCGCCAGGTGAATTGACTTTCGGCACGCTCTCTCCCGCGCCTCCCCATCGAGTCTCTCATCCCCTTGTCCCCTAGGAGAATCCGGAGTTTCTCTGCTGTGACATCCGGGTCCCCAAAAGGGACGAGGAAACCAGTCGCCCCATCATCCACCAGCTCAGGAATCGCCCCAGTCTTGGAGGCTACGATCGGCTTCGAGCACGCCATGGCTTCCACCACTACCTTTGAGAATGCTTCATAGTAGGTAGGCAGGACGAATACTTCCGAATGCCTGTAGAATTCGACCAGCTCGGAATGCTTGACGGCGTCAAGCAGAGTCACGCTGTCCGCCACGTCGCTTCGAATTGTCTCTTCCTTCAGTAGCTGTTTGTAATCCGTTCCTCCGAGCCACTTTGGTGTCCCACCAACACAGACAAGGGCGGCGTCTGGGAACTCCTTCTTCACGCTCTTCATGGCGCGGATGAGGTAAAGGATCCCCTTCCTCAGCCCAAAGTGTCCGACAAACAGGACGATTTGCTTCCCTTCCAGACTGGCTATCTGGGCCGGTAGAGGACCCCCGTCAGAAGGACAGAATACATTCGTATCTACCCCGTTGTAGACAATCCTAATCCGTTCAGGGCTGATTCCGTAGAACTGGGTGACGTCGCGCATCACGGCCTTGCTTACGACAAGAAGCCTGTCTGCCGATGACCAGAAGAACTTCTCACGTGACGTGTGAAGATGAGGTTCGCGGACCGATGTGCCAATCCTTACTTCACCATCGTCAACGCTGAGGGGAACGCTGTGGGACCTAGTCGTACCGTGGGAGTGGCAGACGAGGGGGGTTGGAAGACAGTTTCGGGTCAGACTCAGGAATATGCCTGAGGTGGCATGCGGATGGAGTACCCACCCCCTCTCCCCGTGGGTTAGCCTAAGGCTAACGTTGAAGGCGGTGAGATTGAACGGGTCTAGGACCCGGTGCACCTGTACACCGTTCACAGTTTCGGAAGGCAACTGGCCGGGGGACCTTCTAGCGACCACGTGAACCTCATACCCCATTCGCACCTGTTCTTCGGATAGGTTGACGAACACGGGTTGGAGGCCGTAGGTCGCCTCGCCCCGGGTTGGATAGTCCGCCACAAAACGGCAGACCTTCGTTATCAGGACGGAAGAAACCTGCCCTGGAAGTCCGGGCCGTGTGTAAAGGACTGGATAACCCAACCCATCTCCCCGTGGGAACCATTCTGGTTCGGAGAGCTGATCAAAGCAACCCGACCCCTCCCTAAGGGTTCCCTCTGGCTTCTATACCCTTCCAAAGTCGGGGTGTGCCAGGCCTCCCCTGGACAGGGCGAGAAGTGCGATGCCATGTACTGCTCCCACACTCTGAACGATTCTTACGGCGACAATTACCGGCATGAACGCAAGGAGATCTGTTGGTTCGGGACTGAAACGGTGGCTGGATATGGCCAGAATCGAATAAGCAAACCCGCCCAAGACAAGCAAGACTGCGGAATAGAGAAGACCGAGATAGAGTATGGCTACCAGGCAGAGAGCAATGTAGATGATGGGGATCATGCTGACGGAGGCGGTCAGATACTGGCGGCGTTTAGCCTCGAAAACGATTCTCCTCCTCCCCCCCTTGTATTCCTTCACTAGCAGACTCGAGAGTGACTCCGGCTTGCGGTGATACCAATTTATGCCCCCTACGTAACTTATCCTGTGGCCCTTCGCCCTGACTCTGGCGCACAGGTCCTTGTCTTCTGCCTGAGACAGACTCTCATCAAATCCTCCAATTTCCTCAAGACACTCGCGCCTATAGACCCACGCCCAATCAGGCTCCTTACCTTGGAAACTCCCGATCCTCGAGTCTGTGCCGCCGAACGCCTGGTGGAACCTCTGCACTCTGGATTTCCCTTGCACCAATGCCGTCCCCCCCACGCATACCCCGCCGGCGGAAGGGTTCTTCGCCAAGGATTCAATCGCCTCGGTGAGATACCACGGCTCGAAGAGGTCGTCCCCGTCGGCGAACATGATTACAGAGCTTGGGCAATCTCTCCAGCCGATGTTCCTTGCCCTCGAACGCCCCACCCCAGAACACTCCTTCAGCCTCGAGAGTGGGTGTGATTTCATGAACCCCCTCACAACCGCGGCTGTCTGATCGCGGGAAGAAGTATCGAGAACAACCAGTAGTTCTTTGTTTGCGTAATCCTGGCGAGTTAGCGACTCGAGGCAATCTCCGATAGCCCCCCCGTTCCCGTAAGCGATCACCACAACACTCACTCGTGGCAATGATGCGTCGCCTTCCGTCCGGCGGGTGGGGGCGGGCGAGGAATCAGGCGCCTGGTGGCC
>Ga0187780_10000283_pt1 | contig 38680 bp, 30 predicted proteins | sample 1015_Q2_SP10_20__FD_132429 | JGI IMG/M metagenome (GOLD analysis project Ga0187780, IMG submission 132429) | Tropical peat soil microbial communities from peatlands in Department of Meta, Colombia - 1015_Q2_SP10_20_MG | ecosystem: Environmental > Terrestrial > Soil > Wetlands > Peat | place...
CGCTGCCACCGCCGCCGGTGACGGCGGGCAGAGGGGTGCCCACGGGCTGGCCGGTGGCCGGGTTCCACAGCCGCACCGTGCCATCGGAGTCGGCGCTGGCCAGCAGCTTGCCGTCGGGGCTGAACGCCACCCCGTCCACGCTGCCACCGCCGCCGGTGATGGCGGGCAGAGGGGTGCCCACGGGCTGGCCGGTGGCAGGGTTCCACAGCCGGACCGTGCCGTCGCCGTCGGCGCTGGCCAGCAGCTTGCCGTTAGGGCTGAACGCCACCCCGTTCACGCCGTTCTGCGCGCTGGTGGCGAGCAGCATGCCGTCTTGTTCTTGCTCGGCTAGCAGGGTCGCCATGGCCGAGTAGGCCTGATCTGTAGGGGAGACGCTCCAGGCAGCGACGGCGAGTTGCCGCGCGGTCACGGGATCGGTCAGGTCGGTGGTGAGGCTTTCGGCAGCGAATTGGCGGGATAGGGAAATGGCCTGCTGCCGAATTGCGCTATTGCGCTCGCCGATAGCCACGAAACTGACAACAACGGCGAGCGCAGTCAGCAGGGCCATCACCGCTACCGCCCCTTCGGCGAGGTGCATAGCACGCCGATGTAGCCGCAGATGCTCACCCACGAGTTCGTCCAGGCGCATGCCCCGGAGGGGGGCTGCCACGGCAGCAACATCATTGGGCGGGAGTACGGGCCTTCCGCTATCAAGCCGCAGCTTACTTAGATCAACCCAATGTGGCTGGTCAATGAACGCGCCGCGCAACGCGGGTGGTACCGGAGCATCATTGGCCCAGTCCCCTTTCTGCTCATCCCAGGCCAAGCCCGGGCTGGTCCCCACTACAAGCAGCCGACCGGGCGAGCGGTTAGCTATCCACCACTGGACCTCACGATTCACCCACTCAGATTCCGCAGCATCCGCTGAAGCGAGCAGGATGAACCACTGCGATGAGCTCAGCCCGTCCTCGATTGACGGCCACAACCCCGGGTTAGCACTAAGGTCAGCGGTATCAAGAAATATCCTCAGCGCTCGCATTCTGTACCAGGGCTTCGCGAACCGCTCCAGGTTGGTTTGCAGCGCGGGTCCGAACGCGCCGTCATGCTTGTGGCTGTAGGAAATGAAGCCGTCGTAACTAGAGACTGCCGCCATGGCGCCCCCCGAATCACCTATCTTGCCAGCAGATGGCAAGGCTGAGATGTGCACGCAGTATACCGCGATGACCTATCCAGCGTCACCAGATAACATATGAGCAATCGGCAAAGCCTGCCCTCTGACTTCAACGCCCAGCGTAGAAACATCATCCAGCACATCGCAACACTCAGAGAGGTTCTCCAACCTGACAAGTTATGTTCATGAGACCACCCATGCATCAACCCGCGCAACCCTTACCCCGAGCTTGATGAGGCTGCATGTCGTCAAGATCTCCAGCCCGTGACAGCGGGCCTTGACTGTCAGCTCGGGTCGCCGGGACCGTCGGTACCATACCGAATATCGCGATGGATCCATGACTGCCGCCGCTCTTCTCAGGCCAACCCGTCCGGCGCACGCATCGATTGACGATTGCCGTAGCCGTTAGCGAGATGCAGGCCAGCGCATAAGCATACGGGCCGCAACGTCCTCTATTCGCCAGATTCGGGCGTAGGCCGCCCCGTGGGGTATGAGCGTGGCGCCATACGGATCAGCCGCTTTGGCGCGACATCCGGCGGCCACCTTGGCGACCGAGATGCCGGCCGTAGGCGGCTACGCGCGCGGCACATCGTCATGCTTGGTAGTTAGCACTAGGTGATCGCTGGGCGGAACGTGGCACGGGTCGTGGCACGGCGCGCCTGCAGAAGTGCGTGCAATGAGGGTCACCGGAGCCCGAAGCCGTGGCATCTATGCAGGTGGCGCTTGTGGAGCATTCGGGCCAGGCTGCTTTTAACCCATTGGGTTCAGCTGCTCTTGGCCGCCGATCCGGCGGTCAGCTTTGCGAGGTAGGCGGCAGCGCGGCGGTCCACCTCGGGAACCGGGTCGGCGTAGTGCCGCAGGGTAGTCGAGCCACCCCCGCTGTGGCCGAGGCGGGCAGCGGTGTTGCGCAGGTCGAAGCCGCCAGCGAGGAGCTGGCTGGCGGTGTAATGCCGTCCGCCCTTGATGTCGAGCTTCACCCCGGCCGCGGCCGCGGCCTCGGCGACCTTGTGCGTGGCCCAGTCCGGGTTCCACGGCCGGGAGTGGGCCGGGTCGTTGGAGAACAGGTACGCGTCAACTCGGAGCTCGACGTCGACTGCAGTCAGCTCGGCCCGGATCTCGTCCAGGTAGCTCGCGATCAGCGCGCAGGTATCCGGGTCGACGGCGAGCCAGCGGTCCCGGTGAGTCTTGGTGTCCTTGCGGACGCGCTGACCCCACCGACAACGTAATTGAAGGCCAGGTGCACCAGGCCCCGGTCAAGGTCGATGTCACGGATCTGCAGGCCGCACAGCTCGCCGCGGCGCATGCCGGCGACCGCCACCAGCCACACGTACAGCCCCAGGGCAGCGTTGCGCGCGGCCTCGGCGATCACCGCGGCGACATCATCCGGCGAGGTAGCCGGGATGGGCTGGCGGGTAATGGTGGGTGCTTACCTCGTTGAGCTGGGAGCCGGTGAGCGGATTCGAACCGCTGGCCTGCCGTTTACAAGAAGTCCGGCCGCGTGCACCGAACGCGCTAGCTGCACCGATGACGCGGATCATCGCACTGATGGCACTCGCTGCGCTGGGATTATCCGGCGCGCCGTCCCACGAACCGTCCCACGCCCGAAGCCCACACGTCCCATCATCCCGCTACTGTGTGTAACCTCGCTGCTGGTACGGTATCCGTGTCCGCGATCCGGCGGGCCGCAACGCCAGGCCTTCCCGGCACGCTTCCTGGCATCCGACTACTAGCGATAATGTGAGAAGCGGTCTAGCTCAGATAAGGAGGCCCGGTCGTGAGCGTTGCGGATTGTGCTGAGCCGCAGCCCGGCTCCTATGCCGCTGAGCTGGACGAGCAGGCGCGCCGAAAGGGCGTCCGCCCGATCGCATCGTCCGACGAGCTGCGAGCTGATGTCTTCGAATCAGACCAGGAGCTGGAGGAGTTCCTGGCCGACCTGGCCGAGTTCCGGCACGAGCACATGGCCTAGCCGGTGCCGCGGATCGTCCTCGACACGGATGTCGCATCGCTGAGTTACAAGGGCCGGCTGCCTGCGCCGCTGGCCGCCCGGCCGGCCGGGAACGAGATATGCGTAACATTCGTGACCGTCGGCGAGCTGGCCCGCTGGGCGGAGAAGCGTCACTGGGGAACCCGCGCCCGGACTGAGCTCGTGTCCTGGCTCGGCCGCCGCGTGATCGTGGGGAAGCTGGAAGCCGGGGATCGACAGCCGCTGCATCAGCCGACTCGCGGGAGCCTGGTTGCTGCCTTCAACGGTTCCCCGCGACGAGCGCCAGCCCGCTCGTCGGTGTCACCACGGGCAGGAGGGGGAACCAGTTCGCCGGGAGTGGGGTCGCGAGCTGTTAGGCGAGCGCCGCGGGCCGTTGGCCGAGACGGTTGCGGCCGGCGCCGGTGAGTCAGCGATCGGGCCTCCGACCGGACCTCTCCGCCTGATCGCTGCTCTGCCGACCGCGCAGGACGGCCTTACTCACCCGGCAACCCACGCTCCAGGATGAAAAGCTCAATGAGTGCCGTGAACTGCGGCCTTGGCCTCAAGGCCCGGGCTTCTCCGTCAGACTGCCGTACGGGTTTGGCAATTGGCCAGTAGCCAGATCGGCGATATCAAGCAACGGTTGGGTGACAGTGCGCTGTCCAGACTGCTGCTCGTGGCGAGAAACCGATCACGGGTCGCGGTGTGCATCCTCCGGGTGGAAGTGGACCCGGGAAGGCTGATCATCACGATGACTGTCAATCGCGATATCGCTACCAGGACCACCCAACCGCGAACCCGCTTCACCGACACTAACGACGCGATTGCTGCCGTTGCTGAGTTCCTCGAGTCATTCACCCTGGACAAGAAGTCCTGATGTGTATCTTGCGCAGGCCTCGTCGCCTCCGTCATGGTGACATACGGGTGACGTTACGGCCCGTACGGTCGCAGTGAGCAACTTCTCTGCCTGGGGGGAAGAGCCATGGATGCACATCAGGATGACCGGCCAGACCTCTACCACGGCCATTCCGATACCCCAGTCGTACACCTGTTCGCGGGTCCTTACGTAACGGTGGGCGCACGACGTCAGGAGGTACCCGAAGGCAGCAAGCAACTGCTCGCGTTCGTCGCGTTGCGCCGAAGGCAGGTCGATCGTCGCTACGCTGCAGGAACCCTGTGGCCGTTTGGCAATGAGGAACGCGCGGCAGGCAATCTCCGGTCTGCTCTATGGCGGCTTCGCCGGGCAGGTATCAACATCCTGGTCGCGGACAAAGGGTCACTGGGGCTGTGCACACACGTAACCGTGGACCTTCACCTTATGGATCAGTGGGCAACTCGGCTGATCCAGGGAACCGCATTCGGGGGCGACCTTGTCATCTCGCCGTCCGTGGTCGACGCTCTGGATCTGCTGCCAGGATGGTATGACGATTGGGCGCTCATTGAACGCGAGCGCATAAGGCAGCGTCTGCTGCATGCACTGGAGGCGCTCAGCATGCGCTTGGTCAGCCTAGGCCGCTATGGTGAAGCCGTCGACGCCGCCCTTCTTGCGATCAGCGCAGATCCACTCCGGGAGAGCGCGCAGCGGGCACTGATCGAAGCGCATGTTGCGGAGAGGAATCTGGCGGAGGCGCGCCGTAGCTATCTCATCTACCGCGATCTAGTCCGGCGGGAACTTGGTATAGAGCCGTCGAGCGAACTGCTGACCCTTCTCCGTCTCCGTCGGGACAAGCTGACGGTCCCCGTTACCAGACGGCTACCGCGCGCCAGTCGGCAAAGCGGTGAATGGGATGGCAGCCTGTCCTGCGGCATGGTCCGTAACCGAGCAGATTTAACTGCGCGGGACATCCCCCAGCAGGCCCTCAGCAGTACGCGTGAGTGCCGAACCAGGCGAACGGATGACTCAGGTGCAGGCAATACAGACCCTCCACCGGGGATGGCTCGATTCCCTGCCGCCGGCACGCATCGACGAAGGCGCCGTCACTGTGCGCGAAATGCCGCATGTCCTCCCGATAGGGAATGTCCAGCAGCAGCTGCCGGGGGACGATCTGGGTATAGCCCCACGGGTAGTGCTCGGGCGCCGCAGCATCCGCGCGGCCGGCGAGCGCGGTGAAGTCCCTGACTCCGTCGAGTGCCATCGCAAGCAGCGCGTCGGTGTCGGCCCGGCGCAGGTGCCGCCGACCGCCGAAGAGAAGGCGCTGTTGTCCGGCCAGCCCGCGGTCTAGTTCGCTGAGTACGAGCCGGACGGCGGTAGACGGGAAGAGGCAGTCCGCGTCGGTCAGCCAGACCCAGTCGCCGCCGCTGGCCCGGACAGCGTGATTGATCAATACCGACTTGTGGGCCGGTGCGTCAACAAACAGCTCACGGATCCGTACGCCGGGAAAGCTCATGGCCACCGCTGCGAGGTGCTCCGCGGTCCCGTCCGGGCTGGCGGGATTGACCACGATCACCTCGAAGCTTCCGGCCGGCGCGTCCTGTCGGCACCACGCCAGCAGCGCAATCCGCAGTCGCTGCAGGAAACGGTGGCACGTGAGGACCACCGACAGCTGGCAACGAACGGGGAACCGGCGGACTGTGACGTCGGTGAACGCCACCTCCGCTGGTCCCAGCGCCTTGAGGGACGGCACCCCGTCCAGCATGCGCCCGGTACCTGGGGTGCCATCCCACCGGGGCCGGGTCAGCCTTCCGTCGACACGGAAGGTCCAGGTGTCGCTGCCGGCGTGCAATTCCAGCGACAGCCGGCGCGGCCAGGCACCGGCCGGCAGTGGGGCGAGGAAGTCCAGGTAGGGTCCGAAGCTCAGCCCCGCGGACGTGGCCGAGCCAGCGATGGTTGCTTCGATCGCTACCTCGTCGCCCGTTCGCAGGGCGTTCCGCGCCGCTGCCGGCAGCGCGAGGGCACACCAGTCGGCGCCGGAGCCTGCCAGCAGTACCTCGCCCGCCCGCCGCCGCCATGAGCCGTTCCCTTCCAGCACCCGCCAGCGGGCGGCATCCAGCGCCTCACGGCCGTCCAGCTGCCACGCGATCGGTACTGGAGGTGTCGCTGACTCATCGTCCGGGCGCGCTGCCCTTTCCGGTGCATCGCTCATCGCGGTGCCCGGTCGGCGGGTGCGGACACCTGTCCGTTCAGCAGGTCCAGCGCGGACCAGTCGTCATGGTGCCAGTATGCCAGCACGCCGCCCGAGACCAGCTCCTTGTACACGTTGCGCCTCTCTCCGACCGGCACCGGGCGGTCCAGGCGTACCGCGGGACGGGCGGCGGTCGCGCCGCCAGCTCGCCGCCAGCGCACGGAAGTCAGCATCGCCGACTCAAGAGTGATGACAGCTCAGTGACGAAGGTGTGATGTCGCACTGATGCTTCAGTGACAGCTGGAACACGCCCGGGTCGTAGGGTCGGTGCCGCGTCCGTTACCAAGGTGCGGGCGCGAGAGCAGTCCACGCGGGCGAGGAGGGCGGATGCCAGTCACGACGTCATATCCGGGGGTCTACATCGAGGAGCTTCCCAGCCTCGTCCACTCGATCACGCCGGCGCCCACGTCGATCGCCGTGTTCGTCGGCTACACCCACCCGTTCCGCACCAAGCAGTTCATGACGGCGGTCCAGCTGTTCAGCTTCGCCGACTACCAGTCGGACTTCGGCGGCTTCTTCTCCAGCCCGTGGCAGCCCGACTACGTCGGGCATGCCGTCTACCAGTTCTTCCTCAACGGGGGACCGACCTGCTACGTCGTGGGCCTGCCGGCCCAGGAGTACTACGACTACGTCGGGTCGCCGCCGCAGGAACAGCCGGTGGGATCCGTGGCGGCGGCGAGCGTCACGGTCCCCAGCGGCACCGTCGGCGAGAGCATCACCTTCACCGCCCTGCAGCCGGTCGGAGTACCCGCCCCCAGTCCGCAAACCGGGACGATAGGCATCGCGATGCAGGTGGTCTTCTCGAACGTCAAGAGCTCGACCTCGGTGAGCAACGCCAACGACATCGCAGACATCGTCATCTCCTACGGGACGACGGTCGAGACCTATCGCAAGGTCCAGATCACCAGCCTGCTGGCCACGCTCGGCAGCTCGAACCTCGTGACCGCCCAGACGTCGTCCCCGGCGCCGTCAGCGTATCCGCCGATGGGCACCTACCCGCTCGGTTACGGATCGCTGACGCCGCCGTTCGTCGCGCCGGCGGCCGGGTATACGGTCATCAACCCGCTCGACTTCGGACCTGTGTTCGCGGATTCCGCGTCGCTGGACAAGGTGCCCGTCTTCAACCTGCTGGCGACGCCGGGGATCACCGATCCGGGCGTCACGTCTGAGGCCGCCGCCTACTGCGAGCGAAAGCGGGCCTTCTTCATCGTGGACACCCCCTCGCCGCAGAAGACGGGCTGGGACGTCAATACCGTCGTCGGCCATCTGACGCAGTCGACGTCACTGACGCCGGCGCCACCCGTCAGCATCAACGCCGCGGTGTACTACCCGTGGCTGCTGACGACCGACCCGATCACCGGGAACACGACCGACCCGGTAACGGGAAACCCGATCATGGCACCGCCGAGCGGATTCGTGGCAGGAATCTACGGCCAGGAAGACAGCACGCGGGGGGTATGGAAATCTCCGGCCGGCACCGAGACGACCCTCCTCGGCACGACGGGCGTCCCTTCGAGCGGGGTGATGACCGACCCGCAGCAGGGCATCCTGAACGAGAACGCCATCAACGCCCTGAGGCAGTTCCCCGCCATCGGCACGGTCGTGTTCGGCGCGAGGACGACGGCAGGCGCGGACGCCAACACGGCGCAGCAGCAGTGGAAGTACGTGGCGGTGCGGCGGATGGCGCTGTTCATCGAGCAGACCCTCTACGCCAACCTCACCTGGGCGGTCTTCGAAGGGAACGACACCCCGCTGTGGAGCGCCCTCACCCAGGAGGTCACGGCCTTCATGCTCAGCCTGTTCCGTCAGGGCGCCTTCGCTGGAAGCACACCGAGCCAGGCCTTCGTCGTGCAGTGCGACTCGACGACCACCACTCCGACCGACGTGGCGAACGGCATCGTCAACATCCTGGTCGGCTTCGCCCCGCTCCTGCCGGCGGAGTTCGTCGTCGTCAAGATCGCCCAGCTCGCTGGGCAGGCACAAAGCTGAGGGGTAACGATGGGCAAGATTTTTCCGGCGAACCTCAATCGCTACGATCCGTATAAGAATTACCGGTTCCTGGTTTACTTCGGCACGAGCACGACTCCCGTGGCCGCGGTGAGCAAGTGCACAGCGCTCAAGCGCTCGTCCCAGGTGATCGAGTACAAGGAGGCCGGGGACGCCATCACCCTGAAGGGGCTCGGACGGACCATTTACGACCCGATCACTCTCGAGCGGGGGGTAACCCAGGATCCGGACTTCGCCACCTGGGCCAACTACGCCCAGGTCCTCGACCACGGGGCCCCCGGGACCTCGCTCGCCAACCTGCGCCGTGAGGTCGCCGTCGTCCTGCTGAACGAGCAGGCTCAGCCGGTCCTCCGGTACCTGGTTCACCGCTGCTGGGTGTCGGAGTACCAGGCTCTCCCAGACCTCGACGCGAGCGCGAACGCGATCGCGATCGAACACATCAAGATGGAGAACGAGGGCTGGGAGCGGGACCTCACGCTCGCCGAACCGGTGGAGACGTGATCGTGCTCCCCGTCAGCGGCGTCGTGCTGAGCGTGCGCGAGCCGACGGGTGAGGACGAGCTCTTCCTCGTCGAGACCACGCTGGCGCCACTGCCGGCGTTCCTCGAGCTGGCGCGCCGCGTCGGACGCACGGCCGCGGGAGACCCGCTCGACTGGACCAGCCTGTCCGCATCCGACATCGGTGCCGGGGCGCTCGTGATCCGGCGGTCGTGGCTGGGTGACGCGATCCGCACCGATACCACCTGCCCGGACCCGGGCTGCCGGGAACGGATCGACGTGAGCTTCGGGATCGAGGCCTATATCGAGCATCATCGTCCGCGACGACCGCGCGGCGTCACCAAGGGGCCCGGCGAGGGCTGGTTCGAGCTGGCCGGGGCGCCCGTCCGCTTCGCCATCCCGACGGTCGCCGATCTCCTCGAGGCGGCCTCCGCCAGCGCACCGGCCGACACGCTCTCCGCCCGCTGCGTCGACGCGGCCCAGGTATCGCCCGCGCTCGCCCGGCGCCTGGACCGCGCGCTCGCCGCGCTCGCGCCGAGCCTCGACGATGTCCTCGGCGGGAGCTGTCCCGCGTGCGGCCACGAGGTAACCATGCGGTTCGACCCGCTCGCGTACACGCTGACCGAGCTACAGGCCGCCTTCTCGGGCATCTACCTGGAGACCCACGCGCTCGCCGCGGCATACGGATGGCCCGAGCGGGAGATCCTGGCGCTGCCTCGCACCCGTCGCCGGCGTTACGCGTCGATCGTCGTCGACGAGCGGTCGCTGCTATGAGGGCCCGGATTCCCTATCTGGCCCGGCTGACCGGACGCGACACGGCCGCGGCGGCGTTGCGGCCGCCACGGCGTTCGTTCGCAGGTGAGGGGTTCACGCCGGCGCGCGCGCCGGGCGGCGACTCCGGCGGGCCGACCACCGGGAAGGCCGCCGCGCGGGTGGCCGCGGGCGGCTCGCGGCCACCCGCGGCCGTCGCCGGCGAGGAGCCGACGGCGCGGGGGAGCACGTCGCCACCTGGTGCCGGCCTGAGCCGGGATCGGGCTGGCGACGATCTTCCGGACGGACCCGGCTCGGCCGCGGGAGCCAACTTGGCGGTTGGCGGCGCCGATCATGGCGGGAGCGGCGCTGGCGCGGGCGACGCGGTGGCGCCCGCGGTCCTGGCGACGCCCGCGGGCTCGCTGTCCCCTGCGGGCCCGGCGGCACGCGCCGGCCTCGCGGCACCGACAGGCCCGCTGATCGGGCCGGCCGAGCTTCCGCCGCCGCTCGTTCCCGCCGTCGGGGTCCCCCCGATGGCGGAGGTGGGCGTCGTGGCGGCGCCCGCCGTATCGGATCCGGCCGCGGCGGACCTACGCGACCCCTCGCCGGCCGCGCCGCTCCCGCCGCTGGGTCCGCCCGAAAGGGCTCCCCGGATGCCGGCCGTGGGCGGCGTGGCGGTGCCCGCGGGCCCCGATCCGGCTGACCAGGCGGTCGCTCTCCGGCGACCGTCCGGTTCGCGTGCCGGGTTCCCCACGGTCGCGGGCACTTTCGCCGCGACGCCCACTGCAGATCCCGCCGCACGTCCGGCCGGGCCAGCAGGGCCGGGCACGCCCGAGGGGCCGACGGACACCGCGGTGAAGAGACCGCCGGTATTCCCGGCATCCACCTCTCAGTGGGGGACGCCGGCTGAGCTTCCCCAGACTGGCCTGCGTGCGAGCCCATCCGGGAACGAGACGCGCATCGCATCGGCGTCCCGCATCCTGGATGCCGCCGACGCCCCGAGGCGACCGGGAGGGACCGCGGCGGTCCACGATCTCCTGCCTTCGCCTGGCATCATGCCTGGGCCAGTCGAACTGTCCGGCCTCCGGCCGGGCGGGACCCGTCCAGCCGGAGGCATAGGGCGGCCCCAGGTGTCGATCGGCACGATCGAGGTCACGGTGGTCCCGCCGACCCGGCCTGAATCCGCCACCGGGGTCCAGCCTCCGGCCCCGACGGCACGCAGCCGGTTCTCTGACGGCGTCAGGCTGGCCGCGGACGCGGGCTCCGACCGGATACAGAGCGGGCTGCGCCGCTGGTACGGGACCGCACAAGGATGACGGCGGTCCAAGCGATGAACCTGATGACTCTGGACCTTTCCGCCATTACCGATTCCTTGATCGGTCTGGTGAAGAGTCAGTGGACGGTGGCTCCGATCTGGACCGAGGTCGGCGGCAGCCCGCCGGGGCCGACGTTCACGCCGACCTTCACCGGGCTGGCGCCGGACGCCGTACGCCAGCAGCCCGGTCCGCAGCTGAGCATGTACCTGTACCACGTCGAGCCGGACAACGCCCGTGAGACCTTGTTCTGGCAGCCGCAGATGGTCGAGGCCGCAGCCGGCCAGCCCACCCGGTTCCTCCCGCTGGCACTCGATCTGTTTTATCTCCTCTTCGCGTACTCGGAGTCGAACTACAGCGAGGAGCAGGAGGCGATGAGCGTCGCCGTGCGCGTCTTCCACGCCAACCCGATCATACGAAGCGGCCCCGGGACGGCCGTCCCCTGGGAACTCACCCTCACCATGGAGCACCGGTCGTACGACGAGCTGAGCCGCCTGTGGCAGGCGACGACCGCGCCGCTGCGGATGTCGCTGGTGTACCGCGCGGCCGTGGTGTTCCTCGACTCGGATCCGGCGCCGACGCCGGCGCCGAAACCCGCGTCGCTCTCCCTGACGGCGGCCTCGCTGACCGCCGGCTCCCTCCCGCTGTCGCTTCCGGCGCCGGGCACGGACGGCCAGCCGGTCCTTTTCGGCACGTTTCGGCAGGGCTCTTACCGGGGACCGGCGGGCGCCACGGTCCCGTTCTCGCAGTCCCCGGCGACCGTGGCGCCCGGTCAGACCCTGTGGCTCGTGGGCTCCGACCTTGGTGCCAGCCGCGTTTCGGGCAGCGTCTACCTGTTGCCGCCGACCGGGGGCGCCGAGGTGGACGTGACGGCGTGGGCGGTCGCCGCGGACTCGAGCGCGGCCAAGTTCGTGCTGACGCTCCCAGCTGCCATCGGGCCGGCGCCGGCCGGCGCCCCCGGCCCGGGCGTCTACCAGTTCCGCGTCGGCAGTGGCGCACCCGGCTCGCCCGGCGCCACGCGAAGCGGCTCGATCCCGGTCAGCGTCGCTGCGCTCGTAAGCCCTCAGGGAGGCCCGGTGCTGGCGGGGCCGGCCCCGTTCACGGTCAGCGGGACGGGCTTCGTGCCAGGCATGACCGAGGTGTCCGTGGGCACGTTCGGGCTCACGGAGACCGCCGCCGTCCCAGGACCCGGTGAGGTCAGGATCGCGTCCTCCGGTACCTCGTTCTCCTTCTCGCCTCCGGCGGGCCCGGCAGGGACTGTCCTGCCGGTGCGGGTGCGCGTGAACGGAATCGAGTCGGACCCGGCGCTATGGGTGACGCTGTGAACGCGGCGTCGGCGCGGCTGGAGGGGCAGACCCGGGCCGGGGCGCCAGTAATCGGCCTGGCCGGCACCCGAGGCGATCCGGGCCAGGCAGGCAGCCCCGCCGGCGACGCGGCCGAGCCGCGGTGGCTCGCCGAGATCCGCCTGCGGGCCTTCCGTCGGGTGCTCTGGCTGCGGCAGCTGTGGTCGGCGCGCCACTACCAGGACGAGCGGTTCCTGGCGATCAGCCACAGCGAAGTCGACCGGGCCCTCACGTCGCGGACCGAGACAGCTGATGCGGAACGGGCCTTCTACCGCTCGGACGAGCGCGCGGCCACGGTCGCCGGGCAGGTCGCCGTCCTGGTCTGCCGCCCGGAGGACGCCCGCCTGGAGCATCTCGTGGCCGTGCTCGGCCTCTCGCCCGCCGACGCCGCGCTGTTCACGCTGACGCTGGCGGCGGCGGTGGACCCGGCTCTCGCCCGGGTGTTCGGGTACCTGCTCGACGCCACCGAGGCCGCCGATCCGACGCCGTCGCTGGCGGCGACGATATTCGAGCTAGCCGGGGCGCCAGCTCCCGGCCCGGACTCGGCGCTCGTGCGATGGCTGCTCGCCGAGCCGGTCACGACCGGGCGCGAGGCCTTCGCGTGGTCGACCGGCTGGCGGGCGGACCCCCTGCTGCTCTCGGCGCTCGCGGGGTGCTGCCTGGCCAGCGGGCCGGGCCGCGCAGCCGGACCCGCCAGGCTTGCGCCGACCGACTGGCCGGACGGCACGAGCGACTGGTCGGCCGGCACGAACGGTCGCCACGTGGAGCCGCCGCCCGGCCCGGCACTGCATCCGGAGGCGCTCGAGGACATCGTCGAGTTCGTGCGCACGCTCGGCGCGGACGGCGAAGCGGGGGCGCCCATCGAGATCGAGCTCGTCGGCGCGCCCGGGTCGGGACGCACGGCACTCGCCGGGCAGGCGGCCTCGCGCCTGGGCGCCAGGCTCGTCGCCGTGGACGCGGCAGCGCTCGCAAACCGTGCCGACCCGCGTTCCGCTGCCACCCGCGAGGCCCGTCGCGCGCGCCTGGACGGCTCGGTGCTCGAGTGGGAGCACGCCGAGGCCCTGACGGCTGAGCTATGGGAAGCCGTACCTCAGGCGCCGCTGACGTTCCTGTCGGTGGAACGGCCAGCGGCCCACGCCGGCGCCTCGTACGGCTCGATCCGGCGCTCGATCCGCTGTAAGCCGATCGGCCGGCGCGAGCGGGTGCAATTGTGGTCGTCGCTCGCGAACACGCCGGCTCCCCCGGCGGTCGCCGAGTGGGCGCTGCGGCCCGCCGAGATCAGCGTCGCCGCCCGCGTCGCGCAGGCCGGCGACCACGAGGTCGGCGAGGTATGCCGACGGCTCATCATGGCCGGCACGCCGGAGCTGCTGAGCCCGCTGCCGCTGCCGTTCGGGTGGGCCGATCTCGTGCTCTCCCCGGTCACCGCCGCCCACCTGCGCGAGCTCGAGGTACAGGCGCGGCACCGCGGTCAGGTGCTCGACGACTGGCGGTTTTCCCGGCTCGCCTCGCTCGGCCGCGGCACCACGGCCCTGTTCGCCGGCCCGAGCGGCACGGGCAAGACGATGGCGGCCCAAGTCCTGGCCCGTTCACTCGGGCTGGACCTGTACCGCGTCGACCTCGCCGGGGTGATGAGCAAATACATCGGGGAGACCGAAAAGCACCTGCGCGAGGTGTTCGAGGCGTGCCAGCGGGCACCGGTGCTGCTCCTGTTCGATGAGGCAGACGCGCTGTTCGGCAAGCGGACCCAGGTGAGCGACGCGCACGACAGGTACGCGAATATTGAGATCGACTACGTGCTCCAGCAGATGGAGCAGTTCGACGGCCTCGCCATCCTCGCCACCAACCGCAAGGGGGACCTCGACACCGCGTTCGTGCGCCGGGTCCGCTTCATCATCGACTTCGCGCCGCCGAGCCCGAGCGAGCGCGAGCAGTTGTGGCGGCTGGCCCTTGAGGACGCGAGCGACACCGATGGCCGGCCCCTCGTAGCCGAGCTTGACTGGGAAAGCCTCGCGCATCACCTTGACCTGACCGGCGCGGACATCAAGTCGGCCGCCCTGGCCGCGGCGTTCCTCGCCCGCAGCGACGGCGGGCTGATCTGCCAGCGTCACGTGCTCGCGGCCGCCAGACGCGAGCTGGAGAAGCGCGGTGTGGTCGTCCGCCCGGGCCAGATGGAGGCGCCCCCATGAGGCACCCGGTCAGTGACGTCCGCGTCGACCGGCTGGCCCTTCGCGTGGCCGGCCTCGATGAGGACGCCGCGCGCGCGCTGGCCCGGCTCGTGGCCGAAGGCCTCGTGCCCGGCGTGCTCCGGCCCGCCGGGACCGCCGGCCTCGACTCCCTGCAGGTCGAGGTGCGGGTTGAGGCCGAGGACGACACGCCGGACCTGCTGGCCCGGCGCATCATCGGCGAAATCGGACGAGTGCTGGCGCATGACCGCGCCGCGGGCGGCCCGGACGGGGAGGCGGTTCCATGAGCGGCTTCGTGCTGAAGGGGGCGCTGGTCGAGTTCATGCCGACGTTCCTGCCCGTCCCGCTGCCGAACGTGATCGTCTTCCAGTACAACCCCGAGACGATGGCTCACACCTGGAGCCAGCCCGAGCCCGCCACCAGCGCGGGGACCGAGATGTCCAACCCGCTCGCCGTGAAGGGCATGCCCGGCGAGGAGTTCTCCTTCACGATCGCCATGGACGCGAACGATGAGATCGCCGACGGCAGCGCACCGACGGCAGCGCTCGCGGAGGCGACCGGGATCTACAGCAGGCTCGCCGCGCTCGAGATGCTGCTTTACCCGGCTGGCCCGGCCAACACCGGGCTGGTCGGCGCGGTGTCGACGGCGATCATTTCCGGCCTGAGCGGCGCCAGCTCCGGCCCGACCCGGACCATCCCGCAGTCCGTCGTGCCGGTAACGATCTTCATCTGGGGGGCGGGACGGATCGTGCCCGTCCGCGTGACCGCGCTCACGATCACCGAGAGCCTATACGACGCGGCTCTCAACCCGACCCACGCCGAGGCGCAGCTCACGCTCCGGGTACTCACCCCAGCCGAGCTGGTCGCCGCCGCCGCTGACGACGACGTCCTCGCCAACTTCGCCACGATCGCCTACGCCTACACGCTCACGCTCCGGCAAGCGCTCGCGGTCGCCAACCTCGCGAACGCGGCCGAGTCGGTCATCGGGATGATCCCGCACTGAGAGGGGAACGGTCATGTTCACGCCCGACAGCCGCTACGCCGGCCGGCCCACGTGCCTGGTCGACCTGCCGGACGGCCGGCAGGTCACTGCCGTGGTCCCCCCGATGCCCAGTCAGGCGCCGCTCGTCGGCTACCACCAGCGCGTCGGCCAGGGGCGCCTCGATCTCATCGCGGTGCAGTACCTGAACGCCCCGACCGGGTTCTGGCGGCTCTGCGACGCCAACAACTCCGTGGTCCCCGGCGCGCTCGCCGCCCGCGCGCTGATCGGCATCCCGGCGGGCGGCCCGGCGTGAGCGTCACCATCCAGCTGTGCGTGGGCGGTTCCCCGGTGCCGGAGTCGTTCTACGACGCGATCGGCCGCATGGAGATCGAGGAGAGCTCGGACCAGCCCGGAGCCTTGCTGCTGCGGTTGCCCGCGAACCGGACGTCCGCCGGCGACCTGCAGTTCGTCGGGGACGGCACCTTCGAGCCGATGACGAACGTCACCCTCACCGTCACCCCGGCCGCCCAGGGTTCGCAGGCTCAGTGCATCTTCGACGGCTACGTGCTGTCCTGGCAGCTGCACCTCGACCGGGCGTCGACCGCATCGACCATCGACATCTGGGCGCAGGACGCCTCATGGCTGATGAACATCGACGACCACGTCGTCGAATGGTCCGGGCAGACCGACGGGCAGGTCGCCAACGCGATCTTCGACATCTACCACTTCAAGCACGCCGCGGGGAACCTCGTCAACGACTCGCCCCGGCATGCACCAGACGGGCACACGCTGTTCCAGCGCGCAACGGACCTGCAGTTCCTCCGCGGGCTGGCCCGGCGCGGCGGGAAGCTGTGCCGGGTCGCCTGCACAGACACCCCCGGCGTGCGAACCGGGTACTTCGTGACCCCGGCCGTCGACGGCCAGCCCGTGGCGACGATCTCCCTCCTGGACCCGGCCAGCTGGACGCTCGAGACGCTCGACTTCGACTGGGACGTCATGCGCCCGACCGAGGCGGACGCGAGCCAGGTCGACCTCACCCAGTCCGCAAACGCCGGCGCCGACGTGGCCACCGACGCCAGCGGCCTCGACCCGCTCGACGATCGGGACTACCCCACCTACCTCGGCAAGTCCTCCACCCTGCGGCTGACCGCGGCCGCGGACGTCCAGGAACTCGCCCAGCGCACCGCAGCTGTGCTCGCCGAGTCCGGGTTCTTCGCACGCTGCAGCGGGGAAGTGGACGCGGACCGGATCCTGACGATCCTGCGGGTCGGGGACGTGGTGACCATCGAGGGCGCCGGCAACATCCATTCGGGGAACTGGCTGGTCTGGAACGTCCGGCACAGCTTCTCCCTGGACTCGTGGACGATGCGCTTTACCCTGGTCCGCAACGCGATGGGGCCGCCTGGTCCAGGCGGCACGCTCACCTCGATGTCTGGCGCCCTGGCCGGGCCGGCCGAGGCGGCCGCACTGTGACCGCCGCCGACGACCGCGCGCTTGAGGACCTGCTCGAGCGCCTGCGCACCCGCTTCTACGGGAAATACCGCGGCATCGTCACGCAGGTCGACGCGGCCACGATGCGGATCAAGGCGAAGGTGCCGTCGGTGCTGGGCGAGACTGACACGGGCTGGTGCATGCCCTGCGTCCCCTACGCCGGGCCGAAAGTCGGCATCGCGTTCCTGCCCGAGACCGGCAGCGGGGTCTGGATCGAATTCGAGGGCGGGGACGTGTCCTACCCGATCTGGGTCGGCGGGTACTGGCGCCAGGGTGAGTTCCCGGCGGACGCGGCAGCCGACGTGAAGGTGATCGTGACGACCCAGCACAAGGTCAAGTTCGACGGTGGCCAGAAGTCGGTCACGGTCTCTGACTTCAACGGCAACACCGTCACCCTCGACAAGTCGGGCATTAAGCTCGCCAACGGCAACTCATCCTCGGTCGTGGTCAGCAGCTCGAGCGTGTCGGTCAACCAGGGCGCGCTGGTGGTGCAGTGATGGCCATCGCCCGGCAGGACTTCGCGTACCCCTTCCGCGTCGACCCGGCGTCGCAGCAGACCGCCCAGACCGGCTACCCCGCCCACGTCGACCAGATGGTCCGCCAGCTGCTGCTTACCGCCCCGGGCGAGCGCGTCAACCTCCCGCAGTTCGGCTGCGGGCTGCGATCGCTCGTCTTCGCGCCCAACGCCGACGCCCTGATGGCGACCGTGAAGCTGCGGGTCATCCAGGGGCTTAACCAGTGGCTGGCCGGCGTCGTGAACGTGATCGACGTGGTCACGGCGGGCGGCTCTGGCGGGACGCCCGCCGAGCCGGGCACGCTTGAGGTGACGGTCACCTACACCCTCGTCGAGACCCAGACGAGCCAGGCCGTTACGGTGACGGTCGCATGACCCCGGATCCGTCCGCCCGCGATCGGCGCCAGCTGCTGCTCAGCGCCGGCGCTCGCCTCAACGGCATCGACTACGTCGACGTCGCGGCCAGCCAGACCCAGCTCTACGTGCACTTCCTGAACGCGGTAGCCATCGAGGGCACCTTGTCGGGCAGCGCCCCCGTCACGATCAGCGGCGGCGAGGCCATCACGACGATCACGGTCGACGAGGACTCGATCTCCTGGAGCGCCGACAGCGAGGGACGCCCCGTCATGGCGGTCACCGTCGCCGCTCCCGGGGATTTCGCGGCCTACCGGCTCACCATCTACAGCGGCAGCCTGGACCCCTTCTTCGACTCAGCGCCGTTCACCTTCAAGGCGAACTGCCCCGCCACGCTTGATTGCGCCGCCCCGCCGCCGGATTGCCCGCAGGAGACAGCCGAGCCGGTCCCCATCGACTACCTCGCCAAGGACTTCGCCAGCTTCAAGCAGGCGCTGTCGGAGTTCTCTGCGCTGCGTTACCCCGGCTGGGTGGAGAGATCGGAGGCTGATCTTGGCGTCGTCCTGATGGAGGTGCTCGCGGCGATGGCCGACGAGCTCAGCTACTACCAGGACCGTGTCTCGGCCGAGTCGACGATCCAGACCGCGACCCAGCGGATGTCCGCCGTGCGCCACGCCAGGCTCGCCGACTACGAGCCGGCCCCGGCGACCGTGGCGACGACCGTCCTGCAGCTGGACGTGCTGAGTCCCGCGGCCTCGCCGCCGGCGACCGGCTGGACGATCGATACGCCGCTGCTCGTCCGCGCGCTCGGAGCGGACGGGACGCCGGTCGACTTCGAGGTCGAAGACCCCGTGGTGGGGCTGGGGGGCCCCAGCGGCAGCACCTCGCCCGCCTGGGCGACCGTCGACGTCCGCTGGAACCGGGGCAGCCTCACGCCGTACTACTGGGACGACAGCCAGCGCTGCCTGACCGCCGGGTCGACCAGCTTCTACGTTCGCGATCAAGGGCTCGGGCTCTACGCCGGCCAGCAGCTCCTGCTCGACTCGCCGGCTGCGGACAGCGCCGACCCGGACGCCCGGGAGCTCGTCACCGTATCGGCTGCGGGAGAGACGTCCGATCCGCTGTTCGACGTCGCGCTCACCAGGGTGCTCCTGGCTGCTGCGACGACCGACGACCACGACCTGTCCGCCACCGTGGTCGCCGGCAACGTCGTCCCGGCCGTCCAGGGCTTGCGCCGCAGCGAAACGTTCGTGATTCCCAATCCGACGGCGCCGCCGCCCGGGCCCGTGGTCGTGCGCGCCGGGGCGAACTGGACGCCGGACAACCCACTGGCCGATTACCGTTACTGCCTCGCGTCCGGCCCGCTGGCCTGGCTCGCCACCGGACGCGCGGACGACGATACCCCGGTTCCCGCGCGCCCCGAGATCGTGCTGACGGCCAACGGCAAGTCCTGGACGTTCGAGCGCTGGCTGTTCGGCGCCGCACCCACTGACGACGCCTTCACACTTACGCCCGAGCAGTATTCGCCTGTCCTCGCGACCGGCGGCACGACCTGGTTCGACTACGACGGCGACGGCGGCACCACGATCCGCTTCGGCGACGGGACCTTCGGCGCGTCTCCGCAGCCCGGCACGGCGTTCACGGTGCTCTACCGGGTGGGCGACGGCTCGGGCGGCAACGTCCCCGCGGGCACGATCACGAGCGTCGCGCCGGGACAGGCGCAAGGACAGAACGTCACGGCCTGCACCAACCCGTTCCCCGCCAGCGGCGGCACCGACGCCGAGACCATCGCGCAGGTGCGCACCCGGTCACCTCAGCAGTTCCGCGCGGAGCCGCTTCGGGTGGTGCAGGCTGCGGACTACGCGGCCGCGGCCCAGTCTCTCCCCGGGGTGCTGCAGGCCGGGACCAGGTTCTGCTGGACCGGAAGCTGGCTCACCGTCTTCACCACCGCCGATCCGGCCGGTAGCGAGGAGCCGACGGTCGACCAGCTCACGTCGATCACCGCCCTGCTCGACCAGCGGCGGCTGGCCGGCTATGAGAGCTACGTCCTCCCTCCGCACTACGTGTCGATCGACCTGCAGATCACGGTCTGCGGGCAGCCCACCGCCTTTGGCAGCGATGTGCAGGCGGCCGTCCTCACGCGGCTGCAGCCGGGAGCTCTCTCCGGCGGCGGCGTCGGGTTCTTCGATCATTCGCAGTGGACCTTCGGTCAGGCGCTTGAGTCGAGCGCCCTGCTCGCCGCGATCCAGTCGTGCCCCGGCGTCGTCGGCGTCTACCAGGTCCAGTACCGCGAGCGCGGCGTCAAGCCGGACTGGACACCGCTGCCGGAGACGCTGACCTTCGCCTCCGACGAGATCCTGCGGGTCGACAACGACCCGAGCCTGCCAGAGGCCGGATCGCTGCGCGTGACGGTGGAGGGATCGAAATGAACGGCACGACGACCTCGCCCTGCCCCTGCGCGCAGGCCCAGGACCCGCAGGTCGTCAGCAACCCGCCCGGTCTCGCGCAGATCTCCAACCGGGCGGACGACTTCACCGGCTTCCGCAGGGCCCTGCTCCGCAACCTGCCCGGCGAGCAGTCCATCGGCGCCTGGCGGCCGACGCCAGGCGACCTCGGCCTGCAGGTACTGGAATGGTGGGCCTACCTCGCCGACGTGCTCACCTTCTACAACGAGCGGATCGCCAACGAGAGTTACCTGCGTACCGCCCAAAGGCCGGGAAGCCTCGCCAACCTGGTGGCGCTGCTGGGCTATCAGCCGGCTCCGGCGATCGCGGCCACCGGGCACGTGGCCGCGCTGCGCACGCCGGGCAGCACCGCGGAACCGCTTGCCATCCCGGCCGGAATGCGGCTGTCCAGCGTGGCGACTCCAGGCCTAACGTCGCAGACCTTCGAGGTCGGCACGGCGGCCAGCTTCACCGGGCCGTCGATCGTGCCGGTCACGCTTGAGCCGGACACGACGCTCGAGCTCGCGAACGGCGCGCCGAGCGGCGTCCTGCTCGCCGGGCCGGTGAGCGGCATCAACGTGGGCGACAGCCTCGTCCTGCTCGAGCGGGATTTCGCCGGCCAGGACGACAACTGGTCGGTCGTTACCGTGACCGCCCTCACCCCGGCGCCCGACCCGGCCACCGGTACCATCAACACCCAGGTCGCGTTCTCCTCTGCCGGGTGGGGACCGACGTCCGTGCCCCCGGTGCCGTCGGGTCCCCCGCCTCCCCCGCCGATTCCCATCCTCTTTCCCGGTCCGATTCGCCTGCCCTTTCCCAGCCCGATTCTCACCATCCTTCCCGGCCCGGTTCTCACCGCCTTTCCCGGCCAGGTTTTCGGCACCTTTTCTCGCCCGCCCGCCGTTCTCTTCTCCCGCCCGACCGCCGCCGCGTTGACTCGCCCCGCCATCCCCATTCGCCTGCCGTCCCCTCTCCGGTTGCCCGTCCCGGCCCCCGGGCCCGCGCCGGCCCCCGCGCCCGCGCCGGCCCCCGCGCCCGCGCCGGCCCGTCCGCGCAGCAGTGACTCCACCAGCTACCGGCTAGTGCGCCCGACCGCCGCGGCCACGCTCTTCAACGCGGCCGCGCTGAACGCACCGACCACCGCGCAGGCGGTCGTCCCCGCCGCCGGCTCGGCACCGCTCACGGTGCACCTGTCGGCGGCAGTCCGGGCGATCTCCCCTGGCGACATAGTCCTGTTCGACGACGGCTCCGGGTCACCGCTGGCCCTCGCCGTGGTGACCGCGACGTCTGATGCGCTCTACACGGCCCCCTATCCCACACCCGCCGGCCTATCCGCCCCGAACCCGCCGGACATCGTCATCATGCATACCGCGCTCGGCCTGGCGACCGCGGACGGCACGGTGCTGTGCGACGCGAACGATCCGAGCCGGGTCGGGTCGGTCACCGTCCGGTACGCATTCAAGGACGTGGGCACGATCATCGGCGTGCCGGCGACCGGCCTCCCGGGTCTCCCGGCCGCCGTCGCCGTGCCTAGTGCTTACACGCCGCCGCCGGGCGGTACGACCGCCCTGCTGCAGGACGCCAACGGCACCGGCGTCCTCGTCACCGTCAGCGCCGCGGCATCGGGCCAGGCTACCCCCGCCGGGGCGGGTACCCCGCCGTCGACGATCCAGGTCACCCTGGCCGGGGCGGGCACCCCGCCGACGGCGATCCCGGCCACGGCGCCGCTGGTGGCACCGCTGGAGTTGCTGCTGGACCTCCTGCCGGTATCGCGGGGCACGACCGTGACCGGCGAGGTGCTCGGCAGCGGGAACGCCGCGCTGGCCGGCCAGTCGTTCACGCTCTCGAAGTCGCCGCTCACCTACCTCGCCAGCGGCAACGGCGCGGTGAGCACGCTCGCGGTCTACGTCGACGGGGTTGAGTGGCACGAGGTCCCGAGCTTTTACGGCCAGGCCGCGAACGCCCGGGTGTTCGTGGTGTCGCGGTCGGCGGACCAGGCCGTCACCACCGTGACGTTCGGGGACGGCGTCAACGGCGCCCGGCTCACGTCAGGGACCGGCAACGTCACCGCCAGCTACCGCTACGGAGCCGGGGCGGCCAGCCCGCCGGCGGGAAGCCTGACGACGATCAGTCAGCCGCAACCTGGCCTGGCGTCAGTCCGCAACCCGGTAGCCGTGTCCGGGGGGGCCGACGCGCAGTCCGCCGACGATGTCCGCGCCAACGCCCCGGCCAGCGTGTTCACCTTCGGCCGGGCGATCTCGGCGACCGACTACCAGATCGTCGCCGCGCACGCTCCGGGAGTGAACCGCGCCGCCGCCTCCTGGACCTTCGACGGCACGGCGCAGCGCACCCTGGTGACCGTCTTCGTGGGTGACGACCAGGCGGCCGCCGCCGCGGCGAGCGCCGCGCTCGCAGGCGCCGAGGACCCGAACCGCCCGGTCCAGGTGGTCGCCGCGAACCCGATCGAGCTCGGCCTATCCTGCACGCTTGTCGTGGCCGCCGACCGCCAGGTCCCGGTCGTGGTCGCGGCGGCCATCGCGGCGATCTCCGACCCCGCGGCGGGCCTGTTCAGCCCCGGCCGCATGGGTATCGGGCAACGGCTCTACCGCAGCGCCGTCGCCGCCGCGCTCACGGTGCCCGGCGTTGTCGCCGTGCACAACCTGACGGTCACCTGGCCGGTCAGCGGCCAGCCCGGCGTGGTGCTGCTCCTCGGGGACGTCTTCGACCCGGGCGAGGGATCGTTCTTCGAGCTTGCACCCGGCAGCGTGGCGATCGTGGGGGTGAACGCCGGTGCCTGACTTCGACGACGGCTACGACAGCTACTACGCGCAGCGCCTGTGGGAGATGCTGCCGGCCGTCTACCGCTCGGCCGACACCGACAGCTTCGACGCACCCGGACCGCTGCGCGAGCTGCTCGACCGGATCGGCGCGCAAGTGGCCGTGGTCCGGCGGAGCATCGACCGGCTGTGGGCAGATCAGTCGATCGAGACCTGCGACGACTGGGTGATCCCGTACATCGGCGACCTGCTCGGTACCAATCTCGTGCACAACCTCGACGCGCGGGCCCAGCGCCTCGACGTGGCCAAGACGATTCACTACCGGCGCCGCAAGGGCACCCTCGAGGTCCTCGAGGAGCTGGCGCTCGACATCACGGGCTGGACCGCGCACGTCGTCGAGGGCTTCCGGCGCCTCGCCCGGACCCGGCACGGCCTCGATCCGGCCGTCGGGCCAGCTGCGTTCCCGCAGGCCAGCCCTGCCGACGTCGCCAGCTTGCTGCAAGCCGAGAGCCTGACCGGGCTGCTGACGGCCACCCCGGCCGGCGGACTGGCCAACCTGCGGTCCCGTCATGGCGCCGCGCTCGCGAACACGGCCTTCGACGAGGCCTTCCACATGGCCGACTTCCGGGCCGGCCGCGGCGCCGTCGGCCACTTCGGGATCCCCGAGCTGCTCGTGTTCTTGTGGCGGCTGACCAGCTTTGCCGTCGCGCGCGGGACACCTGTCGCGGTGGCAGGGTGCGCAGGCCAGTACTCGTTTGACCCCACCGGCCGCGAGATCCCGCTCTTCCTCCCCCCGCCGGCACTGCCCGATGACTTCTCCGCGTCCTGGACCCCAGCCCGCGAATGGCAGGTCCCCGGACCGCTGACGAGTTCCCTGGAGACGGCCATCACCGACTCCGGCACGTCCCCGCCGCCGGTCCGGCCTGCCTATCCCGACACCGGGGTACCAGTCGGCTACCAGCTCGGGGGCAACTGGCAGCTCAACCAGATCTGGCCCGAGCTCGGCAGGTTCGCGGCTACCGCGGGACCGGGTTCGCCCCCCGAGCCCCTGACGGTCGGCTACCAGTACGGATTCTCGTCCAGGATCGGGGCCGGCCCGTACGACCGGACCCTGCTCGGCGACCCCCCGGCCGTCGTCGGCGCCGAGACGACGGTGACCGGCGGGACCGGGCTGGGTACGACCCTCGACGAGATGGGCAGTACGGGCACCGTCACCATCGGCGATCCGCATGCTCACGTACCCGAGTCGTTCACCTACACCACGCTCGAGGCGGTCGGCTCAAGCGCGGAGCCGATCGTCTCGGTGCTCATCCGTGCCGCCCCCGGCGCGCGCCCGGTGCTGCGGCCGCCCGGCGGGGCCGCGCCGTGGGTGTTCACCGGGGGCGGCGAGGCCCGGCTCGTCCTCGACGGCCTGACCATATCCGGCTGCGACATCGTCCTCCGCGGGTCATTCGACACGGTCCGGATCACCGCGTGCACGGTTGACCCGGGCACGGCGGCCGAGGGATCGCCGCCCGTCGCGACAGCGGTGGACGGCACCCCCCTGACGCCGAGCCGGATCTTCATCGAGTCGGACCCCGCCGCCCAGGCCGGCCAGGCCGGGGCGATCCGGCAGCTGCTCGTGGACCACTGCATCCTCGGCCCGATCCGGACCCGTTTCGGCGGCTCGGTCGAGACGCTGACGATCACCGACAGCATCGTGCAAGGCCTCCCCGCCACGACCGGACCGTCCTACACCCCAGCGGACGTCTTCGACCCGCCGCTGCTGGCCCGCGGCCTGCTAGCGGACAGCTCAGTCCCGGCGGCGCTCCGCGCGGCGATGCCGCCTCCCACGCTAGCCGCCCTGGTCGCGTACGCGGCCGGGCCGTCGTCGAGCCAGCGGTCAGGCCTTCCGCCGGAAGTGCTTCAGGCGCTCAACGCGCTCGTCGACGGGCCGTCGCTCTACAGCCCAGCGCTGTTCACGATGGTCGACCTGAGCGCAAGCGTGCTCGAGCTCGCGGGCGGCGCCGCCGCGGCCGGGCCGGCATCGCCCGCCGAGCTTAACCGCGGCCTCATTGACGAGTCGTTCCCGGTCGCTCTGGGCGTGGCCGCCCTGGCGGTAGCCGACGCGACCGTGCAGCTCACCCGGGTTACCGTGCTCGGGCGCATCGCCGCGCACCGACTGTCCGCGAGCGACGCCATCCTGCGCGACTTCGCGGCCGTGGACGACATACAGGAGGGCTGCGTGCGCTTCAGCGCCCACGCCCTCGGCAGCGCGCTCCCGCGCCAGTACGAGTCGGTGGCGATCCCCGCCGGGGCGCCGATCTTCACCAGCGATTCCTACGGGGACCCCGGCTACGCCCAGCTCCTCGACGCGGCGGATGCCGCGATCACCGGCACGGCGGCGGGCGCGTCGATCTCCGCTGGCGCCGAGAACAACTCCGAGATGGGCGCATTTTCCGCAGACCTGAACCCGATCAAGGAACAGGGCCTGCTCGTCAAGTACGCAGAGTACATGCCGCTAGGGCTCACGCCGGTGATCGTGCATGTCACGTGAGCGTCGTCCTGGCGGGGGCAGGGGAAGGAGAAGTCGATGGCCGGCGACCGTGCACGAGTAAGCTATGACCCGAGCCGTAAGTGGCGGGGGCTGGTAGCCCAGCAGGGCCGGGTGACCGTCGAGGCGGACTGGAACGAGGCCGCGAGCATCGACCAGGAGCATGACCGGCAGGTGGCCATCGACGTGGTGGGGCCGGCGGGGACGCCCAACGGCGGTTACGCGGTGACCCCGGTCCCGCTCACGGGCTCGCCGCCGACGGCGATACCAGGTGACTTCACCGTGGGCCAGGGCACCATCTACGTCGGCGGTCAGCGGCTCGACCTTGATGAGCCCGTGACCTACAGCACGCAGCCCGACTGGCTTGACCATTCGACCGATCCGCTCTGGGTGGCCCCGGCGGTGCCGACCACGACGGCGGTCAGCTATGAGCTCGTTTACCTGCTGGCGTCCGAGCAGGAGGTGTCGGCCGTCGAGGACCCGGCCCTCGCCGACGTCGCCCTCGGCGGCCCGGACACGATGCAGCGCCAGCGCATCCTCCAGCACTTCGTCCGGCAGGACAGCCCGTCGGGCACATGCGACGGCTCGTGGGGCGCGTTCCAGGCCTCGCTCGCCGGCAGCGGCTTGCGGTTCGACGCAAGGTCGATGATGATCAAGTCCGCAACCACGCTGCAGGTGTCGTTCTCGGACATCCCGGCCGCGCCGAGCCTGTGCCAGCCCGTGGCGACCGGCGGCTACCTGGGCGCGGAGAACCAGATGATCCGGGTGATGGTCGCCGACACGGAGACCTCCGGCGTGCCGATCATCATCTGGGGATTCGATGACGCCTCGTTCCTCTACCGGATCACGGCGGCGGTGTACGATCCGGCCTCGGGGACCACGACGCTCACCCTCGCCACCTCGCCTCCGGATAGCTTCCACTTCCCCGTGGCCGGCCAGGCGGTGGAGGTGCTGCGCGACGCGGCGCAGCTCACCGCGACCGACTACATCGCCTCGCCAGCGGGGGTGGTCTCCGCGCTGACCGGCGATTACGACAACGCCCGTAAGACGGTCACGATAGCGGGCGAGGTGGTGGGCGATTACCTTTCCGCTCTCGAGACACCCCAGCTGTACCTGCGCGTGTGGCAGGCGATGGCGGCCGCGCCGGCCGGCGTCGCGACCGAGCTGGACGGCACCGGCGTGGCCGTCACGCTCACCTCGAGCACTGGGGTCTTCCACTCCGGTGACTTCTGGCGTTTCGCGTTGCGCCCGCTTCAGCCTGCGCTCGTCTACCCCGCCCGCATCCTCGAAGAGGCGCAGCCGCCCGACGGCCCGCGGACGTGGGCCTGCCCGCTCGCCGTGCTGACCTGGGAAAACGAAAGCCCGACGGCGTCGGGCTGCGTCCGGCCGTTCTCCGGCCTGATTGAGCTGACGGCGAACCTGGGCGGCTGCTGCACGGTGAACGTCGGGCCGTCGGACGTCGACGACGGGGCGGCGCTGCCGACGCTGCTCCACAGGTGCGCCATCGCCAATGCGAACGCCAACCTGGGACCGATCACCGTCTGCCTGCAGCCGGGCGCGTACACCCTCCAGGCGCCGCTCGTGCTCGGGCCGGAACTTGACGGCATCACCTTGCAAGGGTGCAGGAACGGGGTCTTCTTGCAGGCTCCGAGCCAGCCCGGCGGACAGTTCGCCAGCGGCCTGATCATGGTGCGGGGCGCGAGCGCGGTCACGATCCGGGGCATCGAGATGATCGCGCCGCTCGTCGCCGCCCCCCCATCCGGCCCGTTCTCCGCCCTGCCCGCCGCGAACCAGGCCCTGATGCAAGCCTTCTCGAGCGGGCTTCAGGTCGCTATCGGCGTATCGGTGGACCACGCTACCGGCCTTACCATCGAGGACTGCACCTTCGACTTCCCCGACCCGGGCCAGGCGAATGTCTTCGGCGCCGGGATCTTCGCGACGGGGGCGATAGACGGAACCGAGATCACGCGATGCACCTTCCAGTCCGTCAACCCGCCCCCGACGGTCCCGTTCAATGAACTCGCGGTGACCCAGGTGACCGGCGGCCAGGTCGGGGTTCCGCCGCCCTACCAGCTGACCTTCGGGTTCTTGCAAGTGCCTCGCTCGTCCGGCGTCACCCAGCCAACCGCTCCGCAGCTCCTGCATGACGCGACGATCCAGCAGAGCCTGTTCCAGGGCCTGACGGTACCCGCGCTCGCCATGACCCAGCTCGGCACGCTGCGCGTCGACAGCAACACCGTCCGCAATTGCTACGGCGGCTTCTGGTTCGTCTCGCTCGCCAACGAGGCCCAGACGATCATTTTCGATCAGTTCAACGTCGGCGATCCTCAGCTCTATCAGGAGTTCGCCAACGTGGGGATCGCCACGTTGCGGGATGGGATCTTCGTGATCGCGGATCAGATCGGCCAACTTCTGCTGACGACCCCTCCGGGCGCGGTCTCGACGCCGAGCGGGCCGGTCATGCCCACCAGCGCACATCTGTCGATCGCGCGCGCCGCCCTTACGGCCATTCACGCGCAGGCGCAGGGAACCGCCGGCCTGGCGGCCGGGCTGCCGCCGGGGACCGGTGCCGTCTTCACGCAGCTGGGCGCTCCGGCGGCACTGGCCGACCTGGCGCCGGCGGGTACGGCCCCCGCGCCAGCGTCACCGACCCCCGCCGCGACATCGGCGGCCTCGGCGTCGGCCGTGGCTGTGCCGGTCGCCGATACCGGTACCAGCGTGTTCCTGCGACTCGATGTGTGCGACTGCCAGGTCGACGCGGTCATCGCCGATTCCTATTCCGGCGCCGGCCTGCTCGTCGTGGACCTCGCCGCCGGCGAGTCGTCGGCTGTCCTGCACGGCAACCGGATCCGGAGCCGTTTCCCGATGGGTGAGACCGTCCTCGTCAGCGGGCTTAGCGAGGCCGCCGTCACCGGGAACGTCGTGGGCAACGAGATCGCGCCGCAGATATCGATCGGAACCAGCCACAGTGTGGTGCTGAACCCGGCTACCGGGCAGACGCCGCTCGGCGCGGTACTCAACCCGTCGGCCGCGCCGTTCGGCGCCGCCGTCGCCGTTACGGGCAATGTCTTCATCGACCCCACGCTGCTCCCCGCGCGCCCGCCCTCGGTCCCGCCGCCGCTCGGCGACTGGAGATACTTCAACACCGAGATCGACTACGGCCTGGCTGCCCCGCCCGCGGTGTCGGGCGTGAGTCCCGGCGGCGGGCCGGCGTCGGGCGGTACGCAGGTGACGGTGACCGGGAGCGGATTCGCCGGGGCCACCGCCGTCACGTTCGGCGCGACCGCCGCGACCAGCTTCACCCCCGGGACCGGTACCCAGCTCACGGCGACCAGCCCGGCGGGAGCCGGCTCGGTGGACGTGACCGTGACCACGCCCGCAGGCACCTCGGGCACTAGTCCCGCCGACCGGTTCACCTACCTGCAGGTGACCGGCGTCAGCCCGCCCAGCGGACTGGCCGCAGGCGGGTACACCGTCGCGGTGAACGGCAGCGGCTTCTCCGGCGTCACCGCGGTCCACTTCGGCCCCAACCTCGGCACGGGGGTGATCGTCACGCCGGACGGTACTCAGCTCACCGTGACCGTCCCGGCCGGCAGCGGGACGGTGGACGTGACGGTCACCACGCCGCTCGGCACCTCGCCGGTGACTTCTGTCGATGAGTTCACCTACAAGGCCAGCAAGGAAGGCAAGGACAAGGAGAAAGACCGGAAGGACATCAAGGATAAGGATAAGGATAAGGATAAGGAGGGAATAATAGAAAAGAGGGTCCTCATTGAAAAGACCCACGAGGTCGCGCAATTCGCCGCGCGGGCCAGCGGCGAGCCTACGGAGACCGGGACGCTCGCGGACGGTTCCCCGGCCGGACGAGCGTTCATCGTTCCGGATGAGCGACCCATAGTGGGAAGTGGTGCGCTCCAGGACGGCGGGGAGGAGAACCAGTAGCGATGCTCGTCATCCTGGCCACCCGTCACGACCAGGCCTGCGGTCGGCTGGTCGCTGACTGGGCCGGGCACGCCAGCCTTCTCACCTGCGAGGATCTGTCAGTGAGGGGATGGCGATATTGCCCGGGCGGTGAGATGGGTGCGTCGGTCGTCGGCGCCAGCCCGGCCCGGGCCCGTGACATCGAGGGTGTGCTCACCAGGTTGCCGCGCGTAGACGAGAGCGAGCTCGGGAACATCGTTCCCGGCGACCGTGGCTACGTCGCCGCGGAGATGACCGCCTTCCTCGCCGCCTGGCTCTCGGATCTGCGGTGCCCGGTGCTCAACCGGCCCACGGCGGCGTGCCTGATGGGCCCGCACTGGCGGCGGGAGAGATGGGTGCTCACCGCGGCCAAGCTGGGGATTCCGGTCGTCACCGCGTGCCGGTCCGTCCCCGCCGCGACGCAGGACGGCGTGCCTCATCTCCCGCGGGGATCGACCACGCTGCATGTCATCGGGCAGCGTTGTGTCGGCAGCGTCGAGGAATCATTGTGCCGCTGGGCGGTGGCCCTCGCGGAGGCGGCCGGGGTCGGCATGCTGAGAGCCCGATTCACTGCGGCGGAGGCCGGCCCGGCGTTTCTTGATGCCGATTACTGGGTCGATGTCGCCGATCCAGAGGTATCGAAGGCAATCCTTAGCTACTTTGCCGGGCGGTGACCGCGATGATACTGCTCTTCGGGCTGCCCGGAGATGGCCCGACGGCACTGGTGCGCGGGGCTCTGGCCCGCATGGGACACGCCCCGGCCTTCCTCGATCAGCGAGCCGCCCTGGGGGTCAGTGCCGAGATGTCCACGGGCCCTGATCTGGCTGCGGCCGTGACGACAGCCGAGGGGGTAGTCGATCTGGGCGACGTGACCGCGGCTTACTTGCGCGCCTACGATCCTCGGGACCTGCCGGCCGTGCGGCACGCCGGCTCAGGCAGCGAAACGTACCATCACGCCCTGCTGCTGGAGGATCTGCTGGAGTCGTGGGCCGAGCTCACCGGCGCGCTGGTCGTCAACCGGTCGTCGGCCATGGAGCCGAACTCTTCCAAGCCGTTCCAGGCGGCGCAGCTCCGGCGCCTCGGTTTCAATGTCCCGGATACCCTCATCACAACGGATCCGGCTGCGGTCGTCGAGTTCCGCGAAAGACACCGCCGGATAATTTACAAGTCGATCAGCAGCATCCGGAGCATCGTCTCCGAGCTGACCGACGGCCACATGTCGCGGCTGGACGATTTGTGCTGGTGCCCGACCCAGTTCCAAGAGCTCGTTTCAGGTACCGATTATCGGGTCCACGTCGTGGGCGATGAGGTATTTGCGGCTGAGATACGCTCAGAGGCGGTCGACTACAGGTACGCAGGCCGGCAAGGATGCGAGGTAACCATCCGGGCCGCCAGCATCGCCGACGAGCTGGCCCGGCGGTGTGCTGTGGCGTCGCGGGAAATGGGACTCGCGGTGAGTGGCATGGACCTCAGGCTGACAGATGACGGCAAGTGGTACTGTTTCGAGGTAAACCCGTCCCCGGCATTCAATTTCTACCAGAGTGCGACGGGCCAGCGCATAGATGATGCGATCGCACGCCTCCTGATCGACGGCTCCGCTGCCGCTGGGCAAACAGCCCTGGCGAGGTCGGCTCACTAAAGACGCAGGCAGCGCGAGAATCACCATTGAGATCCGCCGTTTGGAATCGATTACTGGAGACTCACCGCGGTTTGCCCCGCGGCGCTTACCGTCACGACACCGTCCCAGGTGCAGTTGCACGAAGAGGAGTCATCCAGCGCGGCGCTCCCGCCGATTGTGACGTGCGCGGAGCCCGGCGACCACGGCGCGAGCACGGGCTTGCACGGCTGGGGGGTCAGGGTGCCCGAAGCCGCAGTCGTAGCCTGCGCCACCTGCGGGTTGGACAGCGACATGCACAGGCCGAACGGCGGGACGTTCGCCGCCGCGGTGTCGGTCACGACGCCCGCGGCACTGCCCGCCGAGGTCTTGGTGCCCGATGCGGAGAACGTCGCAGGCGTCGTGCCAAACGAGCACTGCAACGTGGCTCCGGTACAGACCAGATTCGGCATGATCCGCCCCCTCAATTTGAGTACCGTCATTCACAGCGATAATGTACGAACGCTTAGCTCCTTTCTTCGGAAGGCCCGTGTTCCATGCCGGGGAACCGACAGCGTCGAATCGCCGATGACACGCTCATGCCGGCCTGGTTATTGTTCGCCAAGGAATTCCTTGGCATCACGCGCGGCCTTGTAGCGGTCAATATCGAGGAAACGGCCAGCACCTCAGGACCGGCGCTCAGAAAAGCGAAGCTGGAAAATCCGGCATTGAACCCTATCTCGCCGGTCAGCCTGCCGCTGGATCGCCTGACTAGCTTCCGCAGGCAGTCCAGCTGTTCTGGGGACGAAGCGCTTTCAAAGGCCAGCTTCTCACGGCTTTTCAGGAATCGCATCGGTTCGCCCATGGCCTGTCTCATTTACCGGGCGGAGATCCAGCAGCAGAAGGGTAGCGCGACGATGCCGCCTCGGTCAGGCGGCGGTAAAACGCCATGTCGTCGCCGAGGAGACCTTCCACCTCACTGATTGGCCGGGAGCTCCAGTGCGCGCCTCGGACGGATTTGGGGACCGTGTTGCGGCCATGGATGATCCCGACGACGCATCCGGCCGACCGGACGTCGGCGACCTGGCGTACGACCGGGCTGAAGACGAAGCGGGTGTCCTCGCCGATCGCCACGTCGGAGAACGGGCAGCGGGTCCACAGCTCCTTGCGGAAGCACAGGCTGGTCCCCGCGGCCCACGGGCGGAGCCCGTCAGGCCACGTGAACCGCCACGCCGAGGAGGTCGCGGGCTCGTAGCACAGCAGGCTGCCGGTTCCGCAGACGTCGGCGTCGCCGCCGGTCAAGGCCGCCACCTGCACGCTCACCCGATCCGGTGAAGCCCAGTCGTCGTCGTCCCAGTGCACGATGATCGACCCCCGGGCCAGGTCGCAGGCCAGGTTGCGCTTGGCTCCGAGGACCGTCCGGGTCTCCAGCCGGTGGTAGACGATGCGGGGATCAGCCGGCAGCAGGTCGCTCACCGGCTCCGGGCTGTCGTCAACGATGATCAGCTCCTTGGCCGGGTAATCCTGCCTGAGGAAGTAGCTGACCGACTGGGGCACGAACACGCGGCGGTCGAAGGTCGGCATGACGCAGCTGACGAGCGGGGCCGGGCTCTGCTCTGGAGCGGCCGCCGAGCGGGTGGCGTAGAAGGCCCGCGTTTCGAGCGGCAGGTGGGGCTCGGCCACGTGTTCCCACCCGGCTGCTCCTCCGGTGAGCCCGCAGACGATCCCCCAGGCGTTCGTGGCGTGGCGGACGTAGATGAAGATCCCCTCCGCGTCGACCGCGCGCAGCCGTGCGCCCCTGCGCACGGCCTGGTCGAGGAATACGGCGTCCTCGGCCAGTGAGCAGTCGGGGAACCTGGCCCTTTCCTCCCAGACCCGGCGCCGGTATACCAGAGTCCCCCCGTGAACGTCGCGCACGAAGAGGCGACGGTGAAGATCGGGCCGACAGCGCCAGAAGCGCCAGGTCGCCAGATCGAGCATCAGGCTACCGCGCAGCGCGGTGATGTCCGCCTCGCCGGCCCGGATGGCCGCGACCTGCTGGGTGAGGCGCCCGGGTCCGTACCAATCGTCGTCGTCCCAGTGAGCCACGATCTCGCCCCGGGCGAGCCGGCACGCCTCGTTGCGCATGGCTCCGATGCTTCGCCGCGCCACCCCCGTGGCGACGTGGCGAATCCGGGGATCGTCGGGCAACCGTCTCGCCAGCGAGACGGTGCCGTCCTCCATTACCAGCAGTTCCTTGTTCGCATAGTCCTGAGCGAGGAAGTAGCGCACTGCCTGGAGCGCGAAATCCGGTCGGTCCCGGGTGGGCATTATCGCGGTGACCAGCGGGAGCGGCGCCTTCGGTGTCGCAGCGGCGGTCCGCCGGGGTGGCGGTGGCTCCGGCCGCGGCGCGGGAGCAGGCACCCGCTCCGGCGGTGCCGCGGACCCGGTCAGCGGCGCGGGTCCTGGCGCCGGGCCGATCGTCGCGGACAACGGCCCGCCCAGAGGCCTGCGCATGGTGAGGAGGGCAGCGGGCGCGAAGTGCTCGCAGTCCTCGCCCCGGCAGTGGGCCTGGTAGTCCGGACGCAGCCCCTTTAGACGCAGGCCGCAGAAGCGGTCCTGGTAGAGGTGGCGGGAGCGCTGCATTTCGTAGACGTCGGCGGCGCGGCGCCGCTCCGTGGGCGGGTGCCGGTAAGCGTAAGCGGCGGGCACCCAGACCCCCTGGAAGCCTGCGCGGGCGGCGCGGAGGTTGTAGTCCATCTCCCAGCAGGGCCCGATGCCGTACTGCTCATCGGCCCCGCCGATGGCCTCAACGACCGGACGTGCAACCGCCAGGCAGAATTCTGCCAGGCTATACAGCGGCTCAAGCGAGCGGACCTCCGCGCCGAAACGCTGGCGTGCCAGCGCGGCAGTACGGCCCACGTCCGACGCCCCGGGACCGTCGAACACGCCCTGTTCGTTCCATGAGCGATTGGTGGACGGGCCGGCCAGCCCCCGCCCAGGATGGGCGAGCGCGTGCACCAGCATCGTCAGGCACCCCGGCCCGAGCAATGTGCCGCTCTCCACGAGAACTACCACCGCGGCGTCGCTGCGCGACACCAGCCGGTTGAAACAGGCGGAAGGACCCTTTGCCTCCGCGGTTCCCCATTGCCGGAGACTGCTCAATGCCGGCTCGGTCTTGAGCGCCGCCGACAAGGCGGCGTCCGGGCCGTCGGGCAGCAGCACGATATCGACGCCGGGTCCTCTGCCGAACTGCAGCCAGCGCACCGTCTCCACAAGGCGCGCCGGTTCAGCGTGGGCGTGCACCCCGACGATGACACCTGGGCGCATGGTCCAATGGTGGCGTACCCCGGGTTACCCGTCTGTCACCATCTCGTCACCTGGTCGGCTCGCCGGGGCAGACCGACATGCAGCTGCGGATCCCGGGTGGCCGGCCGGGCGCGGCACCCGGCGGGATCCCGCTGCAGCAGCGGCGGCCTAGCCGTAGATGCCGGCGCCCGCTGATCCTTCAGCTGCCCGGCAGCACTCGGTCGGCGCCGTCACCGTTGCGGTGACGCTACGGTGGCGGCGCACCGTTTAGATTCGGGGAGTGCAGTCGGCGGTATCGACTCGGTCGGCCGAGACCAGGCGTGCCGACAAGCGAGGTACGCCAGTCGGCCGGGTCTTGGTGCCATCGTCGTCGCACTCCCGGCAGCCGGTGACCGCAGCCCGTCGCATATCCCCGCCGCCGTTGCGGCCCTCGCAGATCCCCCTCGCGCCATCGCCGGTCCGCGGCTCCGAGGAGGCGCTTGGCTTGACGGCTGTCCCAGGCTCTCTCGCGGAAATCCCGCCATCGCTAAGTGCCGCCGAGCGGTCGGGCCCCGGTGAACGTCAGGCACGCAGCGTGTCTGCCGACGCCGACCCCGGCGTGCTGATCCGTCCCGCGGCCGGACGCTCGCTTCCCCCCAGCGCCGTGGCAGCCGTGCGCCGGGGGGTGGCGGATGGTGGAGCGCCGCTTCCCGAGCCGATCCGTCGGCCGGCTGAGCACCGGACCGGTATGGACTTCGCTGCCGTGCGCGTGCACGCCGGCGAGCACGCCGCAGAATCCGCGCGGGCTCTGGGCGCGCAGGCGTATACGGTTGGCCGGCACATCGTGTTCGGTGCCGGCCACTACGAGCCAGCTAGCCCGGCCGGTGCCCGACTCCTGATGCATGAGCTCGCGCACGTGGCCCAGCAGTCGGTGACCGGGCGTGTGCAGCTCGCCCGCCAGGAAGATCCCGACGCCAAGCTCTCCCTGGGAGCCCTGGACAGTCCGGTCGTGGCGGCCGTGGTCACACCGGTGGTGGGGGACACCAGCTGGGCCGTCTTGCGCGAGTTTCTGCGCGGAATGTGGGGCGGTCTGCTGTCGGCGCCGCCCGAACAGCTGGACCGTATTCAGAAGAAGGCCGACGACTTCGGCGTCGTGGAGGCCCTGAAGTACGTCGGCGGGTATGCGCTCGGGATCATCGAAGGGCTATGGACCTCGGTCAAAGGTCTTCTTGAGGCGATCTGGACGCTGATCAAGCTGCCCTACACCATTATCGACTTCCTGATCACCAAGCTCCCGGCGCTGGCGGAAAAGTACGGGCCGAGGATCCGCCAGGCGCTCACCGGAGCCGACGGGCTGAGTGAGCGGCTGGCAAACCTGCTGAAGGGCTTCCTTGAGCACCCGCGCGACAGCCTGAAGCAACTCAGCGGATTGCTCGACGCGATCGGGAACCTCGCGCTGGAACAGGTCCGTGCACTCGGCCGCGCCGCCAGCGGAAAACTGCTCGCGCTGCTCGGCGAGGACTGGTTCGACATGGGCCGGGATATCGGCAAGGTAGTCGGCCAGATCCTCTTCGAGGTCATACTCGCGGTCGCCTCCGACGGCATCGCCGCTGCCGCCAAATCCGCACTGAGGATCGCTGGCGAGCTCGCTGCGCGCGCCGTTGCGGAAACAGTCGAATTGCTGCGCGGTATCGGCAGGCTGTTCGGTCAAGCGCTGGAATGGGTGCAAGGGATCGGGCGGCGGCTGGCCGGGGAGGCGAGCGAGCTGTTCGAGGCGATCGAGGCGTTGCTTAGCCGACTGAGGGCGATCTTCGCCGAAATGGTCGAGGAGGACGTGGTCGCAGAGACAGGCGTGCGCGGCGTAAAGGTTCCAGTTCCTGAGCCCAAGGGAGCAAGCGTGCTAGAGTCCCGGGCGGTAAAGCCGCCCCGTACCTCTCCCGCAACGGTCGCCGACCTGCGGCCGCCGAAAGTCCATCCGTCGAACCTCCCGGCCGGTCAGTCGCAGCCGAGGTTTCCGCCTCGCGCTCCTGGCACGCCGAGCCGGTTCACTGGCGAGCAGATCGCCCAGGACCTCGCCGCTACACAACGCAAGGTGTCGTCCGGCGAGAAGGCCCTCGAGGAGACCGGAGTGGCGGCCCGGACGCTGCGACGGGTCGACGAATACCACCACCTGTTCGTCCAGCAACTGCGCAAATGGTTCAAAGCACGCGGCATCGACATCGACAGGTTCACGGTGCGGCTGTCTGCCGACGAACATCGGTGGATCCACAACGAGTATCGATGGAACGACCTGTGGAAAGAGTTCCGGCTGAAGAATCCAACCGCCTCGCCACAGGAGATTATTGAGCACCTCGAGCTGCTCAAGAAGCAGGTAGGCCTGGAGGGGCTCGACGTCGTACCGTATCCACACTGAAACTGTGGGTCCAGAGAACGGCTCTGTCGCACTTTCGGCGGTAGCCGGTCGTGCTGATGTGTCACGATCGGTCATGAATGATGTGGCCGAGCTTGTGATCATGGCGTTTTCTGGGTTGTCTGCGCTGGTCATCGAGGATGACTCCCACCCCGGACACCCTGCCGGCCTGGGTCAAGGCGACCCAGGAAGCCATCGGCGAGGTCGGCTCGGGCGCGCCCGGCCGTCTGCGGGTGTCCCTGCGGGAGCTCGACCCCGGGCTCACGACGCCCTTCGTCCCGGTGCAGCGCTTCACCCGCAGCCAGCCGCTGAGCCCGGGGCAGGTCGTTCCGGTCGACATCGCCCTGGTGCCCCGGGCCTACTACTTCCACGCCGGCCAGCAGCTGCGGTTCGTGGTGGCTGGCTTCAACATAAGGTCTCACACCGTCCCCACCATCAACGTCGGCAGGCACATCATTCACACCGGTGGCGAGTACCACTCCTATCTTCAGGTACCGGTGGTCCCGTTGCCGTAGGCGCGGCCCGGCGCGGGTCACGGCCGCGTACACCCTCCAGGCGTAGCGCCTTGCGGACTTCAGGCGATTCGGTACTGGCCATGGGGACCGTGAAACGGGTCGTGGAACGATCGCCGGCCCAATGCCGGCGCAGTGGGTATTTTCGGAGCGTTTCGTGTGCTGTCCGTGCAGGCAGAGCGTTCGCTGCGGCCCAGCAGGCCACTCTTAACCCATTGGGTTCAGCTGCTCTTGGCCGCCGACCTGCCGGTCAGCTTTGCGAGGTAGGCGGCGGCGCGCCGGTCCACCTCGGGAACCGGGTCGGCGTAGTGCCGTAGCGTGGTCGCGCCGCCGCCGCTGTGGCCAAGGCGCGCAGCGGTGTTGCGCAAGTCGAAGCCTCCAGCCAGGAGCTGGCTGGCGGTGTAATGCCGTCCGCCCTTGATGTCGAGCTTCACCCCGGCCGCAGCCGCGGCTTCCGCGACCTTATGCGTGGCCCAGTCCGGGTTCCACGGCCGGGAATGGGCAGGGTCGTTGGAGAACAGGTACGCGTCATCACGCAGCCCGGCGCCGACCACGGCCAGATCGGCCTCGATCTCGTCCAGGTAGGTCGCGATCAACGCGCAGGTGTCCGGATCGATGGCGAGCCACCGGTCCTGATGAGTCTTAGTGTCCTTGCGGACGCGCTGACCGCCACGGACAACGTAATTGAAGGCCACGTGTATCAGGCCCCGGTCAAGGTCGATGCCGCGGATCTGCAGGCCGCACAACTCGCCGCGACGCACGCCGGTGACCGCCACCAGCCACAGGTACAACCCCAGAGCGGGACTACGCTCGCGGGCCTCGGCGATCACCTTGGCGACGTCATCCGGCGAGGTAGCCGGAATGGGCCGACGGATAGTGGTGGGCGGCTTAGCTGACTCGGACGGATTCCGGTCGATCCACTCCCAGCGCTGCGCAGCGGCGAACGCGCCGGACAAGATGCTGTGGATTCCACGGATGGTGCTGGCCTTCATCGGGTGGCAGACGTGTGGCCTGCACCCGGCGCGACGGCAGTCCTGGCCGGGCCTCGTCCGCTTCCGGCCGGGCGGAAGGCTGTCGGCGGTCCCGGCCACCATCGGTGTCCGGCCGTGGCGGACCAGGATCAGACCGTCTGCGGCGAGCGCGTCCACAGCGTGCCGGATGACGCCTGTCCCGATGCCCTGCGAGGCGCTCAGCTCGGTGATCGACGGCAGCTCGTCGCCTGGGGCGAGGTCCCCGGACCGGATGGCCTCGGTCAGCGTGGCGGTGACCTGCTGCCAGGCCGGGCGGGGGTCACTTGGGTTGATTATCAGGACTGGGACGTTGCGGTGCTCGGTGAACGGCTTGCCCGTGCAAGACAGGTCGCCGCAGCGCTTCAGCTCCGCGTACAGCTTGTCGAGGATGGGCCGCGTACCTTCCGCACCTTCATGTGCCCAAGGGCCGGCTTGATCGTGCGGCGGATGAATCCCTCATTGGTCTGCCGTGTGGACACGTCCCACCCCGCGACCGCCGCATAC
>Ga0187780_10000284_pt1 | contig 38675 bp, 32 predicted proteins | sample 1015_Q2_SP10_20__FD_132429 | JGI IMG/M metagenome (GOLD analysis project Ga0187780, IMG submission 132429) | Tropical peat soil microbial communities from peatlands in Department of Meta, Colombia - 1015_Q2_SP10_20_MG | ecosystem: Environmental > Terrestrial > Soil > Wetlands > Peat | place...
CGCCCGGGGTCTTCAACCTGGTCACCGGGACCGCCGAGGTCGGCGAGATGCTCGCCGCGCATCCCGGGGTGGATACCGTGGCGGTGGCCGGCCCGACGCCGGCCGGCCGCAGGATCGCCGGGATCTGCGGCGAGGCCCTCAAGCCGGTGACCCTCGAGCTCGGCGGGAAATCCGCCGCGATCGTGCTCGACGACGTCGACCTGGGCGCCGCAGCGGCAGAGCTCGGCTCCCTCTGCTTTGCCAATTCCGGGCAGGCCTGCTTCACCATGTCCCGGGTGCTGGCCCCGCGGACCAGGTACGACGAGGCGGTTTCCGCGCTCGCCGATCAGGCCTCGTCCCTGGTCGTGGGTGATCCGCTGGCCGAGGAGACGACCATGGGGCCGCTGGCCAACCCGCGGCAGCGCGCGAGCGTGGAGTCGTGTGTCACGGCGGGAATCACCGAGGGCGCCCGCGTGGTGGCGGGCGGCCGCCGCCCGGCTACGCCCGTGCGCGGCTACTACTACGAGCCCACCGTGTTCGCTGGCGCCACGGCCGGCATGGCCATCGCCCGGGACGAGATCTGCGGCCCGGTGGTGCGCGTGATCCCGTACGACGACGAATCCGAGGCGGTGGCCATCGCCAACGACTCCTGCTACGGGCTGGCCGGGAGCGTGTGGACCGATGACCCCGAACGCGGCCTGAAGATCGCGCGGCGCGCCCGGGTGGGGACGTTCGGGGTGAACCTGTACGTGCCCGATATCGGCGCCCCGTGGGGCGGCCGCAAGGCGAGCGGCATGGGCAGCATCTACGGCCCGGAGGGGCTCGACGCCTACCTGGCGACCAAGTGCGTGTTCCTGCCCGGCGCGACCGCGGCCGCGGCCGGCCTGTCGGTGGTCCGCTAGCGCCGCAGGCCCTCTGGCAGTCGGGCCCGGGCCTGCGTCACCCGGGCATCGGGCACGTACGCCTGGAGGATGACGCCCATATCGTCCTGGAGCACGACGACGGGAAGTCGCTGATGCTCCACGATTGGACTCATGAGCCACACCCGGCTTCGCGGCCGGCCGGCCAGCCACGCTGGCCGGCGGTCTTCGGGGACGTAATGCCAGCACATGCCGTCGCGCCGGCGATCGTCCTGGCCGCTCCTGCGGGCGGTGGCCACTTCGGAATGGGGTTCCTCGTCCTCATCGTGCTCGTCGTCGGCGGCCTGGGTTTCGCCGTGGTGCGCCTGCGGAGACGGCCGGGCCCGCAAGCCGGCCACGAGGAGTGGACCGCGCCCCGGGAACGGCGGGAGCCAGCGCCGGCCGAGCCCCGCCCGCAGACGTCACCGTTCGACGGGATGAGCGGCAGTACCGCGGAACACCCGGCCGCGGAACGCCCGGTCGCGACCGCGGCGCCAGCCCCGCGGATGGCCCGCCCGGTGGCCGCGCTCGGGGGTGCGCCCGGCGGGTGGGCGGTCGAGACGCACGGGCTCACGAAGCGATTCGGCTCCAACGTCGCGGTCGACGACGTCGAGCTGCTCGTGCCGCGGGGGTACGCGTTCGGCTACCTCGGGCCGAATGGCGCGGGCAAGACGACGCTGATCCGCACCCTGCTCGGGCTGACCAGGGCCAACGCTGGCACGATGTCCCTGCTCGGGATTCCCGTCCCGGCCGAGCGCCGCACGGCCATCGCCGAGGCGGGGCTGACCGTGACCCTGCCGGCCGGAGCCCCGCGGGAGGCCGTGGCGGAGATCAACCGGCGGCTGGTCGGCAGCGGCATCTCGGTGTACGGCCTGCAAGAGGTCCGGACGTCGCTGGAGGACTGGTTCTTGTCCGTGACGAGTCGGCTGGGGGAGCCGTCATGACCGAGGTCTCATCGACCGCGGATCTGTCAACGTCCGCGAGGAGATCGCCCGCCGGCCACGGCCGCGCGGGAAGCACGATGACGCGCTGGTTCGGCTCGTGGCTGCCCACCTGGGGGCTCATCGCGACCAAGTTTCTCGAGCAACGGAAGCGACGGGGCCTCATGATAGCCGTCGCGGCGCTGACGATGGCGCTGCCCGTCCTCGTCCTGGGCCTGCGGCTGCTGTTCCACGCGGTTGACCCGAAGACGTACGGACCCGCGGGCAGTCCCGCCATCTTCTCCGGCCTGGTGAACGCGATGGCCGAGTTCGGTTTCATCGCCGCTGCCGCGCTGGGCACCGCGGCCGGGACGACGGACCTGACCGACGGCATGTTCCGGCACCTCGTGGTCACCGGCCGGTCGCGTCTGGCGCTGTACCTCGCGCGGATCCCGTCGGGCCTGGCGATCGTGCTCCCGCTGGTCGGATTGGCGTTCGCGATGACCTGCCTGGTGACGAGTTACGCAGGCAGCCCGCAGCCGACCACGATCGCCGTCAACGGCGCGGCCATCCCGGCCGGCCTTGACCAGGCGCAGCTGGAAACCTGGCTCCTGCAGCACCCGCAGCAGGTCGCGGCAGCGTTGCCATCGCCCGCTCCAGTCGGCCCGGCTCCGACCCGCGCCTTCATCGAACGGAACTCCGCCGCGATCTACGGCCAGTACACCGCCGACGAGCTCGAGCAGCAGAACCCCGCGGTCAACGAGATGGTCAAGATCGGGCTGTGGCTCGAGCTCGTGATCGGGGTCGCATTCCTGGTCGGCCTCGGGCTCGGTTCCCTTCTGGGGCAACGCACCGTGGCCACGATCTTGATGATCGCGCTGGAGATCATCGTGACCCCGATCCTCGCTAGAACCGCGATCCCCTACTTCCTGGACGGCCAGCGGCTTGTCGTCGGCATCGCCCTGGATCAGCTCCGGCCGGCCGGGCTGGGGGCGGCCGGCTCCGGAGGCCCGGGCCCGGGCCCGGGGCACATACTGTTCGGCGGGCGGGGAGTACTCGGCATACCGCCCATGCCGACCTGGGCCATGATCGCCGTCATCGTCGGCTGGATCGTCGGCTGGTCCGTCATCGGCGCCTGGAGGATGATGACCAGGGACGCGTGACCGCGGCGGCACGTCTGCTAGTGAGTAGCGGGCCCGGCAGCGCCTGCTCGATCGTGGCGAAGCTGACGCGTTCTTGTTCCAGCCTGATCGACCGGCCGAACGCATCCGCGATCAGGTCGCAGCAGAGCGCCGTCTGCTGTTCGTCCAGGAACTCCAGGCTGGCGGTCGAGGGACTTGGCTCGGTCACCCACCGGCTGCGGTGCGCCAGCAATGTCGTCCGGCGGGTCAGCGGGCTGCGGGGGGGACCTGAGCCTGGCCGGACGCGAGGGCCTGGGCGGCCAGGATCAGGTTGGATTCGGCTCGGGTCAGGCGGTCCCGGCGGTCGGAATTCCACCGGCGGGCCGTGGCCACCCGGCGGCGGACGCGGCGCGCGTGTTCGCGGACCCGCGCGGGGCTGGCGCTGCCCAGTCCGGTCCGGGCCAGGACGGCGGACATCGGGTCGGTCGCGGCACCGAGCAGGTCGGCGGTGAGCGGCAGCGGCGCGCCGGTGATCTGTTCGGCCGCGGCGCGGACGCCGGAGACGGTCAGCTCGGTGCCGCCGCGGCTCAGGGCGTGGGCGACGGCCCGGCCGACCACCCGGTACGCCGTGCGGTAGTCGAGCCGGAAGCGCAGCGCCAGCTCCTCCGCGAGGTCCGCCGCCGCGGTGAAATGCCGGACGGCCTGCTCCCCCAGGACGCCGGCGTCCACGCTCAGCCCGGCGGCCACGGCGCGCCCCAGCCGGACGAGCCCGCCCGCCAGGTCCAGGGCCCCAGCGACCTCGCCGTAGGCGTACAGCCAGTTGTCGGTGCGCGCGGACGGGGTGAGGCTGGTGGCGAGGACCCCGGTCAGCCGGCCGATCAGCGTGCCCGCCCCGCCGCGCAGCACCGGCAGCGCGTACGGGTTGCGCTTTTGGGGCATGAGCACGCTGGCCCGGCACAGCGAGGCGTCGAGGGTCACGTACCCGAACGCGGGGCTGGCGAAGATCTCCAGGTCGCTGGCGAGCTGGCCGACCGTGGTCACCGCCTGGGCCGCCGCCGTGACGACGTCGGCCAGGACGTCGACCGACCACATCGCGTCACGGGTCTGCGGGCCGACGGAGCCGAAGCCCAGCAGCCCGGCCAGGCGGGCCCGGTCCACCGGCAGCCGGGTACCGCCGGCTCCGCCGGCGCCCCCGGGCGAGACGTCCACCCGGGCGTAGGCCGCCTCGATCCGGTCCAGGTGCCGCAGGGCCTGCTCGGCGAAGCCGCCCAGGTAATGGCCGAACGTGGACGGCTGGGCCGGCTGCAGGTAGGTATGGTCGGCCCACAGCGTGGCCGCGTGATCGCTCTCTTGGCGGGCAACCTCACCGGCGAACGCCGCGACATCGGCGTGCAGGCTGAGCAGCTTGTCCCGGATGGCGAGGCGGAAGGCGATGCGGCCCGCCTCCCGGCGGGTGCGGCCGAGGTGGAGCCGGCCGGCCGCCGGGCCGAGGGTGCGCTCCAGTTCCCGCTCCCTGCTGTTATACGCATCGCCGTACACCGGGTCGTACGGGAAGTCGGCGGCCGGCCGGTCGAGCAACGCCAGCAATGCAGCGCACAACGGCGCGGCCTCGCCGGGCGTCAGCGCGCCGCACTCGACCAGCTCGACGAGATGAGCCAGGTCAGCCAGGGTCAGGCCGCGGTGCAGCAGGGGCGCGTCGGCGATCTCCAGCGCGTAGCCGGCCTCGACCAGCTCAGGGGCGGGCCCGCTGGTGATCCGGGCCGTCGTGCCCAGGTAGCCTTCCGGCGGCCGCGGCTGCCCGCCCGCGGTCATGGCGCCGCCTCCAGCGACCCGGCGAACAGCGTGGGCGCGCCGCCGCTGACCAGGAATACCTGGGTACCGCGAACCCGGCCCGAGCGGCAGGCCGCGATCAGCGCGGCCAGGGCCTTGGCCCCGAAGGTCGGATCGAGGAACACGCCCTCGGTCACCGCGAGCAGCCGCGCCGCAGCCTGGCCCTCGCGGGAGGGAACACCGTAACCTGGCCCGATCCAGCCGCCGAGGACGTTCGGCTCGCCGGCCGCGATGCCCAGGCCGATGAGCTCGGCCGCGCCGGTGGCCAGGTCGAGCACCCGCGTGCGGCTCTCGGCCGCCGGCCTGCTCACCGTGACCCCGACGACCTCATACGTCGCGCCCGTGAGAGCCGCGCCGGCCACCAGGCCGGCCTGCGTGCCGCACGACCCGGTCGCCAGCCACAGGGCTCCCGGGCGCTCGCCGAGAGCGTCCAGCTGCGCGGCCAGCTCGGCGCTGGCCCGCACGTAACCGAGCGCGCCGAGCGGCGTCGCGCCGCCGCGCGGGACCGGGTAGGGGCGCCTGCCCGCGGCGCGCAGTTCCGCCGCGGCCGCCTCGATGCCCTGGTCGACGGAGGACCGGTCCCGGTCGCCGGTGAACCGCACGTCGACCCCGAGCCACCGGAGCAGCCGCATGTTCCCCTCGCTGGCCTCCTCGGCGGCGGCCGCGCCGTAGCAGATGACGTGCGGCTCGACCTGGGAACGCAGGCAGCTCAGCGCGGCCAGCATCGTCCAGTTCGACTGCGGGCCGGCGCCGGTCACCAGGCAGTCGCAGCCCTGGTCGCGCACGTGGGCGAGGATGTACTCCAGGCCGCGCAGCTTGTTGCCGCCGAGGCCGGCGCCCGCCAGGTCATCCCGCTTGAGCAGGACCTGGACGCCCAGCTCACGGGACAGCCGGGGCGCCCGGTGCAGCGGGGTCGGCTCGAGGACGAGCGAGACCCGGGGGAAGCCGGCCAGGCGTCCCTGGACAGCGCGAGGCGCCGGGGCGGGTGCGGCGGGGGACGGCGCGCTCACCCCGGCGCCCCGGCGCGGGCCCGGCATACCCGGTCCGCGAAGGCGGCACACGAGCCGAGCGATGACCGCACCTCGAGGAGCCCGTCCAGCTCGGCATCGGAGATCGCGTCGAGGCGGGCATCGGCCCGCAGCGCGGTGCGGAAATCCTGATCCCGGTCGAGGCCGTTCATGGCGGCCTGGTAGACCACCTCGTGCGCGGTGTGCTTGCCGACCCGCCCGGCCAAAGCGCGCATCACCGGCTCGGACAGCAGGTAGCCACGATGCTGGCCGATGTTGGCGAGCATCCGCTCGGGGTCGACGCGCAGCCCGTCAAGCATCCGGGCCCCCGAGTTCACGCAGGCTGCGAAGCACATCCCGACCTCCGGCAAGACGAGCCACTCGGTCTTCCAGGCCCGTCCGTCCCGCTCATGCTCGGCCACCATCCCGTCCAGGGCCAGCCCGGCGTGAGCCCGGATGACCCGGGACAGGGTGACCAGGTGCTCGGATAGCTCCGGGTTGCGCTTATGCGGCATCGTGATCGAGCCGACGGTGCCTTCGGTGAAGGACTCCCGCAGTTCGCCGATCTCCGGCCGTTGCAGCTGGTACACCTCGTTGCCGATCTTGCCGACCGTCGCCGAGATCGCGGCCAGCAGCCAGATGAACTCGGCGACCCCGTCGCGCGAGGTGAGCCAGGGAACGTCGGGTGTGCCCAGGCCGAGCCGGGCGGCGAACCGGTCGAGCAGGTCCAGCGCGCGCTCGCCCCAGAATTCCATCGTGCCGAGCGCGCCGCCGAGCTGGACCAGTTCCCAGCGGCGCCGGCCCTGCCGCAGTCGCTCCAGGTGGCGGTTGAGTTCCGCGGCCCAGACCGCCGCCTTGAACCCGAACGTGATGGGCAGGCCAGGCTGCCCGTGGGTACGCCCGCACATCGGCGTGTCCCGGTGCTCGGCGGCGAGATCGAGCGCGCGGTCCCGCATCCGGGTCACGTCCCGTTCGGCGATGTCACCCAGCGCCCGGAAGACCAGGGCGAACCAGGTGTCGGACAGGTCCTGCACGGTGGCGCCGTAGTAGACCCACTCCCGCGCGTCTTCGGGCAGGGTCTCGCGTAGCGCCGTGATCAGGCCCATCGTCGAGTGGCCGGTGACCCGGGTCTGCTCTGCGACCAGGCTCAGGTCCAGCCGTGAGACGTCGGCGTGCGCGCGGATGGCCGCCGCGGCGGCAGGTGGTACGAGGCCGGCGTCGGCCTGGGCCTGGGCCAGGGCGGCCAGGATCTTTAGCCAGGCCTGGGTCCGGCCCGCGTCCGAGAACAGCGCGGACGCCTCGGGCGTGGTCCACAGGTGGCCGTAGATGGCCGAGTCGGCCGGGTGCGCGCTGCTCATCGCCCGGCGCCCGGAGCCAGCGGCTCAGCGCCCGGCGCCGCGACCGGCGGGATGCCGCAAAGTGCGCGCAGCCCCGCGCGAACCTCGTCGAGGTTCGCCCCCCACGGCACCACGGCCGTCGTGCCGTTGACCTCGATACCGCGTTCCAGCAGGCAGCATTTGGCGAGCACGCGCGTCCCGGGCGGATCGGCGGCGCGGGCCTTGGGGCACAGGTCGACGCGCCGCGGCTGGCTGCCGTAGAAGTGCTGGTGGAACTGCCGGGACCGCTCGCAGCCGATGAGCAGCCAGTCGGCGTGGTAGGGCGGATGGCAGTCCAGGAAGCTGACCTCCGGGCCGGCCGGGAGGCCGCCGCCCCGGCACGGCAGCAGGTAGTGCGGGGCCGGGTTGGCCGCCACCAGCTCGCGCACGTCCACCGCGTCCAGGACCAGGCTCAGCGGGGGCAGATCCTCGTCGTAGCCGACCACCTGCTCGGCCATGGCCAGCAGCTTCGGCGGATGCGGCGGGATGACTTCGGTGACCCGGATCGCCAGCGGCGCGGGCCGCCAGATGAAGTTGACATGCTCATACCGCCCCCGCACCACGTAGGCGAGCACGCTGTCTCGGCGGTGCGCCAGCGCCGCCGCGGCGAGCGAGGTGGCGTTGCCCACGTCGGCCGCGGGTTCATCGATCCAGGCCGTGGTGGCCGGGCCGGACAGGACACGCAGCTCCGCCACCGGCGAGAACAGCCGGTCCGGATCTTCCGGCCGGACGGCCACCAGAGCCGTCTGCCCGCCGCTGCGCAGCACCAGGTACGCCGTCCGCCGGTAGATTTCGCGCCGGCTCAGCAGGCCGGTGATTCCCGCCGGGGTGAGCGGTATGTCGACCTCCTGCACCGATAGCCCCCGGTACGGCCGGGTGATCGTGTTGGGTTCCGGCTCCTCGACTTCGGGTGCGGGGATCATGTCAGCGCGCCGGCCGAGATCGTGTCCGCGCGCAGCCCGAGCCGCAGGGTTTCCAGCGACAGCACGCTAGCCGGAGCGATATTGCCGAGGTTGACGTCCGCACCGAGCTGCCGCACGAACCACGCCTGCTGGCTCTTGCGGGGGGCCTCGAAGATGACCTTGTCCTGCGGGACCCAGGCCAGGATGGCCGAGACCAGTTCCTCGCGCACGCCCTGATCGGTGCGGTAGAGCCCGACGGTGCCGCTCTCCCGGCCCTCGGCGATCACCCAGCAGGCTCCCGCATCGAGGTCCCGAGCCATCTCCTCGGCCCACTCCGCCGGGGTGGGCGGGTAGTTACCCTCCTTGGCCCCGGTCTCCGCCAGCACCACGAAATCGGCGGTCAGCTCCCGGATCAGGGCCTGCTTCCGGCTGGCCGGCAGCGCGCGCAGCCCGTCCGACACCTCGATATGGGTGATGCCGATCTCCCGGGCCCAGTCCCGGAGCTCTCCGACGCGGCCCTGCATCACGGCCACCTCGAGCAGCGTCCCGCCGAGTGACACCGGGCAGCCGTATTCCGCGCAGATGCCGACCCGGGTACCCAGGGCCGGGTCGACGTAGCCGATGCCCCAGCCGACCTTGACGATGTCCACCAGGTGCCCGGTCTGGCCGAGGAACGCACGGGTCCCGTCCGGGGTGAGCCCGCTGTCCAGGACGTGCGTGATCCCGCGCGGCCGCGGCTTGGCCGCCCGGGCAGGCAGCTTGAGAAAGGTGGGACACTCGGGCACGGTGCGCCTCCCGCTCTACGGTGTGGTCGAACCATAGGCACGGCGGAGCCCGAGTTTCGCTGTCCTGGGAGGGCGAGGTTCCGGCGGTTTGTTGACCTCGTCGACCTAGATGCGTGGACGGCCCGGCCCAGGCGGACGGGCGGCTCACGCGGAGGTGGCCTGCGCTGGTCCCAGGCGTCAGCGCGCGTCGTGTAGAGCCTGCAGAGTTCCCCACGCCCGGGTGGCCAGCTGCAGGTTGAAATGCACGTCGGGATCGTTCAGCTCCAGGCCGGTGAGCTCGCGGATCCGCTGCAGCCGGTACTTGAGCGTGCTCTTGTGCACGGACAGCTCGGCGGCCGTGGCGTCGTAATTGCCGCCGTGCTCGAGATACTGAGTAAGCGTGTGCACCAGCTCGGCGTTCCGGCGGGCGTCGTAGTCGAGCAGGCAGCCGAGCCACTCCCGGACAAACCTGTCCACGTCGGTGAGGTCCGGGATGGCCGCGAGCATGCGGAAGATGCCCAGCTTGGGATACTCGCAGGCGCTGCTGCCTGACAGCAAGGTCTTCTGCAGCCGCAAGGCTAGGTGGGCCTCGCGGAGTGACCGGGGCAGCTCGGAGGGGCGGGCGCACGGGCCGCCCACGCCGATGTACACCTGCCCTCCGAGGTGGGACACGGTCGCCCGGCGTAGCTGCTCCCAGTCGGCCTGGTCGGCCGTGATGATGGCGACGTTGCCGGACCCGGTCTCGAAAAGCCCGTCGAGGCGCGCCTGACGCATGGCCCGCCGCACGGCGCTCAGCAGGCTGTCGTACGCCCGGGTACGTCCCCTGGCCTCGACGATCACCACGCGGTGCGGGCGGCGCAGATCGTAGTCAAGTGCCTCGGCTCGGGTCAGCGCGCTCTCATCGTCATCCCCGGCCAGCAGGTCGTGCACGAGATCACGGCGCAAGCGCAGTTCGGTGTCGGCGATTCCGCGCAGCCGGGCCAGCTCCATGGACAGAACGGTCGCGCCGTGCTCGAGGGCCACCAAGTCGGCCTGGTCTGCCACGTGCTCGGGGTCGATGAGCGCCAGCACACCGATCACGTCAGTCCGCGGGGAGGCCAGCAGGCTGAGCCGCTCCCCGTCGCGGATCGGCTGGCCGGACCGAATCAGCCGACGGAGCAGCTGCTCACGCTTGGCGAAGGGCTCCTTCGGGTAGGGGTCGGGCTTACCAGGGCCGGCCCAGGCGCTCAGGTTGCCGTACCGGTCCTCTATCGCGACGGGCATGCCGGTGAGCTCGTGCAGTGCCTTGGCGATTCCCGGCTGGCCTTCCCCGGATACCGCCACCCGGGTGAGCCGCTGGTGGATATCCATGCTGCGCTGCAGGTTGGTCACCGTCTCGGCGAGCGCGGTGTTCGTGGCGGCGAGGGCCGCCGCGGTGTGGCGCTCCCGCGCGTGCAGCCGCGCGTTCGACACGGCGACTCCGGTCTGCTGGGCGAGCACCTGGATCAGGAACCGCTGTTCGGCAGATGGCTCCTGGTCATGGGAGGCAATCAGATGGCCGAGGAGCCCGCCGGCACCGCGCAGCGGATAGGCCCAGGTCCACTGGCGCCCTGGCACGTTGACCCTGCCGCTGTCGGCGCCCATGACGGCCAGCTGCCCGGCCAGGCCGCGAGGGCAGGAAGCGAGGCCGGCGGTGCTGGGACGCCACTGGCCGTCGGTGAAGTGATAACCGTCGATCTGCCACGAACCGAGCCCGGGGGCCGAGGAGGCGGCGAGCTCGAGGATCTGCTCTTCATCGACCGACTCCGTCATCAGCAGCGAGATCACCAGCAGCGCCCGGAACTCGCCCAGCCGCGCGCGCATGTTCTCGTCCGCGGCGTCCCCGGGCCTCGCCCGCCGTGCTCCGTCAGCACGTGCGTCGGCGTGGCGCAAGCCCGGCGGCGCCAGCCCGTCAGCGGTGGTCTGTTCGGCGGTCATCGCGTCGGTCAGGCGTTCGCCGACTTGAGGAAGTCATCAGGCTCGATGTAGTAGGGATTCTCGATGAGGATGCCCTGGACCAGCACCTGCGGGTGCGTCTTCACGATGTTCACCACGATCTCGCCGCTGAACCGGTCCAGGTCGTAGAGGCACAAAACGACCACCGGATAGCTCGGGGTGACCCGGTTCAGCTCGGACTCGTAACCGATCAGGTGCTCCACCCCGGGCACATCCCGCAGCGCCCAGGTCATCTCACCGACCAGGCGACAGAACGAGTAACCCTCGACCTCGGCCTTGATCATGTTTTCGGTCCAGAACGTGAGCATGTCGCTGGTGGTGAACTCGCCGCCAGCCAGGTAGGTCGATTCCGGGAGGTGGATATCCAGCTGGCGTTCCAGGGACCCGGGCTCCCCGCGGGCGCCGGACAGCTCCGCCAGCCGCTTCGCCGTGCGCTTGGAGTCCACGATGCAGATGCACTTGTCCCCGGCGGTCAGGCCCGCCCTGAGGTATCCGGTGAGGAGCCGGTCCCGGTCGGCATCCCCCCGGTAGAAAGCGCAGACGTGGCTCCCCGGCACCAGGCCGATCTCATCGATACCGCTTGGCACTGGTCCGGTCATCTCGCCCACCACCTCGTGCTCACGATAGCCGGATCGTACGCCGGAAAACGAGCTCAGGGTTCCCCCCGGGAGGACTAATATCTGCGGAATCCTACTTCCGGCGAGGCAAGAGCAGGCGGGACCGCACGGCCCTGGAGCCTGTGCCGTGCGATTGCGGCGCAGTCTGTGATCAGGCTCGCTCCAGCACGCCGGTCGGCACGAACGCGTCGAAGTAAACATTCGCTTCCCTGACGCCGAGCCGGACCACCAGTTCACGCGCGGCCTCCACCATTGGCGGGGGGCCGCACAGGTACGCATCGTAACCTTTAAGGCTGCCCATCCGGCGGGCGATGGCATCGGTCACGAGCCCTCTTTCTCCATCCCAGGCCTCACCAGGGCCTTCGACAACCGGCACGAACTCGGCTCGCGCCGACAAGTCGCACAACGCCTTCAGGCGGTCGACGTAGTAAAGCTCCTCGGAGGTTCTCGCGCCAAAAAAGACCGTGACCGGCCGCCGGTCTTTCTTCTGTGCGAGGTCAGCGAGCATGGACAGCATGGGAGCCATTCCAGACCCGCCGGCAATCATGATGATCTTCCGGTAGGAAAGCCGTACTCGCAGCGAGCCAACCGGGCCGAAAACCCGCACTCTCTGCCCCTTCTCAGCATATTTCAGGTATTCGCTGAAGTGACCGCCGGGGAAGACCCTGACGATCAGCTCAATTTCCGAATTCGCGCTCGGCGCGTTAGCCATCGAGAAGGCCCGGACATTATCTGTTCCCGGAACCTCGACGTTGACGAACTGTCCCGCGGTAAACCGCATCTGCGGAGGGTTCACGAGGCGCAGCGTGACCCCGCGTATCGTGGGTGTCAGGTCGGTGACGCGCTCTATGACCGTGTCGAAGGCTTCGATCTGGTCACCGGCCAGGAACTCCTCCTCGGTCAGGCTCATCGCGGACAGGTCGATGACGCAGTCGGAAAGCGGCCGGCTGGAGCACACCAGGGTCCAGCCGGCCGAGCGTTCGCCATGAGTCAGCGCGAAGCTTGACCCGGTATCGTCGACGTCCCCGTCGGTGACCAGTACCTTGCACGTCCCGCATCCGCCATGTCTGCATCCGTAGCGCAGGAAGTATCCCTGGGAGAGCGCGGCGCTGAGAATGGGCTCGCCTTCGGCGCACTCGATGGTGCGGCCGAAGGGAGTAAACCTCACCCTGGGCACGGGCACCTTCCCTGTGAGCGAGGGCCGGGACCCTCTGCCTCGGCCCTGGCGGGCATGGGCTGCTTCGTTGATCTGGCCGGCCTCTCAGGACTGGAGCGGGTCCTTCACTTCGTAGTTGAGCCGGCGGATGTCGTCGATCGTCCACATCCGCTTCAGGTCGATGCCCGGCTGGCCGACCAGTGTCTTGCCGTCCTCGCGGACGAGTCCGAGATCGAGGATGACATCGGCCAGGTCCCTGCCGTGGTACAGGCTCCAGAACTGCTTGCGGCCGCTATAGGCGACAGGCCAGTTCCGGAAGACCCACTCGCAGCCTTCGCTGCAGACCGCGATGCGAGATCCGTTGTAGTCGAATATCCGGGTTTCCGGGCTGTCTGGCCGCGGCATGATGCAGGGCAGCTGGCATACCTGGCACAGGGGCGGAAGGGAGGGCAGTTGCTGCATCATGATCTGCCCGCTCTCGGGCTCTGCCATCTGGGCGTGGGCCTCCCAGAACTTTCCGTAGACGTCGTACCAGCCCGGGTAGTTCGCCTCGAACCAGCCGAAGTCCTTCGGGCCCTGGATCGGTGATCGCCAGAAATTGAGTGGCCAGATTATCGCGAGCGCCATCGCGGTAGTGTGGTGAAGCCACGTGACATCTTCGGCGACCTTGGGCACCCGCTCCGGCACCTGAAGGCCGAAGTCGGTCAGCCGCTCCATGTAGCTCGACACGAAATCATCGCCGACCCACTCCTCCCATTGATCCCGGTAGCACCACGGGCGGACGGTCGCGCCGTATTCGGCCTGGTGCCCCACCAGGGCGTCGAGCTGGCGGTGATTGATCCAGAAGTACCGTTCGAGGGCGCGGTTGCAGTCCGGAATGTTGTTCTCGTCCTGCAGGACCGCCATGAGCGTTCCGTACCCGTTCGCCATGTGCCGGGCTTCGTCGGACTGGATGGACAGGAATGTCGAGGCCAGCGCGCTCTCGCCATTGGCGACGGCGATTTGCGGGACCGCCACGACGAGTATGTTGGTGTACGCGGTCTCGAGGACCACGTTGAGATGCATGACGCAGTCGATGGGGTCGCCGGTATTGAAGTGCAGGAACGCCGAAACGCCGACGAGCCCGGCGGGCAGCTCGTACAGGGCCTTCTGGCCGATGTCGTACCCCGCGGGATCTTCCCAGTGCTTGACGTAGTAATGCCGCAGCGCCGTCTCCAGCTGGGTGTGGCGGATCTCGTCCATCATCTGGGCCTGGTAGCCTTGCCGGATTTCCTGGTTCTGCACGGACGCGATGATCCCGCCGGCCGCCGATACTGCCTCGAATTCCGCGATGGTGAAATCCGGCAGCGTCAGCTTCATTACTTCCATGAGCCGGGGATCCGCGTTCTCGGTGGTGCGCATCCTGATTGCGGCATCGAGGAAGCCGTGAGTGCGGTCGTCCTTCTCCGCTTCCATCTTCATGTAGTCGCGGACCAGCATCCTGAAGGGGTCTTTCCCTTTCGGCGGGATGATGTACCTGGTGGGCTGCTTGGGCCGTGAGTCGCCTACGGTGAACGGCCAGTCATACGATTTGGTTTTGTCATGGATCTGCTCGAGTGTGAAGGGCATTCCCTTCTCCTATCAGCTCATGCGGGCTCAGGGCCTGGGCGGCTAATGCGTCATGGCTATTAGCGCCTGCTGGCGTCAGTCCTTGAATCGGTCAGGGAGGATCTCGGCAAAGATCTGGATTTTGTCGTTTGACCGCACCATTCTGCCGTAATAGGTTGACATCGAGACTAGGAACATCTCGGTCGTCAATTCGCGGCCCAGCTGCTCGCTGATCGCGGGCATGTCGAACTCGAGGACATCGTCGCGTTCGACTTTGTAGTAGCAATCGCGGAATTTGATCCTGGTATCCGGGTAAGCTTCCCGTATCCATTCCAGGGCGGCCTCAGTTTCCTCGCCGGCCATAAGGGACAAGCCAACGGTCCGCCGCGGGCCGTCCGCCGACCGCTTCCACACCGGACGGGTTGCTTTCGCATTCGTCATCTCTGGGTGCCTCCCATCGCCTAGCCCAGACCGAGACCAGTCACGAGCCTCGAGTGATCTGCGGTTACCTGCTGGAGCGCGTCGGAGCCGCGGCCGGACAGATTGATGCCTTCGATCCCGAACAGGCCGGCAGCGCCCTCTGCCGCCCGGTTGCTCTCGGCGCTCCACTGCGCTATCCAGCCGGAGATAACCTCGCGGTTGTCGGCGCCGAACTGCGGGTCGCTGATAAGGAAGTTCACCATGCTCCTCGTCGTTTCCAGGTGCCGGGTGGTGTCGCGGCGAGCAGCCGCGAGCAGTACGGGCGTGAGCGGATCACCGTTGAGCGGGGCGTTGCGCGCGACGAACTCGTCCTTGACCAGACGGCCGACCAACGGCTCGAACACCAGATTGATGGCGACTAGGATCTCCGCCCAGTCGAAAAGCGAGAAGATCCGCTCGATGTTTTCCCTGACCGGGACGAGGACCGGATCGTTCATCCAGGCGTCGCGAGCGCTCGCATCGCTGTACGAATCGTCGCGGTCGCCGATATCGAGTATGAGGCGCACGATGTCTTGCTGGTGCCGGAACTTGTCGGTGGCCTCGAAGGCAGTGGCGAACATGAGCGTGTCGGCCAGCGCCTCACGAACGGCATAGCACAAGGACAGGAACAGCCCATACTCAGCAAATGGCCAGGCTGCGTAGTATTTGCCGAGAATCTCGTGCAGCCAGGTCTGGTTGACCTGCCCGAGTCCGGTGTCGAGCGCGACCGGGATGAGATGTTCGAGCGCCTGCTCTTCGAAGTTGGTGTTCTGCACGTACGGTCGCTGCCAGACCTGGAACGGGTCGCGCCAATCACGCCACCGGGAAGAGCGGATCCTGGTGCTGTCCTCGGTGAATGGATCCCGCCCATTGTCGAAGCGCACAGGCCATCCGACATGCAGCCACTCAGCGGGGCTGGACTGCTGGCCAACAGTCAGGTTCTCGTAATCGGTCGGATGCCGGCCAGAAGGCGTGAACCATGTGAATTGCCGGTAGCCGATGGCCCGCGATCTGGATTCGCCCTTGGTAGTAGCCTCTGTCATCACCTTGCTCCTCATCGCTCCTCACCAGGGCCGGCTGGATTGCTATTCGGGCCTGACCTGGGGTGGTAAGCCTTCGCTGATTTCAATGCCGTGGAAACGTTCATCCCGGTTCGCCCGCCTGGTGCGGGCCTACTCAGGACACGTTCGTCAGGCGGGACAGTGGCGCGGGGGCGGGCTCGGCCGAGCGGCCAGGCCCGCTCCCGCGCGGGTTCTACTGACGGTCCAGTTCCTGGCGGACCAGGGCGGCGCCATCCGCGAGCGCGCGTAGCTTGTTCGCGGCGATCATCCGGGGCAGGTTGATCAGCCCGCAGTCGGTGGACAGCCCGAGCCGGTCGGCCGGGACGTACTCCAGCACCTGCCTGATCCGGTCGGCGACCTCAGCGGCGCTCTCGGTAACCGTGGACTTGACATCGATCACGCCGGCCACGAACGGCTTCGACCAGTTGTTCTCGGTCAGCGGCTTGAGGTCGTCCGGGCCGGTCCGGCCGACCTCGTAGTTCAGCGCGTCGATATTGGCCCCGAGCACGTGCGGGAAGATCGCGTAGGCGCGTTCGGGTGCCGGGGCGTCGGAGGCGCGCTTGTCGAGCACGAACGCGCCGAACTCGGTCTTGGTGTCGTCCGGGAAGTAGGCGGGCGTGCCGGAGTAGTTGCCCCAGCACGTGTGCACCCAGAACTGGCAGCTCACGCCCTCCATCGCGACGTTGAGGGCCTCGATCTCCCAGTCGCCCATGCCGTACGGCCAGACGAACTCATCGAGCTGGATGATGTCGCAGCCGTTGTCCGCCAGTTCCTTGAAGTCCTCGTTGAACGCCCGGGCCAGCGCCAACGCGACTTCCCTGGTGTCCTTGTAGTGCAGGTTGGTGGTGGCCGCGGCGATCACGCCCAGGCCGGTGTAGGAGACCTTGACCGGCTTCTTGGTGGCTTTGCGCACCGCGCGCAGGTTGACCAGGTGGAACGGGACCTCCCGGCGGACTTCCCCGATGCAGGTGGGGGAATACAGCGTCGAGTAGATCGGCAGGCCGATCGCCGGCCCGGAGAGCCGGTAGCCGGACACCCGCTCCAGGTAGTAGTACAAGATCGTGCCGTACGGGGAGTCACCCCCGTACACCTTGCCGTCGCTGATCACGTCCAGGCCCGCCGCCTCCTGGTCGCGCACGATCGCGCCGACCACGTCCTCGAACGCCTCCTTGCTGATCGAGTCGTGGATGAACTCACCCTTGGGCAGCGTGGCGAACGCATGCCCGTCATACCACCGCGGATTGGGATAGTTGCCGACCATCGTGGTGGGTAGCAAGATGTCTTGATCGCCGACGAGCATCTTCTTTGATCCTTCCCGATCGCGCCAACATGCAAGTGCCAGGAGCGTAGGCCGCGCTAACAGCGACTTTCTTCCCTACCACGGGACCGATCTCGACCCGCCGGTACCCATGACGGGGCAAATCAGCCGAGCCGGATCCGCCAGTCAACGGCCAGGCACCTGGTCGCGGTGACCAGCACGGGGTTCAGGTCCAGCTCGGCGATCTCCGGGTGGTCCGTTATCAGGTCACCGATCCTGACGATCATGTCGGCGACCGGCGCGATGTCGACGGCGGGACTGCCGCGCAGCCCGTCGAAGATGGCCGCACCTCGCAGCGCCCGCAGCATGACGGCAGCCTCTGCCGCGGTCACCGGGGCGACGGCGAGCTGGACGTCGCGCCATGTTTCTACCAGCACGCCGCCGAAGCCGGCCGTCACTACCGGGCCGAATTCCGGGTCGCGGAGTCCGCCGACCAGCAGCTCCACGCCTTCGTGCTGGTGCTGGACCAGGACGGCCGCGCCGTCGGCCAGGGCGAGGATCTCGGCCGCGGCCCCGCCGACCTCAGCGGACGACGCAAGGCGCAGTCGCACCCCGCCCGCGTCGCTCTTGTGCGTGAGGTCAGGGTGATCAACCTTGACGACAGCGGGGTAGCCGAGCTGGTCCGCCGCGGCGGCGGCGGCGGCAGGGCTGTCACACCGGATCGTGTCGATCACCGGGACCCCGGCCTGGGCCAGCAGGTCCCGCGCCGCATCAGCGGGCAGCCACCCGTTCGCCGTTGCCGACGGCGCCAGCCAGGGCATCCGGTGGGCCAGCGGCGGCCGGCCAGGCGGCCAGCGGGTCGCCGCGCGTCCGGCATCTGGCGCCTGATTCACGCGCATTCCGCAGCGCACGGCCACGCCGACCGCCCTGGCGGTGCGCTCCGGCCACGGAAAGCACGGCACGCCCGCCTCCTGGAGCAGGCTCGCGTGCGCGTCCGCCGCACGGGGCGCCACCCAGCAGGCGTAAACCGGCACCGGCAGCCCGTCGGCCCGCAGCCTGGCCACGGCGTCCCGGACCGCCTCCGCCACCTCCTGCGATGCCGAGCGCTGCAGCAGCACCGGGACCACCACGTCGATCTCGCCGGAGCGGGCCAGCAGCTCAATCGTGGCCGGGTACAGCGTCGTGAACAGGCGCCAAGTCGGGGTCATGTCCACGGGATTGCGGGCGCTGCCGTAGCCGGGCAGCAGGTCTCGCAGTTTGTCCTGCAGTGGCCCGCTCAGCTCCGGCAGCGCGAGGCCCTCGTCGGCCAGGAGGTCGGCCAGCTCGACGCCGGTGCCGCCGGAGTTGGTCACCACGGCGACCCTCGGCCCGCGCGGCAGCGGCTGGCCGGACAGGGCCCGGGCGGCGTCAAGCGCCTGCAGCCCGGTGCGCACCCGGGCCACACCGGCCTGGCGCAGCGCCGCGTCGCGAACCGCGTCGTCGGTCGCCAGCGCTGCGGTGTGCGAGACCGCGGCGCGCTGGCCCGCCCCTGTGCGCCCGTGCACCACGGCGATGACCGGTTTGACCGGCGTCGTCCGGCAGGACTCGGCGAAGAACCCGCGCGCGTCGGTGATCGATTCCAGCAGCAGGCAGATAACCTTCGTCGCCGGGTCCTCCCGCAGGTAACCGAGCAGCTCCGCGTCGGTGATGTCGGCCTTGTTGCCCGCCGCGAACACCTTGGCGACCCGCAGCCCCTCGTCTCGGCCGAGCGCGTGCACGGCCATCCCGTAGGACCCGGACTGGGTGACGATGCTGACGCCGCCGCCCCCGCGCGGGGCGCCGGCCGAGATGGAGGCGTTCAGCGGCAGGTCGGCGTTCTGCACGCCGAAGCAGTTGGGCCCGACCAGGCGAACTCCGCCGGCCCGGGCCGCGGCCACCGCCTCGGCTTGCAGCTTGGCCCCGGCGGCGCCGGTCTCGGCGAAGCCCGCGCTGAGCACGACGACCGCGGCGATGCCCTTGTCGGCGGCGCCGGCGACGATGTCCGGCACGGTAGCAGCCGGGGTGGCGATGACGGCGAGGTCCACCTGGCCGGGGACGTCCCGCAGGTCGGGATAGGCCGGTCGGCCGCCGACCGTGGCCGCCTGGCAGACCGGCAGCACCTCGCCCGGGAAATCACCCAGGTTGTCCCAGAGCAGCCGCCCCACGGAGCCAGCCCGGTCGGATGCGCCGACGAGCGCGACCCGGCGCGGTTCGAACACGGCGGCCAGACCGCCGCCGGTCAGCATGCGCAGTCCGGGCCGGTACCTGGCTCGAAGACCCGGGTGAGCTCGCCGGGCGAGAACTCCGACCTGCGTACCCCGAGCGGGTCGACCGAGCGGACAGCGGCCAGCTCACTTGCTGAGGGCGGCCGGACGGGGCGCAGGTCGCCGACCGCCCGCACCGGGAAGCCCGTCACCGCGCGGATCTGGGCCAGGCTCACATCCGGGAAGAGCTGCACGAGCCGCGCCTGGCCGTCGGTGAAGTCGAAGACGCCCAGCTCGGTCACGAGCCACTGCGGCCCGCCGCCGGTGAATCCGAGTTCCGCCCGGGTGCCCAGCGGGGTGCGGTGCCCGATGTCGGTGATGAAGTCGCACGCTTCGACCAGCGTGTGCCCGGACCGATGCCGGGTGGTCCATAGCGTCAGGTGGCCGATCGTCGCGGACAGGTTGCAGCCGCCGCCGCCCCCGCCGAGCTTGACCTTCGGCCGGCCGGCCGGGCCGATCGCGGTGACGTTGGTGTTGCCCGACACGTCGATCTGCCCGCCGGACAGGAACATCCGGTCCACGTCGCCGCGGATCGCGGCGTCGAAGAACTCCTCGAACCGCATGCTGTACGCCGCACCGCGGCTGAGGCTGGCATCGTTGCTGGTGGGCGGGATGAACGGCGGATCTGGGTTGATCGCGTACGTGGCCCCCTCGACCAACACCATGTCCGGCGCGTGGGTGTGCCGCGCGACGTGCATCGCGACCTGGGCGCACGGGCTGCCGAAACCGTGGAACACGGTCTCTTTCGGCCGGATGGTCCTGGCCAGCGCGACCACGAACCATTCATCGATGGTCCAGCTCATTTGAACAGCTCCTGCCAGTCGGCGGTGGATCGTGACCAGTCGGCCAGGGCGGCCAGGCGCTCGGCACCGATGGCCTCCAGGTAGCTCTCCTCGCTGCCGTAGACGTAGGTGGCCAGGTACTTGTCGAGGTCGTCCGGTCCGGACTGCGCCGCCGACACGTACTCGCGCAGGTGACCGCGGTCATAGGCGTACCGCGGGTAGCACGAGGTCGGGTGCGCGCCGAAGGGCGCCAGGACCGTGGCGGCGACCAGGTGCGCGGGGATGGTGACGCCGGAGGCCGTGACCTCCTCGGTGGATACCAGCTCGTCCACGGTCGCGATCACCGTCCTGGCCGCCGAGGCGAACCGCTCGTCCAGCACGTACGGCTGCTCCAGGTGCAGGTTGCCGTACCGGTCGCCGGACGGCGCGTGCAGCAGGGCGACGTCCGGGCGCAGCGCGGGCACCGCGATCAGGGTTTCCCCGGTGAACGGGCAGGTGACCGTGGCGTACTCGGGATGGAGCGCCCAGATGTCCGACCCGCGGACCCCGCGGACCGGCAGGAACGGCACGCCCATCTCCGCGGCCCGCAGCTGGGCCAGGAAGCTGGCACAGCAGCTCTCCGCCACCTCGATGGAGCCTTCCTCGGCGGCGCGGCGGTAGGCGGGCGCCAGGCCGAGATCCTGCTCGAACCCCACGTAGCTTTCCTCGCAACGCCGCACCGCGCCGGCCGCCACGAGCAGGTCCACGTCAATGCTGTGCGCCGACCCGACCAGGTGCAGGCCGCGTCTGCCCTGCCGGATCAGCTCGCGCACCATGGCCATCGGCAGCCGGGCGGACAGCCCTCCGCCGAGCGCGACGATGATGTCGTCGCGCACCAGGGCTGCCGCCTCAGCGAGGCTGACTCGCTTATCGCGTGGTGGCTGCAGGCTCATGGTGATCCTCCACTGGTGCTAGCGGCCGGCCTGGCCCGATCCGCGTCCGGCCGCACGGCCTTGACCGCGGCGGCCAGCACGGGGTCATACACCGGCGCGAACGGCGGGGCGTAACTGAGGTCGAGCGCGGCCAGGTCCGTCACGGTGAGCCCGGCGTGCAACGCGGTCGCCAGCACGTCGATGCGTTTGGCGGCGCCCTCGCAGCCGGCCAACTGGCCGCCGAGCAGGCGGCCGTCGGGCGTGTGCACCAGCCGGACGTGCAGCGGCGAGCTGCCCGGGTAATACTTCGCCCGGGACCGGGAGACCACGTCGGTCGCCATCGCCGCCAGGCCCGCGGCCCGGGCCTCGGCGAGCCCGAGGCCGGTCCGCGCCACCTCGAGGTCGAACACCTTCACCACCGCCGTGCCGACGACGCCGGCGAACGACGCGGCGCCGCCGGCGGCGACGGTGCCCGCCACCCGGCCGGTCTTGTTGGCCGCGGGCCCGAGCGGCACCCAAGCCGGACCGCCCAGCACCAGGTGTGGCAGCGCTACGCAGTCGCCGGCCGCGAACACCTCTGGCAGCGAGGTGCGCATGCCCGGGTCGACCACGACGGACCGGTCAGCCAGATGCTCGGCGCCGGCCTGGATCAGCAGCTGCGTGGCCGGGCGCACTCCGGCCGCGATGACCACCAGATCGGTGCCGACCTCGGTGCCGTCTACCACCGCGGTCAGGCCACGGCCGGCCCGGACGGCATCCAGCCGGGCGCCGAGCCGCAGCCGGGCATGCCGTTCCAGCTCCTTGCGGGCCAGCTCGGCGATCGGCTCGTCCACGGTGCCGAGGACACGCGGCAACGCCTCGACGACCTCCACCTCGACGCCCGCGCAGACCAGGGCCTCAGCCGTCTCCAGGCCGACATATCCGGCGCCGACCACGACGGCGCGGCGGACCGCTCCGCTGTCGAGGAGCCGCCGCAGCTCGATCGCCTCATCCAGAGACCGGATCGTGAAGATCCCGGGCTGGTCGAGTCCGGGCACCGGCGGGCGTACCGGTTCGGCGCCGGTGGCGACGACCAGCGCGTCATAGCCGAGGGACCCGGTACCGTCCTCGCTGCTGATGTGCACCTGGCGCCGGGCGGTGTCGATGGCGTCGACCCGGGTACGCAACCGCAGGTCAATGCCGCGGTTGGCGCGGAACTCGCTCGGCGGGTAGGCCAGCAGGCTCTCCGCCCGCGGCACCGTGCCGCCGAGGAAGTACGGGATCCCGCACATCCCGTAGGCGGCGAAGCCGCCGGCCTCGCAGACGACCGCGTCGAGATCGGGCGCCACGCGGCGGGCCGCCGAAGCAGCCGACATGCCAGCAGCGCCGCCGCCGATCACCACGAGCCGCCCCACCTGCTGCCCTCGCCTTCCGGTAGCCTCCCGGCGGGATACCCCGACCAGGTCGTCACGCCGGTCATCAACGAGCATGCGGGCAGCACCTCGGCGGCGGTCAGGTCTTGCCGGGACGAAGAACCGGGCGAGGCTCGACCCGCCAGACCAATGGAATCGGGCACCGTACCAGTCACGCTGATGTCATGAGTGCGCGCGAGGAGCAGCCAGCCAGTACCGTGCGGGATGAGATCGCGGCCGTCGTGGAGCGGGCCCGGGCCGCGGCACGCGCCATCGAGCACTACTCCCAGGAGCAGGTCGATGAGCTGGTCACGGCCGTGGCCTGGGCGGTGGTGCGCAAGGACCACGCCGAGGCGCTGGCCAGGATCGCGGTTGATGAAGGCGGGTTCGGCAACTACGCGGATAAGGTCGCCAAGATCAACAAGCGGGTGACCGGCGTGCTGGCCGACATATCCGGCCTGCGTACCGTGGGCGTCGTCGAGGAGCTGCCGTCCGCCGGGCTGGTGAAGATCGCCAAGCCGGTCGGTGTGATCGCAGCGCTGATCCCGGCCACCGGCCCGGACGCCACGCCGCCGGTCAAGGCACTGTTCGCGCTCAAGGGCCGCAACGCCATCATCTGCGCCCCGCACCCGCGGACCCAGGGGGCAACCGAGGCAGTGGTCGGCTTTATGCGGGCCGCCTGCGAGCAGGTGGGCGCCCCAGCCGACCTGGTGCAGTCGCTGCCCGCGCCGTCGCTGCCCAGATCACAGGAGCTGATGCGCCAAGCCGATCTGATCGTGGCCACGGGCGGTGCGGGCATGGTGCACGCGGCCTACAGTTCGGGGACCCCGGCCTACGGCGTCGGGGTCGGCAACGCCGTGCACGTGGTGGATGAGACCGCCGACCTGGCCGACGCGGCGGCGGCCATCCTCGCGGCCAAGACGTTCGACTACGCCACGAGCTGCCTAGCGGATAACGCGCTGATCGTGCACGCCGACGTCTACGACGCGCTGGTGCGGCGGCTGACAGCGGCCGGCGCGCACCTATGCGACCAGCGGCAGAAGGACGCGCTGCGCGCGGTGATGTGGCCGGACGGCGGCGCGGTGCCGACCATGGCCGTGGTGGCGAAGCCGGCCGCGCATATCGGCGAACTGGCCGGCTTCGGGGTCGCCCCGGACTGCCCGGTCATCCTGGTCGAGGAGACGGGCACCGGCCCCGACCACCCGTTCTCCGGTGAGAAGCTGTCCGTGGTGCTCGCGCTGTACCGCTACCAGGGCGGCATCACCGCCGCGGCAGACCTGGTCAACGCGATTACGTCCTACCAGGGCCTCGGTCACACTTGCGGCATCCATACCAGCTCCGACGCCCATATCGAGGAGCTGGCGATGGCCACCAGGACGGCGCGGGTGCTGGTGAACCAGAACCTCAACGAGGGGGCCGGCAGCATGCGCAACGGCTTGCCGTTCACGCTGAGCCTCAGCTGCGGCACCTGGGGCGGCAACATCACGACCGAGAACGTCAATGCGCGCCACTTCATCAACCTCACCTGGGTGTCCCGGCCGATCGAGCCGAAGGCGATCAGCGAGGAAGCGTTGTTCGCCGCGCACTGGCATACGTACGGCCGCTAGACCGAATTACTGGCTGGCGAGGAACTCGTCCGGCTCCAGGAAGTAGGGATTGTCGATTACCATGCCGCCGAGCAGCGCCTTGGGATGCGTCTTGAGCACGTTCATGATCAGGTCTCCAGAGCACCTGGTCAGGTCATACAGACAGAGGTTGACCTGCGGGAAGTTCGACATGATGCGGTTGAGCTCGGATTCGTAGCCGATCAGGCCGGCGACGGCCCGCGGGCTGCGGTGCGCCCAGCTCATGTCGCCGATGTTCCGGGCGAGCCCGGGCCGTTCCCGGGCCGGGCCCTGCCGGGCCTTGGCCTCCCAGAAGCTGAGCATGCGCTCAGCCAGGAAATCGCCATCGGCCAGGTAGGTGCCCGCGGCGTCGAGCACCTCAAGCTGGCTGACCCAGACGTAGGGGCCGACCTCGATCTGCTCGGACATCTTCGCCAGCACGTCGTCGGGAGTGCAGCTGTCCACCACGCAGGTGCACTTGTCGCCGGCCTTCAGGCCCTTGACCAGGAACGGGATCAGGATCTCGTCCCGTTCGGACGGCTTGCGGTAGAAGCCGCAGATGTGATCGCCGACGCTGAGGTTCAGCCCGCGCGGGCCGGGGCGCTCGGCGGGCCCCGGCCCGCGCGGTGGTGTCAGAGTGCCCTCCGGACGTTGTCGGCGGCCTGGCCCATGGCGCGCAGCTTCGCGTAGGCGACGGTCCGGCTGAAGTAGCCCAGGCCGCAGTCGGGCGCGATGAGCAGCCGGTCCGGCGGCACCACCTCGAGCGCGCCGCGGATCCTCGCCTCGACCAGCTCGGGCGTTTCCACCTGCATGTCCTTGGTGTCGATCACGCCGACGCCCAGCACCTTGTCGGTGGGGAAGTCGCGGAACGCGGGCAGCTCGTCGTACCCCTTGTTGGCCATCTCCAGGTGGATCACGTCGGCGGGCGACTCCTTGAACAGTGCCATCATCGCGGTGGCGTGATTGTCGAACACGTCGCGCTGGCCGTCCACGCTGCCGTAGCAGACGTGCCAGAACTTGGTCGCGTCGACGCCGTCGAACAGGATGTTCTGCATCTCGATCTGCCACATGTCCGTGGTGTACGGAGGCAGCACGTCGATCAGCTGCACCGCCTCCAGGCCTATGTCGACCAGGTACTTGAGCTCGGTGTTCAGCGCGATCGCAAAGTCCCTGGCCATCGCGATCTGGTCACCGTAGTACTCGTCCTTGACGATGACGCTCTGCTGGGCCGGGCCCAGGAAGGCGACCTTGAACGGCTGGTCGGTGGCGTTTTGCATGGTCATGACCACGCCCTCGAAGATGGGCCGTTCCCAGGTGATCTTGCTCTTGATGATGGACTGGTAGAACGGCCGGTACTTGACGCCCTGACCGGGCGGGCCGTACGGCGCGCACCCGCCGAGGTTCTCGGTGATGTAGTGGAAGATCGGCTCCAGCTGGTAGCCCGGTGCCTCCCAGTCGTAGTACTGCACGCCGTCGGTGAGCACGTGCAGTCCGGCCTTCTCCTGCTCTCGCGCGCAGATCTTGCAGGCGTCTTCATACGCCACCCGCAGGCCCTGGCTGCGCCAGGTCGGCTCCTGTAGTGATCCGAACACCCGTCCCTGCAGCCAGTGCGGGCGGGGATAGGCCGACACGGCCGACACCGGCAGCAGGACTTCCTCACCACGAATCTCCATTGATGTCACCCTTCATTGCTAACGGTTCGGTTTGCCTGCGCGGCGCGGGCCTGGCCCGCGCCGCGTTCAGCTCGGACGGCTCAGCTCGGCCCGCACGATGGCGGCGCCGTCGGCCAGCGCGCGCAGCTTGCTCTGGGCCGTCATCCGCTGCAGCATGACCAGGCCGCAGTCGGTGGTCAGCCCGAGACGCTCGGCCGGCACGTACTCCAGGCACTGCCGGATGCGGTCCGCGACCTCGGCCGCGGTCTCGGTGATGGTGGACTTCACGTCGATGACGCCGGCCACGAAGTCCTTGTCCCAGCCGAAGTCGGCCAGCGGCTTGAGGTCGTCCGGGCCGGTGCGGCCGACCTCGTAGTTCAGCACGTCCAGGTGCACCTCCTTGACCTTCGGGAAGATGCCGAAGGCCCGGTTGGGGGCGGCAGCATCGTCCTTCCGGTTGGCCAGGACGTAGGCCCCGTATTCCTGCTCGGTCTCGTCCGGCAGGTAGCCCGGGGTGCCGCCGTAGTTGCCCCAGCAGGTGTGCACCCAGAACTGGACGCCGGGGACGTTGTCGACGGCCAGGTTGAACACCTCGACCTGCCAGTCGCTCAGCTCGTACGGCCACAGGAACTCGTCGAGCTGGATGATCTCCACCCCGACGTCGGCCAGTTCCAGGAAGTCCTCGCGGTAGGCCTTCGCGATAGCGATGGCCAATTCCCTCAGATCCTTGTAGTACTGGTCATTGGAGGCGGCCGCGAGCACGTGGATGCCCTGGTAGGAGATCTTGACGGGCTTCGTGGTGGCCTTGCGGACCGCGCGCAGGGTCGGCAGCGCGAACGAGGTGCGCCTGGACACCTCACCCACGACGGTGGGAGAGAAGAGCGTGGAGTAGATCGGCAGGCCCAGCTGCGGGCCGTCGATCTCGTACCCGCGCATCCGCTCGTAGTAGTGGTAGACGACCTGGGCGTACGGGCTGTCACCCCCGTGGACGCGGCCGTCGGAGATGATGTCCAGCCCGGCTACCTCCTGGTCGTGTACCACCGCGAGGACCGCGTCCTCGTAGGCCTCCCTGGTCAGGGAGTCATAGACCAGAGCTCCGGGCGGGAGCCTGGAGTAGGCGTAGCCGTCGTACCAGCGCGGGTTGGGGTAATTCCCTACCATGGTGGTGGGGAGCAGGATGTCTTCGTGACCCACGAGCATGTTCGGCCTCCTTGCCTGCTACAGCGTCACGGGTTCACTGTGTGATCCCCGGGCTTGTCCGACCATGACCTAGGCGGACGAACTCGCCGCCGTGACTGGCCCTTGTGGGACGCCTTGCCGGCCGTGACCCGGCTAAGTATGGTTCAGCACCGCGCGGGCGGCCGCGACGACGCGGGCCGCCGACACGTCCACCTCGGCCTCGAGCGAGGCCGCCACGGGCAGCGGAACATTGCCGCCGCTGACCCGGGCCACCGGGGCGGCCAGGTCGCTGAAGGCCTCCTCGGCGGCGAGCGCCGCGATCGCCGCTCCCCACCCGAGCTGGCCCGGGTTCTCCTCGACCACGACCAGGCGCCCGGTGCGCCGGATGGAGGCGAGCACGGCGGTGGCGTCCAGCGGAACCAGCGTGCGCAGGTCCAGGACGTCGGCCGCGATGCCCTGGGCGGCCAGTTCGTCGGCCGCCGCCAGGCAGATCCCGGCGGTGATCGACAATCCGACGAGAGTGACGTCGCCGCCGACCCTGGCGGTGCGGGCCTGGCCCAGCGGCAGCACGTGCTCGCCTTCCGGCACTTCCTCCCGGCGCCCGTACATCGCCTTGTGCTCGAACACCAGGACGGGATCGTCGTCCCGGATCGCGGCGGCGAGCAACCCGAAGGCCTCGGCCGGCCCGGCCGGCGAGACGATCTTGAGCCCGGGAACGCACATGGCCCAGTTCTCCAGCGACTGGCCGTGCTGGCTGCCGAATCCGAGCCCGCCCGAGCCGTTCGCACCGCGCAGCACCAGCGGCATGCTGACTTGGCCGCCGGTCATGTAGCGGACCTTCGCGATCTCGTTGGCCACATGGTCCCAGCAGGTCGCGTAGAAGTCGGCGAACATAATCTCGGCCACCGGCCGCAACCCGGCCATGGCGGCGCCCATGGCCGCGCCCGCGATGGCCTGCTCGGAGATCGGCGTGTTCCAGACCCGGTCCGGCCCGAACCGTTCGCAAAGCCCGCTGGTCGTCTTGAACACCCCGCCCGAGGCCACGTCCTCGCCGAGCACCACGACCCGGTCGTCGCGGGCCATCTCCTGCGCCAGCGCGGCGGCGACGGCTTGCCGGTACGTCAGTTCCGCCATTGCCAGCTCCCATCGCTCCACACGTCCGCCCAGGCGCCGGAAGGTTCGGGCGCGGGCCGGTCGAGCACTTGCCGGGCCAGTTCGGCAACGTCAGATTTGGTGCTCGAGTCGATCTCGTCGAGTGCTGCCTCGTCCGCGCCGGCTGCCGTTAGCGCGGCTCGCGCGTGCAGCAACGGGTCCCGCTCGCGCCACCGCGCTACTTCCTCGGCGGGACGGTAGGCGCCGCCGTCGGCGGCCGAGTGACCCTTCAGGCGATAGGTCTGCGCCTCGACCAGGCTCGGGCCCTGGCCGCGCCTCGCGGCGGTCACCGCGTCGCCGATCACCCGCCGGACGGCCGTCACGTCGTTGCCGTCGACCACTACCCGGTCCAGCCCGTAAGCCGCCGCCCGGTCAGCGGCAGGCAGTGCGACCGGGATGACGTCCGCGATCGGCGTGTATTCCATGTACCAGTTGTTCTCGCAGACGAAGACGACCGGCAGCCGCCAGACCGCAGCCAGGTTCACCGCCTCGTGGAACGCGCCGATGTTGGTCGTCCCGTCGCCGAAGAAGCACACCGTGACCGCCTCCGTGAGGCGGATCTTAGCCGCCCAGGCGAGTCCGCAGGCGATCGGCAGGTGCGCGCCGACGATGGCGTAAGAGCCGTAGTACCCGTGCTCGATGCTGGTGATGTGCATGGACCCGCCCTTGCCCGCGCAGATCCCGCCCTCGCGGCCGAGCAACTCGGCCAGCACGGCGTCGGGCGGTGCCCCGCGGGCCAGGGCATGCGCGTGGCCCCGGTAGGTACCCAAAGAGCAGTCGCCGGGACGGAGCACGGACGCGGCGCCCACCGCGATCGCCTCCTGACCCAGGCCCAGGTGCGCCGGGCCGTGGATCAGCCCCTGCCGGTACAGCGTATCGACACGCTCCTCGAAATAGCGCAGGAAGCACATCCGTGTGTAGAGCTCGAGCCCGTCCGGGACGTCCATGGCGAGGACCGTATGCCGACCCGCCGGACCCGGGCCTCGTCCTGGCAGGATCAACGGAGGGCCCCGGCTCGGCCCGGTCGGCTATCTGCGGCTCGGCCGGCACAGGCTTAGGCCATCGTCGGTCAGCCGCGCAGGACCTGGAGTGTCACCCAGGCCCTGGTGGCCAGCTCCAGGTTGAAGCGCGTCTCTGGGTCGCCCAGGTCGAGGCCGGTCAGCTCCCGGATCCGCTGGAGCCGGTACTTCAGCGTGCTCCGGTGCACGGACAGGGCCTGGGAGGTCGCCTCGTAGCCGCCGCCGTGCTGGAGGTACTCGGTGAGGGTCTTCACCAGCTCGGTGTGCTTGCGCTCGTCGTAAGCGGCCAGGACGCCGAGCCATTTCCGGACGTAACCTTCCACGTCGGCAAGATCCTCGACGGAGGCCAGCATTCTCAGCACGCCCAGGTCGGCAAAGGCCGACGTCCGCTCCGCCCCGGATGACGACTTCTGCAACCGCAGCGCCAGCTGGGCCTCATGCAGGGACCGCGGCAGCATGGACGGCCGCGGGCACGGCTCCCCCACGCCCAGCCGGCAGCCCCCGCCGCCGAGTTGCGCGACGGCGGCCAGGCGCAGCGCCTCCCAGTCGGTGCCGCCGCCAGGAGCGACGATCACCACCCGGCCTGCCATCGTGCCCAGCAGGGCGGGCACCTGATGCTGGCGCAGCGCGCGGCGCACGGCCAGCAGCACGTCCTCGTCAGCGGAGGGGCCTTCGCTGATCTCCACCACGATGACCTGGTGCGGCGGTCCCAGATCGTAGTCCAGCGCTTCCGCCCTCAGGTAGGCACTTTCATCGTCAGTACCGCTGAGCAGGTCCTGCACGAGTTCCCGGCGGACCCGCAGCTCGGTATCGGCCAGCCCGCGAAGCCGGGCCAGCTCGACGGCGAGGACGGTGGCGCCGTGCTCGATCGCCATGACGTCCGTACTTCCGGCGCGGCGGCCCGGGTCGATCAGGGCGAGCAGGCCGAGCACGCCGGGGCGCGGCGAGGCCAGGGCGACCACCCGATCGCCGTCACGCACCGACCGGCCCGCCGTCATCAACCGGCGAAGCAGTTGCGCCCGGTCGTACGCCGACGGCTTCGGGTACGGGTCGGGCTGGCCAGGACCCGCCCAGGCGGAGAGATTACCGTACCGGTCCTCGACGGCCACCGCCAGCCCGGTCAGGTCATGAAGCGCCTCAGCGATGCCGACGGCCCCTTGCCCGGCCGCCTCGACCTGGGTGAGGCGCTCGTGGATCTGCATGCCGCGGCGGAGCGTGGCCACCGTCTCCTCGAGCATCGCGTTGGTCTGGGCCAGCTCGGCCGCGATGGCGCGCTCACGCGCGTGCAGCCGCGCATTGGACACCGCCACGCCGGTCTGCTGCGCCACCACCTGGGCCAGGAACTGCTCCTCGCCGGCGGGCTCGTCTGCGGCGCAGGCAATCATGTAGCCAATCGGGCCGGCGATGCTCCGCAGCGGGTACGCCCAGGCCCAACCGCCATCCATGGTGGTCACCTTGCCGCCCGTCTCGGCCAGCGCACGCAGCTGCTCGCTCAGCTGCGGGGGGATGGCGCCGGTCCCGTTAGCGCCGGTCCGCCAGGTGTCCCCCACCGCAAACCCGGCGATCCGCCAGGTCCCCAGCGCCGAGGCCGCAGAGACCGCCAGGCGAAGTATCTGCTCGTCATCGGCGCTCTCGGTCATCAGGATGGACAGCACGAGCAGCGCCCGGAGGTTGGTCAGCTGGGCTCGCAGCACGACGAGGTCGTTGATGTGCGCACCCGCGGATGACCCCTTCAAGCTCACTTTCCCCCCGGCCGCGTGGATCAGGTGAGACGGACCGTAGATCAGCCGCGGGCTAGCGGCTGTCTCAAAAAAGGTCAAATGGAGCGGCTAATCCTGTCCTATCAGGACAAGAATAGCGGGGGACGTCACTGGGATGTCATGCCGCCGTCCGCGGTGATCACGGAGCCGGTGAGGAATGAGGAGTCGTCGCTGGCCAGGAACAGCGCCACCGCCGCGATCTCCTCCGGCGTGCCGAGCCTGCCGATCGGGTACTTGGCCATGGTCAGCGCCAGCCCGGCCTCGAGGTCGCCCTGTCCGCGAGCCCGCAGCAGGGGCTCCATCAGCGGCGTGTACACCGTGCCGGGGCAGATCACGTTGACGCGGACCCCGCGCGGCGCCAGGTCCACGGACATCGACCGGGTCAGCGCCACCACCGCGCCCTTGGCCGCGCAGTACGAGGCGAAGTTCGCTATGCCGACCACCGCCGCGACCGATCCCTGGTTGACGATCGACCCGCCGCCAGCCGCCACCATCGCGCGCGCGGCCACCCGGGAGCACAGGAACGTCCCCTTGGCGTTGACCGCGAAGCACCGGTCCCAGTCCTCCTCGGTCGCGTCGATGACCGAGCCGCTGCTATTGACGCCGGCGTTGTTGTACAGCACGTCCACACGGCCGAACTCGTCGCTGATCCGGCCGAAGGCCTGGTCAACCTGGGCCGCGTCCGCGACGTCGGCCGGGACCGCCAGCGCGCGGCCGCCGGCCTCGGTGATCCGCTTCGCGGCATCCCGGGCGGCCGGGGCGTTGAGGTCGACCGCCGCGACCGCGGCCCCCTCGCGGGCGAACAGCGCCGCCGCGGCCAGGCCGATCCCAGAGCCTGCCCCGGTCACCACGGCCACCTTCCCGGCCAGCTTGCCTGTCATCGGATCCTGCCTTTCTGAACGGAGCCGGAGGCGGCCGGCTCCCCGGTCTGAACGGAGCCGGGGGCGGCCGGCTCCCCGGTCTGAACGGAGCCGGGGGCGGCCGGCTCCCCCGGCTGGTCACAGCGCGGACATGCCGCCGTCGACGACCAGCGGATGGCCGGTCATGTAGCCGAGCCGGCCCGTGGCCAGCAGCGCCACCGCGTCCGCGATCTCGTCGGGCGTCGCGACCCGGCCGGCCGGGATCCTGTCCTCCACCTCGGCGCGCAGGTCCGGCTGGTCGAGCCGCCAGCTCGTCATCGGCGTGTACACCATCCCCGGGCATACCGCGTTGGCGCGGATGCCCGCCGCAGCGTAGTCGACGGCGATCGACCGAGTGAGCATGATCGCGGCGCCCTTGGACGCGGTGTAGGCGCAGCGGCCGGGAAAGGCGACGAGCCCTGCGACGGACGCGATCGTGATGATGTGACCCGATCCCCTGGCGAGCATCGACGGCAGCACGGCGCGGCTGCACAAGAAGGGCCCGCGCACGTTGACCGCGAGGACCCGGTCCCACTCCTCCACCGGGGTCTCGTGGCACCGGGCGGCCTGCCGGGACCCGGTGATGCCGGCGTTGTTGACCAGCACGTCGATCCCGCCGAAGCGGCCGGTGACGGCGGACATCGCCGCGGATACGTCCGCCTCGTCGGTGACGTCGCACTCGGCGGTGAGCGCGGCGATCTCGGCCGCGGCGGATGGCCGCAGGTCAAGCGCGGCGACGGTGAAGCCGTCCCGGGTCAGTCGCGCGCAGGTCGCCAGCCCGATGCCGGACCCGCCGCCGGTGACCACCGCCACCGGGCCCGCGGTCACGGCGAGGCCTTCAGGGCTCGGCGGCGGCGGCGAGCGGTCACAAGTTCACCGGGTTGAGCTGGCCCGCCCGCAGCCGGCACAGCTGGATGAAGTGCTCCGGGTTGAGGAAGAGCTCGTTGAGCTCGGCCATCTCGTCCATCGTGAAGCCCTCGGGCCGCCGGATCAGGTAGTCGATGTACTGGAAGGCGTCCTTGGCCCCGAAACCGACGTGATGCGCGCCCAGGACCTTGCGCGAGTCTGCGTCGATGACGAGCTTGAGCCAGCCGGACAGGATCGGCCGGGTGAACGCGTACAGCATCGACCCCTCGGCGGCCGGGAGGGCGAACGTCTCGGGGTCGGCGTCATCCGGCGGCATCTGGATCTTGATCACGTTGCGGTACCTGTCCCTGGCCTCGGCCTCGGACAGCCCGCACCAGGTCACCTCGTAGGTGGTGTGCAGGAAATCGGGATACTCGGTGTAGTCGAATTCGTAGTCCTCGCCCATGATGTTGCGGGCCGCCCCGACTCCGCACTTGCGCGCCTTGAACATCTCCATCGGCGGGCCGACCAGGTCACCTGCGGCGTAGACCGACGGCACAGAGGTTCGCATGTGCGTATCGGCGACCACGAAGCCGCGCTCGTCGGTGCACAACCCGAGCGGCGCGTACATGGTCAGGTCCGGGCGCTCCCCGGTGCCGACGAAGACGAAGTCGGTGTCGATCTGCCTGACCTCGCCGCCAGGCGTCCGGTAGCGGACGCCGGTGACCTTGCCGTTGCCCAGTACCTCGAGCAGTTCGGCGCCCACCTCGATCTCGATGCCCCGGGCGGCCATCATGGCGACCACGTAATCTCGTAGCCCCGCGTCCACGTGATGCAGGGTGGCCGTCTCCATCAGCGGGCTGCGCGTCAAGATCGTGGTCTGGCACCCGGTGGCCTGGAAGAACGACCCGTACTCCAGGGCCACCTTGGAGCCGCCGACGATGACGCAGCGATTGGGCTCGTAGTCGAGGTCCTCGATCAGGGTGGCGAAGTCATACACGCCCTTCAGGCCGATTCCCGGGACCTCCGGGTAGATCGTCTGCGCCCCGGTGCACAGCACCAGGTTACGGGCCCGGAATCGCTGGCCCTCGACCTCCATGGTGTGCTCGTCAATGATGGTGGCCGGGGCGTTGAGGATGAACTCCATGTCGAGCTGTTCCTTGGACTGCCAGTTCATGATCGCGTGCGGGTAGGAACGGCCCGCCTTGAACAGCTCGACGATTTCCCTGATGCTGGCCCGCTTCTCGTCGAACGCGGGGTACCACAGCTGGCCCTGCATGTGCCGCGCCAGATCGAGTTCGCGGGCGCATTCGGAGAACAGGTGATGCGGGACGCAGGCTTGGTGCGGGCACGACCCGCCGAGGAAGGGCCAGGCGTCGACGGTGAGCTGGCGGCCGCCCCTGGCCCGCAGGAACGCCGAGCCGAACCGGCCGCTCGCGCCACCGCCGACGAAGATGGCGTCGTACTCGCGGCTGTCTTCGTCGGGTGACGCCACGTCCCACAGGCCCTCGGCGTTCTCGCGCGGGTGGGCGACGATGTCATCGATCAGCAGGGCCCATTCGCCTACGGTCAGCGGAGCGCCGTCCGCGCCGCGATCTGCCCCGGCCAGCGGACCGAGCGCGTTGATCCGGGCGCGCAGCGACCTGAATCCGTCCGACGGGTTCCTTACATCGATCATCGCTTTCCCTTCAGGTGTGGCCTGCTGTTCAGCATCACCGGCATGGCGCGGGCTGGGCAGGTCACCGAGGGACGAAGAACCGCCCGGGTATCACCCCGGTGGATCAGGGGGAACAGATACGGTCAGCGGCGGGCGGATCAGACGCCGGCCGACCTGAGGAACTCATCCGGTCCGACATAGTAGGGGTTCTCGATGAGGATGCCCTGGACCAGCACCTGCGGATGCGTCTTGACGATGTTGATCACGATCTCCCCGCTGAACAGGTCCAGGTCATACAGGCACAGCACGACCACCGGGTAGCTCGAGGTGACCCGGTTCAGCTCGGACTCATAGCCGACGAGGTGCTCGACCCCCGGCGCATCGCGCAGCGCCCAGGTCATCTCGCCCGCCAGCCGGAAGAAGGAGAACCCCTCGAGCTCCGCCTTGATCATGCCTTCGGTCCAGAACGTGAGCATGTCGCTGGTGGTGAACCTGCCCCCGGCCAGGTAGGTCGACTCGGGGAGATGCACATCCAGCTGGCCGCCGGGGTGGCCGGGCCCGGAGGAGGCCCGGGTCAGCGACTTGAGCCGCTTGGCGGTGAGCGCGGAGTCGACCACGCAGATGCATTTATCCCCGGCGGCCAGGCCCGCGCCGAGGTACCCGGTGAGGAGCCGGTCCCGGTCGCTGTCACCCCGGTAGAACGCGCAGATGTGACTGCCCGGCAGCAGACGGATCTCGTCGATGCCGCTTGGGACCGTTCCGGTCATCCGCCCCACCATCCTTGTGACCGTGATATCCGGATAGTACGCCTATACCCCCTTTACCCAGCCAGCGAAGGAGCGCTCAGGGACGTGATCACCGTGTCGCCTGCCGAACGCCGTGACGCCGCGGCCATCGCCGCGCTGCTCGAAGATCTGGGCCGCTTCTACGGCACAACCCAGTCCGAGTCACTCGACCGGCGGCTGAGCCAGATCAACGAGGCGATCTTCACCAGCCCGCCGGCCGCCTACGCGCTGCTGGCCCGGGACGGCGATCGAGTGGCCGGCCTCGCGGCGTACTCGTTCTTGTGGCCGGCCGTCGGTGCCACCCGGTCGCTGTACCTGAAGGAGTTGTACGTGCCGGCCGCGTACCGCCGCCGGGGCACCGGGAAGCTCCTCATGGCCGCCGTCTTCGAGACAGCCGCCAGGCTGGGATGCAGCCGCGTCGAGTGGACCACCGATGCCGGCAACGTCGCCGCGCAGGCCTTTTACGCCAGGCTGGGCCTGCCGGCGTACCCGTCGAAGGTCTTCTACCGGGTCGAGGACGCCGGCGCGGGCCTCGGACCCGTCGGTTAGGCGAGGCCGACTCGGGGACGAGTCGTGTCGGGCGCCGGATCCGGGGCAGCGGGAAGCTCGCGCGCCAGGCAGGTCAGGGCGCCGTTACGCGTAACATTGGTCATGGTGACGGTGGTGATTGACACCCGGAATTGCGACCAGTGCGGCGCCTTGTTCACGCCCCGCCGTGAGCACGCGCGGTTCTGCTCGGCTCGCTGCCGGGTCGCGTGGAACCGCCAGAACACCAGCGAACCCGCGGTCGACGCGAGCGCCCTGGACTGGACCATCGCCGCGATGCGGGAAACGACAGACCGGCTGCTGCGGGCCAGGAGCTGGGACCAGCCGCACGCCTTCGCGGCGATCAGCGAGGCCGTGTGGTGGGTCACCATGGTCGACGCCACGCTGGTGCGCTACCACCCCGACGCCTACGACGCCGCCCTGGCCAGCCAGGACGCGCAGGAGCGCGCGGTGATCGAGGGAACCTTCGGAGGCCTGCGGTTCGTGCGGAACTGGATGGGCTATCACCTGGATCACGCTGCCTTCATCCGGCCGCGGCCAAGCCCGGGCAGCCCGGGCGCCGGTCCCGTCGCCGCCTGGACCTGGAGGTCACTGCCCAAACCGGTGCTGGCCCTGCTCCCGGAACGCGGGCAGGAGTGGGAGATGACCCGGTACCGGGAGTACCAGGCTCGCCTGGCGGGCCAGCCGGTCGGGGAGACGTTCCGGCGCGCCGCGGCGTTCCTCCGGCTGGCCTCGGACGGCAGCCTCAGCCGCACCTAGCGACCGCCCGGGCGGTGCCGCCCGGCTCGGTCGCCGGGGCCGGGCCGGGGAACGTTACCTCCAGCGCGAATTCCGCTCCCGGGTCAGTGGCTTAACGGGCGCCGCACCGGGTAGCGGGCGGCGCGGCGGGCCCGGTCATCTTTACGCGGCTAATCCAGTCCAAGTAGCGTCAGAAGCTCAGGCAGAACCTCCCGGAAGGCATGGACATGACCGCACGTGAGACGGCGTGGCAGGAGGCGGAGTCGGCGGCGGCGGTGCTGGGGCCCGAGGCCGGCTTGTTCGCCTCGGCGGATGCCGCGGGCCTGGGCCAGGCCACGCTCGCCGTGCTGCGGCGCGCGGCCAGGCACCCCGGTGAGGCGGGGGCCGCCACGCTGCGGTTCTGGGCCAGCGTCGGGCTGGCCGGGCCGGTCGCCGCGGCCCGCTGGATGGGCGTGGACGCGGCGCCGCCGGTCCCCGTGCCGGAGGCGGACAAGCGGTTCACGGACCGGACGTGGGCCGACAACCCGGTGTTCTTCGCCCTCCGGCAGAGCTACCTGGCCGCGGCGCAGCTGGTGACCGACGTGCTGGCCGCCGGGGCGGGGGACGCCATGGACGACGCCAAGGCCAAGCTCGCGACCGGTTTCCTGCTGGACGCGTTGGCGCCGACGAATTTCCTGTTCACCAACCCGGCCGCACTCAAGCGAGCGCTGGAGACCGGCGGGGCCAGCCTGGCCGCCGGGGCCGGGAATTTCGTTGACGACCTGATCAACAACGGCGGCCGTCCCCGCCAGGTCGACACCAAGCCGTTCCGGGTCGGGGAGAACCTCGCCGCTACCCCGGGCCAGGTCGTGTTCAAGAACGACCTGATGGAGCTCATCCAGTACGCGCCGCAGACGGATCAGGTCCGCGCGGTCCCGGTGCTGGCCAGCCCGCCGTGGATCAACAAGTACTACGTCATGGACCTGGCGCCTGGGCGCAGCTTCCTGGAGTGGGCGGTCCAGCACGAGCGCACGGTGTTCGCGATCTCCTACCGCAACCCGGACGCCTCCATGGGCGGCACGACCCTGGACGACTACCTGATCGGCGGCCCGCGGGAAGCGATGGACGTGATCAGCGAGATCACCGGCGCGCCCAAGATCGACATCATCGGGCTGTGCCTGGGCGGCGCCCTGACCGCCATGCTGGCGGCTTACCTGACCGAGAAGGGCGACGACCGGATCGGCTCGATCACCCTGCTCAACACGCTGCTGGACTACAGCGAGCCGGGCGTCCTCGGCGTCTTCACCGACGCCAAGACGGTCGCCAGGCTGGAACGGCAGATGGCGGCCAAGGGGATCCTGGAGGGCAGCCAGATGGCGGGCACCTTCGACATCCTGCGCGCCAACGACCTCATCTTCAGCTACGTGGTCTCGAACTGGCTGATGGGCGAGGAGCCGCCCGCGTTCGACATCCTGGCCTGGAACGGCGACAACACCCGGATGCCCGCCGCCATGCACTCGTTCTACCTGCGCTCCCTGTACATGCGTAACGAGCTGGCCGGGGGCGAGCTCGAACTGGCCGGCCAGCGCCTGTCGCTGTCCGACGTGAAGAACGACACCTACGTGGTCGGCGCGATCAACGATCACATCGTGCCCTGGCACGGGTCCTACAAGACCGGCGGCCTGATGGGAGGCACCGTCCGCTACGTGCTGTCCAGCGGCGGTCATATCGCCGGCATCGTCAACCCGCCCGGTCCCAAGGCCTGGTACGAGGCGGGCGACTACGACAGCGCCGGCCCGGAGGCGTGGCGCGGCGGGAACAGCAAGCACCGCGGCTCGTGGTGGGAGGACTGGACGACGTGGTCCGACTCGCGGGCCGGCGAGCACGTCAAGGCACCCGTAAAACTGGGCAGTCGTCGGCACCCGGCCATCGCCGACGCTCCCGGTGAATACGTGCACGGCTAAGCCCCGGCCTGGCGGCCGACATCATCGGAGGTAACACCATGGCTGACATGAACGGGCAGGTCGCACTGGTCACCGGCGGGATCCGCGGGATCGGGCTGGCCATCTGCGAACGGCTCATGGACCGCGGCGTCACGGTGGCGGCCGGATACTCTGCCAACACCGAGGCCGCCCGCCAGTTCGCCGACAAGTACGCCGACCGCGGCGTCAGCATCCACCAGGGCAACATCGGGTCCAACGAGGACTGCGCCCGGGTCATCGGCGAGGTCCTGGACCGGCACGGGCACCTGGACATCCTGGTCAACAACGCCGGGATCACCGTGGACAAGACGGTGCGCAAGATGGCCCCCGAGGAGTGGGACCACGTCATCCACGTCAACCTGTCCGGCGCGTTCTACCTGTCCCGGGGCGTGCTGCAGCACATGCTGGACCGCGGCTACGGCCGGATCATCAACATCTCCTCGGTGATCGGCTCGGCCGGCGGGTTCGGCCAGGCCAACTACGCCGCGGCCAAGTCCGGGATGTTCGGGCTGACCATGAGCCTGGCCCTGGAGACCGCCGGCAAGGGCATCACGGTCAACACCGTCACGCCCGGGTTCATCACCACCGACATGACCGCGGC
>Ga0187780_10000285_pt1 | contig 38647 bp, 28 predicted proteins | sample 1015_Q2_SP10_20__FD_132429 | JGI IMG/M metagenome (GOLD analysis project Ga0187780, IMG submission 132429) | Tropical peat soil microbial communities from peatlands in Department of Meta, Colombia - 1015_Q2_SP10_20_MG | ecosystem: Environmental > Terrestrial > Soil > Wetlands > Peat | place...
CCCGCCGACCCGTTTGTCGTGTCCGGCCCATTCGCGGTCGCGCAGCACGAATTTCTGGACCTTGCCGGTGGAGGTTTTGGGCAGCGGCCCGAACTCGATCGCGTCGGGGCACTTGTAGTGCGCGAGGCGTTCGCGGCAGAACGCGATGATCTGCTCGGGGGTGGCCGTGGTGTCGTGGTTGAGGGTGATGAATGCCTTGGGGCGTTCTCCCCAGTGCGGGTGGGGGATCGCGACGACGGCGCATTCGAGCACGGCCGGGTGGGCGCAGATGGCCTGCTCGACTTCGATGCTGGAGATGTTCTCGCCGCCGGAGATGATGATGTCCTTGCCCCGGTCGCGCAGCTCGATGTTCCCGTCGGGATGCCAGACGGCCAGGTCCCCGGAGTGGAACCAGCCCCCGGCGAACGCCTGGGCGGTGGCGGCCTGGTCGCGGAAGTAGCCGCTCATCACGTTGTTGCCGCGCATGATCACCTCGCCCATCATCTGTCCGTCGCGGGCGATGTCGTTCATCTGCTCATCGACCACGCGCACCAGGTCGGAGGAGAGGTAGGCCTGGCCCTGCAGCGCCAGGTACCGGGCGCGCTGGGCGGGCGGCAGCTCGCGCCAGGCCTGCTGCTCGGGGGACACGGTGGTCGGGCCGTAGGTCTCGGTCAGGCCGTACACGTGCACGATGCGGAAGTTCAGCTCGCTCATCCGGGCGAACAGCGTCGGCGAGGGGGGAGCGGCGGCCACCATCGCGGTCACCGGCCGGTCCAGCCGGTGGGCCCGGGGATGGTTGAGGATCATCAGCTGCACGGTGGGCGCGCCGTTGTAGTGGGTCACGCCCTCGGTGTCGATCAGCTCCCACACCAGCGCCGGGTCCACCGCCGGCATGGTCACGTGGCGGGCCGCGGCCGCGGTGACGGCCCACGGGAAACACCAGCCGTTGCAGTGGAACATCGGCAGCGTCCACAGGTACACCGAATCGGCGCCCAGGCCCGCGTGGATCACCTCATTGAGCGCGTTCAGGTACGCGCCGCGGTAGGTGTACTGCACCCCCTTGGGCCGGCCCGTGGTGCCCGAGGTGTAGTTGATCGAGATCGTCTCCTCCTCATCGGCCAGCCAGCTCGCCGGCCGCTGCGGCGACGCGCCGGCCAGCAGTTCCTCATACCGGTCCCCGGGGCCGCCGGTGCCGGCCCGGCCGATCACGGTCACGCCGGCCAGCTCCAGCGGGCCGGCCAGCGCCTCGAGCCCGGCGTCGAGCAGCAGGTACCGCGCCCCGCTGTGCGCCAGGATGTACCCGACCTCGGCGCTGGACAGACGGTGGTTGACCGCGACCAAGATCCCGCCCGCGGCCGGCACGCCGAAATGCGCCTCCAGCATCGCCGCGGAATTGACCAGCAACGTGGCGACCCGATCGCCCTTGCCCAGGCCCGCGGACCGCAGCGCGCTGGCCAGCCGCCACGACCGCTCGGCCAGCTCCCGGTAGCAGTACCGCCGCCCGCCATCGACCACCGCGACCTTCTCCGGGTACATGTACGCCGCCCGGTACAAGAAGTCCACCGGGTTCAGCTCCGACCGGAACACCGCACCCGGTGCCGCCTCAGCCCCGGCCACGCCAGCGGCCGCAGGGAACACGCCACTCATGATCTGTCTCCTCCGTGGTTGTCGTACACCGGTTACCCGAGATCCTTCCGGACACGCTGACCTGCACGGTCTTCGGGTTCAGCAACCGCGCAAGCATCAGCCGGTCGTGCCGCCCGGGGCGACCGGATCTCGGTCGCCGTCGGCCAGGTCAGTGACGGTGCCGGGAGCGTTCCGCCGGGTTCTCCTCCGCTTGTCCGCCCCGTGATCATGTTCCTGGCGTTCGCGCGCCTCGGCGGCGTGCTCGTCGGCGTGCAGCCGGCGCTCCAGTTGCCTGGCGCGGCGCTGCTCGTCGGGCGTCGAGTGCCCTTCACGTTCCTGCTCATGCAGCGAGTCGAGTTCCTCCTGCACGGCGTAGTCACGCGGCCGGGGTGGATCATAGGGGTCACTCATGGCGGGTTTCCTCCTGGTCGTGAGGCGAGGGCGCTGTCTCCTATCAGATCGCACCCGCGGCAGCCCGGCCAGGGCGGGTCCGCCGTGGCGAAAACGGGTTCCTGGCGTTGCCCCGCCCGCCGTCGGCCGGCTGTGATGGGAGGATGCCAGATAGACCGATGATCACACATCCGCTCCTTAGGCTCGGACGGCTCAGGCTCAGCCCCGGACTGCGCGCCCTCCAGCCCGGCTCGGACGCATCTGGCCTGGTAGTAACGGCCATGGTGCCAGTGCCAGATTCGTCGGCCGGCCGGTCATACGCGTGGGATGTGGCCTGGGCCGATGCCGTCCGCGAGGCCAGCCAGCTCGGCGCCGATCAAGCCACCGCCCAGGCGCTGGCGGCCGGCGCGGGGGACGCCTTCGTGGGCGGTACCCGGGTCGTGGTCGCGGCGCGCGGAGAGGTCTTGCTGGCGCAGTGGCTTGCGCCCGGCGCGAGCGCCAGCTCGGTCAGGGTAGGCCCGCTGCCGCACCTGCAGGAGGTGGCGGCGGCTGCGTCCCGGCGGCCTGCCTACGTCGTGGTGCTGGCGGAGCGCGACGGCACCGATATCATCACGCACGCCAGTGGTGACCAGCTGCCTGCCCGGCGGTTCGCCGTGGGCGAGCGTCCCGGAGCGCAACACGATCCTCACCCGGACCGGCCGCCCGCGCAGCATCATGGCCCACGGCACCTGACCGATAGCGAGCCGGAAAGCGGCGGCCAGCGGAACGCCGAGTTCATCGCGGCCCGGGTGTCCCAGGCCGCGGACAGCGTAGCCGCGCACATCGTCCTCGGCGCGGGCGATCAGCACATTCTCAGCGCGGTCGAGGGTCATCTGCCAGAATCTGTCGGGCCGATTGCCACCATCGCGGGCGGCCGCGGGCCAGATGGCCTCGACGATCACCTCAGCGCCGAGATCGGTGCTGCCCTCGATGAGATCACCGCCGCGGCCATCGGCGCGGTCGAGGATCTGGTGGCCTCGCTCGCCGAGGGGCCAGGTCCGGCTGCAGTTCGCGGCGTCGAGGCGGTCGCGCAGCAGCTGGCCGCGCAGCAGGTCGCGGTCCTGCTGATCGCAGCCGACCTGGCCCAGGATGCCGCGCCCGGCTCGAGTTACCGGATCGGAAGTCATCCGACCCAGTTCCTCACCGACGACTCCGGTGCCGGCCCTCAGGTGCCGCTGGAGGATGGCCTGGTGTGGGCCGCGGTGCACCAAGACGCAATCGTCGTTCAGCTGTCGGACCGTACCGGCCCGCTGGCCGGTGAGCCGGCAGCCGCGCTGCTCCGCCGCGGGTCTGCCGGGTAAGCGGGCCGGGCTCGGCCATGCGCACACAGGCCGAGCCCGGCAGTGACGGGCGACCCCGCTCCGCGGCAAGTATCCGCAGGCCGCGCACCCTAGCTGGTCTTCGCGATAATCTGGAGGACCGCCATGATCAGCAGCGCCCAGCCCGAACCGGTCACCCTGGAGATCATCAGGACCGGTACCCGGCTCAGTTCCGTGCCGCTCGTTCCAGAGATCCGGCTGCACCAGGCCGACGAGCCGATGGGCTTGTGGCAGCGCACGGAGCTGGCGACCGGGCGGACCGGTCTGGACCCGCCATTCTGGGCGTTTGCGTGGGCTGGCGGCCAAGCGCTGGCCCGTTACCTTCTTGACCACCCTGAGGCGGTCAGGGGCCGGCGTGCGATCGACATCGCCTCCGGCTCGGGGCTGGTGGCCATCGCAGCGGCCAAGGCAGGGGCAACGGCAGTGACCGCCTATGACATCGACCCGCTCGCCGCCGCGGCTATCGCGGCTAACGCCGGCATCAACAGTGTCGCGGTCCGCGCCGTCTGTGCCGACGTGCTGAACGAGGAGAGCCCTCCACCCCCCGGTACGGATCTCGTGCTGGTGGCCGACGCCTTCTACGAACGCGATCTGGCTAACCGGGTGATGCGGTTCCTGGAACGAGGCCGCGCTCACGGGGCCGCGGTCTTGGTCGGCGACTTCGGCCGGGCGTATCTGCCTCGCAAGCGCCTGGCCCCGCTGGCCGCCTACGATGTTCCTGGCCTGATCGCGCTGGAAGGTACCGACATCAAACGCACCACCGTCTGGGCCCTCCCAGAACGACAGCGTGCGGTGCCGGACGATAGCCCGCCGCAGATACCGGGTACCGAAGATGGCTAGCGAGCTTCGGTTCGGCGCCAGCGTCATCCCGACCTGGATCGATCCGCCGCGCTCCATCCGTTGCCGGTCCGCTGGACTAGCCGACCAGACAGCCCGACGCTTGTCCCGCACCGGCCCCGGCGGCGCTTCCGGTCGGTGCCGCCAGGCCTTGCTCGGGAAACGCTGCGGCGAGCGCCCGGGCAATCAGATGGGCGCGCGCCGCATAGCCCGCAGCGGTGTAGTGAATGCCGTCAGTGATAAACCAGCTGTCTTTGGCCACCGCGGCCCAGTTGTAGACCCGCATGTTCGGGTAGCTGGCGCAGGCCCGGATCAGCGCGCGGTTCCACAACAGCATGTTGCTCTCCGAGTACGGCCCGGTAGCCAGCAGCGATTTTACGTTCACCCACATGACTGGCTGGTTGCCGATCAGCGACATCATCCGCTTTATCCGGGTGGCCATGCTGAACGTCGAGCCGACGTAGACGTCCGCGGTGTCGTTGGTTCCGAGGGCCAGCACCCAGCACCCCCGGTATCCCTGTTGTACGAGCTGCTGCGCCACGGTGTAGGCGTTCGGCTGGCCATCGTAAGTCTCGACGATCGACCTGGCGCCCGAGATCTCCGGAATGAACGTGGTCACGCCTACCTGTGCGTACTGGGCGCTAATCCGCTGCTGGGGGTTCGGTAGGTAATCAGGCGAGATCAGGCCCTCAGAAGTGGAGTCGCCGATGTGCACCACGGCCCGGCAGCTGGTCCGGCCCGGATCCGGTGGTGGCACCTGAGACCTGTTGGCTGTCGTGCGCCCGGGCTGGTGGCTGGCGGTCGGTTTGGGCACGGGCCGCTGGCTGGCGGTGGAGGTGCGGGCGGGGGGCGGCTGGGCACCCGCCGCCGGGCTCGGCGAACTGGGCTGCACGACACCGCTCATGCCGCAACTGGCCAGCACGAGTACGGGGGCGGATGCCGCGACCGCGATCCGGGCTCGCCGCCCGACGGGGCCAAGACGCCATCCGGTGGATCGGATCTGAGCCCACCACCGGCCGAGGGCGCCATGGCGGATCGGTTCCTCAACGTACCGCCAGGACAGTGCCGCGCATCCGATGCAGGCCGCCACCTGCAGGGCGCCACGGATCAGGGTGTCCTGGCCGTCAGCCGGGGTGGTCAGCACGATGATGGGGAAGTGCCACAAGTAGATGCCGTAGGAACGCACGCCCAGCCAGCGTAGCGGCCGCCACCCCAGTACCTGGCCGAATCTGCTGGCGGGTGAGGCGGCGGCGGCCACCATCAGCGCCGTGCCGAGTGAGAGCAGGACCAGCCCGCCGCGGTAGAGGAACGCCGAGTACTCGCTCGTGCGCCACACCAGCACGGCGAAAACGACAAGCCCGGCAGCTCCGGCGCTGTCGAGCACCCGTCGGGCACCCTTGGTGACCTCGCTGCGAAGGTGCCTGCTCGGCCAGACGAAGGCCAGCGCCGCGCCGATGAGCATCGCGAAGGCGCGGGTATCCGTGCCTTCGTATACCCGTGTCGGATCGTATCCGGGCCGGTAGAGCAGCGTCATCGTCACGGCAGAGGCGGCGGCGAGCGCGAGAGTCGCTGCGGCCAGGCTCAGGTCGGTGCCAGGGCGGCGCCGGGGCCTGCAGCGCAGCCCGATCCACAGCAGCCAGGGCCAGATCAGGTAGAACTGCTCCTCCACGGCCAGGGACCATAGGTGCCCAAGTGGTGAAGGCGGCCCGAACTGGGCGAAGTAGGAACTATGCTGCGCGATCAGCCACCAGTTGCTCACGTAGCCGACCGACGCCACGACCGCGCCGCGGATAGCGGGAAGCTGGGACCTGTCCAGCAGGGTGACCCACGCCAGGACCACCGCCAGCATCACGAACAGGGCTGGCAAGAGCCGCCGGGCCCGGCGGAGCCAGAAGTCCGCGAGCTGCAGGTTGCCGGTGGTCTCGTGCTGGCCGAGCAGAAGATCGGTAATCAGGTAGCCGCTCAGGGTGAAAAAGACTCCGACCCCGAGCAGGCCCCCCTGGGCCCAGCCCAAATCCACGTGGTAGGCGACGACGGCCCCTACGGCGAGGGCGCGTAGCCCGTCGAGGCCGGGGAGGTACCGCTGGCTGCTGCGGACTGGCTCAGGCATGATCCCTCCCCCCGAATGGCACGGGCCTCCATCGCCAGCAGCGGTGCTAACCCCAGGGCGCACTCGCCACCGGTGCGTTAGCCTCCTGTCGGCCTAGCCGTTCAACATGCGTTCAGCTGGCCAGCGACCTAATAGAGTCATCACGGTAATTCCCGGGCTGTCCAGCCGCACTGAGGCGCGCTGTGGGCGGCAAAAAAACAAGGACGCGCCCGTTGCTGATGTTCAGCCCGGCCGGCTCTCGACGGCGCCGGTGGTGATGGCGTTGACCAGCTGAACGTAGTCTCGCTGGTTCTGATCGGCGTACAGGCGGGCGAACCGCTTGATCGCAGCGGTGAACTTGGGACCCTTCCCGATGTAGGCATCGATAGCCATCGGGTCGCCGGTGCGGGCGTGAGCGCGGGCGAGCGCCTCGCCGCATGCGGTAGCGAACTCGACCAGGCGAGGGGCGATCAGGTCGGTGCTCGGGATGATCTTCATGTCGCGGAACTGCCGCACGTAGTAGTCCTTCTCGTGCAGCGAGCCCCAACCGACGAAGATGTCGGTGGCGCTTTGCAGCAGCCGCTTGCCACTGATCACGCGGGCACCGTGGTTGTTGTGGCGGCTGGGCTGCGTCCGCGCCTCGTACACCGACGGTCCGGCCTGCTTGACCTGCAGAAACAACGGATCGGCACCGGTTCGGCCCTCCAGCAACACCAGGTAGACCTGCATCCCGACGCTGCCCACTCCCACGACCTGGCGGACCATGTCGGTCACTGTGAACCGGTCGAACAGGCTCCGCCGGTCCTCTTGGAGGGTCAGCCGGTACTCGGTCAGGAGGTGATCGACGAGGTCGTCCTGTTCGTCGTCGCTGATCCTGACCCGGACCGGCGGCTCCTCGGTTATCCGCGGGCGGCCGTGCGCCATCATCGTGAGCCGGGCAAATGCGCCACGGCTGGTCCGGCGCTCCCGCTTTTTCTCAATGTGGATCGAAACCCGCCCACGGTCGGCCGGCTCGAAGTAGTTGATCAGGCTGTCGACGTATATTCCGTCGTACCAGATGTCGAGCTCAGGCATTGTGGTGTAGCGGCGCATGCGGCGGCGATAGGCCTCCACGCCGGCCGTTACCGCGGCAGCGGCCCTGGCCGGCTTGATTCGGTTCGCCCGCGCCGCAACCTCGAGACTGGCGGCAAAGCGCTTGACGTCCCATTCGAAGGGGCCGGGCAGGGTCTCATCGAAGTCGCGCAGGTCAAAGGACAAGTTCCGCTCCGGTGTGGCCCATAGGCCGAAGTTGAGCACGTGCGCGTCACCGCACAGCTGCACCATCAGCCCGCTGTCCGGCTGAGAGGCCAGATCGGCAGCCATGACTGCCGCGGCACCCCGGTAGTAATTCCAGGCTGAGGCCGCCATGCGATGATGCCGGATGGGAACGAGCTCGGGGACTCGGAGCTGGTTCTGGGCCAGGATCGTCTCCAGCGCGTCGTGCCCGCGATCTTGCTCACCCCAGTATCCGAGAGTGCCGCGCTGAGCCCGTTTCCTGGCGTGCCTCCCCGATGCCCGCCTCTCGGCGCTCGTGGCCGAAAGATCGTGCCGCACAGCAGGCAAACGCGATAGTCCTGGCGAGCTGGATTCCGTCATCGAATTTCGTCCTCAATAGCGGACAGGGCGCAGCAGCCGAACCGGGCAGCGGGCCGATGATAGTGAATAACCGTATTACAGGTTGGTTTGGCCCGGGTCGGCCATCAGCCCGGAGCGACGTCGCGGGCCAGCAGATCGGCAACCGTTTCCCGGCGGACTACCAAGCGCGACCTGCCGTCCTGGCAGAACACGACGGGCAGGCGCATGGCGCCGTTGTAGTTGCTGGCCAGCGAGCAGCAGTAAGCGCCGGTCACCGCCACGGCGACCAGATCCCCGGGCCGCGGGTCTCGCAGTACCGCGCCGCTGATCAGCCGGTCGCCGGATTCGCAGTGCCGTCCGACCAGCTCCACGGGCCTGCCCCCGCCGACGCGGCTCGCGACGGCGGCCTCGAAACGCTGGCCATACAGCGCCACTTCCATGTTGTCGGCCATCCCGCCATCGACGGCCACGAAACGGGGCTCGTTGCCCTTCACCGACACCACCCGGTAGAGGGTCACCCCGAACGGGGCGACCAGACTGCGCCCCGGCTCGATGATGATCTGCGCGCCATGGGGCAGATAGCGGCCCGCCGCGCGGGTCAGGGCCTTGATCCAGTCCTCCGGGGAAGGCGGATGGTCGTCGTAGGTGTAGCGGACCCCGAGTCCGCCGCCCAGGTTGTAGATGGCGAAGTCGCCGAGCCCGGCTATGGCCTCTATCGCCCGGGCATAAGGCTCGACCGAGAGGATCTGGGAGCCGATATGGACGTGCAGGCCGTCGAGGCGCAGCTTGCCGCTCGGGCGCAACCGGGCGATGGCGGCCCGGGCGGCGGGTATGGGCAGGCCGAACTTGGACCCGACCTGGCCGGTGGCGACCGCGTCGTGAGTATCGGGCCGGACGCCGGGAATCACCCGGACCAGCACCGGCTGCTCCGAGCGGACCAGGCCCTCCAGGCGGTCGATGTCGTCAGTGTTGTCGATGACAATCAGGCCGACCCCGGCGTCCACCGCCATCTGCAGCTCTGCGGGGGTCTTGGCGTTGCCGTGCATCACGATGCGGGCCGGGTCGACCCCGCCGGCCAGCGCCATGGCCAGCTCGCCCGCGCCGGCCACGTCCGCGCCGATGCCTTCCTCTGCCACCAGCCGGTACATGGCGGTACACGGGAAGGCTTTGGAGGCGAAGACCATCCGCGAGTTGCGCCACTGGGCCTCCAGCGCGCGCCGGAATCGGCGGACCCGGGCCCGAACGGCCGCTTCCTCGATGACGTAGAGGGGAGTGCCCCAGGCGGCGGCCAGGTCGACCAGCCGGCAGCCTCCCACCACCAGCTCGCCGTCGCGGTCCACCCTCGAGCCGGGCGGGAAGAGCTCGAGGAGGTCTGCGAGGGCGGTGATTTCAGTGGTCACGGCGGGCCGGCCTCCAGGGCAATCGGGGAACGCTTAGTACAGTGTCGCCGTCTGCGAGGCTACGCAGGTCCCGGCCGCCGCATCAGTTTGAGGAGCGATTACCGCCCGGACGGTGCTGCCGGGACGGTCGGGAGGTGCCCGGCCTGCGCAGCCAGGGCGAGCAGAGTCGCCGCGCCGGTCCAGGAGAGCGGAGCTACGCAGGCCGGCTGGCCGGCGGAATTGACCTGCTCAGACAGCGAGCCCAGCTTCGTCCGGTGGTCGGCGAGCCAGTCCAGCAGCGCCGATGCCTGGCCGTGCTGCCCGGTCGCGGCATCGAACAAGGCAAAGAACGCGGTCTCCGCGGTCCAGGCGACGTCGGGGGTGCCGGGCCAGGCGGCACCGGGCCGCAGGCCGCCGACCGGGACAGCAAGAGCTCGCTGCGCTGACCGGGCCGCCCGCAGCACTTCAGGGCCCGGCTCCGCGAACGGCGGCCCGAGGAACGCGACCGCCGCGTCGGCGCCCGACCCGGCGGCCGGCAGGCGCTGGTAACCGGTCCGGCCGAACAGCGCCGTGATCGCCCTGGCCAGCCGGGCCGCCGCCGCGCCCCAGCGGCGGCCGTCGCTGGCGGCTGCTGCGCCGCCGACGTCCGCGGCCAGGTCGGCCGCGGCACGCAGCCCGGTCAGGAGCGGGGCCGCGGTACCCAGCGTGACCTGAACCGAGTCCTCCCAGTAATCCATGGCCGGCCCGGGCAGTCCGTCCTGGGTCAGCGAGCGGGCGGCTGCGTCGGCGGCGCGGGCGACCATCGGCCACAGCAGGAGGAGGCCGCGGCGCGACTGGCTGCCGGGTGCCAGCCGCTGGGTCGCAGCCCAGGACCAGACAGCCCACGGAACCCAGCCGTCCGCGTCCAGCTCGGCGGGCCTGCCGTCGCGCACCGGACCAGAGCCGTCCGGCAGGTACCTGGCGGCCCAGATGCCGTCACCCGGCTGCACGCGCTGCAGGAAGCGGAGGATCCGGTAGGCCATCGCCGGATGACCTGTCTCGGTCAGCGCCACCGCGGCCCAGCTCGAGTCACGCGGCCACGCATACTCCCAGCCGGAGCGCCAGCCAGCCAGCACGGCGCCATCCGGCCGGACGGCCAGCCTCAGGTCGAGCAGTGCCCTGGTGGCCATCGACCGCTGGGCCGCGGTGGTACCGGGGATGACACCGGCCTGCAGCCAGTCGCGGTCGTCCCGCTCCGCGGCTGCGGTGCAGGCCGACTGGGTACGGGTCAGCGGAGCCGACCGTTCTGGTGCTACGTAGGCCCCTGCGGCGGTGAGCAAGATACTGGAGTCCGGCTCGAACTGGCCGTTCAGCCGGGCCGGAACCGGCAGCGCCCGCTGCTGCTGACAGGGCTCCTGAGCCACGCTGGCCACGGTGAGCCGGGGTTGCCCGGGCTGCGTCGCTACCGCGACGGTCACTGAGGTGGCGCTGACTGCCAGCAGCAGGGCAGCGCCGACCACGGCGGCCCGCCGCGAGCCGGAACCGGCCCCGTCCGTGACGGTGGTCGGCGCCTCCTCAGGCCGAAGTCGCCAGCAGCTCACTGACCGTCACGAACCTGTATCCGGCATCCGTCATGGACGCCACCAGCCGGTCAAGTTGTTTCATGAGGCTGGTATTCGGCTCTGATCCGCCGTCATGAGCGAGGACGATGCTGCCGGCCGAGGCCCGCCGCAGTATCAGGTTGACACCGCCCTCTGGGTTGCTGCCTGTGACATGATGTGACCACAACGTCACGCCGTAATGCAAGCTGGCGCAGGCGGCCAGTCCCACGCTGTCAATGCGGCCGTAGGGCGGCCTGCACAATGCCGGCTCCCGGCCGGTCAGTTTCGCCAGGAGCTCGTGGGTGCGCTCCAGGGTGCCGAGGTCAAAAGCCTCGTCATGCTGGGTCAGATCGTCGTGTGCCCACGTGTGATTGCCTTGTTCGTGACCCGCCTGCGCCGTCTGCACCACCAGGTCAGGAGCTGCCAGCGCCCGCTTGCCGACCCTGAAGAAGGTCGCCCTCGCATCGTGCCGCCGCAACAGTGACAGCACCTGCGGCGTCCACTCCGGTGTCGGGCCGTCATCGATGGTGAGCGCCACCATCCTGGCGGACGGCGCAACGCGGAACGTCACCGGCGCCGCGTACGCCCCCGGCCCGGTCGGTGTCGCGGTCCGCGCTGTCGGCCCCTCGGCGTCAGCAGCCTGCGAGACCGCGATCTCGGCACCGGCTCCGGCCGCGCCACCGACGGTGAAAAGGCCCACTCCGGCGAGGAACCTGCGGCGGTCCATAGGGGAGTCACCCAGCCCGATCGGGGTGCCGACGGGCCTGCAGGTCGCCTGGTTCGACTTCCGGGTCGTCACCGTATCGCAGCAGCACCAGCCGCTGCACCCCCCTGCCGGGGAACCGCTCGGTCACCTCCTCTTCCATCTCGCGTTCGGCACCATCCAGAGCACGACCCGGTCCATATCGGCCTCCCGGAGCTACTCAACGGTGAGGGTAATACCCTTATTCTCCGCGGCCACGCAATAGCTGCCGCGTCGCGGCTTGCGCTCACTTCACCGTCAGGCATGCTGAGTAACCGCATCGCCCGTAACGTGGCGGTTCGCGCCTGCAGCTCCTCGTTCACCCTCTTTCCGCCGCCAACGAGGCGTCGCGGACCTCGCGGTTACCGCCCGGTGCGGGACCGCACCGGCGTGCTCGGTAGAGTCGGGCCGCAACCAACGCCGCCTGGCGGACGTTGCTCATGATGACCTTACCGGTCCGTGGTGTTTCTCCGGAGGATATGACGGCGGGTGTCATGCGGCTGAGGATTCGGATCGTCTCGCTGGCCGTGGTTGCCGCCATTGTCTGCGGTGTCGCGGTGTGGGCGTCCACGGTCGTGGGAGAAGCTTCGCCGCCGGTGCTCAAGCAGTCCGCGGCCGTGCGAACGCGCGCCCCCGCCAGGTCACCGCGTCCGCGTCCGCGGCCGCCGGCCGGCCCGACGCTCGAGGCGGTCGGCGTGCCGAGCGGGGTGCTGGCCAAGGGCGCACTGCTGGCCGACGCCACCACCGGCCAGGTGCTGTGGAGCCGCGACGCGGACACCGAACGGCCGATGGCGAGCGTCACCAAGGCGATGACCGCCCTGCTGGTGTTGGAAAGTGGCAGCCTGGACCGGGAGATCCGGGTGCCGCAGGCGGCGGTCAACTACGCCTGGGAATACGGGGGCGAAACCGCCGCGCTGCGCCCCGGGGACACGCTCACAGCCCAGCAGCTGCTGGAGGCGCTGCTGCTCGCGTCGGGGGCGGATGCGGCGTATACCCTGGCGAACGTTTACGGCCCGGGCCTGCCTGCCTTCGTGGCGCGGATGAACGCGACGGCGGCCCAGATGGGCATGAAGCACACCCATTTCACCTCACCGGACGGGCTGCCCTATCCCACTGAGACCTCGACCTACTCCACGCCGTCCGACCTGATCACGCTCGGCCTGGCGGCGATGCGGTACCCGGCCTTCCGGTCGATCGTGGACCTGCGGTTCTACCAGCTGCCGAAGGGGCCCGGGCATCACGAGTACTGGTGGGACAACACCGACGAGCTGATCGGCTCGTATCCCGGTGCCGTCGGGATCAAGACCGGATACACCGACGACGCCGGGCACTGCCTGCTGTTCGAGGCGATCAGGAACGGCCGGACGCTGATCGGGGTAGTGCTGGACAGCCCCGCCACCGGCCCGGCGGCCGGCGCGCAGGATGCCGCGCGGATGCTGAACTGGGGCTTCCGGCTCCGCGTCGCGGGGCTGACCGGCCAGGTACCGGACCAGACCAGGGACGTGCCTGCCGAGTGAGCCTGGCCTGCCGAGTGAGCCTGGCCTGCCGTAACCAGACCCGCCTCAGCGCCGGTCAGCGGGAGCCGTAGTTATAGGTCGACGAGTTGTTCGGCGTGCCGTTGCCGTGGCCGGATAGCACGTTCAGGACCAGGACGGTCCCGCCGATAGCGATCGCAAGGCCCAGCACGACGGCGATGATCAACCGGAGCACGACGATCCTCCTTCGGTCCGGATTCACTGGAGGGTAACAGCAGCCGAGGGGGTCAAGGGACGGTGAACGTTACCTCGGCGGCCTGCCCGGCGTGCTTCTTGAAGTTGACCGGTACCACCTTGGCCTGGTAATCGCCGGGCCGCAGCCCGGTGATGGTGGCGCCGTCGGCGCTTGCGGTGACCACCGGGGCCTGGCCCGGCTCGCCCGGCCCTCGCAGGTAGACGCGATAGTGGAGGCCGAGGCCAGCATCGGGCCAGCTCAGCGTGACCGTGCCGGCGCCGGGGCTGGCTCGCACCGACACCAGGCGGGGCACCGGCGGGCAGCCGCCTGGATAGCTCCAGGCGTCGAACCATTGCGACGGGTCCTGCTGCACGATCTGCGGATAGCCCGGCGCCCCGCTCCTCGCCGGATTGGCCTGCGCGCCCGCATCATCGCCGAATGCGGCCAGCGGCACGGCGATGAACCGGGGCAGCGTCACCGTGTTGGTGAAGGCTGACATCGGCACGCAGCCGGTGGTCACGGCCTCTGAGTTGAGGTTGTAGCTGATCACTAGCGTGTGGCGGGCGGACAGCGCGGGCTCCGCGCGCGCCTCGTACATGATGCGGTAGTCATGCGCGGCGTCGAGCCCGATGGCCGGATCCCGGTACAGCAGCCTTCCGGCGAAGTCGAACGGGCCCCACGGCGCGCTGGCCGGGTAGGCGTCGATATCGGGGCTGCCGACCGCCGTCCCGGCCTGGATCAGCCAGTAGCGGCGCCCGATCTGGACCACGCTGAAGCCGGACGGCACGGTGAGGCCGCTGCCCGGCGGCTGCACCGGCCGGGCATTCTGCTGTCTGGCCGTCCACGTCCCCGCGCCCGCGTAGAATCGCCACGCGGAGAACGCGGTCAGCTGTGACGCCGGGACCCGGGCGAGGTAGAGCCGGCCGCCCGGGACCGGCACGTTCGGGCTCTGCGTGCCGTAGACGTAGACCGTGTTCCCCGCGCGCAGCAGCGCGGCGCCCCACAGGATCGGGGAGCCGCCGGCCGGTGGGGTGTAGGACGGCACCGGGATGAGGTCCGGCCGGGCCACCGCGCCGTATCGCGGCCCACGGCCGGCCGAGCTGAGCTGGCTGACCGGGAAGGTGGCGATCACCGTTCCGACCGGGACGAACGGGACGCCGCCGCCCAGGTAGTGGTCGTAGAACTTGACGACCGTTTCGCCGGTATTGATGCCGTCCTCCTCCCAGTACCGGTCGCGCGGCACGGCGGATCCCGCCGGCGGTGCCCCCACCACGGGAGCCGCGTCGCCCGGGCGGCCCGGGCCGGTGCAGGCTCCGCCGCCGGTCAGGGTGACGAACGTGCTGCCCGGCCCGGTCGTGGTCTGGACCACCACCGAGTTGTGCACGAAACCACTGAGGCGCGAGAAACCGATGGTGGGACCGGCCGGGCCGATGTACGTGTCGGAGAAGAACCAGGCAAGCTGCGAGGAGTTCAGCCGGATGGCGGAGACCCCGTCGCCGCCGGCCCAGTCGGCGCAGCTGGAATGGTCCGAGTAGGCGACCCACTCCGTGTCCAGCGCGGCGGGGTCCGGTCCCGCCGATGAGCCGTGTACCAGCACGGGCGGGTGAGTGCTGTCCACGACCGGGCCGGACGGGTGGCCCCTCGTCGAGATCAGCCAGCCAAGCGCGATGCTCAGCCCGGCGACAATCCCGATGACCAGGCCGCCGAGTTCGAGTCCGCGCCTCGGCCGACGGCGGGCCTGGGCCTTGCCCGCCTCGGATCTGGTGCCGGACACCCGCGCCATCGGCGGAATCATTCCTTCCGGGCGTGCACCAGCAGGATGGACGCGGCGGAAGGCCACCGGCAGAATGCCCGGTCCAGCGGACCCAGCGGCCGCGGCACGTCGTGGTACCGCGCCCCGGTTACCGTAACGCAGCCGAACCCGCTGGCGGTCAGGAACTCGGTCAGCGCCCGGCGGGTGAACAGGCGCAGGTGGCCGGCTACCACCCGGCCCGGCCTGCCGAACACTCCGCGCAGGCTCACCTCGGAGAAGACCGGCTGGATCCCGAGGGCGAGCAGCCCTCGGTTGTACCACGCGGCCAGGTTCGGCGTGGAGACCAGCAGCGAGCCGCCCGGCCGGAGTACCCGCCGGACCTCGGCGACCGCCCCGTCCGGGTCCACCAGATGTTCGATCAGCTCGCTCATGATGACCACGTCCGCGGTGCCATCCGCGACCGGGAGGCCCGGCGCGGCCACGTCCGCGCGCACCACCGTGAGGCCGAGGGCTTGGGCACGCCGCAGGGCGTCGCCGGACCAGTCGATCCCGGCGAATCGGTGCGCCGGATTGTGCGCCGCCGCGACCGCGAGCGCGGTGCCGTCGCCGCATCCCAGGTCGACGATGACCGCCGGGTCGGTAAAGTCCCGCAGCATCTCGGCCAGCATCCGCGCCTGGCGCCGGGCCCGGTCCGGACCCGAGCGGAGCGGGACATCAGGACTCTCATAGAACTCCTGGAGCGGGTTGCCCGGCGCCGGGGCGGTTACCGCCATGACGGCTCCTTCCGCGCTTGATGGCCTCGCCGGCCACCTCAGCGAAGCCTTCCACCGCAGCGGACCAGTGTAGCTGCAGCGCCCGGGTCCGCGCCGCCCGGCCGAGCTGCTCGCGCCGCCGCTGGTCGATCGCCAGCGACGCCCACTGCGAGGCGAACTGGCCCTCGGTCTGCACGAGCATCCCGGTCTCGCCGTGCGCCACCGAGTCACGCAGTCCCGGTACGTCGAACGCCACCGCGGGAGTACCGCGGATCGCCGCTTCGGTGACCACGATCCCCCAGCCCTCGATCAGCGCTGGATGCAGGAGCAGCCACGCCGAGCACATCAGCCGGTGCTTCTCCTGGTCCGACACCCGGCCGGTGAACACGACGCCGGGCCCCGCCAGCGCCTCCAGCCTCGGCCGCTCCGGCCCGTCCCCGGCGATCACCAGCTTCCCGCCCACCACGTGCCGCACCCGGTCCCACAGCCGCAGCAGCAGGTCAAGGCGCTTGTAGTCGGCGAGCCTGCCGATCGCGAGGAACAGCGGATCCGGCGACCGCGGGGTCGGCGGATCCGGCGCCTCGACGCCGTTGCAGATCTGCCGGATCCGGTCCCGGCCGACCCCCATCCGCTGCAGCGCCTCCGCGGTAGAGGAGGAAACGGTGAGGAACAGGTTCTCGCGGTGTGCCCAGGGCATGACGACCAGCTCGATGTTCCGGCCGACTGTGGAGACCGGCGGGCGGAACCGGATCGGCCACAGTTCGGTGTGCACGTGGTTCACCAGGCAGAGCACCGGTCGTCGGCACCACAGCGGCGCGAGGAAGGGCATCCCGTTGCAGACCTCGACTATCAGGTCGTAGTTCCTGAAGTGCCGCAGGTAGGCGAGGGGCGTGCGAAGGAACTGGGAGTACGTGCCGCCGTTGCGTATCACGCGGTACGGCCGCTCGGCTACCGGCCCTCCGCACAGCAGGGTCACCTGGTGGCCGCGGGCGAGCACGCCGGACGCCAGCCGGTCGACCAGGACCTCAGATCCTCCGGCCCGCGGGTTGGCGAGGTCCCGCCACGCGACGAAAAGGATACTGCTAGGCCGGACGCCGGCGCCGAGCGATTCCGGCTGCCGGTAAGGCTCGTCCAGCCACGGCGCGGGCCAGGCCGGCAGATTCTGGGCGGGCATGGAGGTGCTGGCCACGGCGGGAAGAACCCTTCCTCCCCCCTGGCACCCGCCGTGCGGCCGAAGCTGGGCCTGGCCGTGGACGGCAGCTCCCGGCTCGCCGGTCAGGCTCGCTTCCGCAGGCAAAGCACCTGGATCATCGTTCACGTCGCGGCTCCAGGCCAACCGATGACGCTCAGAATCCGCGTCAACAGCCGCCAAGTTGTGGCCCCTCGCATGAGGACTGCAACATAATCCAGTGGTTACTTACTGGTAGTCAAGGCGCCGGGCCGAACTCTGACGGCGACTTCCCTCACCTGGCCAGCACGTACTGCATGACGTCGGTGCCCGCCATGATCCCGGGCGCCGGCCTGGCTCATGCGCCATGCCAGCCTCAGCGTCATTGCTAACCAGCGGATATAAGGCGAAGATCGACTTATCCCGGAAACTCGGGCCAGGTCACGATGCCACCTCCGACCCTGCTGGGAGCGCCGGAATCCCCCGCTAGCCCTGCGCTCCCGGCCACCGCGCAATACCATACGTCGACGAACATTCACGAGGCTGACCGCTCTCGCGCCTGGCCGGGGCGGCAGAGCGGCCAGGCTCATGCTGTTACGGACCGACCGTGCACGACACTCGAGGACTTGCATGAGCCTGCTGGCGCCGACTCGCCGCCACCGTGCTGACCCGGCGACCCGGTCCGGCCTGCTCCGGTCGGTCAGGCTGTTCCGCTTGTTCCTGGCCGAACAGACCGACCCGGAGAAGTTCTACACGAGCCTCGCCGAAGATGCCGTGCGGCAGGTTGCCGAGCACGGTGAGCTGTGCGGCCGGACGGTGGTGGACGTCGGCGGCGGGGGCGGCTGGTTCACCGCCGCGTTCCGGGCCCGCGGGGCGAACTGCTACCTGTTCGAACCCGATCCCGCCGAACTGTACGGCCGGACCGCCGCGCCGGTCGGCGCGGTGATCGCGGACGGTTACTGGCTGCCGGTTCGCGACGGCGACGCCGACGTGGTGTTCTCCTCGAACGTGCTCGAGCATGTCCCCGATCCGGTGGGGCTGATCGAGGAGATGATCCGCGTTACCCGGCCGGGCGGGCTGGTCTACCTGTCGTATACCAACTGGTACTCCCCGTGGGGCGGGCACGAGATGTCGCCCTGGCACTATCTGGGCCCGCGATACGCCGAGCGCCGGTACATCAGGCGCCATGGGCGTAAGCCCAAGCACACCTGCGGTGTCGACCTGTTCCCGGTGCACATCGGGCCGATGCTTCGAGCGCTGCGCGCCCGGCCGGACGTCGAGATCGTGGCCGCGCGGCCCCGCTACTATCCGCGATGGTGCCGAGTGCTGATACGGCTGCCCGGTCTGCGGGAGGTCGCCACCTGGAACCTCATGCTGATCATGAGGCGCGTCGGATGACGGCCCGGGCCGGCGGTGAGCGACTCGCCAACCCGGCGGTGCCCGCCGGCGCGGGCGAGCAGGACAGGGTGACCGCGGACGTGGGCCAGCGGGACGGGATACCCGGCAGGCAGCCGCGCAGTCCACTGCTGCGCTGGTCCGGCCTGGTGTGGCTGGGCGCGCTCCTCGTCCTGCTGGTGAACGATCCAGGCAGGATGTTCTTCGACACGAAGCTCAGCGTGGACCTGAATCCCTACGGCTTCTACGCGAGCCTGTGGCACCTCATGGACCCGCTGAACACCTTCGGCGCGCTGAACAACCAGGCGATCGGCTACGCCGTGCCGATGGCGCCGTTCTACCTGGCAGGCCACCTCGCGCACGTGCCGGTCTGGCTCATCGAGCGGCTGTGGCTGTCGCTGCTCATCGCGGTTGGCTTCGGCGGGCTGGTCAAGCTGGCGGATGCGCTCGGCATCGGGTCGCCGGCCTCCCGTTTCCTGGCCGGACTGGTGTTCGCTCTGTGGCCGACGTTCACGATCGTGATCGGGTCCACCTCGGCCGCGGCGCTGCCCGGGATGCTCGTCCCGTGGGCGGTACTGCCGCTGACCACGGCCGTGCGCGGGAGAGGCGGAGTGGTCTGGCCTGCCGCCCGATCCGGCGCTGTGGTGCTGTGCATGGGCGGCGTGAACGCCGCCGTCACCATCGACGCGCTGCTGCTGCCGGGCCTGTTCATCCTGATCTATGCCCGCGGGCGGCGGCTGGTCTCGCTGGCCCTCTGCTGGGCCGCGGCGGTGGCGGTGGCCACCGCGTGGTGGGCCCTGCCGCTGCTGCTGCAGGGCAAGTACGCGTTCAACTTCCTGCCCTACGTGGAGCAGGCATCCACCACGACGGGCACGACGTCGGCCGCCACCACGCTGCGCGGCGCCGGCAACTGGACCGCCTACCTGAACCTCGGCACGCCGTGGCTGCCCGCTGGCTGGGCCATGGTCAGCACTCCCATGGCGATCATCGCTGGCGCCGTCGCGGCCGCGGCGGGCCTGTACGGGCTGGCGATGCGGAACATGCCAGGCGCGGCCTGGCTCCGGCTGTCCGCCGGCCTCGCCGCGGTCGGCGCGCTGGCCGGTTACGGCGGGACCCTCGGCGGCCCGTTCCACAAAGAAGTCGATCACCTGCTGGACGGCGCGCTCGCCCCGTTCCGTAACGTGTACAAGCTGGAACCGGTCATCGCGGTCGCGCTGGCGCTGGGGTTGGCGCACGCGGCCGCGACCTGGCTGGCGAGGACCCCCCGCGGGCGGGAAAGCCGCATCCAGCGGATCTTTACCCTGGAAGCCAGGGCCGTCGCCGGGATCGTGCTGTTCGGGCTCATGCTGCCGTACCTATCCGGCCAGGTCCTGAACCCCGGCTCGTTTTCCGCGGTGCCGCGGTACTGGTATCAGGCCGCCGCGTTCCTGGCTGCCCGGTCGCCGCTGAACACCGCGCTGGTGGTGCCCGCGGATGCGCACGGCGACTACCTCTGGGGTGACCCGATCGACGACCCGCTGGTGGCGCTGGCTCAGTCACCGTGGGCCGAGCTGGGCCTGGTGCCCTACGGCGGCCCGGGATCGCAGGTCCTGCTGGAGGGCGCGGAGAACGCGATCGAGTCAGGCGAACAGGTCAGCGGCCTGGCCGGCTACCTGCAGCGCGCCGGCGTCCGCTACATCGTGGTGCGAAACGACCTGGACCCGCGCCAGGTGGGCTACACGTCCCCGGCGCTCGTGCACCAGACCCTGGCGCTGTCCGGGTTCACCCGGGTCGCCTCGTTCGGGCCGCCCATCGGCGGCGCGCAGATCGAACCGCGGGCGACCCGCGAGCAACAGGCGGCGCTGCCCAGGTACCCGGCGGTCGAGGTCTACGCTGCGGCCGGCGCCGGGCCGGGGCCGCCCAGCCCGGTCAGCACCCTGCCCGTCGGGCAGACCGTGCTGGTCAACGGGGGACCGGACTCGCTGCTGCAGCTGACCGGGCAGCATCTGCTCGGCTCCGGTCAGCCCGCCGTCATCGCCGGGGACCCGCTGCCGGTCGGGCCCGCCCGGTGGGCGGTCACCGACGGGCAGCGTCGTGCCGACACCCTGTTCGGGCTCGTCAATGCCAACGTCTCCTACACCTACACCGCGACCGAGGCCAACCCGCCCGGCGCCGGGCAGCTCGGCCGGGCGGGTGGCCCGCCCCGGCAGCTGCTGCCGGTGCCGGCCACCGGGCACCAGACGGTAGCCGTGCTGTCTGCAGCGGCGAGCGTGACCGTATCGTCCTACGGTTCCTGGATCGCCGACACCCAGCAGGAGGACCCGGCCAGCGCCTTCGACGGCAATCCGGCGACGGCCTGGGCGGAAGGCGACGAGCGGACGCCGGTGGGACAGTGGATCCAGATCAACTTCGCCGGCCAGCTGGACCTGCCCGCCCGTGTCGGGATACGGCTGCTGGACGACAGCACGGACCGGGAGATCGCCAGCCAGCTCCGGGTGTCCACCGCGGCCGGCAGCGCCACCACCAGCGTCGCCGCGACCGGGGCGGTCCAGCCGCTGAACGTGATCCCCGGCCGCACCCGCTGGCTGCGCATTACGATCGTCAGCGCCCGGCGAGTGAGCCTCGGATACCCGGGAGCGGGAATATCCGACGTGCTGATCCCCGGGGTCCGGGTGACCCGCCTGCTCCAGCCCGCCGAGGATCCGGCCGGCCGGCAGGCAGCATCGGCCGTTTTCTCCTTCCACCAGCAGGTGCCATCGCCGTTCACCTTCGCCGATCCGGCTGCCACCCCGCCGATGGCCCGGACGTTCACCGTCCCCCGCCCGGCGACGCTGCGACTGCAGGCGTCCGCGCTCGCCGTGCCCGGCCCGGGACTGGACGCGCTGCTTGACCAGGCCGTCCCGCCCGGCCCGGGCGTGCTGCAGGTCACCGTGGCCTCGACACCGGGCGCGCTGCCGGCCGGGTTCCCGGCGAGCCTGATCAGCGGATCGGGAGGCACGCCGTGGACCGCCGACACCGCCAGCCCGGTCATCCACCTGAGCTGGCAGGGAAAGCGCCGCATCGCGTCGCTGATCGCCCGGCCGGCCGCCGGCCTGCCGTCCACGCCGCTGACCGTCAAGATCACCAGCCCGGACGGCACCCGGCAGGCGGGCATCGGGCCCGGCGGCCTGGCGAGGTTCACCACGCCGCTGACCACCGACCGGATCGACGTGTCGTTCCCGAGCGTGCGCGCGGCCACCGTAGTCACCGCGACGGGCCAGCTGGACACGCTCCCCGTCAGGCTGTCGCGGCTCTCGGTACCGGCCCTGGCGGGCCTGCGCGCGGTCACGCCGGACGAACAGGCGAGGTTCACCCTGGCGTGCGGCCAGGGTCCCGCCCTGACCGTCGACGGGCGGGTGTACCAGACGTCGGTCAGCGGCACGATCGGCGAGCTGAACCAGTACCTCCCGTTGCAGGTCGGGCTGTGCGCCGCAGGCAGCACACTGAGCCTGGGCGCGGGGCGGCATACGCTGACCGCGGCGACACCCGGCACGTTCGCGGTCACCGACCTCAGCCTGGCCGGCTTGGGCCCGGGCCCGAAGACGGCAGCCGCGTCCGGCGCGTCCCGCGCCGTGGCCATCCGCAGCTGGCAGCCGGACCAGCGCCGGCTCGGCATCGGCCCGGGGGCGGCCTCCTACCTGGAGGTCCACGAGAACTACAACCCCGGCTGGTCCGCCGCGCTGAACGGGCGGCAGCTGACGCCGGCACGCCTGGACGGCTGGCAGCAAGGCTTCATCGTGCCGGCCGGGCCGGGCGGCGCGATCACGCTCAGCTTCCGGCCAGCCGCGGCATATCACCTCGCCCTGGTCATCTCGATGCTCGCCGTCGCCCTCCTGCTCGCCATCACGGCGTGGTCCTTCCTCGGCCGTCCCCGTCGCGGGGCCTTCGGGTCCGGGCGGGACGCAGGCGAGGCCTCCGGCCTGGCGGTGCCGCGCGGCTGGTCGCCGCCACCGCCTCCCGCGGCGGTCGGCGCGTCGCCGGCGGGCCAGTGGCGCGCCTGGCTCGGCATCCTCGGCGTGGCCGCGCTGATCTTCGTGGCAGGCGGCCCGGTGGCGCTCGCCGTTCCGTTGCTCGCCTGCCTGGCCTGGCTGCTGCCGCGTCCGCCCGGGCGGACGACCGCCCGAGACCCCCGGCCGTGGTTGCCCCTGCTCGCCTTCGCTGGCCTGGTCGCATCAGGACTGCTGTCCGCGGCGCGGCCGTTCGGCTCTGGCCTGCTCGGTCCCTTCGGCGGGCCTGCGCAAGCGTGCGCGCTCGTCGCGCTGGCCGCCGCGCTGATACCGGCGGCTGCCGTCCCGGTCCGCCGTCGGCCGGCCTCCCGGGAAGAGGAGGCGGACAGATGAGTGCCGCCTCCTATACCGGGATCCCGTTGGCGCTAATGGCTACCACGGCCTACAACGTGGGGCTGATCCTGGAGAAGCGCGCCCTCGGGCAGATGCCGGCTCTCGACCTGCGCCGGCTGCCGCGCGTGATCGTCAGCCTGCTCACCAGCCGGGCGTGGCTGGCCGGGTTCGCGCTGATGCTCACCGGACTGGCCTGCCAGATCGTCGTGCTGACGTTCGAGCCGGTTAGCGTCGTGCAGCCGGTGCTCGCCTCCGGCGTCGTGCTGGCCCTGGTGCTCTCCCGGCTGGTACTGCGGGAGCGCCTGCGCGGCGGCGAGACCTGGTGCGTGGCGGTGATCGCCGTTTCCGTGGTCCTGCTGGCCCTGTCCACGACCAGCGCGGAGGCCAGGCATTACGCCAGCCCGGGCTGGATGGCGGCGGTCATGGTCCCGTCGGTCGTCGTCGGCCTGCTGCTCGCGGCCAGCTCGCTGCGCGCGAGCACCGGCAAGCGCGGCGCTCCGGCCGGCGTCTGGTCCGGCGTGGGCACCGGGCTGCTCTACGGAGTCGCGGCGCTCGCCATCAAGGCGCTCTCCGGCATCCTGCTCCGCCACCAGGCGGCGGTCGGCATAGCGATCGGCATCGCCTCGTCGCCGTACCTTTACGCGCTGGCCGCCTGCCTGGCGGTCGCGATGCTCCTCTTCCAGGTCGCGCTGCAACGCTGCCGTGCGTCGATCGTCATCCCGGTGTCCGCCGTCACCGGCAGCGCATACTTCATAATCGCGGGTACCTGGCTGTTCCATGAGCATCTGCCCGCCAGCCCGAGCAAGCTCGGCCTGCGCCTGGCCGGGATCGCGCTGGCCGCCCTGGTGGTCATCGCGTTGTCCCGGCAGGCGCCGCAGGCCGCCGGCGCGGCCGCGGACGGCGCCGGGATGGCAGGCGGCCCTCTGGCCGAGGTGAGGAGATGATGATGGCCCTAGAGCATGCATTGCTTGACGTCCTCGTGTGTCCCATCGACAAACGCGGCCTGCTGTACTTCGCCGACGATGGGTTGCTGTACAACCCGCGGTTGCGCCGGCTGTACCGGATCGAGAACGACATCCCGCTCATGCTGCCCAAGCTGGCCGTACCGGTACCCGACGAAGAGCACAACCGGCTGATGGGATGCGCCCGGCGCGGCGAGGTCACCAAGATCACTGCCGGCGAGGCCGATGTCCTCCTGGAAGACGACCTGATTTGACATCCTCCCCGCCGCAAGGACGGGGATTCCGGCGGTTCGCCGCCCGGGGTTTCGTGTTTGACCGCTCGCCGCCTTCTCTCCCGCCGGGCCGACGTCCCCGGGTCAAACCCGCACTCAGCCCGGCAGCCGGTACACGGTCAGTCCGGGCTGGTTCACCAGGACGACCGCTCCGGGCAGCCGCGCGCTGACCTGCTGGCCTGGCCCGTCCGGATTGTCCAGCACGAACCTCACCCCTGCCGCCCGCAGCACCGCGGTCAGCGGGCCGCCACTGCCGATGATGGCGTCCAGCCGCAGCGCGCGCGGGTCGTCTGGCGCCAGCGTCACCCCGCCGACCCGCGTCCCGTCGTTCCAGATCACCGGCCGTGACAGCAGCCGGGACCACGGATCGAACATCACCTCGCCGTGATTCCAGGACGGCGTGCGGTAGGTCGCCCAGGGCAGCAGCAGCACATCACCGCGGGCCGGGCTGGCGTCGATCATGCGCGCGGCGGCCAGCCATCCCGCCGGGTACCAGGCCGGCCGGAGCCGCCCGGCGGCACCCCAGGCCAGACCGGGCAGCAGCAGTACCGGTGCCAGGAGCGCGAGAACCCCGAGCGTCACTGCCGTCCTATCCATGCTGACCGGCCGCTCCTGCTCCCGTCCCGTGGCCCGGAACGGAAGCAGGTTCATCGTCCAGGCCACTGCGACCCCGAAACCAGTAGCCTCGGCGAGGGCGAGCGGTGCCACGAACTGCTGGCCGTCGCGCAGAACGGCGGCCCCCGGCCAGGCGCCCGTCACCGTCGTGAGCAGATCCCGGCCGGCTGCGCTCACGCCAATGGCGGCGATCAGAAACCCGGCGGCCGCGGCGATGCCCAGTCCGGGCCAGCGCCGCTGGCGGACGCTGGCCAGGTAGCCGGCCAGGCCGACGAGCACCACGACCAGCCACAGCGCCGACCACGCCCCGCCGTAGGCCTTCGGGACCGTCTGCGCGTTCCATGTTCCGCCCAGCATCAGCAGGCTGCCCACGGTGCCGAACGGCGTATCGGCTCGTGCCGCGAACGCAGCCACGCTAGCGGGATCTACGTACACCCGGTGCTGCAGGGATGGGATGAGCCACGGCAGGCTGCCCGCGGTCAGCGCCGCCAGCGCGAGGCCCGCCCGGCGAACGCTCCTGAGGGGATGGTTCCTCCCCCAGGGGGGTCTGGGGGGATGGTTCCTCCCCCAGGGGGGTCTGGGGGGATGGTTCCTGCCCCAGGGGGGTCTGGGGGAATGGTTCCCCCCAGGCGGGGGGTCCCCGGGGGGTCGTCCCCCGGGGACAAACACCGCGGGCACCACGACCAGGGCGGTGATCGCCATCGCGGCGAACCCGCCGATCATCGCGGGCACCAGCGACAGGCACAGCCGTCCGGTCCAGCGCCACGGCGCGTCATCTGGTCTGACCACGGCCCGCAGGGCCCAGGGCAGGCCGGCGTAGCCGAGCAGCAGCGCCCACTGCCCGATGATCAGCCGCTCGCCCACGTACGGGTTCCAGGCGTAGCAGACGCCGCCGGCCAGGCGGGCGGGCAGGGGCTCCCGGTCGAGCAGAGCGGCTATTCCGGCGCAGCCGAGCACGAAGATTGCCAGCAGCACCAGCTTCTGCGTGATGTCAGCCGGCACGATCCGCGACGCGGCGGCGATGGCCAGGTCGCTGGGCACCGCCCGGGGCGGCACGAGTCCGGGCAGCGCCGCGCCGAACGGCTCCCGCGGCACGAAGACCATGTCATAGCTGAGCAAGAACCCGCGCCGCAGCCCAGGGCCGAGTGCGAGCAGCCCCAGGCACAGGCCGGTGACCAGCCCTGGGATGATCCGGCGTGCCGTCGCGCCCACGACATCGCAGGGTAACGTACCTTGGCGGGCGGCCACCCCGCCGTGACGGTCAGGCCGTCATCCGCTGAACCTGCCGAAGCGCGGCCTACCGCGGGCTGACCAGCTATTCTCGGGTGATGCCGTCGCCAGGCTGCCGGAATTTCTGACCGGCCGCATCGTCGCAGGTGCTGGCATCGGGTAGACGGGGAAGTAGTTACCCATGTCGATCGCCATCTCTGAAGAGCACCGCGCCCTCGCGCAGACCGTCGCCGGCTTCCTGACCAATCATCAATCGCGCGCGGCGGCCCGGGGCCTGCTCGGGGTCCAGGCCGATACACTGCCCGCCTTCTGGGCCGAGCTGGGCGGCCTCGGCCTGCTCGGGCTGCATGTGCCAGAAGAACATGGTGGTTCGGGCTTCGGGTTGCCCGAAACGCTGGTCGTGGCCGAGCAGATGGGTCGCCATCTGGCGCCGGGGCCGTTCGTCCCGACCGTGATCACCAGCGCCGTGCTGGCCGTTGCCGGGCCCGATGACCTGCAGAAGCGGCTGCTGCCTGCGCTGGCCGATGGCAGCGTGATCGGCGCCGCCGCCCTGGACGGCGATGTGACCTGTGCCAGCGGTGTCGCGACCGGGGAGGTCGGCGTGGTCATCAGCGGCCACCTGGCGGACGTGCTGCTGGTCCCCGCTGGTGACGACGTGCTGGTGATCGAGAAGTCGGCCGGCGGCGTCCGAGCCGAAGTACCCGCCAATCTGGACCAGAGCCGGCGGGCGGCCAGGGTCAGGCTCGACGCGGTGCCGGCGACCATCCTGCCGGGCGCGCACGGGCTGCTGACGGACGTGGCCCGCGCTGTGTTCGCGGCGGAGGCGGCCGGCATCGCCGTCGAGACCACTGAGCAGGCGGCCGAGTATGCCAAGGTTCGCCAGCAGTTCGGCCGCCCGATCGCCACCTTCCAGGCGGTCAAGCACCATTGCGCGAACATGCTGGTGGCTGCCGAGCTGGCGACGGCCGCCACGTGGGATGCCGGCCGGGCCGGGATCGGCGGCGGTGACCAGCTCAGTTACACGGCGGCCATCGCGGCGGCTCTGGCCTCCTATGCCGCAGTCAGTAACGCCAACCTCAACATCCAGGTGCACGGCGGGATCGGGTTCACCTGGGAGCACGACGCGCACCTGTACCTGCGGCGGGCCGCGTCGATCGCCGCGGTGGTGGACGCCGAGCAGGCGGCGGTCGAGATTACCGACCTGGTCCGCCGCGGGGTGCGCCGGGCGGCGGCGATCGACTTGCCCGCCGAGGCGGAGGCGGTCCGGGCGGCGATCAAACCCGAGGTAACCCGGCTGCGCGACCTGACGGGCGACGCGAGGAAGCAGGCGTTGATCGAATCCGGCTACGCGATGCCGCACTGGCCGAAGCCGTGGGGCCGGGACGCGGGCGCCATCGAGCAGCTGGTGATCGAGCAGGAGTTTGCCTCGGCCGGGATCAAGCGGCCCGGCTACGGCATCACAGGCTGGATCATCCTGACCCTGATCCAGCACGCCAGCCCGGACCAGGTAGCACGCTGGGTCCGCCCGGCGCTCAACCGGGACGTGACCTGGTGCCAGCTGTTCAGCGAGCCAGGCGCCGGGTCCGACGCGGCCGGCATCAGGACGAGGGCGACCAGGGTGCAGGGGGATAGTGAAGGGGGAACGGGGAGGCAGGCGGGGGGTAGGGGCTGGCGGGTCAACGGCCAGAAGGTCTGGACCAGCGGCGCGCACGCGGCCGATTTCGGCCTCGCCACGGTGCGGACGAACCCTGACGCGCCCAAGCACGAGGGCATCACCACCATGGTGATCGACATGCACGCGCCGGGTGTCACCATCCGGCCGCTGAAGATGCCGACCGGGAACTCCGATTTCAACGAGGTCTTCTTCGACGACGTGTTCGTCCCCGACGCGGACGTGGTCGGACCGGTCGATGCTGGCTGGACCGTGGCGCGCGCGACGCTTGGCAACGAGAGCGTCAGCATCGGCGGCGGCGACGGCGGCCTGGCCATGCCGGCTGAGGCGTTCATCGCTCCGCTTGACGCGCACCCGCAGCGCCTGCCCGGCGGGGCCGGACGGGTCGGCAGGCACATCGCGCGCACTCAGGCGATGGGCGTCCTGAACCAGCGCAGCGCCTACCGGGCGGTGGCCGGCGGCGGCTCAGGGCCGGAGGGCAACATCACCAAGCTCCTGCTGTCCGAGGTCGGCCACGAGACGGCTGCGATCATGGCGGAACTCGCGGGAGCGGACGCGGCCTTCCTGGAGGGTGACGGCGCGATGGCGGCCACCCTGGTGCTGATGAACCGGGCCATGTCGATCGCGGGCGGCACGTCGGAGATCAAGCGGAACCAGATAGCCGAGCGGATGCTCGGCTTCCCTCGCGACCCGCTGATCAGATAGCTCCTGCTACGAGATGCCCTGAACAGCTCTCGCTGCGAGATACCGCGCAGGCAAGACCCTGGAGTGGCCACGACGGGCGCGGCTACGCTACGGGTGTGACTGATGCACCGGTACCGGTGCCGAGGCGCGCCGCGGCAGAGGTCTACGGCCGCGGCTCGGCCTTCACTGCCTACGGGGCCTTCGCGGCGGCCTGGGATCAGTGATGTATCACCTGGTCAAGTGGCTCGTCGGGTGGCTGAGAGGCCGCACCACACCCGCGTCCCAGGAGCCAGTCGCGGTCTCAACGCCAGGCGATCACGCGGTCCGGCCGCCGGTTGACCGCCTGGTGAGCACGGAAAGGGCGGCGGTACCCGATGCGGGGCGGGATGCCGTAGCGCTGTCGGTCCGTAACCTGAGTAAGCGCTTCGGTGACCGGGTCGCGTTCCAGGACGTCTCATTCGAGGTCGGATACGGCGAGGTGTTCGGTTTCCTCGGCCCGAACGGCGCGGGGAAGACGACGACCGTCCGGACGCTCAGTACCCTGATCGCGCCGACCTCGGGCTTGGCCACCGTGGCGGGAATCCCGCTCGCGCCGGAGAACGGGGTGGAGATCCGCCGCCGGATCTCGGTCATGCCCGAGTCGCCGGGCCTGTATCTACGGCTGAGCGTGGCCGAGAACCTCGAGTGCTTCGCGGGCTTGTATGAGGTGCCCGGCGCGCGGGACCGGATCGACCGTGTGCTGCGGGCTGTCGGACTGGCGGACCGAGCCGGCGATGCGTGCGGCTCGCTGTCGAAGGGCCTGCGCCAGCGGGCTGCCCTGGCCCGGGCGCTGCTGCCCGATCCGCAGGTGCTGTTCCTCGACGAGCCAACCTCCGGCCTGGACCCGGTCGCCGCCCGCGATGTCCACGAGCTGATCGGCGAGCTGCGCCGCGGCGGCGTGACGATCTTCCTCACCACGCACCGCCTGGAGGAGGCCGAGCGTCTCTGCGACCGGGTCGCGATCTTGAATACCACGTTGCGTACCGTGGGACGGCCCGGCGAGCTCCGCGACCGGCTGTTCGCCAAGACGCTCACCGTCACCACCCTTGCTCCGCTGCCCGAGCCGGGCCGGGTCTTCGCGGGGCTCCCGGCCGTCGACGGCTGGCGCCAGGACGGCCCGGCCGGCTACGTCCTGGCTGTCTCCGACCCGGCGGTCGCCGCGCCGGCCGCCACCCGGGCCCTCGTAGCGGCCGGCGCCGACGTGCTGTCGGTCGGCGAGTCGCGCCACTCCCTCGAGGACGTCTACCTCGAGCTCGTCAGCGAGGACGAGGAGGCGCGCCGCCGATGAGCCTCAGCAGCAGCCGCGTACGGGCCATCTACCGCAAGGAACTGCGCGAGTACCGGCGTAAGGGGTCCATCGTCTGGGGAATGGCGATCCTCCCGCTCATCTTCCTCATCCAGCCCCTGGTCACGGTCTTCACCCTGCCCGCCTCGGCCGCCAGCCAGCTCGCAAGCCACCATGAGCTGCTGTACCTGCTGGCCATCCCGGCGCTGGTTCCCGCGACGCTCGCCGCCTACACCGTGGTCGGCGAGCGCCAGCAGGGCACGCTGGAGCCGGTGCTCACCACGCCGGTCCGCCGCGAGGAGCTTCTGCTGGGCAAGGCCCTGGCGGTGCTAGTCCCGTCGCTTGCGATCTCATACGCGGTCTACATGTTCTTCCTGGCCTGCGTCGAGCTCTTCGCGGCGCCGGGCGTGGCGTCGGCCCTGGTGCAAGTCCCGGACCTGCTCGCCCAGCTGATCTTTACCCCGCTGCTGGCCGGATGGGCGATCTGGCTGGGCGTCGCGATATCCACCCGGGCCGGCGAAGTCCGCGTCGCCCAGCAGGTGGGCATCCTCGCCAACCTTCCATCGGTCGCGGTGACGACGCTCCTCGCGTACAACGTGATCCATCCCACACTCGCCATCGCCGTCGGCGGCGCCGTGCTGCTGCTGGTCCTCAACCGGTTCGGCTGGCGGATAACCTCGGCGATGTTCGACCGCGAGCGTCTGATCACCGGCACCCGCTGACCAGACGTATTCACCTGACCTCCCCCGGCCAGCAGATGCACGCCGCCGGGAGGGCTGCCAGCTGGCACCTGCGACCGCTGAGACCGGGCCGGAGGCCTGGCACCTGAGCGGATCAAGGCAGATGCCGGCGGACCGAAGCCGCGCTACGCTGTGGTTTGAACCTCCTCCTCGGGAGGCGCCATGATACTAGGACCGGGAGACGAAAAGGCAGCAGCCGCAGGGGGCCGCGGCTACCTGCGGGCGTCGCACGCCGACCGCGAGCAGATGATTGACGCGCTCAAGGCCGCCTTCGTACAGGGCCGGCTGACCAAGGATGAGTTCGACGCGCGAATCGGCCAGGCCCTCGCGTCACGGACGTACGCGGAACTGGCCGCGATCACCGCTGATATCCCCGCCCGGCTGCCCGAAGGCCAGCCGCCGCGCAAGCCGCCCCGGCGGCCGGCGAACAACGCCGTGAGGTGGGGTGCATCCGGGCTCATCACGCCAGCTATTCTTGCCACCGCTTTCACGTTCGCTTCCCTGCACGGTGGTGGTGGATACGGGGCTATGGCCTTCGTGATCGCATTGGTCTATTTCGTGTTCTGGCTGTCCGTCGGGGCCGACATGCTCTGGGAATGGCACTGTCTGTCTTTGCCGGCGGCAGGAATGTGTGTCCGGTGCGCGCACACCGCCGCATCTCACCGCACGGCGGCGTCCTGCGCAGTCCGGCTGGGTTCGCTGAATTTGTGGGAACGCTGCCCGTGCGCGGGCTATGTCCCGCCGGGGGTGTCACCAGAGACCGTCGACGCGCGCCTACTATCGACTCGCTGCCCATAACCAAGATGAACTCGTCAGTCAGGTCGTGACGTGGCTGGTCGCTGGCGCGACCGGGGCCTGCACCTCGTTCGCTGACCCCCCGCGTGCAAAGCTGGTGCCACGGGCCGCCCAGGCCCGACCATGATGCCAGTAGCGGCCTGCAGGGCAGGAGCGGAGGAGTTGAGAAGGCCTGCCCCGTGCCGCAACCGATCTCGGTCACCCGGTCTCCCGCCTTGAGCCCGGCCAGTTGGATCAGGTCGTCGAACAGTTGCGGCGGGCAGATTGGCCTGGTGCGCTGGTAGTCCTCCGCCGCCCGGTCGAATACGGTACGCAAGCCGCGCCTTTGCTCGTCACCCACGAACTCCATGGTGGTTCAGGGTAAGCGGGCCGAGGAGGCGCCAGGTGTCCGCATGTGCCCGGCGTCCCGAAATCCTTGACAGGGAAGGTCACTGATATGGCACCGGTCTCGCTGGTCGTCATCGGGGCAGGTCAGCGCGGCACCGGGTATGCCCGGTGGGCCCGACGCCACCCGGATCGCGCATCCGTCGTCGCGGTAGCCGAACCGCGCGAGGCCGCTCGCGCCCGGTTCGTCGCCGAACACGGCATCGCCGCGGGGAACGCGGCCGCCGACTGGAGACAGCTGGCCGGCCGCGGCAGGCTCGCCGATGCGGTCCTGATCTGCACGCAGGATCGCATGCACGCCGAGCCAGCCGAGGCGTTCGCCGCGCTCGGTTATCACATCCTGCTGGAAAAGCCGATGGCGCCGGACGAGGCGGCATGCCGGCGAATCGTAGCGGCCGCGGATAATGCCGGGGTCATGCTCGCCGTCGGCCACGTGATGCGCTACACGCCGTACACACGGGCCGTCAAGGAGATCGTCGAGTCCGGGCAGCTCGGTGACATCATGAGCGTCCAGCACCTGGAGCCGGTCGGATTCTGGCACCAGGCCCACTCCTACGTCCGCGGCAACTGGCGGCGCGCCGATCTGGCGACGTCCATGCTGATGGCGAAGTCCTGCCATGACCTGGACTGGCTGCAGTACATCGTGGGCCGGGCGCCGCTGCGGGTGTCGAGCTTCGGCAGCCTGACCCACTTCACCGCGGCGAACCGTCCGCCCGGCGCCGCGGACCGCTGCGTGGCCTGCTCGGTCGAAGCGAGCTGTCCCTATTCGGCGCTGCGGCTCTACCGGGGCCTACTCGACCGGGGCGAGCATCGCTGGCCGCTGAGCGCCGTCATCGAGGACTTCTCTCCCGGCGCCCTCGACGAGGCGCTCCAGAACGGCCCGTACGGCAGGTGCGTCTACGCCTGCGACAACGACGTCGTCGACCACCAGGTCGTCGCGCTGGAGTTTCCCGGCGCCACCACGGCCACGTTCACCATGACCGCGTTCAGCAAGGCCGCCCACCGCAGCACCAGGCTGTTCGGCACCCGCGCCGAACTAGCCGGTGACGGCCAGGCGATCCAGGTCTACGACTTCCTCACCCGTGCCGAGCGGCTGATCACCCCGCAGCCAGCAGGCGCGATGAACGCCGCGGAGGGCCACGCCGGCGGCGACTCGGGCCTAATGGACGCGTTCACCGGCGCCGTCGCCACCGGGAACCGCGAGCTGATCACTTCCGGGCCCCGCGAATCGCTGGCGAGCCATCTTGCCGTCTTCGCCGCCGAACGAGCACGCCTGAACGGCACCGTCGAGACGATCCCGCCGCACGCGGGGTGAGCGACGGCCGAGACGGATCCAGGTGGCGCGTCACGCCGATGCCAGGAGCCTTTTCACTGCCGCCGTGGCGGCGATGGCATGGTCATGGTCGGGTGCCTGCGGGATGAGGTTGAATTCGGTGCAGCCCGCGGCGGCGTAGGGCGCGAGGAACTCGGCGACGTCGTCAGCGGTGCCGTAGGGGCAGTACCGTTCGAAGCGCTCGAACGGGAGCTGGTAGAAGGCTTCCATCGCCGGCGCGAGGCAGGCGCGAGCAGCCTGCTTGGAGTCAGCCAGCCCGCACCAGACCTGCATCGCGTGCCGGCTCGGCGGGTCGGGCCGGCCCGCACGGGCGGCCTCCTCAGCGACCATCTCGACAGCGGCAGCAAAGCGCCGGGGGGAGTTCCAGATTCCCAGCCAGCCGTCACCAGCCCGGCCCGCGCGCCTGATCGCCGCGTCGGAGCGCCCCCCGATGATCAGGGGAACAGGCTCGGCCGGCGCTGGGGCGATGACTGCTTCATCAAGGTCGAAGAACCTGCCGTGGAAGGTGACCGCTTTACCGGTCAGCAGCTGACGCACGATGGCCAGGCACTCATCCATCCGTCGGCCCCGGGTCGCCGGGTCCACCCCGCAGACCGCGACTTCGTGGCGATCCTCACCACCAATCCCGACCCCGAAGATGAGCCGCCCGGGGGCGAGCCGGGCGAAGTCCGCCAGCTGGCGGGCCACCAGGACCGGATGGCGCAGCGGCAGCAGGTACACGCCGCTGTAGACCGGCAGCGTGGGATGCAGCATCGCCAGTGCGGTGGCCTGCACGAGCCCGTCGAACCCCAGGCCGGCGAAACTGACGTGGTCACCGCAGCAGATGTGGTCGATGCCTTCGTTCTCCATCCGCGCCAGGAATGCCCGGGTCGCCTGCGGACCTCGCTCGAGCAGCCCGAGGGGCGCGAACATGCCCACGCGGGCTGATGCCGCGGCGCGGCCTGCACGGCCCGCCATAGCGGGGCGGGCCAGCTTCGTAGCATGTGACATACCTTGACGCTAGGACCGTCCGGCCCGGGATGGCTATCGGGTGAACTACCGGCAGATCCGCCGATTGCCCCCGCTGTGGCGCTTGCTCCCCGTGCGGGCGTCCGGTGAACTACCGAGACGCTCCGCTGCGCAACCGGTGCTCGGTGGCCCACGCCGCGATCTGGGCCCGCTGGAACCAGGCAGCGGGATCAGCGTCGCCCCGGGGATCAGCGCGGCGACCTCGCGGCCCAGCTCGAACACAGTAAAGGACGGCCGCAGCATCGAGATCCGAACCCGGCCGCCCGACATGAGCGTCCAGCGGCCGCACATCACGGCATCATGAACTGACCTGCCGACCTGTTGCCTTGAAGGCTACGACCGCCTGCCAACACCCGCCAGCTGGTCTGGCTAGGCCGGCCTCCCCTAGGGACCAGGGATTAGGGAGTCTCCCTAGGGACCACGGACCTCGGCCGGGCCGATAGTGGAGCCATCCACACCGAGCACATCAGTCGAGAAGGGGAAATCCCTAGATGAGCACTGCGTACGGCACCCTGGATCAGGCGGCCACGAGCCCTTATCCGCGCGCCCAGCAGCCGTTGGCCGGGGTAAGCGGACAGCAGCCCGGCGGCTTGTCGTCCTACGTCGGCGCACACCGGCGCCGCGACGGTCAGGGCCTGGATCCGGACGGCGCGCAACCCCAGGCAGGCTACTGTCCCCGGCATCGGCGGCTGCGTTGACTATGGCCGGCCGCAGAGCCGTGCGATCTTCGCCGGGCTGCGCGAAGGCCGGCCGTCACATCCGCACACCCCGGGCGGTCACCCCTCGGGCGGGCGCTGCATCTACGGTGGGACGGTCCCACCTCCCACCTCGGATGGCAGCTGACCCATGGACATCGCGGATTTCAGCCTTGACCTGTTTTCCCTCGCCGGACGCAACGCTCTCGTCACCGGTGGTAACACCGGGCTGGGCCGGGCCTTCTCCCTGGCCCTGGCCAAGGCCGGCGCTGACGTGCTCGCCGTCGGCTTGGCCGAAGACGACGGGACCACCCGCCGGCTGATCGAGGACGCCGGGCGCCGGATGGAGTTCGTGGTGGCCGACGTCACGCGGCCAGGCGTTCCGGCTGCCGTTGTGCGTCGCTGCGTCGAGATGCTGGGCTCGGTCGACATCCTGGTCAACTCCGCCGGCATCGCCCTGCTATCGGACGTGGAGGACTTCGGCCGTGACCTGTGGGACCCCATGGTGTCGGTCAACCTGACCGCCGCCTTTGAACTCGCCCACGAGGCCAGCAAGTTCATGATCGGGCAGCGATCCGGCAAGATCATCAATATTGCCTCGCTGTTCTCCTTCCTCGGCGGCAGGCGCTCGCCTGCCTATGCCGCGACCAAAGCTGGAATCGCGGGCTTCACCAGGGCCTACTGCGACGAGCTCGCGACCTATAACATCCAGGTCAATGCCATAGCGCCCGGATACTTCAAGACAGCGATTACCGAAGCGACCCGTGCCGATCCCGACGCCGATCGCCGCATCGTCGAGCACATCCCCGCAGCCCGCTGGGGGGAGACCGCCGACCTAATGGGGGCTACCGTCTTCCTGGCTAGCCGGGCCTCAGATTACGTCAACGGCCATGTCCTGGTCGTCGACGGCGGCTATCTCGTCCGCTGATCTGGGTTCTCGGCGATCGCTCCACGCCCGACGCTTCGCTAGAGAGAGTGCAGAACCGACATGGCCGCATCCCGATCTCTGCTGAACCGCCAGTCGATCGTCGACGCGATGACCGAACTGCTCGGCCGCGATGCCGTCGAGACCGGCGAGGAGCAGCTGAAGGAGGCCAGCGTCGACCGCTTCAAGAAGTACACCTCCGTCTACGGCATCTACGATGGTCCGATTCCGGCCGTGATCGTCTATCCTTCCTCCGCGGCGGACGTGGCGGCCGTCCTGCGTTTCGCCGAGGAGAACCTGGTGAACGTCGTTCCTCGCACCGGACGGACCGCCACCGAGGGCGGCCTGGAGACGATAGTCGAGGACAGTCTCGTGGTAGACGGGTCGCGGATGAACGCGATCGTGTCCATCGACCGCGTCAACATGATGGCCACCGCGCAGTGCGGCGTCGGCCTGCAGCGCCTCGAGGACACCCTGCGGGCCCAGGGCCTGACCACCGGGCACTCACCCCAGTCCAAGCCGCTCGCCCAGTTGGGCGGCCTGGTCGCCACCCGCTCGATCGGCCAGTTTTCCACCCTGTACGGCGGTATCGAGGACCTGGTCATCGGCCTCGAAGGCGTCTTCCCCGGCGGGAGGGTCACCCGCATCAAGAACGTGCCCCGCCGGGCCGCAGGCCCGGACATCCGCCATATCGTCATCGGCAGCGAAGGCGCGCTGTGCTTCATCACCGAGGTGACGGTCAAGCTCTTCCGCTACCAGCCCGAGAACAACCGGTACTTCGGCTTCGTCGTTGACAACTTCGCTGACGGCATCGCCGCTGTCCGCGAGTTGATCACCACCGGGTACCGGCCCTCAGTCTGCCGGGTTTACTCTCCGGAGGACGCGCGGCAGCACTTCGCCGGCTTCTGTAAAGGCAAGAATGTCGTCGTTCTCGTCGCCGAGGGCCCGAAGGGCATCGCCGACGCCACGGCGGAAGCGATCGAGGAACTGTTCGTCGGCCGCCCCCACGAGCGCGTCGACTCCGGCCTGATCCAGGAGTGGTTCGAGAACCTCAACTGGGGCCAGGACGAGATTGACGCTGAGAAGGCCGCCATGCTCTCCCGCGCTCATCTCGGATACACCACCGAGGTATCCGTCGACTGGTCACGGGTCAGCGACCTGTTCGACGCGGTCATGGGCCGGATCCGCAGCGAGTTCCCGCGGGCTGGTGACCTGACCATGCTCGGCGCGCACTCCTCGCACAGCTACCAGACAGGGACCAACCTCTACTTCGTCTACGACTACACCATCAACTGCAGCCCCCGCGATGAGATCGAGATCTATCACAAGCCGCTGAACGCGATCATCGTCGAGGAAGCCCTGCGGATGGGCGGGTCGATGGTGCATCACCACGGGATCGGCAAGTACCGCACGCCCTGGGTGCAACAGGAGCACGGCAGTGCCTACTACCTGCTGTCGACTCTCAAGCACGCGTTCGACCCCCGGGGCGTGATGAACGCGGGAACGATCTTCCCGCTGGAGCCGGAGGCCGACGTACGCGAATCCGCGAGCCGGCCATGAGGCCGTACGTGCTGGCCATCGACAACGGGTCGCACAGCAGCAAGGTGACGATCTTCGATGCCCGCGGCCGGGCTCTTGCCTCGGCCAGCAGGCGGCTCAAGCCCTACGACACCTCGGTACCGGGGCGAGCCGTCCATCCCGGTGACGACATCTGGGACTCCATCCAGGACGCCTGCCGCGACGCCATGGCGCGGTTCTCCGGCGACCCCGCGGACATCGAGGCGGTCGGGCTGTGCACCATCCGGTTCTGCCGGGCCCTGCTGGCCGCCGACGGCAGCCTGGCCGAACCGGTGCTGAGCTGGATGGACGAGCGGGTCGCACGCCCCTACGAGGCGACCAACCCTCATACCCGCTACATCACCACCTCCTCCGGTTACATCAGCCACCGCCTGACCGGTCAGTTCGTGGACACCGCGGCCAATTACGAGGGCGTCTGGCCCATCGATCATGACACGGCGACCTGGTCGAGCGATCCCGCCGGCTACGCTTCCACCGGCATGGCGCGTGACATGCTCTTCGACCTCGTTCCGCCAGGCGGTCGGCTCGGCGAGGTGACCTCTATGGCGGCCTTGGCCACGGGTATCCCGGCTGGCCTGCCGGTGTACGCCACGGCCAACGACAAGGCCGTCGAGGCACTCGGCAGCGGCCTGGAAGAAGACGGCACCGTGCTGCTGTCGCTGGGCACCTATATCGCGGCGATGACCATCGGCTCCTCCTCCAGGAGCGCGGACAAGACCTACTGGGCCAACTTCGCGGCGCGGCCCGGGAAATACCTGTACGAAAGTACCGGGATCCGCCGCGGCATGTGGATGGTCAGCTGGTACCGCACCGTGCTGGAAGGGTGGCACGGGGAGCAGCCGTCGGCCGGAACGGCGCGTCTGGAGGATGCCCTCAACGCGGCGGCCAGCGAGCTGGCGCCGGGCAGCAACGGGCTGCTGACGCTGCCGGACTGGCTCGCGCCCGGCCACGCGGTCTGGCGCCGCGGTGCGTTGCTGGGCTTCGACGGCAGCCAGGGCCGCGCCCACATCTACCGTTCTATCCTCGAGGGCATCGCCCTGACGATGGCGAATCACACTGCGGCGATGGAAAAAGCGCTGGGGTGCCGGCTCTCGCCCGTCCTGGTATCCGGGGGCGGGTCCCGCTCAGACCTGATGATGCAAGTCGTCGCCGATGTCTTCGACCGTCCCGCTCGCCGTACCGCGGTCAACGACGCGGCCGGTCTCGGAGCGGCCATCTGCGCTGCCGTCGGCCACGGCATCTACCCGGACTGGGATCAAGCCACGGCGGCGATGGTCAGCGTCGGCGACGAGTTCTCCCCGGATGCGCGAGCCGCCCGCGCCTACCACCAGATCAACAAGGTGTATGCGGCCTTGACCACCTTCACCGACCCGCTGTTCCGTTCGATGGCCGACGGCCTCCAAGGTCTGGAACGCGCCTGATAGGCGATCTGCCGGCTGATCTCCCGAGCGGATTACGACTGGGGCCGCCAGGTACTGGGCCCGTCACGCGGAGAGGAGTCAGCGACAGGTTCGCGTCGCAAACAGGCCAGCCGGTGCCCGTTCGAGCGCCTCCAGCGCCTCGCGGGCCGCTGCACGGCCGGCCTCGCGTGCCGTGTCGAGCTACTGGAACTCGAACAGTCCGACGCCCTCAGCGCGCGGCCTGATCACCAGGTCGGCGTGACGCCGGGCCGCCTCGGAGGTGTTCTCGCTGCCCAGGAG